>SDBV01004132.1_pt1 | contig 21048 bp, 20 predicted proteins | sample 2277081 | NCBI WGS metagenome assembly SDBV01 (sample SAMN10402039, study PRJNA504765) | marine sediment metagenome | isolation source: marine sediment core GS10_PC15, 223 cmbsf | place: Arctic Ocean: Southern Knipovich Ridge | collected 2010 | reverse complement strand
TCTGGAGACGTTTGGTGGCACTATTTGCATGGAGCAGATAGAGTGTATCGCTCTTTATCTTTTGAAACTTGCCACTGGCTTGTTTCCCTTGGGCTGTTCTGGCAGTACCAGTCGAAATGTTTCCGATAATCTTACCATCTTCGCTGACGGCGTCGAATTTGAATTTGCCTCCCCATGTTAGGTCAGTCGGCTTTTCCTTGAAATGTTGATTGAATTGCATAGGAAGGTATTCTGTGACTATCCATCGCTCTGCTTTTAACTGTACCTTTGTGTTAGCCATAATTTATCCCCTTTATTAATGTCCCAAGTCTTGTGCCCTCGGGGTGTCGCTATATATTTAATCCTCTATAGCAATTTTAGTACTTCCCATCATTTTCCAATTTATGGACAGCTGATTGAGGTAACACCCTACTACTGCCAGAGCGGCACCACCCCCTATTGCATACCATGAATTAAACTTAGAAGCTATAACGGCACCAACAAATATCATCAATAATGAAGTCCACAGCCGCCATTTAATAATATACTTTTCTACGTCAAATGCCGTTGTCTCTCTAGGCATATATTTCACCTCCTTGATTTTTTAAATTTATCATACTTTTGGCTTCCTCTTGTGCCACTCCGTTGCCTGCTCGTAGGCATAGGCGGTTTTGAGGATGGTTTCTTCGGCAAAGGGTTTGCCGATAACCTGCATGCCTATGGGCAGCCCATTGGCGAAGCCAGCCGGTATAGAAATAGCCGGTAGTCCCGCAATATTTATGGGCAGGGTGCAGATATCACTTAAATACATCTGAAGCGGGTCGTCCACCTTCTCCCCGATTTTGAATGGAACGGTGGGGGAGGTGGGGGTTACCAGAGCATCAAATTTGTCAAAGGCTTGGTCAAACTCTTGCCGTATCAGGGTGCGGACCTTCTGAGCTTTGAGATAATAAGCATCATAGTAACCGGCAGACAGGGCGTAGGTGCCCAGCATAATGCGTCTTTTCACCTCGGCGCCAAAGCCGTACTGGCGGGTCTTCTCCAATGCCTCCCACATACTGTCGGTATCCTGATAGGAGAAGCCATACTTTACCCCATCATAGCGAGCCAGGTTAGCCGAAGCCTCTGAAGGAGCAATAATATAGTATACCGCCAGGGCATAAGGGGTGTGGGGTAATGAGACCTCCCATTCCACCTTTGCCCCTAATTCTTCCAGCTTATTGATGGCAGTTCGTATTGCTATCTCCACCTCAGCCTGCATTCCTTCCACAAAATACTCTTTAGGAACTCCAACACGAAGCCCACTAAGGTCACTGCTCAGGCACCGGGTATAATCAGGCACAGGAGAAGGGGCTGAGGTAGAATCTCTGGAGTCGTAGCCAGCGATGGTATTTAGCACAAGGGCGCAATCGGTAACATCCTGGGTTAATGGTCCAATCTGGTCAAGGGAGCTGGCAAAGGCAACTAAGCCATACCGACTTACCCTGCCATAAGTAGGTTTTAGACCGGTAACACTGCAGAAGCCAGCCGGCTGCCGGATACTCCCCCCGGTATCTGAGCCTAAAGCATATATGGTTTCGCCAGCAGCTATCGCCGCTGCCGAGCCGCCGCTACTCCCCCCGGGGACACGAGCTAAATCCCAGGGGTTATGAGTAGTAAACAAGGCAGAATTCTCAGTAGATGAACCCATGGCAAATTCGTCCATATTTGCCTTACCCACCACCACTACGCCACAATTATTTAATTTCTCCACTACCGTAGCATCATAAGGAGGCACAAAATTCTCCAGCATCTTTGATGAGCAGGTGGTTGGTATTCCCTTAAGGCACATATTGTCTTTGATCAGTGCCGGGATACCAGTAAGAGGATTGGTATCACCACTGGCGATAAGCTCATCAGCTTTTTGGGCTTGCTTTAGCGCCAGCTCATCGGTAATGGTAACCAGGGCATGAACCTTCGGCTCTAGTTGGTAGATACGTTCCAGACAAGCTTTAGTTAACTCGACGGAAGACAGTTGCTTACTCGTAAGCAGCCTGTGTGCCTCATGAATTGTCAGTCGGTTATCATTAATTATCAACCTAATCCTCCTCGCCAGACTCTTGCCAAACTTCCCACCCTTCCCTGAATAAGAACGCTACAATTATTAACCCGACTATCGGGTCTGCCTGCCAGAAACCAAATAAATAGTTCGCACCCAAGCCTAATAATAGCGCCACCGAAAGGAAAGCACATGCCAGTGTCTCCTTAGAATCAGCCACTAACGCTCGGCTATTTATTTGTTTACCCGTTTTGTATTTCTGCCACATTAACACGGGCATGACGATTATTGAAGTAATAGCTATTATTATCCCTGGCAGAGAGGGTTCCGGAATTTCACTCAACAGCAACTTCTTTATTGATTCGAACAGGATATAAGTACCAAGGACAAAGAAAGTAATGGCGACAAACCTTGTTGCCCTCTTCTCTATTCTCTCCTCGGCTTCTTCTGATATTTTCCCGTGTTGTCTCAGTCGCCAAATTAAAACCAGGCCTGACAATGACTCGACGATACTATCTAGCCCAAAGCCAATTAAAGCAATGCTACCGGCAATGATGCCGAATATGATTGATGCAATAGCTTCAAGGATGTTATAGCCAACGGTAAAGTACTCCAGGCGAAGGCCCCTCTTATATAGCCTGTCAACATTCATCACTCCAGGACAGCTCGCACCCTGAAGAAGCCCCCATCCTTTCGGGGGGCATTAGCCAGAACCTGGCTTGGGGGCAGGGAATCAGCCACTTCATCAGCACTCACCACATTCTGAAGAGCAATAGATTGTGCTGTGGGTGTGATACCGCTGGTATCTACCTCCTGTAATACCTCGAAGTTCTCCAGGATATTAGATAGTTGCTCTCTAAGCTTATCCACCTCGGCTTCGGTTAAGCCTAGCCGAGCCAGAAGGGCAATATGCAACACTTCTTCACGACTTAACTTCATTATTTACCTCATTTACCTCATATATTTATGTTGGGTAATTATAGCACCTATATTTGAGCCTCGACAACAAAAGTTAGTTGTCATACTCGCAAACAACGACTATAATGTCAATTAATCAACATTTGGAGAGTTGGTGATTAAAATGGAGCAATATGGATTAGAGAATATTCGCAACACTGTTTTACTGTCTCATTGTGGTGCTGGCAAGACAACACTGGCCGAGGCAGCTTTATTTGCTTCAGGAACAATTAACCGTATAGGTAAGGTTGATGATGGAGCTACCACCTCAGATTATGACCCTGATGAAATAAAGCACCATATTAGTATTAATCTGGCTATACTTCCCCAAGAGTGGAAAGGGGTTAAGATTAACCTTATTGATACCCCGGGATACTCAGACTTTGTCAGTGAGGTCAAGGCGGCAATGCGGGTTAGTGAAGGGGCAGTAATTGTGGTATGTGCTGCCTCCGGTGTAGAAGTTGGTAGCGAACAGGTGTGGGGCTATTGTGAGGAAACCAACCTTCCCCGCCTAATATTTATTAACAAGTTGGACCGTGAGAATGCTGATTACTATCGAACTGTAGATGAGCTTAAGGCAAAGTTTGGCCCCAGATGCATACCATTACAGTTACCTATAGGTGCCTTCCCGGATTTTCAGGGGGTAATTGACCTGCTGACAATGAAAAGCTATATCGGTTCCGAGGTAAAAGAGTCAGAGATTCCTTCCTCAATGAAAGAACAGGTTGATTCCTTTAGGGAGAAGCTGGTAGAGGTTGTGGCTGAGATTGACGATAAACTTATTGAGAAGTATCTGGAAGGCGAGGAACTTAGCCTGGAGGAGCTTAGCAATGGTGTGCGACAGGCAGTGTTAACTGGCAAGCTGGTGCCTGTTTTAGTCGGCTCGGCGATACAAAATATAGGGATTACCTCTCTTCTGGATGCCGTCAATAATTATCTGCCATCACCAAAAGAGCGGGATGTGGTTATTGCTGGCGATTCAGCTAAACAAGCTGAGCAAACAATTGAACCTAATCGGGATACCCCTTTATCTGCGCTGGTATTTAAGACCAGTGCTGACCCATATGTAGGCAAGCTAACCTACTTACGGGTCTATACTGGCATTATGGATAGTAATTCTCAGGCGTGGAATGCTACACGAGACAGCTCAGAGCGCATAGGTCAGCTGTTTATTCTAAGGGGCAAGACTCAGGAGCCAGTATCTCAGCTTGTGGCTGGAGACATAGGGGTAGTAACTAAATTAAGCCAAACCAGTACTGGGGATACATTGTGCGCCCGGGATAAGCCAGTGAAAATTGCTTCTATTCTATTCCCTAAACCGGTTTTTAGTGAAGCAGTGCACCCTAAGGCCAAGGCTGACTTAGATAAGCTGGGAACAGCATTATCCAGGCTATCTGAAGAAGATCCTACCCTTAAAGTACATCGGGATGCTGATACTGGAGAGACCATTCTATCAGGGCTTGGTGAGACCCATCTTGAAGTAGCTGGAGAGAAGATGCTGCGTAAATTAGGGGTTAGTGTGAATCTGGAAACCCCTAAGGTTCCATATAAAGAAACTATTACCATATCAGCCAAGGCTGAGTATAAGCATAAGAAGCAGTCAGGAGGGCATGGTCAATACGGGCATGTCGTTTTGGAAGTAGCGCCCTTACCTCGTGGCAGCAGCACTGAGTTTGTCAACAAGGTCGTAGGCGGTACCATACCCAAGAATTATATTCCGGCGGTAGAGAAGGGAGTTAATGAAGCAATCCAGGAGGGAGTTTTGGCTCGCTATCCTGTTATTGACATAAAGACAACAGTCTGTGATGGTAGCTTTCACCCGGTTGACTCCTCAGATATATGTTTCAAAATTGCTGGAGCACAGGCATTAAAGAAGGGATTATCTCAAGGACAACCTGTCCTGCTGGAACCAATAATGAATATTAAGGTAACTGTTCCCGAGCAGTTCACCGGTGATATTATTGGTGACCTTAATACCAAACGAGCCCGGGTGGTAGGGATGAATCCCGAAGGTGGAACCAATGTTATTGAGGCTCAGGCACCCTTGGCTGAGATTTTGCGCTATGCTATAGACCTGAAGTCAATGACCCAAGGTAGGGGCAACTATAGTTCAGAGTTTAGCCACTATGAAGAAACACCATCCCACATTACTCAGAAGGTTATTGCTCAACACGAAGCCGAGAAAGCTTAACCTTAGTTTCCTTTATTGCACTTTCTGGCTAAATGTGCAATCCCTAGCTCTATAACGCTTCTCTTAGCTTATGCAATAAAAACGGTTATCTAACTTGACAATATAGTTTAAAGCTGATTATTATAAATACTGCAAATCAGTGGCATAATAGTGTAAGTTTTCAGTGGTGTCTTGCCTGGCAGATGACTAGATACATTACATCACTGCTCAGATATTCAAAGCATGCTTTGTGAAGGAAGCGATGGGTGTAAGCCTAAATAAAGAAGAAAAACCTTAAATAAGGAGGCTAAAATGGTTTTCCTGCTCGTTATTGGTATCATCGTCCTTATCGTCGGAGGTTACGCTTGGCAGACCAACAAGGGAAAGCAGGGGGATCTCAAAATTCGATTTCAGGGTCGCATCGGCATCATTATCGGGGTCGTCGTAATCGTTGCCAGTATCATCTTCGGCTCGTTCACCACTATCCCCGCTGGTCATCGCGGGGTGATCATCCGGTTTAGTGCGGTGACTGGCACAGTCCTGGAGGAGGGTCTCAGGGTGAAGCTGGCGTTCATCGATTCCGTGGTGGTGATGGAGGTGCGGACCCAGAAGTATGAAACTCAGGCATCAGCAATAACGAATGACCTCCAGGATGTCAGTACCACAATTGCTCTCAACTGGCGTCTGGACCCGGGTATGGCCGCCGAGGTCTACAGAACACTGGGGCTGGAGTTCATTGACAGGATTGCCGCTCCGGCCATTCAGGAGACCATCAAACAGGTGACTGCCGAATTTAACGCCGAAGACCTTATCCTTCAACGTGCCAGGGTTAAGGATGCCATCTTCGATGGCCTGGCGAGTCGACTGCGCGAGCGTGGCATCATCACCGAGACCTTATCGATAACCGACTTCCAGTTCAGCGCCACCTTCACCGCCGCCATCGAAGCCAAGGTCGCCGCCGAACAGGCAGTACTGGAGGCAACCAACAAGCTGGAGCGTGTCAAGGTCGAAGCTCAACAGAGAGAAGCCGAAGCTAGAGGAGAAGCCGACGCACGAATAGCCAAGGCGATCGGTGAAGCCGAGTACATCCGCATTGTCACTGATGCTCAGGTTGTCGCCAACAATGCCATTGTCGAATCTCTAACACCTGCGATATTGCAGTACATACTGCTCGACAGGCTCGGAGAAGACATCAAGATTATGGTCATACCATCGGGTCAGGACCTCGGCCTTGTGCTCCCGGAGCTTTTGCCATGAAAGACAAACAATCGTAGGCTTAACTTTACCCAGCCAGAAGCTCCTTAACCTTCTCAGTGAAGGCGGGAAGCACCTTTTTCCAGTCTCCAATTACAGCAAAACGGGCTTGTTTGATGATATTTGCCTCAGGGTCTTTGTTTATGGCTACGATATTCTTGGCGCCGGAACAACCACTCATATGCTGGCTAGAACCAGAGAGGGCTACAGCAATATAGAGGTCAGGGGTAACAATCTTGCCGGTAAGCCCTACCTGTTGTCCAGCAGGAACCCAGCCATTATCACAGGGTGGTCGGCTGGCGCCTACTGCTCCCTTGAGCATTTTAGCCAGCTCTTCTAACTGCTTGAACCCTTCAGCACTACCAATACCTCTACCTCCGGCGACTATTACCTCAGCGTCCTCTAGCCTTACCCCTTCTACTTCCTCTACTATGTTCTCTAGAACGTTAGTCCTTATACCTGATGGGGCTAGACCCACATCAATAGTAATGACTTCCCCTTGTCTTGATGTATCCCGCTCTAAAGGTGACATTACCTTGGCTATAACCGTAGCTATTTGTGGATTGGTCTGGCAATTAAAGATAGCCTGGGCATTTCCTCCATAGACAGGTTTAGTTTGCAGTAGCCGTTTTGAGTCAGGATCAATAGCCAGTTCTATACAACCCATGGAGGCTGCTGTATCTAGCCTGGAGGCTAGTCTAGGTGCCAGATCGCGACCGATAGAGGTCTGTCCCAAAATAAGAATCTCAGGCATTACCTGTTTAACTACTTTCTCTATAGCTAATACGTAGGAATCGGTTCGGTAGTCTTCAAGCAATGAGTCATCAACTACATATACCTTATCAGCACCAAAGGCAATAGCTTCTTGGGCTAAGCCACTTACTTTACTGCCTACCAGCACAGCGTATAATTCCTGTCCCAGCTCGTCAGCTAGCTTCCGACCGTAACCCAGTAGTTCGGTCGTTATTGCAGCTAGCCTATCTTCCATAACCTCGCAATGGATCATAACACCTTTATATTCAGACATAAGAACTAAAAACCTCCTACAGTACCTTAGCTTCCTTGAGTCTCAGGGCTAGATTGACCGCTGCTTCTTCAGGACTTTCGCCTTCCACAATTTCACATTTACCTTCCCGGACTGGCTGGAATAGCTTAACCAGCTTAATGCGTCTGCCAGCAACGCCAATTTGAGAAGGATCAACCCCGATATCAACTGGTTTCCATATAGTAGGCACCTTCTTCTTAGTTGCCATAATCCCTCTTATGGTGGGGTAACGGGGCTCACCAATCTCATTACTTACCGTAATTAATGCGGGTAAGGATGCCTCAATAACCTCATAGCCATCATCGGTTATCCGCTCTACTTTTACCTTGCCATCAATGACGCCTATTTTCTGGGCTAGTGTTATACTGGGCAACTCCAGTATCTCAGCGATTGCTGAGCCTACCTGTCCAGCATTCCAATCCGAAGCCTCCCTGCCACAAAAAATGAGGTCATAGTCACCTATCTTCTTGATAGCCATAGCCAGGGCATAGGCTGTTGACCAGCTATCACCATCAACAAAAGCCTCATCCTCTAACAGGATAAGTTCATCAGCCCCCATAGACAGCGGCTTCTTTACCACATCACCCAGCAAGTTAATGCCCAAGCTAATAACGGTGATTTTACCACCCTGAGTATCCTTAATTCGCAGTGCTGCCTCTACAGAGTATTCACTATAGGGGTCAATTACTGGTGATACTCCAGGCGGTGGCACCAGCTTACTGGTAGAAGGGTCAATCTTGAAACTAGCTGGTGGTGCTTCAGGATCAATCACCTGCTTGACGCAAACAATTAGGTTCATAATGACTTACTCTCCTTCAGGGGATTAGACTCAGTTAATTAATTTAGCATTGACGTGGCTCTGCGTCAAGGTGAAGAGAACACTTGTCATCTAGTAGTTAGATGCCTATTTGCTCGATATTTTCAGTACCCTGTTTATCCCTATCGGGTCAAGCACCAGTTCTACATTAGCACCAGGGAAGCAGTCCTTCACCAGGGAGGTTGCCTGGGGTGCCTGTTCTGCCCCTAATTCCAATAATATCGAACCCTCTGGCTTAATCTTATCTATAGCCTGTGACAGCAGTTGCCCAATCTTATCTAGTCCGTCATCACCGCCAGCCAGAGCTAACCTCGGCTCGAACATCTGTATCTCGGGACTTAGTTCTTTCATCTCGCTATCTTTAATATAGGGCAGGTTTGCCACTATGAGACCAACTGGCTCAGGGAGAGGCTCTAAGATATTACCTTGGAGGAGACAAATTCTATTTACTACCCCGTGTTTTTGACAGTTTATGGCAGCTACCTCCAGGGCAGGGGCTGATATATCGATGGCATAGATTTTAGCTTGAGGCAGGTTTAGAGCCAGACTGATGGCAATAGCACCGCAGCCGGTGCCAACTTCAGCTATAGTGGATACAGGATGGCTTTGAGTCAGTTCAAGAGTCTTTTCTACCAGTAACTCACTTTCCGGTCGGGGGATAAGGACGCCAGGGTCAACATAGAAATCGAACCCGTAGAACTCACGGTGCTCTGTTATATAGGCTGTGGGCTCGTGGTTAATACGTCGTTTTATTAGATGCCAGAAGGCTTTGTCTTCTTTAGAGTTTAATTTGTGGTCAAGGTTTAAATATAACTGAACCCGACTTATTTCTAGTGTATGCCTTAGCAGTAACTCACTTTCTAGAGAAGCATATTCAATGTTATTAGTAGTAAGAATCGTCCTGGCGCGACTAAGAGTTTGTTTTAGGGTCATGCCGATTGCTTCTCCAATTGTTTAGTCTGGTCATTAGCAGCCAGGGCATCAATAAGCTCATCAAGATCTCCGTCCAGAATTCGGGGCAGGTTACGAAGGGTTAGATTGATGCGGTGGTCGGAAATACGGTCTTGAGGGAAATTGTAAGTTCGTATCTTTTCAGCACGGTCGCCAGTGCCTACCTGAGAGCGACGTTGCTTGGTTATCTCTTCTTCTTGTTTGCGTTGCTCTATATTAAGAAGCCGGGCTCGGAGCACTGACATCGCCTTCGTTCTGTTTCTTAATTGTGAGCGCTCGTCTTGGCAGATGGCTACTATGCCTGTAGGTAGATGGGTAATGCGCACTGCGGTGGCTACCTTATTTACATTCTGCCCGCCGGCACCGCCACTGTGGTAGATGTCAATTCTCAGGTCGTCAGGATTGACAGAAACCTCTACCTCATCCGCCTCAGGGAGAACAGCTACCGTAGCTGTTGAGGTATGAATTCTACCTGAAGATTCAGTGGTAGGTACCCTCTGCACCCGATGGACCCCTCTTTCATACTTAAATTGTCTGAAAGCACATTTACCCTTTACTTCAAATATGATTTCTTTAAAGCCACCTATGCCGCTTTCATGACTATCGATGATGTCTATCGCCAAACCTTTAGATTGAGCATAACGGGTATACATACGAAAGAGGTCGGCAGCGAACAATCCAGCCTCATCGCCACCGGCTCCAGCCCGAATTTCCATAATGATGTCTTTTTCATCGCTGGGGTCCTTGGGCAAGAGGGCAAGCTTTAGCTCCGGAAGTAGATGGTCAAGCTGGGATTGAAGGCTTTCTATCTCTTGCTTGGCTAAAGCAGTCATGTCTTCATCCAGTTCACTGCTTAGCATCGTCCTTGTTTCTTCTAGTGACTTAGAGGTTGCTTTATATTTCCTATACTTGGTTACCAAGCCTTCAATACTAGCTCTCTCTTGAGCCAGCGTCTGTAGTTGTTTGAGGTCAGACGCTAGCTCAGGCAACGCCATTTGCTGATTTAGCTTATGGTAATGTTTTTCTATCTGTTCTAATCTATCCCACATGGCTATCTGGTTCCTACTCAGCAATTATAACACAGGCACAGGTAACGCTCAAAGCAAAAGAATAAGAAAAGGGGGATTGTTTATATGAGCGGGGAGCTTTATATTTTTCCCTCTACTCTTGTCCCGGGCCAAATCTTATTGGCTGGCTCCAATTTACAGCCACTAACCAAAGTGACATTATCACCCAAGAGGGAATCTTCTACAATGCTATCGGCATTAAGGCAGCAGTTATCAGCCAAGATGGAATTCCTCAGGTTAGTGCGTGGTCCTAGACGAGTATTTCGCCAGATGATGGACTCTTCAACAACAGTCTCTGACAGAATCCGGCAACCAGAACCAATAACCACCGGTCCGATTAGCCTGACCTTGCGCCCGATAGTGCAGTTATCGCCTATCAATACGGGTCCCTTTATTTGAGCTGTTGAGTCGATGGAGCTTTGCTCGCCAATAAGCACCTTCTCAGCTGAGGCAAGAGCATACTGACTGCTTTCACCGCTGAGCAGGTCTCGATGTAGCTGCAGGTATTTTTCCGGGGTGCCTATATCTATCCAGTAGGCAGAGGAGGGATAAGCATAAACTAGCTCACTGCGGTCTAAAAGTAATGGAAATAGCTCGCGCTCAAAGCTAAAATTGGCTTCAGGCGGAATGTAAGTAAGGACATCAGGCTCTAGAATATAGGTGCCGGCATTTATCATATTGGTAGTTACCTGGCTCCAGCTAGGTTTCTCTAAAAATCGGGTGATTCGGCCCTGGGCATTGGTTTCTATTAAGCCGTAGCTGGTGGGGTTATCCACCGGGGTAAGAGCAATAGTTACCTTTGCTTTTCTTTCCAGATGAGAGGCTATCATAGCCGTAATATCCAGGTCGGTGAAAATATCGCCGTTTAATACGAGGAAGGTCTCATCTAAATATCTTTCAGTATTTTTCACTGCTCCTGCTGTGCCTAAAGGGACATCTTCTCTTGCATAGCTAAGCCTAACCCCAAACTGGCTACCATCACCAAAATAGCTTTCAATAGGTTGCGAGAGGTGACTTTGGGCCAGAATTATGTCATTTATCTGATGTGAGCTTAGATAGCGGATGACATGTTCTAAGAATGGTGTATTAAGGACAGGAACCATAGCTTTAGGTGTGTTGCAGGTAAGCGGGAGTAGCCTGGTTGCCTCCCCACCTACCAGGATAACTGTCTTCATTTTCTACACCTCTTTTCTATCTAACTTAACAGCATCGTATATATTGTGCAGTCTAGATTTTACCATAACCTGCCCTGTTTGCTAAAGAACCTTTCAGCTGGTAGAATGTAACCCAAGTAAAACTGGCTTCAAGATTAAGTTTGAGCCTGTAACTGGAGAGATACTTTATAAATGAAAATCTTCAAAAACGTGACGCTCGGTCTTTTAAGCTTCCTTCTTTTTCTATCTCTATCCACTTTCGGTTTGGCACTTACGCTAAATAATACCATCCTTAGCCCAGACTTTGTCACCTCTGAACTAGACAAGCTCGAAGTGTCCTTATTGGCAGAAGAACTAATTAGTGAGCAAATTCCCGAAGGAGAGTTCCCGGAAGAGTTTGACACTGCCCTGGTTAATACTATTGCCAAACTTGAACCCGAAATAAAAGAACAAGTAAGTGCCGCCACCTATATCATCTATGATTATCTACTGGGGAAAAGCCAAAGCCTGAGCTTGGCACTTACGCTAAGAAATACCATTCTCAGTGCAGATTTCGTCGCCTCAATAGTGGATGAGTTGGATATAGCCTCCTTAGCCGAGGAGTTTCTCAGTGAGCAACTTGCCGAGGTAATTCCTCAAGAGATAGGGTACCTGGGTGAGTACGTGGATGATGCTATCGCAAAACTTGAACCCACGATAAAAGAAGAACTAATCGCCGCTACTGACCCCATCTTGGATTACCTGCTGGGGGAAAGCCAGAGTTTCAACATAGTAATCTCCATAGAACCAGTAATGGCAAGTCTAAAAGACACTCTGAGGGAAGTTTTTCTAGAATCACCCCCAGCAGAGTTGGCTGACTTAACTCCGAGCACACTTGAGCAATACTTTGATGAACATTTTGGAGAATTTGCTGAAGTGGTACAGTCAACCTTTGAGCTGGACGAAACCTTACTGGGGATTGAGATGCCGGGGGATATTGCTGAGAAACTGGCAGAGGCTGAGGAAAGGCTTGAACAAGCGAAACAAGGTATTGGCTACTTCCAGTTCGGCTACAAACTCCTGATTGGCTTTACTTTGCTGTTAATCCTGGGTATTATTCTCATAAATCGCCAGGTAAAGGGTGCTACCCGAAAGTTAGGCATTATCTTCCTGTCTTACGGAGCCCTTGAATACATAGGCACTTTCATCGCCAAGCATTTTGCTGGACAAGAGATAATCCAGCTCACTACCTCTTCACAACTACAATCATGGCTACAGCAACTACTTAACGACTTTATAACCCCAATACAAATGTTTAGCCTTGGTCTTCTAATTGGCGGGATAGTCCTAATCGTAGTCTCTTTTGTCTATAAGCCAAGATAACCGCTGCCGGTCACCTCTCGCTGGGGTTGCATCTTGACACTAATTATGATATACTTCATCTATAAGAAGAGTAGTTAATTAAGTGGGTTTCGTCCCCACTTTTTTGTTGTGTGGGGAGTAATAGGAACGGAGGTTCTGAGTTTGATATGAAGGGTGACTTTCTGACTGCTATCACTCAAATCTCGGCTGAGAAGAATCTGTCCAAGGAAGTGGTTATTACTGCAGTAGAGGCAGCACTAGTATCAGCTTATAAAAAGGATATTTTTTCTGCTAACCAGAATATTTCGGTTAAGATTAATCCTGCCACTGGCAAGGTTGAAGTGTTAGCTGAGAAAGATATAGTTGAGCTGGCTTCGGATGGTCTTCGTGAGATATCATTGGATGAGGCACGCCGAATCAAGCAGGATGCCCAAATTGGTGAGACTATCGTAGTAGAGGCTACCCCGCGTAATGCTGGGCGTATTGCCGCTCAAACAGCAAAGCAGGTCATTTTACAACGTCTTCATGAGGCAGAGCATAGCGCCATATTTGAGGAATATGCTGGTAAGGAAGGCGACATTGTTACCGGAGTAGTGCAGCGTATTGAACCTAACCAGATCCTTGTTGATCTGGGTAGAACAGAAGCAATACTCCCCACGGTTGAGCAGGTGCGTAATGAGAGGTATCGGATAGGTCAAAGGGTTAAAGTTTACCTTTTGGAGGCAGTTCGAACCAATAAAAGTCCTCGGGTAGTAGTGTCGCGTTCCCACCCGAATTTACTTCGGCGGCTTTTTGAGCTTGAGATTCCTGAGGTTTTTAGCGGAGTAGTAGAAATAAAATCGATTGCTCGTGAAGCTGGCTATCGGAGTAAAGTAGCTGTAACCACACACCAGGAGGGTGTTGACCCAGTTGGTTGTTGTGTTGGATTACGCGGCATCAGAATACAAAATGTGGTGAGTGAGCTAAACGGCGAAAAGATAGATATTGTTATGTGGAGTCCAGATACTTCTGTCTTTATTACTAATGCTCTTAGCCCCGCGCAGGTATTAAATGTTGAACTGGATGAAAGTAATGGGATAGCTAGTGTAGTTGTCCCTGACAGGCAACTTTCATTAGCTATTGGTAAAGAGGGACAGAATGCTAGACTAGCTGCTAAACTCACCGGGTGGCGAATTGACATTAAGAACGCCTCAGTGGCTGAGGCACAGGCTAAAGCTTTAGCCAAAACAGAAGAGGCTATTGTTGAAGAGGAGATTCCTGCTGAAATACCGCCTGTTGTGGAGCCAACTTTAGCACCTGCAGAAGCAGAAGTCAGTAAAGTGGCTGAGCCTTTACCTGATCTTGATACTACACTTATCTCGCCAAGAGCTTCTCTTAAACCAAAAGTAACTGTGGATAAACCCGAAATTCGGTTTGCAGAGGATATCCTGATATCTGGACCCCTTAAGCTTGGGGCTAAAGTAAAGAAGAAAAAAAAGAAAGGCACTGCTGAGAAGAAAAGTGTTGAGGATGGCATCAAACGTAAGAAACGGCGTCTGGAGCCAGAAATTTCTGTAGAAGATGAGGAGTATTAGAAAGCATATACCGGAGCGAACTTGCGTAGCTTGTCGCCAGGTAAAACCTAAGCGGGAGTTAATTAGATTGGTATGTATTTCTAATGGAAGTGTTGAGGTTGATACTAATGGTAAAAAGGCTGGGCGTGGAGCTTATCTATGTCAGGCGGAAGAGTGCTGGGAGGTTGGGTTGAAGGGTGGTCGGCTAGAGCATGCTTTACGTACTATCCTTACCCAGGATAATCGAGACCAGCTTATTAGATATAGAAAGGACTTAACGGAGTCAATTAGTGGTAAATGAAAGTAAACCAATTGAAATCGCTCATTCCTCAAGTGTAAGGGAACTAGCTGACCTGTTGCAGGTCAGTCCCATAGACATTATTAAACGACTGATGAGAAATGGTATTATGGCCAATATCAACCAGGCCGTTGACTACGAAGCAGCCGCCAGCGTAGCCGTTGACCTGGGTTATGAAGCACATCCGAAGCTTAAGACGGCTAGCACTACCGGTGGCACTAAGAGGTATCAACTCCGGGATGAGGAACTTAGTGGTCTACCACTACGACCCCCTGTAGTTACCATTATGGGGCATGTTAATCACGGTAAGACTAGACTGCTTGATACTATTCGACAAACCAATGTAATGTCTAGCGAAGCCGGGGGTATTACCCAGCATATTGGTGCCTATCAAGTAGAGGCTAATGGGCAGAAGATTACTTTCTTAGATACCCCAGGTCATGAAGCCTTTACTGCTATACGAGCTCGTGGGGCGCAGGTTACCGACATTGCCATTTTGGTAGTGGCTGCTGATGATGGAGTGATGCCCCAGACTTTAGAAGCCATAGACCATGCTCGGGCGGCTGGAGTGCCTATCGTAGTAGCTATTAATAAGATTGATAAGTCCGATGCTAACCCTGAGCTTACTAAGCAACAACTAGCTAACGCCGGTCTGCTTATCGAGGAATGGGGGGGCGATACCGTCTGTGTTCTAATCTCGGCTAAGGAGAAAAAGGGCATTTCTGAGTTGCTGGAAAATCTTCTGCTTGTGGCCGAGATGGAGAACCTTAGGGCAAATCCTTCTCAACCGGCGGTAGGGGCAGTTATTGAAGCTGAACTGGACAAGACTAAGGGGCCGCTGGCTACAGTGTTGATCCATAACGGCACCTTGAGACTTGGCGACACTGTAATATCCGGCACCACCTGGGGCAGGGTAAAAGCTATGTTTAATGATGTGGGCAAGCGGTTGAGAAAAGCTGGTCCATCTACCCCGGTTGAACTTCTTGGCTTGAATAGTGTGCCTCAAGTGGGGGATACCATAACTGCTGTGGCTGATGAACGCCAAGCACGAGCTTTAATTGAAAAGCGCCAACTGGAGACAGAAACCTCGTTACTAAAATCAGTGCGCCTTGATAATCTCTTTGACCAAATAAACGCAGGTAAAGTAAAAGGGCTTAATGTTATTCTCAAGGTTGACGTTCAAGGTAGCATTGAACCAATAAGAAATTCTTTAGAGCAGTTGGGAACAGAGGAAGTCAAGCTCAGAGTTATCCATAGCGGTAGTGGTAATATCACTGAGAGTGATGTTATGCTGGCTATCGCTTCTAAGGGGCTCATTATTGGTTTTAATGTTAGCTCTGAGCCGGGAGCCCGGCGTTTGGCTGATGTGGAAGGTGTAGACATTCGTTATTATGACGTAATTTATAATTTGACAGACGATGTGGATAAAGCGCTCAAGGGTATGCTGGAGCCAACTTATGTTGATGTTATTGATGGGCACGCTGAGGTGCGGGCTGTTTTTTCTGGCAGGGGGAAGTTAAAGGCCGCCGGAGCCTATGTTACTGAAGGTAAGATAAACAGGGGTGCCTCAGTTAGGGTGCGGCGTGGGGAGCAAGTGGTAATTGAATCTACTGTTAGCAGTCTGAGGCGTTTTAAAGATGATGTTAAGGAAGTGGCTACCGGCTATGAGTGTGGTGTAGGCATCGACAATTTCAATGAGTTTCAGATTGGTGATATATTAGAGTTTTTCAGAAGGGAAAAGGCTGAATAACTATGGCACACCGTATCGAGCGAGTGAATAGTCTCATTCGCCAGGAAATTAGTGAATTACTTCAGCACCAAGTCAGAGACCCACGACTTAGCTGTTTTATTACTGTAACCGAGGTTTCCACCACTCCTGATTTGAAGCATGCCAAGATATTCGTCAGTCGCATCGGCAGCAATGAAGAGAAACAAGAGACATTAAGAGTATTAGCTGCTGCTTCAGGCTTCTTACGTAATGAGCTGGCCAAGCGCCTGAAGTTACGACACATCCCTGAATTAAGCTTTCAGTGGGATGATTCTATTGAGCAGGGAACTCATCTTCTCAACTTAATTGACCAGGTTGCAACCAACCAGGGCTTAATGTGAATGGCATATTAAATATTAATAAACCCGCGGGTGGGACCTCTTTTAGCGTCGTGGCTAAGGTGAAACGGTTGACTGGAGAACGCCGTGTTGGGCATGCCGGCACTCTTGACCCAGCAGCTACAGGTGTTTTACCCATCTGCCTTGGTCAGGGGACGCGTATTACCGAGTTTTTAGTGGATACTACCAAGGTTTATCGAGCTCAGATTGAATTGGGGGTGGCTACAGATACCTATGATGCCAGTGGTAAGATTACCCAGAGAGGAGACCCCTCTGGAATTACCCAAGAACAATTGGAGTCGGCACTTACTTCCTTCCACGGTTTAATACAGCAGACGCCTCCCATGTATAGTGCTGTAAAACATCAGGGTAAGCGACTTTACCAATGGGCACGGGCGGGCATCGAGGTTGAAAGAAAGAGCCGGCCAACTAGAATCTTTCGTCTGGAGATTATAGACTTTAAGCCACCTCTAGTTACTATGGAAGTCGTATGTGGTAAGGGTACCTATATCCGCTCGTTAGCGCATGATTTAGGTCAAACCCTGGGTTGCGGTGCTAATTTGAAGAGCCTAATCCGCTTAAGGTGTGGCTTTTTTGATATAAAGGACGCCGTTTCACTACTCCAACTTGAGGATGCTTTTCGTTATGGCTATTGGCAACACCTTGTTTACCCTATAGACGTGGTACTTTCACATTGGGCAGCTATAGTTGTCAGTGATGCCACTGAACAGGCTATAAGGAATGGCCGTCCCTTTGATTGCCGTGAACAGCAATCGTCGGCATGGTCTTCCTTTGATACCTATTGTCGTGCTTACAACTCTGATGGCTGTTTCTTAGGTGTGTTATGCTTCAATCCCGAGAGAGGGCAGTGGCAACCCAAGAAAGTTTTCCTGTAGTTGAATTTTAGTTTTGATAGGTAAAGTCTTGACAGGTAAAGTCTTGACAGTCTGTGTATAATAGGGATATAGTTCAAACAGAATTGAAAAGGAGGTGACTAGAATTGCAGGCGTATTGTTTTAAGTGTAGAACGAAGAAAGAGATAAAGAATCCTGAGCGGGTTACCCTGAAGAATGGGAAACCGGCTACACGGGGGGTCTGCCCTGTGTGTGGGACTAAAGTATTTAGAATTGGTCAAGGTTAGTTATTGCTTGAATTTGTGGCTTAGGGATAATTTTTCGATTAGCGCTTGAGGATTTACACTTAAGGCCTGGTGACAAGCATTGTCATCCAAACCAGCACCGTGAATAATAGCATCAGCCATAGACGTAGTAAGTAAATCTTGCTCGTTATGTGTATCAGAGTTTAGTAGGAGTTTAGCTCCTGCTTGTTGGGCCAAAGAAGCGACATGTCCATTAGTTAGGCAGTGACCTTTGCGGGCACTGATTTCCAGAAAGGTACCATTGGAAGCGGCTAATTGGGCTTCCTCTAGACTTAGAAGACCAGGGTGGGCTAAGATATCAACATGGGGACTGTGGAGTGCAGCAAGATTTGTGCCTTTTTCAACTGGCTCTATGAGGGTTTCACCGTGAACCACTACAATCCATGCCCCCAAATCCTTAGCCTTTTTAGCGGTTTCGGCGATAGCTTGGACAGGAACATGGGTAAGTTCTACGCCGGGAATGGCTAAGATATTCCAGTATGACCGAGCTAAAGCGCATACCTCGGCTGTATCATCGATTATGCGCTTTAATAAACCGGTAGCAGCGTGGTCAGTAACAGCAATGGTGCTGTAGTTATTAACCATAGCGCGCCTGATTAATTCAATCGGTAATAAAACGCCGTCACTGAGGGAAGTATGTGTGTGAAAATCGTAGACCATTTTTCGCCTTTTACTAGAATTTATGCTAATATCAAACAATAACATAAACCATATAAGTAAGGCAACCCTTTGTAGTGGTTGCTCTTGGTTGGAGAGGAGAACGAATAAACTTTGAAAAAAATAAATGTAGCCATAATTGGGGTGGGTAACTGTGCTTCGTCACTTGTTCAGGGTGTTTATTACTATAGGAAGACGAAAGAGTCTGATTTGGTTCCTGGGCTTATGCATATTAACCTGGGGGGTTATCATATCAGCGATATCAATTTCGTTGCTGCCTTTGATGTTGATAAGAACAAAGTCGGTAAAGACTTAGCCCAAGCAATTTTTGCCTCGCATAATAATACCTTCAAATTTTGTGAGGTGCCGACCACAGGGGTTAAAGTTCAGCGGGGTATGACTCACGACGGTTTGGGTAAGTATCTATCTCAAATAATAGACAAAGCACCCGGTCCAACCGTTGATATAGTTAAAATCCTTAAAGAAACCCAGACCGATGTGGTAATTAACTACCTGCCAGTTGGCAGCGAGGAGGCGACTAAGTGGTATATTGAGCAAGTGCTGGCAGCTGGTTGCAGTTTTGTCAACTGTATTCCTGTTTTTATCGCCCGAGAGAAGTACTGGCAAGAGCGCTTTACTGAAAAAGGGCTTCCCATTATTGGCGATGATATAAAATCTCAGGTTGGCGCCACTATTGTTCACCGCGTCCTTACCAGGCTATTTATGGAGCGTGGGGTTAAGCTAGAGCGAACCTATCAATTAAATTTTGGTGGTAACACCGACTTTCTTAATATGCTGGAACGGGAGCGGCTTGAGTCAAAGAAAATATCAAAAACTGGTGCGGTCACCTCACAGCTAGACTATGAGATTGACCCTAAGGATATCCACGTGGGTCCCAGTGATTATGTCCCCTGGCTTAGCGACCGCAAGTTTTGCCATATTAAAATGGAAGGCAAAACCTTTGGTGATGTTCCTCTAAATCTGGAGCTAAAACTTGAAGTGTGGGATAGTCCTAACTCAGCCGGGGTAGTTATTGATGCCATAAGGTGCTGTAAGCTTGGCTTAGACCGAGGGTTAAAAGGGCCTCTGGTAGCTCCCTCGGCTTACTTTATGAAATCGCCACCTATTCAATATACTGATGACGAAGCTCACAGGATGGCGGAAGAGTTCATTGCTAGTGGTCAGCAAGCTGTGAGCGGGCCATCTGAGTAAATCTCCAAGAGGTTCTGTGCGGTTGTCAATGAAGATAGCTTTAGTCTCTCCGTATGACTTTGCTTACCCGGGTGGTGTGGCTAACCATATCTCCTCGCTAGACTACCGTCTTACGCAAATGGGTCACAAGGTCAAGGTCATTGCTCCCGCATCTAGGGCAATATCATCTTTTGGCGATAGGTTTATACCCATAGGTAAACCTCGGTCTATTCCTACTAGTGGTTCCATTGCGCGTGTTACCATATCGCTCCGATTAGCCCCTAGAATAAAAGCTGTGCTCAAAGAAGAAAAGTTTGATATTGTTCATCTTCATGAACCTTTTATGCCTATGCTATGTACCGCTGTACTCCGGTTCTCAAATGCGGTCAATGTGGGGACATTTCATGCTTGTCACGGTAGGCCTGGGTATAACTTTGGCAGACCTATTACTACTATACTGTTGAACAGGAGAGCCCGTAAGCTTGATGGTAAAATTGCGGTGTCTAAACCAGCCATGGAGTTTGCCAGTAAGTACATACCTGGATACTATAACAATATCCCCAATGGCGTTGATTTGGAGCGCTTCTCTTCTGATGTATCACCAGTCGAAGAGTTTTGTGATGGGAAGCTAAATATTCTGTTTGTTGGTCGTCTGGAAAGTCGTAAAGGCTTGAATTATTTGATTAAGGCTTATGAGCAGGTTAAGAAGGAATTTCCTAACTCGCGACTTATTATAGTGGGTCCTGGTACCAGGCTGCGTCGTAAGTATGAGAAGCATATTAGGCGCAATGATTTAAAGGACATTGTTTTTGTTGGTTATGTCCCTTATGATGAATTACCCAGATATTATAAGACGGCCGACATTTTCTGTTCTCCAGCCACAGGTGGGGAGAGCTTTGGGATTGTTTTGCTTGAGGCTATGGCTGTTGGTAAGCCAATTGTTGCCTCAAATATAGACGGTTATGCCAGCATATTAACTCATGGTGTTGAGGGGCTATTGGTGCCCCCTAAAGATAAGGGAGTGTTAGCTCAGGCTCTAATTTCTCTTATGACTGATGAATCTCTTCGACACCAGATGGGGGCTAAGGGAAGACTTAAAGCCCTGGACTATGGCTGGGAACACATTGCCCAAAGGGTATTTGATTACTATGTTAGACTACTTAATGGACCACCAGGGAAGAAGCGATTCCCCGAATGTGAAACTATTTCGGTTTAGGTAAAAGGTGGTAGAGTTATCTGTATTTCGTAAGACTTTAACTTATTACCTCGCCTGGCCAGCAATACAACTTTTAGCCAGGACACCAATAACAC
>SDBV01004131.1_pt1 | contig 21048 bp, 11 predicted proteins | sample 2277081 | NCBI WGS metagenome assembly SDBV01 (sample SAMN10402039, study PRJNA504765) | marine sediment metagenome | isolation source: marine sediment core GS10_PC15, 223 cmbsf | place: Arctic Ocean: Southern Knipovich Ridge | collected 2010 | reverse complement strand
TACTGTCAACTGTCTTCGTGCCGACTCAACACAATAGTCAAACATGATCTCAAACCACTAACTTAAAAATTTATGACGTTTAGTGTATTACATAAGTATATATGCATATACTTATATACTATGCCCGCAGTTATCAACCTTAAAATCAAAAACATTCCAGCGGTGAGTTTACCCTGCCTGCCCTGCCTGCCCTGCCTGCCCTGAGCGAAGTCGAAGGGAGCGAAGTCGAAGGGAGCAAAGTCGAAGGGTGGCCAATATAAAAAAACTCACTTTACTTTTAACTTATTTTATGGTATAATACCCCCCATGTTTACCAGAAAGTAAACATAAACCGCCAGAAGGCGAAGTCAAAGCTTGTCCTGAGCGTAGTCCTGAGTAGCATCGAAGGGCACCGCCGCAGGGGCAGCAGACCCAGTCAAATGACCTATTAAACCTCATTGTGAATATACTCGGAGGACTAATCATGACTACCCATGCTCAAATCATCGCAAACCGGTGTAACGCTCTGAAATCCACCGGCCCCCGCACTGCGCCAATGGAGAAATCAATCAAAAATAATGAATTATGCGAAACAAAGCCAATTTGCTAAATGCTCGAATGAACGTAGGTTCTTTTATAGCAGAGGATTACGAAGAAAAATGACTTTACGGACACCGCAAAAACAAACCCAATCAAACCCAATTTCAAACCCAAATAAACCCAATTTGTCACCGCTCACGAATCACAACTCGAATCCCTTGCCATGCTGCGGGATTTGTGGTTTATTATGGCCTATGGGAAATGAATTATTTGACCTGACAGGCAGAACAGCATTAATCACCGGCGGCAGCAGGGGGATAGGGTTCGCTTTGACAACAGGCCTGGCCCAAAACGGCGCCGATGTCGCAATCATCGCCCGCAACGAAGAACAACTCAAGAAAGCCAAAGAGCAAATCCAAAATCAGGCTGGCAAAAAGGTGTGGACATACTGCTTCGACCTTGAAAACAGTAAAGCCATCGAAGGACTTTTCGAAAAAATCGTCACAGATACCGCCGGCATTGACATACTCGTCAACAGTGCAGGCTTAAACCTGAGAGCCCCCGCTGAAGATATCGACCTTGCAGTCTGGCAGCGGACGATTAACGTGAACTTAACAGCCGTACTTGTAATGTCGCAGGCCTTCTGCAGACATCGAAAAAACCTCGCTAAAGCCGGAAAAATAATAAACATCGGCTCGCTCCAATGCCGCGGCGCCCGGCCAACAACAACGGCTTACGCGGCCAGCAAAGGCGGTATTACGATGCTGACAAAATCATTGGCTGTCGAGTGGGCAAAATACAATATCAACGTAAACGCCATCGGTCCCGGCTACATCGAGACCGAACTAACCGCAAAATTAAAGGACGACATAGAATTCAACAAGTGGGTTCTTTCAAAAACACCTTTGGACAGGTGGGGCCAGCCTGCCGATTTGATTGGCGCAGCAGTCTTCTTAGCTTCAAACGCCAGCGATTTTGTCACCGGGCAAATGATTTTTGTCGATGGCGGCTGGCTGGCGGCATTATAGGCGTAGCATCGCAGCAGCATTCACTTGACATAAGTGTGCGGTACTATCGGTTCCCAGTCAACTTTAGCGGCACCGAGCAGCGTTCCGGTAGCAAAGGCTATATCAACAAGTGCTATCTGGTATTCAGCTAACGCCGATATCTCGTCACTCTGGGCGTCGGCAAAGTTCGCCTGCTCTTCAAGCACATCGGTACTGGTCCGCAGGCCGAGTTCAAACTGTCTTTTTTCGGCCTCATTGAGTCTGCCTGCCAGGATCGTATTTTGTCTGCTGGCCAAAATACGCTGCCAGTTCGCCTCAAGCTGGTCAATAGCGTTAAGGACTTCACGTTCGATAACGGCGGCACGTCTTTCGCGAGTCGCCAGGTCCTGCCTACGCTGATATAATGCCCGGCGCAGCCGGCTCTTGGCCGCCTGGTTTCCGAGCGGAACCAGCAACCGCAATCCGATTCTGTGGTCCTCGAACCTTTTATCCTCAAGCAAATCATACGAATCGCTTCTTGTCGCCCCCAGGCCGTTGATATTGTATGTGTAATCTACCGTCACCAGGGGAAGCGCCTCGTTGCGCTGGAAATCAATAGTGCTGATGTCCTTGGCGATTTGCAGTTCCAACTCGAGCATCTCCATACGATTTTCAATTGCCGCAGCAACCATCCGCTGTCCGTCCAGTTCGTAGTGCACCGGGGCGGGCCTGGTAGCGGTTATCAGCACTGTGGGAGTCTGCATCGCAAGGTCGGGTTTGTTAATTACAAGCTTAAGTTCACGTTCACGATCGCGGACGTTGTTTTCCGCGATTATAATTGCTTCAAGACGCTGAGCTACACCTGCCTGTGCGCGAATAACCTCAATCTGTGCCCTTTGCCCGGACTCGACCAAACGCCGGGCCTGTTCGAGCTGAACCTGGGCCATATCGTATTCGGATTTTCGCACCTCCAGTTCTCTTCTGGCAGCGTACAGCCGCCAATAGACACGGTCGGCAGCGGCAACAACGCGTATTACTTCAAGTTTGGTTTGAGCGTCGGTTATCTGGCTGTCATATTCGGCAATCCGAATAGCGTGAGTGTTGGCACGTACGCCGGCACCCCGTAACAGCGGCTGACTAATAGAAACCGAAAAGTCTGTACTGTAGGCCGGATTGAGGGTTGAAAATTGATTATCGGTTTTGATACGGTTGTCGGCAAGGTCGAAAGTTATCTGTCCGCCTGTCCTCAAAGGTATCTGAACACCGAGGTCAACATTAGAGCTGTCAACCGAAGAGCCTGTAAGCCTTGTTGATGTCGGGGTATCGGTTTTGGTGTACCTGAGGTTGGAGAAAAAGGACGACTCGAAGCGGGCTTCTTCCTCGCTGACCCGCTGGACCGCGATGGTCGGGCTGATAAGCTGGACTTTGAGGTCGAGGTTGTTGGCAAGTGTCCAGACACGACATTGCTCTAACGTCAGTTCAAGGGTTTTCGGCGGTACCTGGTTGACATCGCCGACGGGCTGTTCTTCTGCCTCCATACTCACCAGATCGAGGGGCTCTATTCGTCGCAGTTTTTGTGGCGGGACTTCGATTTGGTAGAACTGTTCATCAGAAGCAATCTGCTCACAGGCCGGCAGCAAAATCAGTATCGAGCCAAAGAAAATCACAATCCAATTGTACTTTGAAGAAAATCCTTTATTCATGTCTTAGAGCCTCAATAGGGTCAAGTCTTGCGGCCTTAATGGCGGGGAACATACCGAAAAATACACCAACAGAGGCGGCAAACCCGAATGAAAGTGCTATCGCCCACAACGGAATCTGGGTCTTGTCGAGCAGGGGGTTTATCGCCGATATCGCGATAGTGAGCAACTGGCCAACACCAACACCCACAAGGCCTCCAATAATACATAAGACCACCGCTTCAATCAAAAACTGTGTTAAAATCGCGGACTTTTTCGCACCGACCGCCTTGCGAAGTCCTATTTCCCTTGTGCGTTCCGATACCGAGACGAGCATAATATTCATAATGCCGACACCGCCGACCAGAAGAGAAATACCGACGATGCCGCCTGCCACGAGGGTAATCATAAGCGCAATCTGATTGAACTTCTTCAACTCGCTTTCGACCGACTGCACACGAAAATTGTCCGGTTCGCCGGGCCTGATCTGACGGGTGCGGCGAAGGAAAAAAGTCAGTTCTGCTTTTGCGTCTTCTGAAAGCTCCGTTGATTTACTTGCCGCGATAACATATAACCAATGGTGTCTGGACAGTTTAAGATTTGTTCTAAAGGGTATAAACATTTCATAAACTTCCTCACCGCCTCCACCTCCTAATATAGCCATTTCAGGCTGAGTCTCAATAACGCCAACAATGCGAAAGGCCTTTCCGCCCATAAGAATCGACTGGCCGATACAATCCTTATCAAGACGGAGTTTGTCCCGCAACGCTGGGTCAATCAGACAGACCTGACGTCCCTGTGTTTCGTCAATCATAGAAAAAGGCCTGCCGAGAATAATCTCCCGGTTTTCGATTTTGGTCCAGGAAGGTTCAACCGCACTGATGCGGATAGCTTCGACAGATTTTTCCTCGTACCGGACTGTACTTTGTCTGACCGAACTTATCCGTGTGAATTGCTCCACTGAAGGGCAATGTTCAAGCAATCCGTCAAAATGTTCCGGCGAAAGGCGAAGGCGCCACCATGAGGCATGACGCATACGTCCTCTACTCGGGCGTTTGTGCATAATGTATATTTTTTTTATGCCGAAAGATTCAAAATCGGCCAGTACCTTGGTTTTCAGTCCTGTAAGAGACGCAATGACCGCTGTCACGGAAGCGACGCCGATTATAATTCCAATAGTTGTAAGTATGGACCTTACTTTGTTGGCCCAGATTTGCCCCAGCGCAAGATGGCAACTTTGAAACATCAGGCTGATAAATGTCAGAGGAAAAGCGAGCAGTCTCTTCATGAAGTGTCCCCCCGGGTATTATCTTGCTTTTTGGGGCTGTGCGTTTTTTGGTTGTCACTGTGAATTCGGCCGTCTTTCATCTGGATGATTCGCTTGCAATGCTGGGCCACATTTTGTTCGTGTGTAACTATAATAATGGTCTGGCCCTGCCGATGAAGCTGGTCGAACAGTTCAAGAATGTTTTCTGTTGTTTTGCTGTCGAGGTTTCCGGTCGGTTCGTCAGCCAGAAGTATACTGGGATTACAGACCAGGGCCCGTGCGATGGCAACACGCTGTTTTTCGCCGCCTGAAAGCTGATTTGGCTTGTGTTTTATCCTCTCTGCCAGACCGACTCGCTCCAGGGCCTTCTTGGCGAGCTTACGCCGAGACCATAAACCTGTGTTTGAATAAATCAACGGCATCTCGACATTCTTGAGCGCATTGAACTGGCCGAGCAGTTCAAACGACTGAAACACAAATCCGATTTGCTCATTACGAATCCGAGCCAGAGCCGCATCACTCATTTTCATCGTGTCGTGACAGTCTAACTCATAGCTTCCGGAACTTGCACGGTCGAGACATCCAAGTACGTTCATCAGTGTGCTCTTGCCGGACCCGGAATGTCCCATCACAGCAACGTATTCGTTTGCGGTGATTTCGAGACTGATACCGTCAAGCGCATGTATCCTCTCCACACCAACTTTGTAAATTCGTGTGATGTTACGTAATTGTATTATTACATTGTTGGTTTTCTCAATCATTTTTCAGGTTTGTTGGCATCGGTGTCGGGTTGGTTGCTGTCGGTATCCTTTTTTGAATCGTCCTGGCGTTCATCGCGTATTTTCTTGTCGTGTTTGAGACTCTCAAGTCTCTTATATGGGCCAGCAACTATCTTATCGCCTTCGGTAAGGCCCGACAGTATTATCGTATGGGTCATGTCACTTGGTCCTATCTCGACCGGCGTTACGACGGCCTTTTCATCAATGAAGCGATAGACCACTGCGGCAAAAGTTTTGTTCTGGTCCACCTGGTCAGAGTTGTCGCGGATTTTCAGAGGCAGGTCATCTATCGGCCGGGCCATTACAGCCTGGCTGGGCACCTTTAGTATGTCGGCGTGCTTTTGAGTCTGAATTTCCACGTCGGCGGTAAGGCCTGAGAATAGCTGCTTCAGGTTGGGCTGGAGGAGAATCTCGGTCCTGAAGTACTTGGTCCCGGTTGATGAGGTAGTATGTGTCAAAGCAATTGAGTCAACGGTACCTTTGAACTCATGCTCGCCAAATGCCTGGATCCGAACCGTAGCCTGTTGTCCGACCTCGATTTTTCCGACGTCGGCTTCATCGACTTCGGCAACGAACAGCATCTGCGAGAGGTCGGCAACTTCAATAATTACTGTCCCTGGATTATTCATAGTGCCGGTCATTACAACTTCGCCGACTTCGGCGTTTATCTTTGTCACCACACCATCGATAGGAGAAGTAATGGTAGTATAGCTCAGGGCCTCCTGGGCCTGGGCAACTCCGGCGTCGGCGGCTTCAAGATTGTACCGCAGAACAATCAGATTCAACTCTGCGGCATGGAGTGTATGTTTGGCCGATTCGTATTGAGCTTTTAGTTCATCGACCCTGCACTGGGCCTGGTCGAAGGCGGCCTGGCTGATGTCCTGGGATCTGAGCAATCCTTTATTACGTCTTAAATCTTGCTCAGCCAATTTTAGTGACGAACCAGTCCCTGCAAGATTGGCCTTCTGGCCTGCGATTCTGGCCTTTTCAACTTCAATTTGAGCCTCCTTCGCCGAGTAATTGGCCTTGGCCGAGCGCAACTGACTTTCCATGTCCTTGGAATCGAGCTTTACCAATACCGCCGGCGGTACAGGCGGTGTAGCTTCGGGATTTCCAGCGGTTACGAGGTCTCCTTCCTGGTACGGTAACTCCACAACCCTTGCTGAAACTTTTGCGCTTATCTCTACCTTTGTTTTAGGCTCGATCTCACCGGGAGCACTTACGAACTCGATTAATTCGCCGCGGCTGACTTCTTCGATGCGAACCTTAACGCCCTTGTCCGGAGATTTATTTTTGCTCTTAATCACCGCTCCCAATGCAAAAACAACTACCAAAGTTGCAATAACCGTAATAATAATTATGCGGGATTTCTTCACGATAAATCCTTTCTTAAAAAAAGACCGTTGAAACCAGGCCCAACGGTCCGCTCAGCCAGAGCATGCCGACTCCATTATACTATAATAGACGCTCGAAAGAGCCAAACGTTACAAAAAATCTGTGATTTTTGCGAAAAATCCCAGCTATCAATCGTTTTTTACTGTTTTTGTTTTTGAATTGGCTTGTGATTCGAGGAATTTCTGCACTTCTGCCCGGATGAATTTCAGTCTTTGGCAGATTGGCAGCTTTTGTGTGCAGGCGGCTTCACACTGGCCACACTCGGTACATTTATCCAGATTATTATCTTCCAGACCGATGTCCCAATGGTATCGCAATTGATTAATCGTATCTATCTGTTTGGCGTCCAACATATGATGGTTGTAAACGTCCATTATCTTCGGAATCGGTATCTGGTGGGGACAATTATCACAGTAGCGACACATTGTGCAAAGCTGGTTGAAAGCCTCGCAGAGGCCGCTGTGGATTTTGGTAATAGTCGCTGGTGAAATGGGCTTATACTTTTCAATCGCTGTAATAGCCTCGGAAAGGTGGTTTTGATTGCCGAAACCAACAAGGCTGACTGTAATTCGCGGGTCATTGATAAGGAACTGCAGAGCAGCGGTGACAGCGGAATCGGCTGAGTCGGTTTTTACGAAGGCAAAACGTTCGGCGTGTTTTGGGATAATGCCGCCGCCAAGAGGGTTCATTACGGCCAGGCCGCGATTCAGGTTTGCGGCTGCGTCCAGCCCGGTATCACGATAGGCGAAGTTCATAACCGAATAGCCCAGCAAAACACCGTCGAATGGGTAATCGGTCAATACCCGTTCAATGTCAGGGCCGGTCATGTGGGTTGAGATGCAGAGGTGCTTTATGAGTCCAGCGTCTTTTAATCTCTCGAATTCGGCCAGGACGCCGGCCTTTTTTCGCTCCAGGTATTCGTCGAACGTCTGTATGCACCAGAGGTGATAGAAGTCGATGTAATCAAGGTTCATTCTGGTCAGTGAGGTTTCGAGGTCTTTGCGAACCTCGGCGGGTGTTGTTTTCAGTGATTTGGTGGAAACGTAAAAAGGTTTTTCGGCTCTTGTCTTTTTCATTTCCACAAAAGCTGTGCCGAATATCTGTTCGGATTTTTCGTAGCCGGGAGCTGTATCGAAATAGTTGATACCTGCGTCATAGGCGGCTTTGACAAGTGAGGCACAGGCGTCGGTATCATCGGGATTCTCAAATCGCATCCCGCCAAAGCCTATCGCAGAGACTTTTAGGCCTGTCGAGCCGTATGTGTGATATATCATGGCACTGCTCCTTTGAAACAGTGGCATTATAAATGTTGTACAGCAGGAATTCAATTCATTTAAGGATTGTATTTACCGGGAAACCGGGCTAAAATTATTGGGTTGAATGATAACATGATTTAGGGAAGGGTAAATCTATGTTGAGAATCAGGAATTCGGCGGTAAAGGGGGTTTTGTTTCTGCTTTTTTGTTTTGCGGTGCCGGCTGTAACGGGGGCAAAAGTTGTCTGGTGGGAAGGCGAAGATGCGTACGAAACGAATTTTCCAAAACAGACAGAGGTTTCAGAATCGAGCTTTCCTGAAAAAGCGTATCTGCTTTCCGGCGGTAAGTGGCTGACAAACGACAAGCTCCGCACAGGCGATACAGCCTATGCGAAATATAAGGTCGAGGTGCCGGCGGACGGCGAGTACCGATTTTATGTTCGCAAATTTTATACTTATGGCGTGTTTCGCTGGCGGTTCGATGACAGCAACTGGCGAATCTGCAATAAGAGCATGCCGTTCGAAGAGAGAGTGGACCTGCAGGATGGAAAATGTGTCAACTGGTTCGACCTCGGGTGGGTTGAGCTTACAGAAGGAACACACAATTTTGAGATTCGGCTGTTAGCGAAAGTAGGTGAAGATTTACATTGTGCGTTCGATGTTTTCTGCCTCAGCGGCGATGAAAGATTGATTCCTTCAGGCAATAAACCGCCAGAGGTAATAAGTTACAAACCCGGCCCGGCAGAATGGTTTCCGGCGGTGTTCTATGAGGATAAATTCTCAAAGGATTCGGTCATCGATATGTCAGGCCTGGTTGAGGCTCCTGCCGGCAAATACGGACCTCTCAAGCAAAAAGATGGCAGGCTTTATTTTGAAAAGCTGAAAAAACCTGTCAAGTTCTGGGGCTGTAACGCCAGGTATATGCCGATGCGCCGGGCTGAACTGACGCAGCGCGTACGCTATTTGCGAAAACACGGTATCAATATGGTACGTCAGCATCCGCTGCAGGGCTACCTTGGTGTGTTGAGAAAGGATGGTACGTTCGACCCTGAAAAGCTCGACGAATGGGACTGGTGGTTTGCGGAGTTGAAAAAGCACGGTATCTATATGACGTTGTCATTTTTTTATCCGCACCATATTACCCGTGACGAAGGATATGATTTGTACGATGAGCTTCCTGACGGCAGAGGCTATCGCGGCGGGGCGGGTGCCAAGAGTACTTACGGGCTGGTGAATATCGAGCCCGCCTTGCAGGGGTCACAATGGCGATGGGCAAAAAAATTTCTGCTGCATAAAAACAAATACACCGGTCTTCGTTATGTAGATGACCCGGCTCTTGCGGTAGTCGAGGTGCATAATGAAGATTGTATCTTTTGGCATGACCCATTGAACTTTATCGCGGACGGCAAGCTGCCCAGGCACGAAGCAAGATTGAAAAAACGCTGGGCCAAATGGCTGAAAAAACGCTACGGCGACGATGCCGGCCTGCGAAAGGTCTGGGGCAGTGGGATGCGGGCAGATGATTCGGTTGATAATCCGAACATTGGGATTTATGCGGCCAGGGAGATGAAAGCGGATGGGCCTTTACATAATAAGCTCGAAAAGAAACGGATGGGCGATTTTATCCGGTTTCTCAGCGAGCTGCAGCGTGGTTATTATCAAAAACGCATAAAGCAGGTTCGCGGCCTCGGCTTTAAGGGCGTGACTATCACAACAGCGTGGAAGGCAGGGGGGCCGGCGGCAGATCCTGCAAATCTTTGGTGTGACACGGCGGGCGATATGATATCCCGTCACAATTATTTCGGCGGCGGTGCAGGCAGGCACAACATAATTCTCGGTCGAGTGCATAAAGCTTCGCACCTTTCCAAGCCGGGCAGTGGGATCATGGCTTTCGGGATGTACCAGACAGAGGGCAAGGCGTTTTGCACGACCGAATGGTCCTCAATGCCGCCTAATCAATGGAAGCTTGAAATCGCGCCGCTGGTAGCGTTTTATGGATTGGGTCTTCAGGGCTGGGACGCGTCCTATCATTTCTGCAGTGTACGTAATCGGATAGGTAACGGCTGGCCCGGCAGGCACTATTATGTCACCAACACGCCGCACTATATCGGGCAGTTTCCGGCGATTGCATTTGCTATTTATAATAATCACATCACCGAGGCACCGGTTGTTTCGGTGCGGCGGGTTAAAGAAGACGATTTGTTCGAAGGAATCGATGTACTGAGGCAGGGCTTTACCATAAAAGGTAGTTACGATAAGAACGTAATCGAGGGTAAACCTCGCACACCTGCAGAGCTTTTGGCAGTGGGGCGGGTTTTGGCAGGCTTTGACGGTGGAAAGAGCGAATTGAAAGACTTCGGCAGATACTGGGACAAGTCTAAAAAGATTATCCGGTCTATGACGGGTGAACTGGTCTGGGATTATGGTCGAGAGCTTGTTACGCTGAATTCACCTAAGACACAGGCAATCATTGGTCGTTGCGGCACAGAAGAAATAGAATTGCAGGGAGTTACCGCAACAGTTAAAACGCCATTCGTATCACTTATTTTTACGCCGTTAGACAATGCCGAACTTGCCAACTCAAAACATATTTTGATTACCGCTCTTGCCAGAGATAAACAAACCGGCACCGAATACAACAAGGACGGCACCGTGCTTTTAGAAATTGGCGGCCCGCCGTTACTTATGGAGCCGGTGCAGGCGACTATTCGGTTCAAGGGCGCCAGGCCGAAGGAAATAAACGTTCTTGATGTTTACGGCGTACCGACGGGACAGAAAGTAAAGATAGAAGCCGATGGTTCGTTCGGCATCGATGGGACTTATACGACTTACTATTATGAAGTGAAGAAGCATGGTAGTTTTGAGTTTTGAGTGTTTAGTTTTGAGTTTAGATTTTCGCGATGGGATGTATTATCGTTGTGGGTGGGGAAATAAGGGTTCGGTGATATGAGAACACGATTATTGATTATAATATTGGCGTTGTTGATGCTGAGCTGCGGTTGCGGGCAGGTGGCGGCGGCAGATAAGCTGTACGAAGACTTTCGCGAGCCGCCGGCCGGGGCCAGGCCTTTTGTCAGGTGGTGGTGGAACGGCGACCGTGTGGTCGAAGACGAGATACTTCGAGAGCTTGATCTGCTCAAGGCCGCGGGGATAGGGGGGGTCGAGATTAATCCGATAGCTATGCCTGAAGGCGCAACGCCTACAGATGACAAGGCCTTAGTGTGGCTAAGCGACGAATGGAATCGTATACTCAAAGTCGCAATCGAAGGAGCCCGGCAGCGAGGGATGATTACGGACTTGATTGTCGGTACCGGCTGGCCGTTCGGGGGCAGGTTCCTGGAAGCCGGCGAGATGATTCAAGGCGTGGGATTGAATAAAATGCAGTTGAAAGGGCCGGGAACTTTCCGCGCCAACATAAAAGAGCTTATGAAACCGCCGAAAGCTAAAGGCGAAGTTGAGAAACCGGGTGAGCCTCAATTGTTATTTATCAGGCTTGTCCCTGGAAAGGTCGATGGTCTTGGTGACATAATCGATTTGGCGAATAAGGTTGGGCGTGACGGGACAATTGAATTTGAGATTCCTCAAGGCTTGCATACGCTTTATGTAGGTACATTGCAGGAGAACTTCAGGGCTGTTGCCTGGGGTGCGCCGGGAGCCGATGGGCCGGTAGTTGACCACTATAATAAGAAAGCTGTGGAAAAATATCTCAGCCGTACGTCGAGCAAGCTTGGGCCTGCTTTAGGCGGAAAACTCGGTGATAGTATTCGGGCTATGTTTTGTGACAGTATCGAGCTTGCAGGCGCAAACTGGACCAGCGACTTTGAACAGCAGTTTGAAAAACGAAGGGGTTATTCACTGGGACCGTATTTGCCGTTTGTTTTTGAGATAGCTGCTCCACAGCAGGAAAGCAGCTTTGTTGACACAATACTTAGAGCTCGCTACGATTATTACAAAACATTAGCTGAACTTTTTCATGAGAATTTTATCGAGACATTTGTCGACTGGTGCCACGATAACGGCACCTTAAGTCGCTACCAGGCCTATGGGATTCCCTGGCTTATGGGTATGCATGGCGGTTATATGATACCTGATATCCCTGAAGGTGATACATGGATACATTATCATTCCGACCCTGTTGGCCCGGCCCTGGACGATATTCGCTATGCGGTTTGGAATAAGTACGCCTCTTCGGCTGGGCACCTGAAGGGCAGGCGGCTGGTGGCTTGTGAATCAATGACCGACGCTATGAAAGATTATAACTCCGGGGTTTTCAGGGCGAGTCTGGAAGATATCAAACAGGCGGATGACCTGACCTTTATCACGGGGGTCAATCACTCGATTTTACACGGTTTTAACTACTCTCCGCCGGCAGCGGGCTTTCCCGGCTGGATGCGCTACGGGACATATTTCAGTGAGCAGAATCCGTGGTGGGCGTATTTGAAGAAATGGACTGATTACAACGCAAGGCTTTCGAGCGTTTTTCAGACGACACAGGCACAAGCAGAAGTTGCTATTTTAGGCCCGAGTGAAGATGTGTGGAGTCGCTATGGATTGTTCCGGCCGCCATTTCTCGAGACTCCCTGGTACTTGCACAGCTTATGGCAGGCGATACACAACAATGGTTTCTGTGCTGATTATGTAAGCGCCGCTGTTGTTGAGGCAGCAGACTTTGCCGGCGGCAAGCTGCGGTTTGGTCCGATGGCTTATGATGTGTTGATGTTGACCGACGTGCAAACCCTGCGTCCGGAAACAGCCAGGGCCATAGAGCGATTCGCAAAGGCCGGCGGCAAAGTTATCTTTGTGGCAAAGACGCCGAGTCGTTCGCCGGGCCTTAAAAACGCAGAGAAGAATGATAAAATCGTCAAGGATGCAATTAGCAAGGTATTGAATACCGACAAGAGGCGTGTTGCTTTAGTAGATGGGCCGAAAGAAGATGATTTGCTGGGGTGGGCTTCTGCCACATTGGCAAAAGTTGGTGCTAGGCCCGCGGTCCGGATTTCAAAGCCTGACCCCAGACTGTTTCAAATCCATCATCGCAAAGATGGCCGTGACATTTTCTTCTTCGTGAATCTGCACAGAGATAAAAAATTATCTTTCCAGGCGCATTTTGCATCAACTGGCGACAAAACACCGTGGCGATGGGACCCGGAAACCGGCCAAAGAACGGTTTTTCCATACGAAGACCAGAAGAACAAGCTGGATATCAGTCTAAAGGGGTTGGAATCGTTGTTACTTGTTTTTGAGCCGGACATGCCGGGCAAAGCGGTAACAGAGCCGGTAATCGAGTGGCAGGATTTTCTGCAGATAACCGGGCCATGGCAGGTCAGGCTTGAACCTGTTCAGGGGGGGACTTTCAAACGAACATTTACTCAATTAGAAGACTTAGGTAAATCAACAGACCCGCGGCTTCGCACATTTGCAGGTACCGTAGTATATCGGGCGCGGTTCGACGTTAGAGAAAAATTTCCGGCAAGGCTGGACTTGGGAAAAGTGTATAATATCTCAGAAGTAAAATTAAACGACAGGAGTTTAGGCCTGCGATGGTGGGGCAGGCACAGGTATGATGTTGGCGGGGCTCTAAAGGCCGGTGAAAATGTGCTGGAAGTTAAGGTGACAACGGTACTTTCGAATTATTGTCGCTCGCTTAGAGATAATACCACCGCACAAATATGGGCGGCCAAACGTGGTCAGATTCCGACAGGGCTTCTGGGCCCGGTCAAACTCCTAAGAGGAAAGAAATAAAACGCTATGGAAAAGAAAAAATGGTTTTTGTTAGTGTTGGTAATAACCCTGGCGGTCTGTCCTCGACAGGTTGAGGGGGCAGATGAGTTGTACGAGGGTTTTCTTGAGCCGCCGGCCGGGGCCAGGCCTTTCGTCAGGTGGTGGTGGAACTGGAACTGCCCAACCGAAGAAGAAATCCTGCGCGAGATTGACGTGATGAAGGCAGCAGGCATCGGCGGTTTCGAGATAAATATATTAGAAGGGCGGGGCGTGCAGCGGGAATTGGAGCGGGTAGGTGCCAAGCCTTTGGTATGGCTGAGTCCGGAATGGAACCGGATGATAAAAGTCGCGTGCGACGGTGCCAGGCAGCGCGGGATGCTTGCTGATTTGATTGTAGGTTCCGGCTGGCCTTTTGGCGGCCGATTTTTGAAGTCCGGCGAAAAGGCCCAGATAATAACAGTGACTAAAAAGGTGCTCAGAGGTCCGGGCTGGTTCGAGGCCAATATAAGGGACTTGTGTCCGGTCTCCGGCGAGAAAGGCTCGACGTCAATGGAGTTGATTGACAGCAAGCCGAAACTTATGTTTCTGCGTTTTGTGCCGACCGGCCTTAAAGAGTTCGACCCGGGTATCGAGATGATGGACAAAGTCGGGGCTGACGGCCATATCCGATTCGAGATTCCTGCCGGCAGATTTTTTCTTTACGCCGGTGCGTGGAGAGAAGGATTCAAAATGGTGTCAGAGGGTGTGCCGGGAGCGGGTGGTCCGGCGCTGGACTACTTAAATAAAGCCGCTGTGGAAAAATACCTCAACCATATGTCCGACAAACTTGGACCTGCTTTGGGCGGAAAACTCGGTGACGGGCTTCGGGCAATGTTCAGTGACAGCGTCGAAATATCCGGTTCGAACTGGACGACAGATTTCGCAGAAGAATTTGAAAAGCGCTGCTCGTATAAACTTGGGCCATACCTGCCGTTTGTTCTGGATACAAAGCTGGGCTCTGCAGGCAGTAAAGGAAGTTTGGTGACCGAGGAGTTGCCTGAAGGAAGCAGCCGGTTTAGTGATATGACCAGACAAGGCGGCCGGTTTGACGACACTGTCAGACGTGCAAGATACGATTATTATAAAACATTTGCCGAACTGTTTCACGAACGTTTTGCCCGCACATACGACCAGTGGTGTAATAGAAACGGCACATTGAGCCGTTATCAGGCCAACGGCAATCCCTGGCATATAGATATGCTCAATGGTTTTATGATACCTGATATACCTGAGGGTGACGGCTGGATTGTCTCCGGTGACCCTGCTCTGGAACCGGCGCGTACGACTGAGATTTATTACCGGGTCTGGAATAAAAACGCATCGTCTGCGGCACATCTTGCCGGCAAGAGCATAGTAAGCTGTGAGTCGATGACCAATACCATGGGTGTGTTCTGGACAACGCTGGAATATCTCAAAGAATCGGACGATCTGAACTTTATTTCCGGTATCACTCACTCGGTACTGCACGGATTCAATTATTCACCGCCGGCAGCGGGCTTTCCCGGCTGGGTAAAGTTCGGCACTTATTTCAGCGAGCAAAACTCCTGGTGGCCCTACTTTAAGAAATGGGCCGATTACAACGCCCGGCTTTCATATCTGTTCCAGAATGCAAAACATCAGGCAAGGGTCGCGATATTGAGCCCGACCGCTGATTTGTGGAGCGACCACGGTCTTTCGAAACTCAGGTTCGTTGACTATCTATGGTATCTGCACCCTATGTGGTACGCTTTGAATCACAACGGTTACACCACAGATTATGTCAGTGAAAAGGTCATTCAGAATGCGACGAGCAAAAACGGCAAGCTCAATTACGGCCGGCAAAGTTATGAAGTTCTCATCGTTCCTGATGCCAGAACAGTGGAGCCGAAGTCAGCTAAGGCTATCGAAAAACATGTTCGGGCAGGCGGTAAAGTAATATTCGTCGGCTGCCGGCCTGACAGGTCGCCGTCTTTGAAAAATGCGCAAGCCAACGACGAAATTGTAAAATCCGCAATCGATGGAGCACTTAACCTCGAATCGCGGCGTGTCGGGGTTGTATCGGGGCCTGAAAAAGGCAAACTAACAGAATGGACGCGTGATACAATGAAGAAATTCAACGTTGCCCCGACGGTGGAAATCTCGCAGCCGAACAAGAAATTACTTCAAATTAACTATCGGGTCGATGACAGGGACATCTTCTTCTTTACAAGTATTAATCGTGACCAGCCGATTTCGTTCCAGGCGAGATTCGATACAGGTGACAAAACACCCTGGCGATGGGACCCCGAAACGGGGCAGCGCTATGTTTTTCGGTATGAAGACGCAAAGAACGAACTGGATATTCGCCTTGAGCCTTCAGAATCATTACTATTAGTATTTGAGCCGGACATGCCCGGCCATCGGCGGCGGGCGAAGCCGGAAATTGATTTTGAAGACTTCAGCGAGATTGATACAGCATGGCAGGTTGAGTTCACTCACGCTGTCACCGGCGAACAGTTCGAACGTTCTATGTCGAAACTGATTGATTTAAGTAAGTCACAAGACCGGCAGTTAAACACCTTTGCCGGCACTGCGGTTTACCGGACAGAATTCGATGCCGCTGACGCGCAGCGGACCATGCTGAGTTTAGGTAAGGTTTATGATATTTCGCAGGTGAGGCTTAACGGCAGGGATTTGGGGCTGCGTTGGTGGGGCCGACATATTTACGATACCAGAGGTGCTCTTAAACCGGGAAAGAATGTGCTGGAAGTTAAGGTTACAACCGTCCTTTCCAATTATGCCGGCTCATTGAAGGACAATCCGAACGCAATGGCATGGGCGTGGTGGCATCCGCTCAGGCCGGCGGGTTTGGCAGGGGCGGTACGATTATTAACTCAAACTGACCGTCCCTAAGGGACGGGTCAGTTTGAGAGTTGATAGTGAATAGTATTTAGTCGTTAGTCCGTGGAAGCCGACTTTGTCGGCAATTGAGTTAACTTTTTCTATAAAAAGAGGTTTAACGAAATCTATACCACAAATCGGTCAGTTTGAGTAATTAGGTAATGAATTGAGGTATCTTATGAAAACGCTCAGATTTTCTGTTATTGTATGGTTTGCGAGTTTAATCACTTATACTATTGCCGGTGCCGCTGATATCGGCTGGAACGCTTGCGGAAAAGGCGGAGCCGTTGCAGCCGGCGGCAAAGATGCCGTAGCAGCAGGGATATCAATACTCGAACAAGGTGGTAACGCCGCTGACGCGGCCGCTGCAACGCTTCTTGCGCTGACTATAACAGACTATGGAAGCTGCGCGATAGGCGCCGAGATTCCCCTCATCATCTACAGCGCAGACTCCGGCAAGGTCAAAGTCCTCTGCGGGCTTGGCGCCGCTCCACTGGACCCCAAGGCAATCGAGTGGTTTTACAAGAACGGTATCCCCGCTAACGGAAGCATAAAGACCGCGCCCGTCCCGGGAGCTTTGGACCTTTGTATTACGCTTGTCAAGTTATACGGAACCATGAGGTTCGAATAGGTGGTATCGCCGGCATTGGCATTACTCGATGCCCATAAAGAGGACTGGCACGAAAACCTGGCAGTTACATTTCGAAGACTCATCGATACCGAAAAAAAAGCGATCGGCAGCAGAGAAGAAAAATTGCAGGCAGCCAGAGACCGCTTCTATAAGGGCGACATCGCGGACCAACTGGTCGCTTTCTACACCGCCAACGGCGGCTTCCTGCGAAAGCAGGACCTGGCCGCTCATGTCACTCGCATCGAGGACCCGGTCAAGGTGAATTATCGTGGCTATACTATCTGTAAATGTGACACCTGGACCCAGGGGCCGTATCTTTGCCAGACACTTCGCCTTCTGGAAGGTTTTGACCTGAAAAAAATGGGCCAATTTTCCACCGATTACATTCATGTCGTCACCGAAGCCTTAAAGCTCGGATTGGCCGACCGCGACCAGTATTACGGCGACCCGCTCTTTGTCGATGTTCCTCTAAAAGCCCTTCTTTCCGACCGCTACACTAAGATTCGTCGTCCTTTGATTGACATGGCCAAAGCTTCCAGAGAAGTCAGGCCCGGCGACCCGGTTAACAACAAGGCCCTCAAAGAGCCCGGCGAGTATAAGCCCGGCCCGGGTGGAACTACCACATGTGTCGTTGCCGATAAGTGGGGCAATATGGTCGCCGCCACGCCCAGCGGCAATCCTCCTTATAGCGTCTGTCGCGAGCTTGGCGTCGCGCACGGCAACAGACTTCGAAGCCTTAACACTACGCCGGGCCATCCCAATCGTATCCAGCCCGGCAAACGCCCGCGCATTACACTTACGCCGACACTAATCCTTAAGGACGGCAAAGCGGTAATGGCCATCAGTGTCGCAGGCGGTGACCTCCAGGACCAGACTACTATTAACTGCCTTCTAAACCACGTGGAATTCGGTATGATGCCGGCCGACGCCGTCACCGCGCCGCGCTTCTGTACCAGCCACCGCCAGAACTCTTTCAAACCTGATACCGACCGCCAAAAAACCCTCGGCGAACTGGCAGGCCTGCACCTCAGCGATACTATTGATGACAAAGTCATAGGCCAACTGGCAAAGCGCCGACACAGAATAACAACAACTTCCTACTGTATAGGCTTTCCGGTTATGCTCTACAGGGCCCTTGATACCGAAATGATTTACGCCGCAGGCGACCCCGCCGCAAAAAGACACGCCGCCGCCCTGCAGAACAAATCACCATAAACCACCGCATCACCTGTTACAGTTAATTTATACGTAATACTTTAGCCGAGTGGTGTCTCGGTGTCGACCGTAGTAATTCCGGCTCCGACCGTTCGACTACTTCGACAAGCTCAGTACAGGTGTGCTCACGACAGGCGAGCTTGTTCGTGGCCCATTCTCGCCGGAATTACTACTTGATTAGCAGTTACATAAGTTTTTATAAGCATTGCTTCAATTAGCTAAAGTGTTACATTTATACAAAGATCGTAATTCGTATTATATGTTTTTTGTGCTTATCTTTTTGCTTTACCAGGGGCACGGTTTTCGAGCAGGTTTTGCAGGGCACGGCGGGCCTTTTTGTGATTGGGGTTATTTTCAAGAGTTCTGCGATATTGTTCGATGGCCTGTTCGATTTTTCCCTGCCGGGTAAGCAGAACTCCAAGATTGTAACAGGCTTCTGTAAAATCCGGTGCTATTTCGATGGCCTTTGAATAATGAGTAATGGACTTGTCGAAATCTTTTTGCAGAAGATAGACGTTGGCCAGATTGTTGTGCGCCATGACAAATCTGGGATTTATTTTTAAGGCCTTCTGGTAAAATTGGATTGCCTCGTCGAATTCACTTTCTTTGGCAAGAACATTCGCTCGCTTATAGAAGCCCAAAGCCTGTTCTTTTTCCCGCTGTTTTTTGGTTGCTTTGGCTAAATTATTTTTTGCGATGTTGTCACCGGGTGCAAGCTGTATCACCTTTCGGTAGTGCTCAATAGCCTGGTCGTATTTGCCCTGCCTGACAAGGGCAACGCCGAGATTGTTGTGCGCCTGTACGTGGCTTTGGTCCAGACGAAGGACACTGGACCACTGTTCGATGGCCTGGTCAAATTTGCCGAGGTTTTGATAGGCATTTCCAAGGTTGTATCGGGCTTTGACATAATTCGGGTTTATCTTCAGGGTTTTTTGATAATGCTCGATGGCTTCGTTGCTTCTGCCGGCCTCATCCAGGGCTGTGGCGAGATTATTGTGCGCGGTGTAGTTATTTCTGGTAACAGCCAAAGTGTGCTCGAAGAGCGTGATACTGTTTTGCCAGTAACCTATCTGTATCCAGGTCAGGGCAGTCAAAGCTGCGATAATCAGACATCCTGCCGGCGCAAGGACAATGCCTCGATAACGCCATCGTGACAAAATATCCGGCATCCCCCATGCGATTATGACAAATATTCCTGTCAGAGGGACATAAGTGTACCTGTCGGCCATGGCCTGTGCGCCGACCTGAACGATGCCGATGACCGGGGCAAGAGTCCCGATATACCAGAGCCAGCCGAGGGCAAGGTAGGGCCGGCGTTTTGAATAGCGAATCACTAATACCGAGACCACAATCAGAATAACTCCGGCTATTGCAGCCTCAGAAACACCGAGCCTGCCGCCCGGATGCGGGTAGAGAGCGGCAAGGTCAGTAGGGACAATCATTTTTTGAATGTATTTTACATACGAAACCAACGCGTTGGCAATTCGTGTATCTATCGGAATCATCTCTAATGAGCGCATCGTCCCGCCTACACTTTGGGCCAGGAAAGTAATCACGCAAAACACCGCTGAGAGTATAAACAACGGGACCTTTTCTTTTATCAATCCGGTAAGTTTGGGCCTGGTGAACCCAAGCCTGTTTAGCGGCCAGTAATCCAGAAGAAGCAGCGTAAACGGCAGGGTGACAAGCATCGCTTTTGACAAAAGACCGAGTACAAAGGCCAGCAGTACCAGCATATATCTTTTTAAGCCCGGCCTTCGGACATAGCGAAGGTAGGCGGCCATTGTCAGTATCCAGAAAAAAGTGCTCAGAACGTCTTTGCGTTCGGAAATCCATGCGACCGATTCGACGTGAAGAGGGTGCAGGGCAAACAGGGCGGCTACAAAGGCGCTGCGCCACAGACAGCCGGTCATGCTCTTGAATACCAGAAACAAAAGCAGCGCACTTGCTGTGTGAAAGATAACGCTGGTTATGTGAAACGCGCCGGGATTTTGGCCGAAAAGTTGATAGTCGAGCATAAGTGACAGAAGCGTAACAGGATGCCAGTTGCGAGCGACGGGAGTGACTATGGCCCAGCGGATGTTTTCAAACGTAAGGCCTGATTTTACATTGGCGTTTTCAGTGACGTAAACATTGTCATCGTAGTTGACAAAATCGGAATTGCGCAGTTGCCAATAGAGGCTTAGTGTCACAATCGCCAGCAGGACAAGCACAAAGCCGGTCTTGTATTTGTCGGCAATGGTTTTCATGTCTGGCCAGTATACTAAAGCCAAAGCCCTAAAGTCAATTCGCAACCCATTCGGTCCGGTGAAACTTTTTTAATCTTCGGGAATAGTAACCCACTGTTGCTGTTGAGCGGATTTGCAGGCTGCATCGAGTACCTGCTGGCAGCGCAGGCCGTCATGGAAATCCGGAGATACCGGTTTGCCGGCAGCAATTGCCAAAAGCATGTCACCTACTTCGTGGATGAAAGTATGTTCCCATCCGATTATATGTCCCGGAGGCCACCATTTGTCAATAAAAGGATGAGACGATTCGGTGACCAGGATATTTCGAAAGCCCTGCTCACTACCCTCGTCAGCCCTTGAATAGTACTCTAATTCATTGAGCCGTTCGAGATTGAAGGCCAGAGCCCCTTCGCTGCCGAAAATCCCAAAGCGCAGTAAATTCATGCGCCGGGTGGCGAGATGGGGAGCTAAGACG
>SDBV01004130.1_pt1 | contig 21050 bp, 18 predicted proteins | sample 2277081 | NCBI WGS metagenome assembly SDBV01 (sample SAMN10402039, study PRJNA504765) | marine sediment metagenome | isolation source: marine sediment core GS10_PC15, 223 cmbsf | place: Arctic Ocean: Southern Knipovich Ridge | collected 2010 | reverse complement strand
TATCTTTTCGGCACTTACAAATTCTGTCATCCCCAAAGCATTCCGTGCATTCCAGATCAGTTTTTTAGCCGTTTTGTCGCCTAATCCATCTATATCTGCCACGATATTTCCGGGAGACATCGCTAAAGCTTCTGCTGTGCTTATTCCGTTTTCCTGAAGAAGTTTAATCTGACGGGCATTGATTCCTTTAACGTTACTTAAATCTGCCATATCTTTTTTACATCATCTATTTAATTATAATTACACCTATATTTGGCTAGAGTTATTTAAAGGAAAAATGAAGGTATATATCTTCTTTTCAGGAAATGGTATTGTCATCTAATATAATCTAAATTATATTAGATTATAATCTTAAAGTAATGATCTGTATGCCTAATCATCGCCTTATTGAAGAATTTAAAGAATATGCGACAACACGACATCATTATAAATTTATAATAAGTAATATTCGACACTGATTCGACAAAAATATTTTCATTTTTTTTCCAAATGAATTAATCGGTTGATAATTTTCTCAGAATTTAGCTTAACTTTATTAAATTGAATTTTCTAATTTATCTTAATTAATTACAATAATAATATTTTGATTTAGACTAAAAGAAATTTAGTCCTACTTATGAAGTTATGAATATAGAATCAGAACCTAGAATAAAAGAACTAGAAAACTATTCTTTAACAAAAAAAATCGATGATATAAGAATAAAAAAAGAAACCATTTCTAATGAATTAGAAATTATTGCTTCTAAAAAGAATAGTATAAAAGAACAACTTCAAGAATCCTTTTGGGGAGATTTCTTAATTGGAGGTTTGATCGTGTCAGGAATTTTTTTAGTGATAGATGCTTTGGATTTACAATACCCCGTAAATCTAATTATGGGGTTTGTTGTTTTAATAATTGGTTTTCTTCTTGTTGTAGTACGATATTCCGCAATTAGAAAGAAAGAGAAGAATGTAAAAGAGAGAATGGATACTTTAATTTATAAAGAAAATTTTTACTTAGGTTTACAAAAATTCAGGGAAGGTGACAACAAATCTGCAGTGTCCTACTGGCTTGATGCGTTAAGCACCAACGGAGAATCTATTGATATACTTAATGGGATAGGGGCTGCTCTAAGTAATGATGGACATTATCGTGAGGCAATCCCTTATTTCGAAAAAGCATTAAGAATTGATGATTCAGACCCTAGTATATGGATCAATAAGGGTATAACTAAATATAAATTAAATGAAAAACATGTTGCATTACATTGTTATAATGTGGCAATTGAAAGAGATCCATCAAACTTATCTGCTTGGAAACAAAAAGCAAGTATATTAAAGGAATTAGGGAAGAATAAGCAAGCAATAGAGACCTATGATAAAATATTGAAGATTAATTCCCGTGATACAGATGCGCTCTTTGATAAGGGAAACACATTATTCCATATGGGGTTTATTGATCAAGCAATTGAAAATCTCAGACAAGTTATTGAGATTGATCCTAATGATAAGGAAGCATTGTCCTTATTGGGGGCATATTACTTATTAAACCAAGAACCACAAATAAGCGAACAGGTTCTTAATAGATCTTTAGAAATTGATGAAAATTACACAGAGGCATTAAATAATAAAGCCACATTATTGATGGCACTTAACAGATTGGACGAAGCTCTTGATTTGATAGAAAAAGTACTAAATATTGAAGAAAATCACAATGAAGCACTAGTCAATAAGGGATGGCTACTTTTCAAAAAAGGGAAAGGTCAGGATGAGGCTTTAAGCTGGATTGACAAGGCATTAACCAATGATCCAAACTTTTTGATAGCACTTTATAACAAGGCAAGCATTTTTTCTAATGAGAATGAGATTGAAAGCTCTCTAACACTAATAAAAAGGATATTAGAATTAGATGATAAATATCTAACCAAGATTCTAACCGATCCTTACCTTGAAAATTCTAGAAATTCACCTGAATTTAAACTAATAATACAAGAATTTAATAATTCAAATTAATTTTTAGGACACTTGCTCATTTGAAAAATTTATTTGGATTTTGAAAAAATTAAGATTCACCAAGTATTAGATTATTATATCCCATTATAATTACTCTCGAACTCTTAAGATTATTCAATAAGCAACTTCAATTTTTCAGAGTACTCTTCAGGAGTTATTCCATGTATTAATGCATTGTGGAGCATTTTCATATTGATCTGGTCAATATTAACTCTATCTTCCGACGAATCTAATTCATCAATTAAGCCTTCTATAAACTCTACAGTAGTGAATGCTTCACCTTCCAGCATTCCAAAATAACCCTTATACAAAAGAAATAAGTCTGCCATAATTTGAAGGTCTTCATCTGTAAACCTTTCATGGCAATCAAAACATACAACAATAAGTTCACTCCCTACTTGGTGTAATTGTACTCGGTCAATAATTTCAGCCCGACAAATACTACACTTAATCGGCCTGTTAATTTTATTATCATTACTTGCCATCATATGATACCTATGTGACAAAGGCTTTTAAAGAAAAATTCACAAAAAAACAAATCTATTATCTTTTATTTCAATCCCGAATGGGTATAACTTACCTTTTATCGCAAGCTCCATCACCCGTTCTTTCGTAATCAGAGATTGTTTGAGAACGATGTTCAACCCCTTAATTCTTTCATAAAGTCTATTGAAAAAGGGTTGATTTCTTTGTAGGTTCATATTAAAAGAAACTTCATGGATAAGAATTAATATTATATTTTCTCGTGAACAACGTAAAATCAAGGGGAGTAATTCTAAGCTGTAAAATCTGTCCAACAGCAAGATTTTCTCGCTTATTTCACTCACTTGTGAAAGTTTAAACCGTAAATGATGAGAAATATTGTCTATTACAATAAATTGTAGATCAGGAGGAAATAAATAATTTTCACGAGTAATCTTTACCATAAATTCTGATTGAGCATCGAATGTAATAAAGCATTTATTAGGAGCTATAAGGATCTGGTTTAATATGGCTGTAAGTCGTTTCTGGTTATTTCCATACATTGTTTCTAACCGTCTTTTAGGGAATGGCTCACTTGCCTGAACCCAAATGCAACAACCCTCATCCTCTAAAAATTGACTGACTAAATATAAAGCAAGTGACGTTTTTCCCGTCCCAGATTCTCCTGATAGATTGACGACTGTTGTATTATGTAGAATTTTTTGCAATCCTTCTAACATCTTATTTTGGGATAGCATTATTTAGTCATCCAGGAGTTTAAGAATCTCTTGTGTAGTTTCTTCTAGCTTTCTATCTTTTTTTTCTTTGACGACATCATCATTCCTTTGGTAGGAGTTAGAATTATTGAAGAGTTGCTGAAGCATCATTATAGTAATTACATCATCCATATTGCTATTTTGTTGTTGGACATTTCCTTTCATAAACCCGAACAAACCGCTTGACCCGGAACGCCTTGACTTTATGAATAAATACCCAACAATAAACACGATTATTATAATAATCGCATAGGTAGGGCTTTGCTGAAAAAACATAAAGAAGCCAATGATAAGTATAATATAGAATAGGCCTTTCATTTCATCTACGCCCCTCTTCATGCCTTATTCTTCTTGGCCTGAAACGCCTACGAGCAAAATGTCTGAATCGTTTAGGCTTGTATTTTTCCTTTTTTATAGTAATCTTGCTATACACTAGCCTAATCCCCTTAAATAAGTATTTAAACGTATAATAACATACGATGAGAAAAAAATAGTATAGATATTCTAAAGGAAAATACCAATGAAGTATTTCTACCGAAGCCCACAAAGCAAGAAAAGACAATGCAACTAAAAATATTTGGTATAGTGAGTATTCGGGATCGTTTTTATAAATAGTTCCTATCAGCCGAATATCTGATTGTGATGGTGTTATAGCAAGGAGCACAGAAATGCAAAACACCACAGCGATAATCCGGTAGATCGGTTCAAATAAAGGACTAAATGCAACCATTAATGAGAAATATACTAGCCATGTACCTATCAGTAAGGGCGCAATTGAAACTAATAAACCTTGTAATAAAGTAGATTGATATGGCCGATCTGGAATTACGTGCCCGTGTGGGTTTACCCTCCCAAGTCTATCTCTAAATGCTACCGAAAACCCCCTTGCTGGCATACCAACAATAATGCACGTTATCCGATGAGACACTTCATGAACAAATACTCCAATATAGGTTAAGACATTTACAATTGGACTAAAGTAGCCAAGTTCATTGTTAACTCCTTTCCTGGCTATAAAAATACGAGCAAAATATCCAATAAACCATGTTACAGGAAAGATCAAAAAAGTTACTGTAATAATTTCTTCGAACATACCTTTTTTTATGCGAGTTAAATTTAAAGAAAAAGATTTTTCATCAGAAAAACACTAAAATTTTATAAATTATGACAAAAGTGTGATTTTTCTAAGTTCGAACTAAGAAACTATTTTTTAAAGAACCATGGCCTTACACTAAGGTGTGTTTAAAGTGGTAATAATTCTTCATGGATAGAATTACAGCTACTTAGAAACAATGGGTAGATTTTTTTGACCGCGAGATGTTTTTAAAAAGTGACCAAATCCGTTGACAAATTTGTATAAGTGCAATTTTCTGTTTGGGGAGTATGACTTCCCTTCTCGTTATTTTTAATCTCAGAGAAAAAAAAAGGTTATATTTATAAGACCCTCTATGGATCTTATTTTTCTTAGTAATTAGTAAAAAATAGTGATCAGAAAAAATGGCGGTTGGTAAAGAAACAATTGGTGTGAATTATTTAAACCTTACTTGTGATCTTTGTAACTCAAGTGATGTTGTTGAAACTATTCAAGGGTATGTGTGTAGGGCATGTGGCGTTGAGCTAGCTATCCAAAAATTGCAATATGATAGACCGTATACTGAAGATGTAGTGCAATATGCGATGGGATTAGGAAAAACCCAGATCGGGAATAAAAGAGAAAGGCTTGCATCACCACTTTCACGCAGTTTAAAAAGGTTAAACCAGCATAATTCTAGGATGGCAAATGAAGAATCAGTAAAGTTCAGGGCTCAAAGGGAAATTTCACGTATTTTTGAGGTATTAGACCTTCCACGCACTGCTAAAAAACGGGTAATTGATAGATTTAGTAAAGTAAGAGCACACTTAAAACCTCGGTCACGGCTTCGTAATCCAGAGAAATTATCGGCAATTCTTGTATACATGGTGTTAAAACTTGATAACATTGCCGTTCTTAAAGATGAGGTGGTGGATAATTCAGACCTTACTAGTGAGGAATTCAACAGATTCTTTATCCAAATCAGACATTATCTCCCTGAATATTCCGGAAGAGATAGAGCCACAAGTGTCTCCCAGAAGCTATTAGAAATTACGGAACACTTTGGTCTTGGAATGCCCTTTTATTTTCTTGCTAAAAAAGTCATGCATCGTCTATGGGATGCGGTTAAAAATACAACTGATAATGTTATTGCAGGCTTATGTGCGTCAATAACAACATTATGCAGTTATAAGGGAGTTATTAATGTAAGCTCAATATGTGAGCTTCTTAACATAAAGATGAGCACCATTCAATTTCAAGTTAAAAAAAGAATATTTGAGAAATTTAATATTTCAGGTTTTAAAAGTCTAGTTCGATCTTCAGATCTTTTAGAGAAATTTATGAAGAAAATCGGTTTAATAGGGGGAGGGGGTCCTGAAGTTAGTGGAACACCTCAAGAAGAGCCGGTGTCGGATGTTATCCAAGTTCAGTTAGGAAATGCTCCACAAATATTTAATCCGTTAAACGAACATTATATTTTTGAGTTTCTTGATGAGCTTGGTACAGTTGGTTTTGCTTATTTAGAAGTTCGTAACCTAAAAAATAGGCGAAAATCTAACATCAAGGTAAGGAAGAGTGTGGGAGTGGAATGTAATCTTACATTAGGGAGTTATTATCCCAGCAAAGGGCCTCCCAAGTTGGCGTATGTTTGACCGTTTACGTAGACATAATATATTTTTTTTTCTTTCTTTTTCTTTTTCTCTTTCTCTTTTTTTCTTTCTGTGGTATATTATCTCCTAGGAATATAATTCAAGCTAAAAGTGAAAATTCTAATTGGTAATACTAGCTTGCTCAGAGAATTATGTTTATTTTTTTAAAATTTTTTTTCTTTAAATATGCTTATTTTTCATGATTTAGTGAATATTATGAAGAGAAAATTATTGTTTCTTTTAGGATGTGTTTTACTGCTTTGTGTAGGATATTTTTTTCCTAAATATATTGATCAATCGAAAGGAGAAGGAATTGGCTCAGAATCTTTACTACTAGCATCTGAAACTAATTATAATAATATTGACTCTGTTTTTGCTGAGAAATTAAGCTCCTATAATACCTATGGGGTGTATCCTCAGCTATACGAACCTTCTTTACAAGCTACTTTTTATGGTGTCGCTACGTTAGATAACCTTGGGAAGCTAGATCAAGCAGAAAAGACAGATATTATCGATTATATTATGGAACATTACAATGAATCTTCAGGGCTGTTTATGGATAAATACGCATATAGATACTTAGACACAGATTTTTCTCAAATCTATTATCCTCTCACCTCCATACTTGAGGTAAACAGCTATGCTGTTCTTGCTCTGGACCGTTTGGGTGCTTTAAATTTAGTTGATGTAAATAAAATGGTTAATTTTATTTGGGATTGTTATAATCCTATAACTTCTGGCTTTATTGGGCAGACCTACCCCTCAGCTTTAAGAGGTTACTTCAATATCTCCACAATAGATAATACCTATTATGCAATAAAAACACTAGATCTTCTCATGAGTGATTGGAACAGTTACACTCTGCAAAAAAACGACTTAATTTCATACATTAACTCTTTACAAATTACCGATAATTATGATTGGAGATATGGAGGGTTCATAAATGATATAGATGCTAATTTTAACTCTCTCCCTGGTTTTACCGAACCCTATTTGTTTTCATCGTACTATAGTATAAAGAGTCTTGATATTTTTGGGATGGTGGGAAGTATTAATGTAAACAGCTTTCACCTTTTTTTAGGAAGCATTTATAATTCAGATGCAGATTTTTTTTATTCCTCTCCAAATAAAAATAAATCCAATATTGTAGCTTCTGCACTCGGGCTCGATCTTTCTTTACTCACGGGATTTACACTTGATGACGAAACCAACCTAACTAATTTTGTTTATACTCATCGCAACAGTCTAGGTATTTGGGATGGTTCAACTACAATACAGATTCACGAGTTAATTGATACATTCCAGATTGTAAGATCATTAAAGGATGCGGGAAAAATTGGGACGTTATTGTCATCGGATGTCGAACAATTAGTAGATACCATCATAGAATATTATGGCAGTTATCAAGGATTTTCGCTTATATCAATGGATTATATCACCATGACTCTTTTACATACGCTTGTTTCCTCATTCGATTTATACGAAAGGGTTTCTGAATTAGACCTGCTGGAGATTTACCGCTTAATTAGTGAAGCGTATGTGTATGAGGATATAATACAGTATAATGGATTTTATTCCTATTCGAAAATTGGGATGCCAGGGACACCTTTTCGCTCATTTCCCATCGAATTTTACAGTTCGGGGCATAAAATAAATAATAAAAAAATTGGTTATGAACTATCTCACAGAGCCACCTTCGAAGCTCTAAATTCTCTTAGTAAGATTTTCAAATTAGATGATTTTGCCCATTCCTACGATCTTACCAAACTAAAAGACGATATTCTAGACTCGCAATTCTTAAACTCATCATATCCTGAGCAACATGGAGCTTTTTCTTATATTTATGGATATGACAGTTGGCTTTTAGACTATTTGAGCAAAAATATCTTTTTCGAATATACTTACTATGCAATAAAAACGCTAGAACTGTTAGTTGAAGAGTTAAATATCGGAGATATTACATTCTTAGATTTCGATATACCCGCTTTAAAATCTTATATTGATACTCATATAGTAGAAACTTCAGAAATTGTGTATTTCAATCCAGATTATACCAACGATATTACCACCATTATTGAAAATACGTATTATATGATCTACATTCTAAAGGCTCTTGATTTGTATGATTTGGATGATCAGAAACTTATGAATCTTATTTACCAAAATCTCGACAATGAAAATATAAAAAATATTTATTTCAGCTACAAAATATCCGAGCTCCTAGATTTAGAAATCAATTTTGACAGTGAATCGATAATTAATTTAGTCCAAAACATATTTTCCGGAGATATAAAAGAATTTTCACCTTCTGAAGGTGAGATGGTGGACCAAGAGATTTTCTTATGGGTTTGTGAAATGGCTCAAGAGGGTCAACTTACGATTACTTTTGAAACTCAAACTCGTGTTGCTTTAGGTGGAACTCTTAATATATCGGCTTCCATTTCAAACTTGATCCTCGCTTATTTTGAAAGAAATCTGACACTGATGTTTGAAAGCGTTCAGTTAGGATCGCATAAATTTAACACGACGTTCGATAACCATTACTTTTTGGATGTAAATGTTCCACAAGACCCGAATCTCTACCCCACGATTTATGGAAAGTTAGTCGTCTATGAAGGAGATATAAAACTAGAAGAAATCAGTATTACTTTTAATACATTTTACCACCAAAAAGATTTTCAAGACGAGATTGGGGGTACAATCACACTTTCAGTATTATTTCTTACGATCCCTGGAGGAGTTATAATTTTAACTGAATTAAAATCGAAAAAAAGAATGATTAGGGCATAAAATGGTTATAAAAACGCATTTAATACACCAGAAGGAAAAACTGAGCTATAAGACTTTCAAGCAGGTATTAGCAATTTTAGAAGGATTTAAGCAAAATCTTAACAAACGATTTAACTTTAGCAAATTGGGTCTATATCTTAGCTTAGAACCTTCTGAAGTAGAAGAGATTATATCTCTAATACTTACCTTTCAGGATTTGTTTGAAAATGTGTTTAAGACTTATACAATTAAAAAGAAAATAGTGAATAATCAAATTTACCTTATTACTGAACCTCATAGAGCATTACAGTGTTTAATTCCTTCCAAAATAAGAATTACAAAACATCATCTCAACTTACTTAATGATATTATTTATTTCTTTAAATTCGTACAGAGGGGAAAAGGGTTCGATGTGGTAGGAAATGGATCTGATCTTTTAAAAAATGTAAGAGAGCTATTTGAATACTATCCATACTTTTTCCAGGAAAGAAATGGATTATTATATCCCTCTGAATTAGGGTTAGAGCTTGGAGAATTAATAATTTCTTTTAAAAAAAATAGTAAACATTTAAAAAAATTGCAAGTAAAAGAACATACAATAATCGTGGAGTGAAATGAGTAAAATAAGTACAACTGCGGTAGAAGGATTGACACCAAACAAGAAGTTAGATTCTCTGGAGGCACGTGAGTACCAAATAGATATAGCTAAAAAATGCCTAAATAAAAATTCATTAGTAGTTCTCCCAACGGGCCTAGGAAAAACAATTATTGCTGTGTTAGTTGCGAGGAAAACAATAGATATTTTCCCAAAGAATAGCAAGATTATTATCCTTGCTCCCACTCGCCCTCTTATAAACCAGCATTTTGACACTTTTTCTAAATTTCTTAATGTTAGCGTTGATAAATTTACAGTGTTGACTGGAAAAATTCTTCCTGAGAAACGTATTGAATTATTTATTGAAAATCAGATAATTTTCTTTACCCCTCAAACACTACGAAACGATTTGGTAAATAAGCGCTATTCTTTAGAAAATACAGCTCTTATAATATATGACGAGGCGCATCACGCGACGGGCGATTATGCCTATACTATGATTGCAGATGAATACAAAGAGCAGAATCCCGATGGGGTATCCCTTGCATTAACAGCCTCACCCGGAGCTTCGAAAAAGAAAATTCAGATCCTATGCGAAAATTTGTATATTCCACTAGAAAATATTCATATCAGAACCAGAAAAGATACCGATGTAAAATCCTATTTACAACCGATGAGTATCTATAAGATTGGAGTGAATCTTACAACTCTTATGGCTGAGGTTTACTACGGAATAACTGCAGTATTGGAAGAACGGTTGCTCTACCTTGCTCAACTGAATTTTTTATCAGAAAAATCAAGGCCATTACATAATAAAGTTATTCGAAAAGATTTACTACGATTAAATAAAGAACTTGTTTCACTTATTCAACAAGGGGGCGATAAAACAGGGGTTTATAGTGCGTTATCTATAAACGCTCAAGGTTTGATTCTTTTTCATATGATAGAATTAGTGGAACAACAAGGGTTAGATGTGTTATTAATTTATTTGGAAAAAGTTAAGAATGATGCCAAGAAGGCAAAAAGTAGCAAGGCGGTAAAGATTCTTGCCTCGGATACAAGACTCCAGCGTATCTACATTGAATTAAAAAAGAATCAAGAGTTCACTCCTGAAAATCTGGTCCATCCCAAGTACCATGTACTACTAAAGGTACTTCAAGACGAGTTATCCAAAAATTCAGAGTCACGGATATTAGTATTTGTAAAGCTACGAGACTCTCTCAAAAACATTGTGAATCATCTCAAAGAGTATAAACTTATCAAACCAGCACGATTTGTAGGGCAAGCAACTAAATCTGCCGACGATAAAGGCTTATCTCAGAAAAAGCAAATAGAAGTCTTGGAACTATTCAAAACTGGTAAATTTAATGTTCTCGTTTCTACGAATGTCGCAGAAGAAGGCTTAGATATAGCTGAATGTAACTTAGTAGTATTTTATGATGTAGTCGCTTCCGAAATTCGCTTAATTCAAAGGAAAGGGAGAACTGCTCGGAAGAAGGAGGGGAAAGTAATAATATTATATTGTAAAGGAACTCATGATGAGGTTTATCTCAAGATTGCGATGGCTAAATTAAGAAAAATGAATGTGAACTTAAAGAACCCTCAGCAGCTCAAGGAATCATACAATAAACAAGCAAAAAGTAGTAAGGTTGACGATTTAAATCTTAGACCTCCTGTGATACAACACCAACACCAATCTAAATTAGACTCTTTTCGTGAACCTGAAGTTACAAAGGAAAACAAGACAGAAGCTACGGTAAAAATAAGTAGTCGTCTTCCGATGAAATTTGGGATTCGAAAAAGATTACAGAATGATAATTATGATATGCTAATAGTGGATTCAGATCTTCATATTGTTCTACATAATAAGGTTTTAATACAGATATATTCTCCACGACAAACATTTCTCTTAGAAGTTCAAGATTTCGCAGAGATTTGTGAATTATGTGTTATAATTATTGATTTTATCGATTTCAAAGAGGAGTTTTCAGGAGAGAAAAGGAAAATCAAACAAAATATTCAGAAAATAGCCCAAGAACGCAAAATTCAAATAATCCCCCTTGAGAATGAAGAGGAGCTCTATTTCATTACTAAAAGCATATTAGATAGCATCCCGAAAGAGGGTTCTTGAATCATGGAAGAAGCTGGGTTTAAAAAAGATGAAACTCCCTACCTTGTCTTTACGTGTTCTAAGTGCAAGCAGTATATATATGTAAAGACGACTCAGAAAACAAGGAAATGTTTACGCTGTGGACAACAACATAAAGTAGTAAATGTTGTTGATACTGGAGAAATTGTGAATGGTATGACAGAAGCTGTGAATAGAGTGAAGCAAAGGCAGGCTGAGTTTGGGAATATTCCAGAATTTAGAGCTACGGGAGATTTTAAATCGTCAAATAAAATCAAATTTAATTTGATTCAAGAAAAAGAAATCCCTGACATTAATGAAGATTATTCTGCTGATTTTAAAAGGATGCTTTCGGAATTATCTCTTATGTATAAAAAATTTCCCTTTTATCTAATCGAAATCATGGCAGAAGATTATAATATCCCTGAAACTGAATTAAATATATTATTTCATAATTGTATTATAAAAGGGATTTTAAATCAAGTAGAAGGGAATTTATACAAATTTAAGGCAAAGAGTTAAAATTTCAAATATTTTATTGAGGGTTTCCCTTGTATAAAATTTAAACCTTTTCTTTTGTACCAATTTTATGCTCGTGAATATTGTCTTGATTATTTTCGAAACACCCTACACACAATCCATTATTCTGAATAGCTTCCGTCTCATCAATAACTTTCCAACATTTAAGACAATAGAGTTTCAAAATAAATCGCTCATGTTTTTTTAGGTATAGATCTAATTTTCAATAGACATATAAAAAAGAAAAAAAATAGAGTCTTTATTAGTAGTAGAATAAATTTAAATTTAAGAAATAAGACATTGTAAATCCCTGTGGTTGAAAAAATGCCGGTAACGTTAGATGATTTCATGAAAGGAGAGGCAATTGCGGTTGTAGATATAGAAACAACGGGTTTTTCCCATCAAGAGGACTGTATCGTTGAAATCGGCATTTGTGAATTAGACTTAGATTCTGGGAAATATCGTGAATTATTCAATAAAGTAATAAGAGAAAGCCATTTTTCTCCACACCATCGAAATGCCTGGATTTTTAAAAATTCTGATTTAAGATTTGAAGATATTTTAGGAGCAAAAGCTCTTAATGTTTATAAAAAAGAACTTCAGAGAATATTTAATATCTATCCTGCTACAGCGTTTAATAAAAGATTCGATTTTAATTTTCTCCAAGATCGAGGGTTTATAATAAGAGAATTACCATGCCCCATGATTATTGCCACAGATATTCTTAAATTACCACCAAGAAAAACGGGCACATTATATAAATGGCCTAACGTAGAAGAGACGTGGAAATATCTTTTTCCAGATAAAAAGTATGTTGAAAAGCATAGAAGCTATGATGATGCTGTCCATGAAGCGTTAATTATATTCGAATTGTATAAAAGAAACAAATGGAAACCAATTATTGAAAATATATTGTTATAAAATATCACTCTTTAATTTAACTAGATGAATGATAAAATAAGAGAATTATAAAAAAACATAATAAAAAAAAAGGGATTTAGATTAAAAAAATACACCTATTATTTAATTGGATTACGAAATGAACCTGGCTACGAATGGAATGAAATGAAAAATATTAATTTGATTTTTGGGATTTATCTTTATCAGCAAATTCTTGCCTCAATGACCAGAAACTAAACAGTAAAATGAACAACAGGGTTCCCGAAATATATGCAATAGTATTAGCTCCCCCACGAATAGATGATACTCCAAACGTTAAAGCCAGAGTTATTAGTATATATTCAACAAGTATACTTCCTTTACTTTTTTTTCCTTCATAATGAACATCTGACTTACCCATTTAATCACCCTCTTTTAATAGGTCATTTTTGATTAAATATTCCGAAAATTCATTTAGAAGTAAGAATCGATAGATAGGATGACGTTTTTGAAAAAGCATCTTTTCTTCTCCAGAATAAATATATTTCTCTTTCTCTCTTAACATTAAGGAAAAAGGAAATATTACAGTCTTTATATCAAAAAAGTCCTCGATTATTTCTTCAGGTCCTTGATATTTTTTTTTCTTTATTTCAGAGCTCATAATTATTATATTTGTTCGTGAAACTAATTTAAAGAAAAATTTTTCATTATGTACTAATGTCATCAATTTAGTTCCTTGAGAATAAAAGGAATTTATTCTTTATCCAACTCTTCCCGCAATTTTTTTAGATAGAGTTTCATAAAATATCTCTGACTATTGGCGAACTCGAGCTTATCCTTTTTGCTTAAATTTATGCAGTTTAGAAGGATTGAATGAATTTTATGGAGTGTGAGTAAATTTTCATCTAGAACTTCTTTAGGTTTTGCTTTTGGTGATTCTTCTAATTTTTCTATATGAATCTGATTATCAGTATTTCCTTCAATATTATAGGTCTTATCTTTTTTTACTTTCTCTTCTGGTGTGGTATCCATTGAGCTCATTTTGACGATTTTAATATTCTTTTACATAAATTAATTCCAAGCCCAGTTTTACGATTTAAAGTGTACGCGTCCTCCTTTTTTACTTGGGAAGCTGTGTGATATCCCGCTTTATATAAAATCCGAGCTCTTACACGCGCCACATTCTGTAATCGTAGCACCAGATCAAATAATTCCTCTCGAATACCATAATGGATCCGAATCCCTAGCGTTTCAGACATCTCTGCCACCTTGGTAAGTTTATCTTGAAGATCAATCCCACTGGTACTTAAATTTCTCGCAATAATTCCTATAAAAGTAATAATTCTCTCTAAATTGTCTCGAACAGAAAATAAATCACCGGTCATAATTTTGTTTTTATCTAAGATTTGATCAATGGCTTCCTCATCAGTCCATTCTAAAATAGGTTCAAGCATTTTATAGTCCCGAACTCGGAATTCTGCTTTCAGTATCTCATAAGCTTCTTTAAGCAAGTCACGAAAGGATGAGATCTTAACGTTTTCCAATTTGTACCTGATTAATACGCCTGAAGTTGGATATAAGTATAATCTGATGATAAGCTTTCCAAATTGGGAACATCGAATCGTAGTATCAGTATTTTTTATTATGAGTCCTTTCTCAAATAAGTAATTTAGGATATATTGATTTTTAATGCTTTTTGGTACGATATCTTCCACATATTTTTGAACGTTTCTACTGGGAAAAGAGATTAAATACAGTAAGAAGCTAGTTACATGATCACAGAACTCAAACGCAAACTCATTTTCAATAGCAAAATTATCAGTTAGACCGTTTTGAAATCCACAAGAACATTTTACGCCCGAATCAACATCAAATTGGCATGAATAGACACCAAAAGAAGTCTTTACAAATCCCCCGATGGTTGAATGATTACATATTGTAGTTTTGATTGTGTTATTTTGTTTTTTAAGAACCCTTACTTTTTTCGGATCAGAATGTAGTTTAAGAATGTTTACAGGTGTTATCTCTTTTATCATGAGAAGTTGTTCAATTGGGATCTGCTGCTCCTTCATTTTGTTTTTAATAATGTACCAAAAATAAGTTTTCTCAAAAAACTGTTTGAGTTGTTCTAAGGTGATTTCTTGCTCTTCATAGACACGGAGTAGCACTTGCTCTTTTAAAATATTAACCTTATTTAAACCTGAACCGAGATCATTATATTTGGCTAAAAGAATGTTTTCTAAATGAGGGGTTTTAAAATAGAAATCCTCGACCCACGATTTCTCCTCAATATTTTTTACCAAGATAATCCCATATCCTACCGAATCTAACCCCGGTCTTCCCGCTCTACCTAGTATCTGAAAAACTTCGTTCGCAGAGAAGCTTTTGAAATAAGAAAATCCATCCCCATTTTCATGAAACCCGGTAAAGTTCTTAATGTTATGCCCTGAGGTTGTATATTTTTTGAAATCGCGTAGGATTACAACACGAGCAGGGGTGTTTATCCCCGCTGAAAGTGTGGTTGTGCAACATATAATTTTTATAATTCCTTTCCGAAAGTTATCTTCGATTAATCTTCGCTCACGGGGAAGTAGTCCTGCATGGTGAAAGGCAACTCCGTATTTTATAACTTTACTTAAATCATTATTGCCACCCCTGATGGAAGCTATTCTTTTAGAAATTGCCTTGCATATTTTTTGTTCCGATTCTTCTAAAAATTGAGTTGTGAGATCTTTAAGGTTTTGTGCTGTTTGTTGGGCGGTTTTTCTCTTGTTTAAAAAGATGAGGACTTGCCCCCTATCTTTAAGGATTGATTTCGCAATACGTTTCATGGTAGAATCTTTGTTTTGGGAAACCTCAATTTTGTAATGCAGGGGAACAGGTCGCTCTTCTGAAAAAATAAGTGTTGTTGTATTTCCAAGAGATGTGAGCCATGAATTAAAGAACTCAGGGTTGGCAATTGTAGCACTTAAGGCAATTATCTGAGGATTGTGGAGAAGTTCATTCAAACGCACGATCAAAGATTCAAGACGGGGTCCTCTGTCCGATTCGCCAATAATATGTACCTCATCAATAATAACCGTGGAAAACTCTAAAATCCACTCTTTATCATAAAAATTGCGTATAATGGAATCAAGCTTTTCATAGGTCGTTATGATAATATCGGCTTTTGCGAGTTTCTTATCTTCGACATCATAATCTCCGATAGATAGTTCTACTCTCACTCCATATTTTCCATAGCTGTTCTTAAAATGTGAATACTTTTCGGTAGCGAGTGCCTTAAAGGGCACCAGATACACGGATTTACCATACTTTTGAAATACATTATTAACCGCACATAATTCTCCGATAAGGGTTTTTCCACTACCACTTGGAGCGACTACTAAAAACGACTTGCGAAAGAAGAGTCCCTTTTTTATTGCCTCTTCTTGAATTTCCCGAAGCTGAAAAATTCTGTTTTCCAATAATGCTCGCAAAATTCTTTTATCTTGGATATATTTATAGATTTCACTTTCTTCAAGTGATCGCTTTGGATTAGTTTTAAGTTTTTCATCAAAATCAGTTATACTCATATCCATTTAATAGAAAACTATGGAAATTTAAAGGAAAAATCATATCTATTTTTTTTCTTTATAAATCTTTAATTTTTAGAGGGTTATTATAATGACAATACTTGAAAACGAGTTTGATTATATAGAAGAAATTAAATCGAAAAATAAAGTAGAAGAAGAAGAAGAAGAAGATGATCTCACTCAAGAACTTGATCTGCGGAACTCCACAATAAAGATAAAACGCAAAAAAACTTCTTTAGATATTAGTATTACAAAAGAGGATATTACTTCCATTAAGGGAGTTGGAGTTCGTGTAGCAGAAAAACTAAAAGGAGCTAATTTTACAACTATAGCTAGTATCGCTTCAGCAACAGTCGAACATCTGTCTAAAATTAACGGCATAGGTCAAGCAACAGCAGAAAAGATTATAGAAGGTGCGAAAACAATGACGGACCGGAAAAATCTACAAGACTTTACACCGGGTAAAAATATCCTCTCAGAACAGATAAAAGATAACGAAGATGATAACAAAAAAAACATAACAACCAAAAAACTAACAGAAGAAAAAGAGGTAGTACCAACCCAAGAACTTGAAAAAGAGGTAACATCAGTTCAAGAGGTTAAACCATGGCTTGATCCAAAATTCAAGATTCAAAGATCGAGCAGCCAGATATCAACGGAAAGAAAAAAAACTGTTAAAGTACCACATCAAAAAGCGGTTAAGGTTAGAGTACCTAATAAAACAATATCAATACATGAAAATTCTATTGAAGCTGAGGTTATTGATGATTATGAAATGGAAGGTTTTGATGTAGAAGAAGAGATAGTAGAAGAAGAGGTAGATAATTATCCTGTTCAAAGAGATACTATCCCAGTTAATATGGAGAGACCATTTCTTGAAGTTGATGAAAAAAGTAAAAGTGAACCACAGAAAAAAACAACTCTTGGTGAAAAAATTGATCCTCACGAAAAAGCAGTAATACTTAGCCGAATAGTTAAAACTCTTCAAACTCAAGGATATTATATTTTGAAGAAACATTCAACGATGAAAGATCTGTTCGTCCATGTTGATCTGCTGGCACTAAAAAGTGTCCCTGTAAATGAAGTTCTAGAGTTTATCATTTTTATCCCCCTAAAGGTGAGCGTACTAAAAGGAAAGGTGCGAATCTCAAATGAAGTAATTAAGTACATTCCAACTAACGAAAATTTCAAGAAAAAGGGGTCGGTATTTAAAAAACTTATAGACTCTTATTTTGGGAATCTAGAGGAAAGCCATGAATTGATAAAAGAAGAGTTAGAGAAAGGTACACTTCTCTCATCAGTAAACAGGTGCTTAAAACAGGATATTTCACTTAAAACGTCAATTACCAAAAAAAATCTATTTTTTAGTATCGGTCCCCAGCAGTTTAAAATGTTAGTTGAGCCTATGCTAGTCTGTAAAGGTGAAGTAGGCTTTTTGGAAAAAATTACCCCATTTGCCTATCTTAGAGATATCAACTTACACATTCTTGGAGAAGACAAACTTACTGAACTACTTCAGTTTATAGAACGGAAATACACTCTTTTGGAAAAACATAAAACCAAAGAGACTAGCCTTCTTCCTTATTACGAGACCTATAATCAATTTTTAAAACGGAGCGAACTTTTCTCTATTCCATTTATCGGATTTGCATTTGGATTGTTTGCTCTATTAGGACTCCAGTCATTTCAAGTGCTTGGACTTTTCCTAAACATTGGATATGGCCTACTCGGAATTTATTTTATAACACTGGTGTTTTTCTACATGAAGTTTTTCAAAATAAAATTGGAGGTCCAAACCGATTTTAAAACACCTTACTACAAGAAGATGCCGAAACTAGATGAAACCAGCTTGGTACTAATTAGTGATGAGTTTGAAAGTGACTTAATGTCTCAGTTTGTATATGAGTGTGTGGATAGTGATACTGATTTACGGTTAATTTCCAATATCGAAGAAGATCAAATATCGGAGCGGTTTCGGCAAAAACAATTGAGAAAGACGGTAAAAAACAACGGATTTTTTGAAGATGGAACGAACCCAGAACCGAACCCAAAAAAAGACTCAAAAGAGTTAATCAAACAAAAAAAAAAACACAATAGCTTTAGCAGCAGATATAGTTCCTTTTTGGAGGATTAAAACATGAAAACTGATATTGCATTCTTTTCAAAAATTATTTTTTTGGCAGGGATCGTCCTTCTTTTTATTTCACTTTTTTTAGATTGGTATGGAATTCAAGTATTTGATATGAATGATACATTAATATCCTCTTGGGACTATAACATATTCTTTGAATGGACAACCGAGTTTCCAGAGGTGCTTTCAATCAACGATTATTATAAACCAGAAAGCCTTAACGTTCCCATTATTCTCACGATACTTTTTATAATAGTTTTAGGAGCGTGCATCTATATAATCCTTTTTCGAGATATTGAATCTTCAGGGAATCTAAAACTGCAAAAAAGTCTTTCTTTTATTTTTCTTTTTTTGCTTTTGCTCATTGGCTTCTATATTGTAGTTTTCCCCATTATGTACTTATTTCCCAATTACCTTTACTTTCCCTCGATTACTAATTTTAATTTTGATTTACAGACATTTCAAATTTACACTATTAGTTTTGGGTATATCTTACAACTCATCGGGTTTGTGTTAGTATTTCCCTACGCTTTACATTATTACTTAGCCGCAAATGAGTTAGGAAAGGCAGAGCAAACACCCGAATTAATGATTGAACGCTATATAAAACGCACCCAAACCCCTCTTGATATAGATAAATATATCGCAGAAGAATTAGAAAATTTCGATGAGGGTTTACCATGACTGAAGTTGAAGGAAATGTAGATACTAAACTAAAAATGCTAATTCAAGCCTGTAAAGAAACAGGTAACTTCAAAAAAATTACCGTGGTGGGCTTTATACTATTGAGTAACAAAATCCAAGAGATCGCCCTTAAGCTGGGGATGAGACCCCGTAATGAAGCAAAGGATGAATTACTATTTGATTATATGAACATGGTAAACGAATTATTTAAGAAAAATCTGAAAATCCAAATTTTTAATCCTGATATTTTTGAATCGGTAAAAAAAATTGAACTCCTTTTTTTGCGAAATCGAGGTGATTTACCAAAAGCATACACCCGAGAGTTACTTAGGGTATATTACCAATTGAGAAAGATTGAAATTCCAAATCTATATAAAAATGCTACAGGTGAGGGAGGTTTTGAAGATTCCAACCTTCACATGCTTAACTTCCTTTCCCCAAATACCCGAAAAAGTAAAAACAAAAATACTTCGAAATTCAGACCGTTGATCTTACAAAAAGTGAAAGAGCAAGAGATGACGCTTCAAAACAGCTTGAATAATAAACTGGATCAAACGAACTTGGAACGAGCATTATTTCTAAAAAAACTTAAAGAGGGATTAGAGGGGGATGGAAATATTAAGATAGCACTTCAAGGAGTTTTAAAAAACAGCGTAGATTACAATCAATCTCCCTCTATTTTTATTAAATATTTTATGCTAGGTTTTGCCTTATTATGTGCTTTATGTGGAATAACGATCTTAATAGAAGCTTTTCAATTCCCACTTATTTCAGATGTATTATCCCAGACACTTTTTATTTTCTTTGGGATCATTATTGTGTTAATTTTATTTTATCGAATGTTTGGAAAGAGGTAGAAAAAAAATGGCAAATTTTAACAGAAAACCTAAAGATGGAACAAAACGGCAGTTTATTATTGAAGAAAAAGATTCTCCCGAAGAGTATCCTCATATTTGGGGTGTTAACCCTTCATATATACACGTAAATAATAAAATTGTTATTGCAAGAATTATTGGTTTAGGCGTATTGATTATTTTTTATATAAGCTCACTCTATCTTCTTACATCGCAGTTAATCATATCGCTTATATCGGGCACGATAATCCTTGCCCTATTTATCTTGGTATTTCACGAGCAGTTATTCTTCTTTGGAAGTATAGGTTTTCTTTCTTTCAGGAGGATAAATGTGGTAGATCCTTTTAAGAATATCATTTTTGGTATAAATAAGCAATCACCTTCAACAATTATTATATCCAATAAGAAAGATTTGGTACATACTGCTCTAAAACTATTTAGAATTGAAGTAATTCCCGAAAACGTGCATGCATCGATAACTCTATTTGTGAAAGCTTTGAGTGGGTATAAAAATATGGTGAAGTTTACGTACCAAGTGATTCAAACCCCTATCTATTCTCAAATGTACAAAGGAGAGTTTCTCCAGACAAGTATCTATTTTTGCGTGTTTTACACAGTTAATGGCATCCCGACTCACAATAGATTTGATATGTTAAGAAAGAAACTTGATTTCTTGGGAAATGCCCTGCGGAATAATTTCATTGGAAATTTCCACCATTTTAAGATAGCTCTTTTATCAGGTACTGCTCTAGTTAATGGATTACGGACTTATTTCTTTAAGACCGAATCACCACTCCAAGAGGAACGATCTTCAAAAAAAATTGACCTCAGTTTAATAATAAAATTAATTTTTTGCTGCGGTATTGTAGTATTTTCAGGCATCTTACTAGGTTTTCTAAAAACTCCCTTTCTTTTTATTTTCCTAATTAATTTGGTGTTGATTATAATTCTTATGTTTCTATGGTGGA
>SDBV01004129.1_pt1 | contig 21052 bp, 17 predicted proteins | sample 2277081 | NCBI WGS metagenome assembly SDBV01 (sample SAMN10402039, study PRJNA504765) | marine sediment metagenome | isolation source: marine sediment core GS10_PC15, 223 cmbsf | place: Arctic Ocean: Southern Knipovich Ridge | collected 2010 | reverse complement strand
GCCTCTTAACATACTGATTATGGTTCATGATAATAATAAACTTATTTTTTCTGACCTTCTTTTATATGATAGTAATACTGGAAAAGGCGCGTTGTTTGATATACCGGGATATATGGGCTCGATTATAGATGAGCTAAAAAAAATGGATCGTATTGATGTCCTTTTTGATATATCTAACCCTTCATCTTATACGGAAAAAGTGTCAAGTATACTTAATGTTGAAATTCCCTATTATATTTCCATGGATATACAGAGTTTTGCAAATATAGTAGATCTATTTGACGGGATAAAAATATTTATTGCTAACCCTGTCGAATTACTTGATTTAGATAATTTGGTTCTATTGCCTTCGGGGAATCTTGTATTGGACGGGGCAAAAACAATTGCCTTTATGGAATATGATGATCACCCTCTATCTGATGTTGAGCATATTAGTAGAAGGCAGAAAATACTGCAGTCACTTTTTACTCAGTTTGATGTCAATAACATATATTTAAAGAGTAAAGAGCTTACTTCATATCTTAAGTCGTATATTACAACAAATCTTAAGAAAGATGCGCTTTTATCTTTTTTTGGAATATTTAATAAACTGGATACAGAAAGAATAGTTTTTCAGAGGGTTTTAGGAAATACAAGATTAGTAGGTGATAAGGATCTCCTCTTTCCGCATTATGAAGGAAAACTTCTTAGAGAAACAATCGGGCAGACTATAGGTTCTCTTGCTAATACAGAAGTGATAAGTGCAGATGAACTCAATGTAACTATGGATATACTAAATGGAACAGACCAAACCGGACTTGCAGGCAGAACATCACAGGTTTTTAAAAGCTTTGGTTACGATGTAGCAAGAATTGCAAATTATGAGGAAGAAGCTTTGGAAAAAACTGTTGTTGTTAGTCGGAATGGGGATAGAACTACAGCAGAAAAAGTTGCAGAAATAATTCTTTGTAGGGAAATTTCCTATGATCCGGAAAAATATTTTGACAGTAATTCAGCTATTAACGAGGCGGAAATAATAATTATATTAGGGAAGGATTTTGATGGCAGGTATTGTAAAGAGTAAGGAATCGGTTGCAACATCAATTGGTGAGTTTATTAGTGAGCATAAAGGTGAAAATGTTATTGTTCTTGATGTAAAGGAAGAGAGCAGCTGGACAGATTATATGATTATTGCAACAAGCACCAGTATTGGTCATCTGAAAGGTTTAGTAAAACAGCTTAAGGAGATGCTCGACGGTAATGCAGTGGATATTTTAAGACGTCATAAGCATATAGCTGATGATGGATGGGAACTTATCGATTGTGGTGATTATGTTATACACCTTATGAATCAGGAGATGAGGGAGTTTTACAATCTTGATAAATTATGGTTTTCAGGTAAGATTATCTATCATTCATCAAAGTCATCATAGTCGAGACCGTCATCGTAATCCAGATCGTCCTCTTCAAGTAGATCCTCATCTTCGGTGTCAAAACCGTCTTCGAAGTCTTCATCATCATCGTCACTATCATCATCATACTCATCGTCAAGGAGATCGTCTTCTACTTCTGAGTATTTGTCCTCAAATTCATTTTCATAATCGTCAAAACTATCGTCATAGAAATCTTTTTCTTCATCCATTCTCTTTTATACCTCCCTCAGGCTCTATTTATTCTTTTGCACCAATTAATAGATCGAAGCTTCCAAAATTACCGATTATGGTTTTATGGATAATTTCAGCTGCAATATAGGTGTCCATTGAGATATTCCTACCCATTAGTATTGTAGGGGGTGTAATATCACAGTTGATTCCAGAAGATTCTAACAGCATAGCAGCACGACCGGAGATTTGATTAAGTATTTCACCGAAGGCTTCTTTGTGGAATTTACCAAAATCTGATTCTTCAGCTTCCATTCCCATATTGGTGAGCATTTTATTAATAAATTTCATGCTGCTTTCCAGATCTGATCTAATTAGTAATAAACCGGAAATATCCCCTGTTATACCGATAGTTGCAACTAGTTCGTATTTTTCTTCTTTGCTGATGCCATCTTTGATAATAAGCTCTGAGAAGCCTATTTCCTGAAAAATTTCTTTAGCTGCTTTGATAAATAGATCTAGATTATTTAGGCTCATAAGAATTATTATAGAAAACATATATAAAGCTGTCAAATATAAATAGGAATAAAGCGATTCTCATTTTGAATTTTATTTTAGATAGAGATAGCATAGATATCAGAAAAATTAGAATTGCCGATGGAATAAAAATTTTATCATTCCGGAGTAATAATTGTGGATAATCTTAAGATTCTGGCTCCTGCTAAAATTAATTTACATTTGCAGATTACTTCAAAACGTAAAGATGGATATCACAACCTTATTTCGCTCTTCCAAATGGTTTCTCTATATGATGAGTTATATATCGAAACTATAAAAAGTGATGAAATTCGTATTGTGGGAGATTTTGATTGTTCACAGGAAGATAATCTAATATATAAAGCTGCAAACTTGTTAAAGAAAAACTTCAGTATAAAATCCGGGTTTTCTATAACTTGCAAAAAATACATACCCGCTGGAGCTGGATTGGGAGGAGGCTCCAGTGATGCTGCCGCAACTCTAATTGGTATAAGATCATTATTAAAACTGGATATAAGCGATGAAGAGTTAAAAATCATAGCATTGGATCTTGGTAGTGATGTCCCTTTCTTTCTTGGAGAAGGAACTGCTGTTGCAGGAGGTCGTGGGGAGGAGCTTATTCCAATACAGACTAGAAAAGATCTTTTGTTACTAATTATTGATACAGGTACTTATAGCAGCACAAAAGAAGCTTTCAGTACATTTAAACTAAGTAATAATCGAAATATTCTCTCCTGTGAAAAGATAATAACTGCGTTTTTGTATAAGCATCCCTCAGATTGGCCTTTTATAAACTCATTTACACCTTATCTTTATCAGAAAAATCCAATATTTAGAGAGATAATCAAATTACTCGATGATAATGGTTCTGACTATTCATCAATTACTGGTACAGGTTCTTCAGTTTTTGGAGTATTTAGCGATGTCCTGAAGTCCCGGAATGCTGAAAAGGTATTAAAAAAAGGTAATATAAGGACTCATAAAGTAAAAATGCTTGCGAACAGACCAGAGGCGGTTTACAATTACCCGACAGCTGAATAGCTAATACTTCTTGGAGGGTTTATGGAGATTACTGACATTAGAATTCGACGGGTGGGAGCAGATGGAAAACTTAAGGCCTATGTCACTGTTACATTCGACGATTGTTTTGTTGTACATAACATTAAGGTAATCGAGGGCAAGAATGGTGCTTTCATTGCAATGCCCAGTCGAAAGACAAAAACAGGCGAATATAAGGATGTTGCACATCCTATAAACTCTGATTTCAGGTCAAGGCTTCAGAGTGATATATTGAATGCATATGAAAAAGAACCTGCTGTCAGTGATAGCCATCATAAAGAAGAAATTCATTAGCTATAGAGCAAACCTCATTATTCATACAGGCTATAGACTTTAATTTAAAAAAAAGTATAATACACGGGACTGGTGGATCTGAACTCAAAGAAGCTGGTTTAATGTGCCGTTTCAGGCATAAGGTCATATAATATTGTTATATGCTTTGGGGCGTCGGCAAGTGGTTAAGCCACCGGTTTTTGGTGCCGGTATCGTAGGTTCGAATCCTACCGCCCCAGTATCTGATTTATTGTAAATTTAAGGAGCATTTCATGGAGCAGAAAACTCTCGCAGGATATGAAAGGAATACTTTTAAAAAGGGTCCTGCCGGACGTTTAAGAAGAGAAGGTAAGATACCGGCTGTAATTTACGGACATCAAAAACCTGTACATATCTCAGTTGATTCAAAAGAATTTGATACAAAATTCCATACTATTTCCGAAAATACACTTATAACTATAACTGTTGAAGATAAAGAGTATGAAGTTCTGGTAAAGGATTTCCAGGAAAATATGATCCTGGGCCAGCTTACTCATATTGATTTTTTTGAAGTTGAACGTGGTAAAACACTTAAAACCAGAATACCGGTATATTTGAATGGTACTTCTGTTGGTGTAAAAGAGGGTGGTTTGCTTGAGCAGCGCCTGCATGAAATTGACATTGAGTGTCTTCCAAAAGATATACCTGAAAAAATTGAACTGGATATTTCAGAACTACAGGTTGGTGATTCAATACATGTTAGTGATTTAGATCTTATTGAAGCAGTAAAGATACTTAATTTTCCGGAACAGGTTGTAGTAAGTGTAACAACTATTAAGGTTGAAGTTGAACCTGAGATTGAAGAAGAAGAAATTGAAGAAGGTGAAGAAGAAGCTGAATCAACTGAAGAAGAAGCAGCCGAGGAATAGACCTGTTTTGGTATTTATCGGTCTGGGTAATCCGGGTTCAGAATATCATGAAACCAGGCACAATGCTGGTTTCATGGTTGTTGACGAACTTGCCCGGAGCTTTTCTGTTAAATTGAAGAAACCTTTTTTTAAGAACTATTTAGTAGCTAAAGGGTACTATCAGGGTGAACGAATTATTCTGATAAAACCCCTGACGTTTATGAACAGGTCTGGACTTGTTTTAGCTGGTATTACTGAAAAATATATAGGTTATGACAAATCGATGGTAGTTATCTGTGATAATATGGATCTGCCATATGGTGAATGCAGAGTCAAAACCAAAGGTTCTGATTCTGGTCATAATGGGATGAGTTCCATCATTGCTAATTATGAGCATGGTGACTTTATACGGATCTATATTGGGATATCACGTCCTTCTGAAGAAAAGGAAATTATATCCTATGTTTTGGGCAGGCCTGATGGAAGCGATTCCTTAGAGTTCAAAAAAGGTATAGAGAGAGGAGCCTCAGCTGCTGTTTCTTTATTAACTACAACTGTTCAGAGGGTTATGAATGAATATAACCGAAAAAGCAATCAAGATAAAAGTAATTAGTTTTTTAAGAAAATATGGAATATCAGATAAGAGCGTTATCCTTGTAGCTTATTCAGGTGGTCCGGATTCAAGTGCTCTTCTATGGCTTCTTAATGATATACGTAAATCTATGGGTTTTAGCCTGCATGTACTTTACATCGATCATGGTATAAGATCTGAAATAGAGATGGCAGAGGAATGCAGCAGGATTGAGAGTATAGTATTAGGATTGAACCTGTCAGTTTATATAAAACACATCTCCCAGGGTGAAATAGCCACTGAGTCAGAGCTTACAGGCAGGAGTATCGAAGATCTTGCCAGAGAATATAGATATTTACAGATAGAAGAGATAAAACAGGAACTTGGTGCAAGCCATATTGCTATGGGTCATACTCTTGATGATCAGTTTGAAACATTAATTATGCGGTTTTTTCAAGGTTCAGGCATTCATGGTCTATCCGGTATTCCTGAAAAAAGAGATTACTTTATTCGACCTCTGATAATGTTGGAGAAACGTGAGATAATGGATTATATAAAGGTAAACAGTATTCCTTACGTAGTGGACAAGACTAATCTTGATACATTTTATCTCAGGAATAAGGTTAGATTAAAACTAATTCCTGCTATTGCTGAAATTTTCCCAGGATATAAAAGGTCTCTTTCGGCTTTTTCCGAAAAAATGGATAGTATCAGATCAATATTAACTGAAAATAGTCCTGCTCTTGAAATTAAAATAACAAAAAATGGAGATACCTGGTTTAGCAGCAGAGACTTCATTGATAAACCGGTTTATCAGCAGGTAGAAACTCTCTATAAAAGCTGGGATATGTGGAAAAACAGACCCTTTAACCGCTTACCTTATAGATTTTTAAGTACAGCCCTGGGTTATAATTCTGTCAGTAATTCGGGTATACTTATAGAAGGGCACTCGTGTCAGCTTATTCGGTATAAAGAAAAGATAATTTGGAAAAGAGTTGTTGTCGTTTCCAGTAAAAAAAGTTATCTTAGGGTTGTAACTGACGGAGATCAGGAAATTTATCCCGGTATGAATCTTCGAGTTGAACAAAAGAATGAACTGTCAGAAGATATGATCTGGATTAGCATAGAAAAGGTTAATAATACCGTAATTGCCAGGTCAAGAATATCCGGTGACCATATTCAGTTAGTGGAAGGTCTGAAACCAATAAAGAAACTTTTCAATGAATGGGGAGTGATGCCGGAAGAAAGATGGAAAATTCCTGTTATTGAAGATAAGAATGGTATAATTGCCGTACTGGGAAGACCATTCGGTTTTAGTAACAGAATAGCCATGACATACAAGAACTATAACTCTGATACTAAAAAACTTGTTATCAGTGCCAGCTATATGGAGAAGCATACGTGAATAATCAGAACAAACCGCCTGAGAATAAAGATCCCAATAACATGAAATTCGATTTTAATAAAAATAAATTTGCACTTTTTTTTCTATTATCCCTTATAGCAATGTTCGTTCTTCTTTTTATGGTAAATGAAAATGGTTCACAAGTTGAGATACCATATTCCGTTTTCCTGTCATACCTTGAGCAGGGAGAGATTGAAGCTGTAAAGATTCTTGATAATAATGAGATAAATGGAACCTTTTCAAGCGCATCTGGTGGCGAATACACTGTTTTTACTACAAGAATACCATACTATGATGAGAATCTTCTGGTCCAACTTAGAGAGCAGGGAGTTAAGATTACCGGTGCACCTAAGGCTGTTTCTGTCGGTCAGGTTATTCTTGAGCTTCTTCCATGGCTTCTTTTTGTTGTCTTTTTTTGGTTCATGCTCAGGCAGTTCCAGGGTGGTGGAAACAAGGCTTTTTCATTTGGGAAAAGTCGGGCAAAGAAGTATCATTCTGAATTGGAAAATATTACTTTTGCAGATGTAGCCGGACAGGATGAAGCAAAATATGAATTGACTGAGGTTGTTGAGTTTCTAAAGACTCCAACAAAATTTACAAATATCGGTGCAAAGATACCTAAAGGTGTTCTTTTGGTTGGTCTGCCGGGAACAGGTAAGACTCTTATGGCAAAAGCTGTAGCTGGAGAAGCTGGAGTTCCCTTCTTTCATATGTCCGGTTCAGATTTTGTGGAAATGTTTGTAGGTGTAGGTGCCAGTAGAGTCAGAGATCTTTTTGAACAGGGAAGAAAAAATGCCCCATGTATCATCTTCATAGATGAGCTTGATGCTGTAGGTCGTACCAGGGGCGCCGGCTATGGTGGCGGAAACGATGAAAGGGAGCAGACCCTTAATCAGATGCTGGTGGAGATGGATGGATTTGATACCAAAACCGGTGTAATCATTATCGCTGCAACAAACAGGCCTGATGTGCTTGATCCCGCTTTGCTCAGACCTGGTCGGTTCGACAGACAGGTAGTTGTTGATCTTCCGGATATCAAAGAACGTGAGGCAATATTAAGAATCCATGCTAAGAAAATACCATTGGATAAGAGTGCAGATATAAACAGGATTGCAAAAGCTACACCTGGAATGTCCGGAGCTGATCTGGCAAATCTTATAAATGAAGCCGCGTTATTTGCTGCAAGGGTTGATTCGAAAACTGTCAGTATAGATCATCTTGAAGAAGCAAGAGATAAATTGCTTATGGGTATTGCGCGTAAATCGAAAGTTATTTCTCCTGAGGACAAGAAAGCTACAGCATATCACGAAGCAGGGCATGCACTACTCCATTATCATTTGAAGAATGTTGATCCTCTTCACAAGGTTACTATAATCCCCAGAGGGCGGGCGTTAGGTATGGCTATATCCCTGCCCGAAAAGGAATCGTATTCCAAGGATAAAAACTGGCTTCTGGATAGAATCAGAATTACCATGGGTGGGTATGTAGCTGAAGAGCTTATTTATGGACAGACAACAACAGGTACACAGAATGACATTCAGCAGGCTACCAACATTGCCCGGCGTATGGTTACAGAATGGGGGATGTCAGACGCTTTTAACTTTATATCTTTTGGACAGGAAGAAGAGCCTATTTTTATCGGGAAAGAGATTGCAAGGCATAAAGATTACTCTGAAGAAACTGCTATGCGAATCGATGCTGAAATTGCAAATATTCTTAAGGATAGTCTTGAGAAAACCCGAAAGATTCTTAAAGATAATCTGAATCAGCTTAAACTGATTGCTACAGAGCTGATTAATAAAGAGACATTGGATGATCATGAGATTAGAGTTCTTATTGGAATTGAAGAAGATAGTGGAGCAGAAAAAACAGAATAAAAAATCCTGTTTTAATTTGTATCTAAATTGTGATACAGTACTAGTATGATCAAAAAATTTTCTCTATTAATAATGATTTTGTGTATCTTTTCTTTTTCTACATTATCAGCCGAAACGAATATTGATCCTGATAATTTTCTTGCTGCTATTTATCTTAAGCATGCAGTGCAGCAGTTTGATTCTTATCTGTTTGAAGAAGCTTTTTCTCTTGCAGATATAGCTCTCACATTTGCTGATACCAGTTCGGATGCTCTTCTAATAAGAGGAGTGTCCAGCCGAAAGTCCGGAATAGAAAATTCTTCTATTGCTGATCTTTCAATGGCAATAATCAGAGATAATTGGGAATATTATAATGAAACAACTGCAAGAGTATATTTATCAGAATATATGTATCTTGCAGGTGATGTTGAATCTGCTTATATAAATCTACGGCCTTTTAGTAATGATCTGACAAATGATTCATATTTTACTGAAATATATATAAGAATGTCTCTGAGTTTGGGTAAAATAGACGAGGCAGTACGATCTGCAGAGAATCTTCTTCGAGTGGACCCGTATGACAGCTATTCACAGCTTATTATGTCTTTATATGATTCAGAATGGCTTATAAGAGCAGAAGAAATCTTATTGGAAGGAGATCCTGCAAAATATTTTTCGAAAGATGTAGTCCAATCGATCATTGAACGTTCATCTGAGGGTGATTCATTTCTGGATCTATACAAGAATCGCTGGGGAGAAGATCGTTTTTTTAAGATTAGTAGTATTTCTGATAGAAAAGATCAGCTGGAAGAGTTATTAGGCGAATTATATCCTGAAAACATTGTTGTTGATCACAATGAGTTAACCAGGGTTTATAGTTTAATAGAAGATAAGAGTAATAGGAACTTGATCTATGAACAACTTGATTCTATTAATTTAACTATTATTTATGATAATGATAATGATGGTTTTACAGACACCAAGGCTATTTTTAGTAATGGAAATCTTGTAACTTTTAGTTTTGATAGTGACCAGGATAATCTATACGATCAGTTTGTCGAGATGGCGGATCAACCGGTAAGTTTGATAATAAAAGAAAAGGAGAAAACACTCTCATTTTTTTATAAATCATATCCTAATCTTATTACTGTTTCTGTATCTGAAGAAAAATCATTAATAGAGTATCAATTAATTCCATATACATTGGATCTCGATATAATAAGAATACCTCTGGATATTATAAATGATATCCCTCATATTTTAAATGAAGTGAGTTTCCCTGACAGTGATATTCTGACTCTCTCTTCTACTGAAAAAAGTATAAATAACTTTAGTACTAATTTAGTATCAAATTATGTTCAAATTAAATCAGATGAGAGTATTGTAAACATTTTCGAATCTGATGGTTCTAAAGTAATAGAACGACATTATAGAAACTCTATTCTTATTACTGTTCTAAGAGATTTTGACAGTGATGGTGTATTTGATACAATATATGATTATGAGAACGGCTTGCTTCAATCTATCTCTTTTGATGCGAATAATAATGGTATTGCTGAATATATTGAAGATTATGCGGAAGGATTTGTAAGAAGCTGGGATTTTAATGAAGATGGTCTTTTGGATTCAAGAGAACGCTATAAAAACGGAATCATATATAGAGAAATATCATCTGGACTTGATGGTGAATTCGATACATTCCTTGAAATCAAGGGTGATATGGAATAGTTATGAAATATTTTATTCTTTCTATTAGTATCCTTATTCTATTAATTTCTTGTACCGGTAATCCTTCCTATGCAAAAATACAGTCATTGGAAGAATTAACAATTGAAAAAATAGAAAATGCAATTAAGGAAGAAAGGATTGCTGTTGTTTTACAGGACATTTCATCCCTACGACGATCTGGTAATGAGGAAGATAAAAAACAAGCATATTTATTACTTGAAGAAGCATCTTTACTTATCAATGATCTTTTTTCCAGAGCAATTGAAGAAAGTGATTTTTTAGAAGCAGCCTCTCTTTTTGTTACTGCTGATGAAGCTGGATTAGAATTAGCAGGAGAATGGAATTATAATCTTCTTATCACTTCTATGGTGTTTAATGATGATGAGAAATATTCTGCTGCCTGGAAAACTTATATTGCCAGAAATTATATCAATCTTACTTTACTCAAAGATTCTGAAATATTAGAATTGCTCAAGCTGGCAGGAAGTGGAGGTGATAAAAGTTTTATTCAGAAATTATTAACTGAATCTACCAATCGTTTACTGGATACAGGATCTGATTTCAAAATTATTTACAACGATATTCAAAAAATTGATCTCTTGAAGGGCACTGTTACCATATGGGTAAATCGCGGCATGAAAATCGAAGGCGGTATAGGTGTTCCGGACAGTGTCATTGGAAGTGGTTTTTTTATAGACAAAACAGGTTATCTTCTAACAAATTATCATGTAATAGAGAGTGAAGTCGATCCTGAATTTGAAGGATTTTCACGTTTATATGTCCGACTTTGGGATGATCAGAATATTAAAATACCAGCTAGAGTAATTGGCTGGGACAAAGTTTTCGATATTGCTCTGCTAAAGATAGAACTTGAACCTGAGATTATTTTTTCATTTTCAGAGGGGAAAGACTATTACCCTGGTACACCTATCATTGCAATAGGGTCACCCGGGGGTCTGGAAAATACTATTACATCAGGGATTGTCAGCGCTTCGGGCAGGAAATTCCTTCAGATGGGAAGTGTTATTCAGGTTGATGTTCCTATTAACCAGGGGAACAGCGGCGGACCTTTGATAGATAGTGACGGTGAGCTTGTAGGAGTTGTATTTGCCGGAATAGAACAATTTGAAGGTATCAACTTTGCAATTCCGGGTGAGTTCCTGGTTCCTCTTATTCCTTCATTATATAATGGAGGCAGGGTTAGCCATCCTTTTTTAGGACTGGCTGTAAAAGAGGAAACAGAAGGGCTTCGTGTTATTTATAAATTTCCAGGAAGTAGTGGTTCCAGAGCAGGACTAAAAGAAGGTGACATTATTACAAGCCTGATGGGTCATGAAATAAATAAAATTGAGGATGTAAACAGAATATTTCTTAAATTAAAGCCTGACATGGCGATCCAAGTGTGTTGGATCAGCGAGGGGGTAAAAATATCGGGTATAATCGCCCTGGGGGACAGACCCGATTTTCCACTTCTTGATGCTTCACAAATTGATTTAAAAAAGAATCTCATTCCACCTATTTTTGGTATGACTATAAATAGTATTTCAGAAAATATATTCGGGACAGAGTATATGGTTACTGAAGTTTTTCCCGGAACAATAGCCGATGTAACAGGACTTTCAATAAACGATCCTTTCAGTATAAAAAAGTGGGAAATAATTGATGATCAGAAAATGATAATAATGCAGATCAGAATAAAGAAAAGAAAAGCGGGTTTTCTTGAAAGTGGTGTTCAATTAGGTGCTTATCTGGGAACTTCCAACTTTATTTAATTTTGTCAGGGTGGTGATAACTTGGAAAGTGAATTCAGAAAGAATACAATACTTGTTGTTGAAGATGAAGTTATTATTGCAGAAGATCTCATGTTACGACTTAATCGATTGGGATATGAAGTTCTCCCCTATGCTAACACAGGAAAAAAAGCACTTGAAACCCTATCAAATACTGTTCCGGATCTGGTCTTAATGGATATACGTATTAAAGGAGATATAGATGGAATTGAGACTGCACAGGAGATAGGTAGTAAATATTCTACTCCTGTAGTTTATTTAACATCACTCTCTGATGAAGTAACAATCTCCAGAGCAAAAAAAACCGGGGCCTATGGTTTTATAGCAAAAACAACTAATTTGAATAATCTGTATACTACTATTGAAATGGCTATTCACCGAAGCAGAATGGAAGTACAGGTGAAAGAGAAAGAAGAGATCTTATCTGTAACTCTAAAGAGTATCAGTGATGCAGTTATAGGCGCAACCATGGATGGGACTATAATAAGTTGGAATAAGGGAGCGTTTGATATCTTTGGATATGAGCTGCATGAAGTTGTTGGGAAGAATTTATCTATACTTACACCTTCTTCATTTCCAAATGAAATACCTGAAAATTTAGATAGAATAAAGAAGGGTGGTAAAATCGAACACTACGATACAATCCGGAAAAATAAGAAAGGAGAATTTCTGAATATTTCCATGAAAATTTCTCCAATAAAAAATGGAACAGAAGAGATAACCGGTGTTTCAATTATTGCACATGATATAACTGAAAAGAGACATATGGAAAAAGAAATTCTTGAAATATCAGAAAAAGAGAGCCGTCGGATAGGTCAGGATCTTCATGATAACCTTGGGCAACATTTGACAGGTCTTATGTTCCAGTTGAAGGTCCTGGAGAATAACCTCAGAAATAAAAATCTGTCAGAAGAGGCAGATATGGCTTATAATATTACTATGGATACGAAAGATGCTGTAAACCTGACCAAGAAGCTGGCAAGAAATCTTATAAAGGTTAATATTGAGAATCAGGGTATATCTACCGCCATTGAAGAATTAACATCATTTTATTCTACCCTTCACGATACTCAAATAATCTATGAGACCAGTGATGATATTGATCTGGCTATAAAAGAGAGTACAACAATCACCCAGCTTTATCATATCGCCCAGGAAGCTCTAACTAATTCTATCAAGCATTCTAATGCATCTATTATAAAACTGACTTTAACAGTAGATGATTCAGAAATATGTTTACAAATTTCTGACAATGGTACAGGGCATTTTATAGATAAAGAAAATGATGAAAAGGGACTTGGTTTGAGCATTTTAAAATATCGAACAAATGTTATTGATGGAAATATATCGATTATCAGCAGTAAGGAAGAAGGTACAAAAGTAATATGCAGAGTACCTATTTTAAAGCGCTGAGGTTTCAATGAAGAAGAGAATAGTAATAGTTGAAGATCATCCTATAGTTAGGAGGGGTATAGCTCAGCTTATCAACTATGAAAAAGATATTTGTACAGTTGGTGAAGCAGAAACAACCTTTATTGCGCATGAAATTATACAAAGAGAAAAACCTGATCTTGTCCTTGTAGATCTTTCTTTAAAGGGAGGAAGCGGGCTTGAACTTATAAAGGATATAAAAAAGCTGTATCCAAAGATGTTAATAATTGTTGTTTCACTTCACGATGAAAATGTTTATGCTGAACGTGTTATGCGTGCAGGTGCAAAAGGCTACATTATGAAAAGTGAAGCAACTGAGTCTATTCTCACTGCAATACGGCAGGTACTAAAGGGTGGAATTTATCTAAGTTCTAATATGCAGACGAAAATGCTTAATAAAATTGTATCAGGAATTGATAGTTCTGTTCCTACAATGGATCTTTTAAGTGACAGAGAATTTGAAGTTTTTGAAATGGTAGGAAAGGGTATTACAACAAGAAAAATAGCAGCAGAGCTTAATCTCAGTATAAAAACTATTGAAACATATAAATCTCATATAAAAACAAAATTGAATATAAATGATTCTACAGAGCTAATACAGTTTGCAACAGAATGGAGCCTTAATGAAAGATGATTCAGGTAAGGATTAACAATGATTAGCATATTCATAGTTGAAGATGAAGCCATAGTTGCGCTGGATCTGAAGAGTAATCTTGAAAGAATTGGTTATTCCGTAACTGGGATTGTTCCTTCCGGGGAAGAAGCACTGGAAAAGATTAAGGATATTAATCCGGATCTGATTATTATGGATATTAGGCTTCAGGGATCTCTGGATGGAATTGATACTGCTGCTATTCTTAATGAGAAATATGATATTCCTTTTATTTTTCTTTCTGCATATTCAGATGAAGGAATAATCGAAAGGGCAAAACATGTAGAACCATTTGGTTACATAATAAAACCATTTGGGGCTAACAATCTACGAACTGCTATCGAAATGGCAATGTATCGTGCAAAGATGAAGACTGAATTGAGTAAGCTCGAACAGCAATTAAGACAATCAGAAAAGATGAAGGCAGTCGGTAATTTAGCTGGTGGCATTGCCCATGATTTCAATAATATTTTGACTGTCATACTTGGATATTCAACTTTGATTGAGGACAAAATAGCTCAGGGTGAGAATATTCTTTCTGAAGTTGAAGGTATAAGGAATGCAGCGCTTAAGGCCAATTTATTAACAAAACATCTACTTGCTTTTAGTAGGAAACAGGTGTTAAACCCTGAAGTTGTTGAGATGAATATTATTGTTGAAAATGTTTCCAGGATGATTAATAGACTTCTACCCGAGAATATCTCATTAAATGTTATTACCGATCCTGAATATCAGGCGGTTTTTATCGATCAGGCACAAATTGAACAGGTTGTACTTAATCTTGTTCTTAATGCAAAAGATGCAATGCCGGATGGTGGTTACATGGTAATAAGTTCTCAGACCTGTAGATTAGATAATAATATGCTTGTTACTACGGGATCAGTCCCTAAAGGAGATTATGTTACCATATCTGTAAAAGATAATGGTATTGGAATACCTTCAGAGAATATTGAACATATTTTTGATCCTTTTTTTACTACAAAATCAGTGCAAAAAGGGACAGGCCTCGGACTTGCCTCTGTATATGGAATTATTAAACAGAGTGGTGGGTATATTGATGTTAAATCGGAACCTGGAAAAGGGTCCAAGTTTACAATTTATCTGGAAACAACTGAAGAAAAAACATCAAAATTAAAAAAGCCGGAAGAACAAATGGAGAAGCTTAAAGGAGATGAAACTGTCCTGGTCGTTGAAGATGAAGATGAGGTAAGAAGAATGGTAGTAACAATGCTCAGTTCCAATGGCTATCAGACCATAGAAGCTTCAAACCCCGGAGAGGCTCTACTGATTTCGGAAAATACAAATATGTTATTTGATTTACTTATTACAGATGTTTTTATGCCTTTAATGAATGGAATCCAGCTTTCAGAGCGGCTTCATACTATGGGTATAGATTTTAAAACCATTTATATTTCCGGGTATGAGAGTAAATTGGTAAAAAAGAAGGGTGTAGATATTAACGGATTTGAGTTTCTACCCAAACCATTTAAATCTATAGATCTTTTGTCAATGATCAGACGCACACTTGACGGTATGTTAGATTAGTAATATCTTCAACACCTACTAAACAGAGAATATCAGGAAAATATAATGAAATTTGATAATAGAAGAATAAGAAATTTCTGTATAATTGCACATATTGATCATGGGAAGTCCACACTTGCCGACAGATTCATAGAATTAGCTGGAATTGTCGATGATAGAAATTTTAAAAATCAACTTCTTGATAGTATGGATATTGAACGGGAGCGCGGTATTACGATAAAGTCCCAGGCTGTTACTATCCCGTTTAAGAATTCTGCTGGAGAAGAGTACATTTTAAATCTGGTTGATACGCCTGGGCATGTTGATTTTTCATATGAAGTTTCAAGAGCCATTTCATCATGTGAAGGAGCTCTCCTTTTAATTGACGCAAGTCAGGGTGTTGAAGCTCAGACTCTTGCAAATATGTATATGGCTATTGAACACGATCTCGAAATAATACCTGTCATAAACAAAATTGATCTGGCAAGTGCAGATATAGATTTTGTAAAACATCAAATAGATCATGAACTTGGCCTCGATCCGGATATTGCCGTCCCTGTTTCGGCAAAAACCGGGGCCGGGGTAGAAAATCTACTTGAATCTCTTGTGGAGTATATACCACCACCGAAGGGTAACGCTGATAATCCTCTTACAGCACTTATTTTTGATTCCCATTATGACCCCTACCGGGGTGTAGTTATTCATTTAAGATTATTTGATGGGAATGTTGCTGCTGGTGATTCAATTAAACTTTTTTCAAATAACGCAGTATATAAGGTTGAGGAAACCGGAATTTTTGAAATTAATTTACGAAAAAAAGACAAACTTTCGGCTGGTGAAGTAGGTTATATAATTGCAGGTATTAAGAATATTTCCGATATTCGTGTAGGTGATACTGTTACTCTGGATAAGAATCCATGTAAAGAAGCTCTGACAGGATTTAAGGATGTGAAACCTGTAGTATTCTCTTCTATCTACCCTATCAATGCTGATGATTACGCAGAGCTCTTGTCTGGGATTGAAAAACTTAAACTGAACGATGCTTCTTTAATCTATGAAAAGGATTCTTCTATAGCCCTTGGTTTTGGTTTTCGTTGCGGCTTTCTTGGTCTTTTGCATCTTGAAGTAGTACAGGAGCGGCTGGAGAGGGAGTTTAATCTTTCTATAGTTTTTACATCACCATCCGTTCGGTATCATATATTTTTGAATAATGGTGATGAAATATATATAGATAATCCTCTTGAATATCCTGACCCAATGATGATTGATTATGTTGAGGAACCTTATATCCGGGCCTCTCTTATTACTCCGTCAGAATTTGTTGGGAATATAATTAACCTTTGCCTCCAAAAAAGAGGAGTGCAGCAGCATATGGAATATCTTGATGAAAAGAGAGTTGAGCTTATCTATGAGATGCCTCTTGCAGAAGTTTTGTTTGATTTCTATGATAAGCTGAAATCAATAAGCAGAGGTTATGCATCCTTTGATTATGAGCTTCAAGGTTTCAAAAGGACAGATCTGGTACGGCTTGATATTCTTGTAAATGGACAAATAGTAGATGCCCTTTCCCAGCTTGTATTCAGAGACTCTGCTGTAGCCCGGGCTCGAAATGCCTGTAAAAAACTTAAAGAGGAAATACCAAGACAGCAGTTTAAGATACCTATTCAGGGAACTATCGGCGGCACTATTATTTCAAGAGAAACTATTTCAGCTCTAAGGAAAGATGTTACGGCAAAATGTTATGGAGGAGATATTTCGAGAAAGAGAAAGCTCCTTGAAAAACAGAAAGAAGGTAAAAAAAGAATGAAAATGGTTGGGAATGTCGAAGTTCCTCAGTCTGCATTCTTATCCATCCTGAAAAGCGATTAGGAAAGGAGACAGGAAGCCGGAGACCGGAGGAGGGAAGACTGGAACTACAGATGATTCTTAATCTTCCGGTCTCCGGCTTCCGTCTTATATATACCTTTCCAAAATACCAATATAGTATCCGCATGAAATAAGTATACGCTTAAGAAAACCTGGTTCAATAGATGGTTCAGGAGATTTGTCAGGAAAGTGAAGATAAATGTAGTCCGCTTCTTTAATAAGCTTCAAAATGATTTCAGAATTTTTAGATTTACCTGACAGATACAAAAAGGTTTTATCATATAGTTTAGTAAGCAGAGCCAGTTCATTCCTACAAAATTCTTTAAAGTTTTTTATATAAATCAGGCTGCTGTCTGATTTAAAATAATCTTTCTTTATGCATTTCCCACCCGTAAATAGATCGGCCGTATTTGTCAGTTTCCCACCGTTAGACAGTCCTGAAGTGCCAATATCCAAAAGTCTGTCATTCTGTTTGAAATTATCAGACATCAGATCTGCATAGGAAGATAGAATCAGATCTGTAGTACACTCTTTGCCGGTTTTATCTTTTTTGTAGATAAGAGGTCGTGCATAATAGCTCTCAGGCTGTTCCATTGGCCGGAGACGATTTGCTTCTGCGAGTTCAGTAAGGTTTCTCGGTGATCCTCTGGCATGTGACTTACCAATCCTATAAGCAAAATCGAGACCAGTATAAAGTATCTTATCTCTTGTCATTTCCAGTGCAAGATAGATAGCTGTGATGCCAACTGAGCCCAGAGCAGGCATCTTTACAGGTAGTAGTTTATAATGCTCCAGGCGCTGCAAAAGCCCGGTATTTGCGAAGTTAGAGATAAATGGATATATATACCCATTCATTATATAAGGTATACCTGTGTATCCTGTAAGATCAAAAAAGAGCGGAATATCTTTATTTTTAACTTTCATAAAATCATTTAAATTGTAAAATTGAGCATCTACGGCAATTATGTAATCCGGTTCTATTTCATTTTCAAGAAGTACTGAAACAGAAGTATCTACCGCCAGTATTTTGAAACTATCTCTTTTTTCTTTGATAAAATTGATTGAACCTTCCAGTGATTCTCCGGCACCTGTAACAAGAATTGGACACTCTACATTTGGATATGTATGTAATGTTAAGGCTTCAGTTCTGTGATAGAGCTTATAAAGATTAAGGAATATATTTTTTATCCAGAGAGTACTCATATGAATAAGAGTCATCCTGTTTTTCCAATATTCCTGTATTTTATTATCGAGATTATTTAATAGATCTTTATATTCTGAAGAGTAAATAGAATAACCGCCTGTTATATTCAAAAGTTTAGCACGACGAAATTTCCAGATTCCAAGTTTATGGGTAGTATCGTAAATAACTTTGGGGTCTGTTCTTTCAGTAAATGTAATTGATGTAGAATTAAGAATTGAATCTGGAATATGACTTTTTGAAAGTTCATGCAAGTCTTTAGAAAATTCAAAGCAGATTATATGGGAATCCATAGGAAGCCTTGAAAGAATTTCAGTTATTCCATAAAAAAGTAGAGGTGATGTAAGTATGTAGAGTGTTTCATTCTGCAGTACAGTTTTTTCTGCTCTTAAAATGGCTCTTTTTTCAGGGTCAGTACTACTGTATAGATACCTTCCGCGGTATAAAACAGAAAACCCTCTACCAGTATTAATCAGCAGAAGGTTTTCATTTTCCATTATTTTTATATCAGTTTGCCAGTATATACTGGCTGAATATACTCATGAAATTATTAGTCAGAAGATCAGAGCCAAGGAAAGTTGAATTAAGCTCTATCTGCTGAATCTGATTAACCAGATATGGATAGAAGGAATCCATGTAGGAAAGTTCTTCTTCACTCATTTCTTGTTCACTAACCATCTGGGCCACAAGGACAGCGTCACCAACAATTGAAGGTTCAGTCAATTCATCGGCTTTTAACGAAAACAAAGAGGTTAAAAATCTTTCGTCAGTTGCTACAGTGTCAAAGTACCTGCTGTCATCTATAGTTTTTACCTGCTTCATAAAATAACTATCTCCATAATTAATAGGGAAATAATCAGTGATATTGTAAGTCAAACCCATGGATGCTGCAGATTCAGTAAAATCGGTGGCAGTTGCAGTGTTCCGGAAAGCCGCTGCCTGGGCAACAAAATAATCTTCAATCATACCTTTTTCATTTATAAGCATATAGTCCAGAATATTATTAAGCTCATTTTCATCTTTCAGATCAGATTCCTGACTCACTTTGTCGCATCTATAAATACTATATCCATAGGGTGTTTCAATAAGTGCACTAATCTCCCCTGCCCCGAGGTTAAAAATAGTGTCAGTATCACTGGTACTCGAAATATCACGACCCAGTGAATAGTAAGTAACCTGTCCCATGTCCCCGCCTTTTTCTGCATAGAAATCGGTTGAGTAATTTTGAGCAAGTTCTTCAAAAAGTGCCGGATTTTCCTTAAGTTGGTTAAGGATTACTTCTGCTTCTTTCGAATCATCTTTGAGTGATATCCTGCTTAGACTGATTTTTCTAAAAAGGGATGCATTTGTTTTGCCGTAGCTGCTGACTTCATCTAAAGGATAATCAGATATAGGGAAGGCAACATATCTAAAATTTCTTTCAATTAAAGACATCTCCTTAATAAAAGTTAACTCCGAAGATGAGTAAAGGCGTCCGCCAATATCCTGAAGATACTGCTGCTGTATAAGATCTTCTCTGAAAATGGTTCTATTGGTGTATCTGTCAGCGTCTGGCGTGGCATTATAAAGAGCCGGGCTGAATTTGCCGTTATCCATATAAGGTCCATACTGTGTCAGGGTTTTATCTATTTTCCTGTCGGAGATGAAAACTCCACTTATCGATGCGCTATGGAGTATAGCAGTATGGAATACAGCCCTGTCAAAAGCTCCTTTCCATATTTGATATGTTTCGTACTGATAATTATCTGTGCCATTGCTTTGATACTGATCCTGTAAAATATCGAGCTGTCTGGCGAAGTATGTTCCATATGAGTATGCAATCTCTACATCACCATATTTACCAAAGACAAGTTCGTTACTTGAACTTCCAAAACCCCGTAGCAGGGGAGCCCCTACAAATGAGATAACAATAATTACCAGAATGGTTATACTGAATATCCATAAAAAGGGATGTTGTTTCTTTTTTCGGTCAACTATATTTAGTTCTTTCATATGTTTGTCTTTGTCTTTTTTCTGCTTGTTTTTATCCTTTACCGGCATGATATTCCCTTTTGTATTTATAATTAATTGTGATAGAAAACATATCATTTGAAAATGGATGTGTCAATTGTGAGGCACGGCGCACCGTGCCCTTACTTATCAGTTGACAGAAACATTTCCTTAAATTATAGTTTTCCTGATTAGTTGTGATAATTCACAATTTATCCTTCGGGCTGTTGCGCAGTGGCTAGCGCGCCTGGTTCGGGATCAGGAGATCGGAGGTTCGAGTCCTCTCAGCCCGAAAATATAGAATATAGAGATGTAAACATAGTAAATATTAGGAGGGGAAAGTCTTCCCCTGGCTCCAAACCCGCTTTTCTGCCCATCTTTTTCCGGTTCCGTCCCTCCACCGGGCTGGTCAGGCGGTTTTTCCACCACCCCTTCTTTTAAGATACTTTACTACTGCTGATTTACATTGATGTATGTAGATTTACGGTATAAGTTATTAATGATGAAATTAATTGTTCTGAGTTTAAAAATTTTTTCGATGATAATTGAATATGATAAAATATAATTTTAATCCAAAAAAAGCCACACAGATAGCAGCTCTGATATTTAAACTGAATCATGATCACCTAAACTATATGAAATTGATAAAAATGCTTTACATCATTGATAGAAGAGCTCTCGATGAGTGGGGAGAAACTGTTAC
>SDBV01004128.1_pt1 | contig 21056 bp, 23 predicted proteins | sample 2277081 | NCBI WGS metagenome assembly SDBV01 (sample SAMN10402039, study PRJNA504765) | marine sediment metagenome | isolation source: marine sediment core GS10_PC15, 223 cmbsf | place: Arctic Ocean: Southern Knipovich Ridge | collected 2010 | reverse complement strand
CGAGAAAGCAATTAACGATTTCGTGGGTGCAAAACATGCTGTTGCGGTCTCCAGCGGAACCGCGGCATTGCATTGTGCAATGTATGCTATCGATATTGGACCCGGGGACGAAGTCATCGTTCCCGCAATGATTTTTGTGGGTCAGAAAATGCAGGCTGTTGCATCGGAGCTGGAGCATGTTGATCATGAACTGGAAGGCGTTGTGGAGGATGATAAAGATAATAAGGAGGCTTTCTTTGTTTTTATCAGAGTGAAGCGAGCAAAGCAGCTCGGAGAGCGTGCGCAGAAGGTACTTAAGAATCCGATTATTTATTTCTTTGTAAAGTAGTAAATAGTTTGTTGTTTAACAGTATAGGAGGATGGATAATGAGCAGTGTAGTTAAGATCGGTGATGTGAAAATTGGAGCAGAATGTCCTTGTTTTGTAATAGCAGAGATAGGAATCAATCATAATGGTGACATTAATATTGCAAAAAAGCTAATAGACGCTGCTGTGTTTTCTGGCTGTGATGCGGTGAAGTTTCAAAAACGAACCATCGAATTGGTGTATTCAGAGGAAGAGCTCTTAAAGCCTCGTGAGAATCCTTTTGGCACAACAAATGGTGACCTTAAAAGAGGTTTGGAATTTGGGCAGGAAGAGTATGACGAGATCGATCGATACTGTAAGTCAAAAGATATGATGTGGTTTGTCTCATGTTGGGACGAAGAAGCAGTTTCTTTTATGGATAGATACGACACTCCTTGTTTTAAAATAGCATCAGCCAGTTTGACTGATACCAATTTGCTAAAAAAGCATCGTTCAACAGACAAACCGATAATTCTTTCTACTGGTATGAGTACCCTAGAACAGATTGATAAGGCGGTTGATGACTTAGGTAAAGAGGATCTGGTTCTTTTGCATTGCACTAGTACTTATCCTTCTAGGCTTGAAGAGTTGAATTTGAGAGCTATTCCCAAGCTTGCAGAGCGTTACGACGTCCCGATTGGTTATTCCGGGCATGAAGTTGGGTTGTCTACTACGCTAGCTGCAACAGTTCTTGGTTCATGTGTTGCTGAGAGGCATATAACACTGGATCGTTCAATGTGGGGCAGCGATCAGGCCGCTTCCGTAGAACCTCAAGGTTTATACCGTTTGATCAAGGATATTCGCGTTGTGGAGACTGCGCTTGGTGATGGAAATAAGCGTGTATACGACAGCGAGGTTCCAATTATCGAGAAATTAAGAAGAGTTTAATGGCGGTATTGTGGAGCTGAATTGTGGCTATAAATCTAATACATCTTGCCAACATGAACAGTACCAACATTGGCAATGGAGCGCTGCTGTTTGGCACCGAAAGAGTTCTTAATGAGGATTCGTCGGAGTCTATTAACTGGAGTAGGGCTCCATGGGATGATTATACGTTTGGACTCAAGCCTTTTGATCGGTCTTTTGTAGATATGATTAATTCTAGTGATGGATTGATTGTCGGCGGAGCCGTGACGATGAATGGCGGAATTCATTACGGGAACGCCGGCATGAGAGTGGATCTTCCTCTGGATTTATGGCGTGTTGTGAATAAACCGGTAGTCTTTCATGGGATTTCTTACCGTCATTGGGATGGTCAGGAGTATCACCACCTTGATCGTTTACAGGAAACTCTGGATTTCATCTTAACCTCTCCTCTTATGTTTCTGGGAGTGAGAAACGACGGAACTGAGAAATGGCTTGAGGATTTTGTAGGAGTGAAGTCGGAGCGAGTTATAGAAGTTCCTGATCCAGGGTTTTTTATTCAGCCTGATGTTGCGGATGAATATCCTGAGATCCGAAAAGACAGATGTAATATTATAATCGCTTTTAATAATGAAGATTCTCAAGAGCGTTTTAAAAACATCGATGCAGGCAGTAAAGTTGTTCGATCTATTGCAAGGATGATCGAATCTATTGCCGGTGAGCGAGAAGTTCAAATAATTTTAGTTCCTCATTATCTTGATGATTACAAGATGATGAGTGAATTAGTGGATTGTCTTCAACCTCGGCTGGCGCATCAATGCATGGCATCTACGGGATTGGTTAATATTCGACAGGCTAAACATTTCTACGGCAGATACACCAAGGCAGATCTTATTGTGAGCATGAGGGTCCATTCTATGTCTCCGGCTATAGGAATGGGCTTGCCTGTTATACCTCTTGTTAGTCAGGATCGTATGAGGGTTTTTCTTAAGAATTCAGGACTGGAGAAGGATGCTGTTGATGTCTTTGATCCATCTTTGGATGCTGCGCTTCTTTCTACGGCAAAAAGAGTTTTATCAAAGCCTGAAGAGTTACGAGAAAGATATAGTGCTGCATTTGATTTGTTAAGAGGGCAAATGAGAGATGTCAATGGTCGTGTTATGGATCTGATTGGAGGCAGCTTGTGAGTAGTCTTGAAACAGGTAAACCTAGTTTAGTGGTATTAGATTTTGATGGCGTCTTAACTGATAATCGCATTTTGGTGATGGAGGATGGTAGAGAAGGCGTTATGTGTAACAGATCAGACGGTATAGGGGTTCGAATGTTGAAGAATGCCGGAATAGATGTCCTGATCTTATCTACAGAGGTCAATAAGGTTGTGCAAGCTAGGGCAGATAAACTGAAAGTTTCTGTTTTAAAGGCGGTTGAGAACAAGGCTCTGACACTAACAGATTATTGTCTTAGCAAAAAAATTGATCTGCATAATGTTATGTATGTAGGGAACGATGTGAATGATGTTGAAGTCATGAAAATAACAGGCACTCCTGTTGCAGTTGCAGATGCTCATGAGAGAGTGAAAGCTGTTGCGGTTAAGGTGACTAAGCGTTGTGGTGGCGGAGGAGTTGTTCAGGAAATTGCTGAGAACTTTCTTAACCTTGAATATTGTGATGGCGGGAGTTGGTTGTGAGTAGAAAAGATGAAGAAAAAGATATTCTTGCTATAATTCCTGCGCGGGGCGGCTCAAAGTCAGTACCGCGGAAGAATGTACTTCCTATTAACGGAAAGCCGTTACTTGCATGGACTATTGAGCATGCAAAAAGCAGCAGCTTGATTAATCGTGTGATTGTTTCCACCGATGATGAAGAGATTGCTGAAGTTGCTTTAAGTTTCGGGGCAGAGGTGCCGTTTATGCGTCCTAAGGAATTGGCGGACGATGATTCTCTGGACATTGAATATCATCACCATGCATTAGAATGGCTTAGTGAGAATGAAAATTATATCCCGAAATTTGTTGTTAACTTGCGACCTTCAACTCCAACTAGACTTCCTGAAACTATTGATAATGCTATAAAGCTGTTTAGCTCGCATCCTGAGGCTGATGCTCTTAGGTCCGTTCGCATCGCGGAGCAGTCTCCGTTTAAAATGTGGCTTATTGATGAGCAAGGATTCTTAAAGGTTATTGCTCACGTAGATGGGATAGATGAACCTTACAATATGCCTCGCCAGCGACTCCCATTGGTGTATTGGCAGGATGGCTACGTTGATGTGACTAGACCGGCAACAATAATGGATCAGAAGTCGACAACGGGTAAAGTTATTCTGCCGTTCATTATCACCGAAGATACGGCAGATATTGATTATCCTGATGATATCAAGGTGGCGCTAGAAAAGTTGGAGGTGTTTGGTAGTGCTAATAGGGAAGAAAGCAAAAGGCATCCTTCATGAAAGTATTAATTTGCGGATTGGGATCTATCGGTCAAAGACATGTGCGTCTTTTGAAAGACTTGCTTGGGGATCAGGTTGAGATAGCTGCTTGGAGAAATCGTGGGCAGAATATTGTCGTGAAGGACAATATGCAGGCTTTAACGGAGACGAATCCAGAAGAGTATTATGGTATAGGGCGTTTTGATACACTTGAAGAAGCACTCAGCTGGAAACCTGATGTAGCGTTTATTACAAACCCTATATCAATGCATATTCCTGTTGCTTTATCGATGACTCAAGCTGGTTGTCATATTTTTATAGAAAAACCTTTGGGTGCCAGTCTGGTGGGTATTAATGATTTAATTAAACAGATGCAGGAGCGTGCTCTGACATGCGCAGTAGGATATCAGATGCGTTTTCACCCTGTTGTAGAGCGAATCAAAGAACTTATCGATGAGGGGAGTATTGGAAAGCTGTGTTATGCGGATGTTCATTTTGGCGAATGGCTTCCGGGAATGCATCCGTATGAGGATTATAGGATTAGCCATGCTGCCAGAAATGATCAGGGTGGTGGCGCGATATTATGTTTGAGTCATGATATTGATTATTTTCTGTGGCTATTCGGGATGCCGGAGAGGGTGTATTGCGCTGGAGGGCATCTGAGTTCTTTAGAGATGGATGTTGAAGATACTGCTGAAATTCTTCTCAACTATTCATTAAATGAATCGGAGTTTATTGCTCGCATTCATCTGAATTTTCTACAAAAGCCGGCTCAGCGTTATTGCAGGATTGTTGGAAGCGATGGTTGGCTGCATTGGGATTATCATTCGAATCTGCTGACTACCAGAAGTAATTCTTCTTCTGATATTCATACCGAGGATTTCTCTGATTTCCAGAGAAACAACATGTTTGTGGCTGAGCAAAAAGATTTTCTGGATTCGATTAAGGATAAGCGAGATCCGCGTTCAAGTATTCAATCAGGTTTGGACACCATGGTTGTATCTCTTTTGGCGAAGAAATCTATGGCAGACAAGCAGGCTATTGCTGTTCCAGCAGATACCGACGAATTGTTTGCTCTATTGAATTATGTGTGATTTTAAAATATGGAGATCGATGTATGAAAACTGACGTTCTGGAGAAATTCCGGTTGGAGGACAAGGTTGTAATTATCACCGGTGGTGCCGGATTATTAGGGCAGCAGCATGCGGAGGCCGTTGTTCAGGCTGGAGGTATCGCCGTTCTTTTTGATATAAACCGTGCTTTATTAGATTCTGCTATAGAGCGCATTGGTGCTGGAAAAACTCAGAGAGCTTTTGGTTATGTTTGTGATATCACAAAAAGCAGTAATATTAAAAAATGTTTAGGGTATTGTATTAAGAAATTTGGCAGAGTTGATGCCTTGATTAACAATGCGGCCAATAATCCCAAAGTTGATAAAAACAGTAAAAAAAAACTTATGCGGTTTGAAAATCTTCCCGAATCTGTATGGAATAATGATATTGCTGTAGGTCTTACAGGGGCATTTCTCTGTTCTCAAGTTATCGGTACATACATGTCAACTCATGGCGGTGGTGTTATTCTTAATATTGCATCTGATTTAGCGATTATTGCTCCGGATCAGCGTATATATCGCAAGAAGGGATTACTTGAAAATAATCAGTCTGTAAAACCCGTTACCTATTCTGTTGTTAAGACTGGTTTGATTGGTTTGACTAAATATCTGGCCACTTACTGGGCAACTTCAGGTATACGAGTAAATGCTTTATGTCCAGGAGGGCTTTATAACGGACAGCCTGATGATTTTGTGAAGCGACTTTCTTCGCTTATTCCTATGGGGCGCATGGCGAAGAGCGGGGAGTATCAGGCGGCTATATTGTTTCTTCTTTCAGATGCATCAAGTTATATGACTGGCGCATCTGTGATTATGGATGGCGGTCGTTCGGTATGGTAGATTTATTTGCTGTTTGATTTTGTGTTTATTTGATCTGGTTTCATGCATCGAAAGCTTTTGCCTTCAAGCACCACCTTATAGGCGCCATGGAGCAGGCGATCAATAGTAACAGAGCCTAATAGGCATTGGGAGCAAGCTAAACCTGTCCTCTACTCGACTCAATGATGAACTAAAAGAGAGAAAAACCATTTGTATTCCCTTGCTTGGAAAGGGAGCGACTAATCATCTACATAGGCAGCGAGTGGTGGATGAATACAATCGCAACAATATAGATGTGCTTTTTCTTGTGAGAGACGATTATGTCTCGATCTTAAAGAAGTTAACAGGATGCGAATATCGGCCATATAGCGTCCCTGTTGTTACCGGCAGGTTGGGTTATTTTATAAATTCGTTGATGCGGTTTAGAAGGTTATATCATCCTGCTGATCCTTGGATAAAAATCTATCATAAAGCTGATGTTATGGGGATGCCTCGAGTTGCCGGTAGGCTCTGGGCAAACTTTGTATACAGTCTGGCCAGATTCCAGTGGATACTGAGGCTTACTATATGGATGGAAGGCGTTGTTTATAAGAAGATAGAAAAATGTGAAGACTTGGATTGTTTGCCTATAGATATGCTTTTGGTAATGAGTGTTGGATCTGCCGCTCAGCCTTATGACATTCGTTTGACATGGTGGGCTTACAGAAGAGGAAAGCCTGTAGTGCATCTGGTTGGTAATTATGACGGTCTCTCTTCGCACGGATTTCGCGGAGTTCCAGTTCAGCGATTACTGGTATGGGGTGATCAGATGTTTGACGATGCTGTAAATCGACACAGAGTACCCGAGGCTGATGTTAGAAAGATAGGGCCTTTAAGATATAATATGATGCCGTCAAAAGCGGAACTGTCTAGGGATAAATTTCTTCGATCAATAGGGTTTGATCCTGAAGTGAAGACCATTGTGTTTGGAGGGTCGTCCTACGAGTATCAATATTTTGAAATCCTTGCAGTTTATAAAATCCTTAAAGAGAAATGGAAAGAACCGCTACAGTTAATTGTTCGTGTATACCCAAATGCACAATTTCTTGATTCGCCGTATCTTCAGGTTTTGATGAGTCATCTTGCTGGTCAGAAAAATATATGGGTGAGCGTTGGCGATCCTAATTTCCGTAATCGAAGGCCTGGGTGTGATGTTATCGAAATAGATGAAGTAGAGTTATGGCAGTTGTTGAATGCAGGGGATATGGTGGTTAACTTGTTTTCTACGTTGGCTCTCGAAGCCTGCATGTTTGATAAGCCTGTTGTGCATATGTGGTATTTTCCGACGATACGAAGAGCTCTTGTTCCTCCGACTTATTTCCCGTCAAAAACATCAATTCACAACAAAAGGGCTGTTGCCAGTGGAGCTGTAACAGTTGCTGAATCAAGAGAGGCTCTCGTTGATCAAATATTGTCTGCATTACAAGATCCGCATGCTCGTAAAGAGAATCGTGAAAACTATATAAAGCGTGAATGCGGGAAGCTTGATAATCGTGCGGTTGAAAGATTAGTCGATAATTGCGTAGAGTTTCTTAAGTAAGAAAAGAGAGAGTCTTATGAGTTCGGACAGTGTTAGCGTAAAGCAGTTGCTGGAGATTTTTAATCGCTTTCTCAAGTCGCATTATTGGTCTTTGGCTGGGCTGATATTGTTGAATACAACAGCAGGAGTGTTGCTGGGGCTTCGGCCCTTGCTTTTGGCTCCTATTTTAGGTCAGGTTCTTCCCGGCTCCGCAACGCCTGCAACAGGCTTGTCTGATCTTTCGCTGAATAATATAGGGGCTAGCATTCTTTCTTGGATGGGTGCGTCTGATGGCAGCATGGGAAAGGTGTTTCTTATCTGTGCAACAGGGTATCTGATATTAACAATAATCATAGCTCTTTTAAACACCATAGCGAGTTTTTCATCAGTATCGATTCGTATGAATGTTCTTGGTCGCATGATTTCTCATCTTCATAAGCATTTAATGAATCTTTCGTTTTCTTATTTTGTTAGTCGAAAAATGGGAAACATGGCTAGCCGCTTTACGCAGGATTTAGTTGTTTCTGCCCGAACAATGGAGATCGTGGTTAGAGGCTGTGTGCAATCCTTTGTTCAGATTTTGGTGTATATGTTTGTTTTGTTTAGAACAGATGCTTTGCTTTCGGGGGCTATTCTGCTTATGGGCTCATTGCATATGCTGGTGACGCGTGTGATGGGTGCCTGGAATAAGCAACTAGCGGTTAAAGCTTTTGATGCAATAGCTGCTCTCACGGGAGCGTTGCAGGAGTCGTTCTTTGGTATTCGTATTATCAAAACATTCGCTATAGAAAGACATGAATCTGGCCGTGTTAATAAGGTTTCTGAATCAATGCAAAGAAATCTGAGCAGATATCAGAAGGCACGCTTTCTTGAGATACCCGTTAGATTCATTATAGATGGTTTGGTTGCAGTAGTTGTCATTTGTGTTTCTTATTTTGCTTTGACTAACGATCGTTTAAATGTTGGCGGTGCGGCAATGTTTTTCTACATGGCAAACCAGATGATCATGCCTATCTCTGAATTGTCTGGAAACGTTTTATATTTGTTTAATATTCAAGGAACAATGAGCAGGATAGTTCAATGCTTGAACACAAAACCCGAGATTAAAGACGGCTCTTTGCAGATTGGTGAGTTTAGTGACTCTATTGAGTTTAAGAATGTTGGGTTTGCATACAACGCCGAGAATGATTCGGTACTAAAAGATATATGTCTCAATATTCCTCGAGGTAAAATTGTCGCGGTGGTAGGGCCAAGCGGAAGTGGTAAATCTACTTTTCTGGATTTAGTCCTCAGGCTCTATGAGCCCACTTCTGGATCTATCCTTATTGATGGAATAAACATTATAGATTATCAACCGAAGAGCTATAGAAGTCTTTTCGGCGTGGTTAGTCAGGAATGTATACTTTTTAATGGGACTATATTGAATAATATTGTGCTTGGCAGGCCTCTGGATGATAAGTCGCTAAGAAAATCATTCCAAATGGCCAACATAGATCAATTTATTGAATCTCTGCCTGAAAAGTATAGCACACAGGTGGGCGATAGAGGCATTCGTCTTTCTGGAGGTCAGCGCCAAAGAATAGCCATTGCTCGTGCTTTGTATGGAAAGCCTAAGATTCTTGTTTTTGATGAAGCTACAAGCTCTTTGGACAGTGAGTCGGAGAAGGAAGTGCAGGATGCGATTGAAAACGCTCTTCAAGGGGTCACTGGTATAATTGTTGCTCATAGACTATCAACCATTATGCATGCGGATAAAGTCATTGTTTTAAATAATGGCATGATTGAGGCGGAAGGAATGCATCAGGAATTGCTGGCGAGCAGTTCAACATACAAACGACTTTATAATATACAGTTTGGTCTTCATCCGGAACATGAGCATGAGATAGTGGATGAAGTTAAAAAAGAGAACGTGGAAATACCATTTGATATTAGTTGATGAGAAGACAAGGTTTAAACAAATGATGCGGGTGGAGGCACAAGGCCCCCTCTGCTGGGGGATCAGGTCCCGAATTGCATGGTATTGCATCTCCAGATCCTGGGGTTCCGGAGAAGAAACCCCGGCGCAAACACACTGCCAAATGCAAGTTGCGGATTCTTGCAGAGGCAGATGCTTGTAAGCAACCTGACCAGCTTACTGTTCATGCGGATCGTGGGTCGATTATGAGATCAAAGCTTGTTGCCCATCTGATGGCTGATCTGGGGGTAACCAAGACTCACAGCCGACCGCACGTGAGTAACGATAATCCGTATTCCGAAGCGCAGTTCAAAACGCTCAAATACTGTCCTGATTTCCCGGACAGATTCGGATCGATACAAGACGCCAGAGCATTTTACCCGAACTTCTTCAACTGGTATAACAAAGAGCATCACCATTCAGGGATCGCGTTGATGACACCGGAACAAGTTCACTACGGTATGGCTGAACGAATATATCAGGACAGGGCAACGGTTCTTTCGGCAGCATTTGAAGAGAACCCGATTCGATTCAGGGGCAAGATCCCGGTTCCGCGCAGACTACCGGAAGCTGCCTGGATAAACAAACCATCGACACATGAATTAGAGCTTAATTAAATGAAACATGTGTCTCATTTTCATTGACACGTTCCGCTGATGGAAGCGAAAGATGTTTGTTATATCAACCAAGCTCCAGATGAGTTTCTGACGGGTTGTCCTGTTTGCGGAGCATCGGATTCTTTGGTGGTTCATAATCGAGGTGCTTTATATAACGAGCCAACTCAAAGCATGGAACTCATAAGTAATATGTGTAAATCATGTTCTGTTATTTATAGCAATCCGAGACACTCAGACTCAGTTTCAGCGGTTTTTTACAAAGAAGAGCAGGGCAAGCTTCATTGTAATCAATCTATAGATCAGCTTTTGCTGCAAGATGCTAAGGCCAGAACAAACATTCGATTAGAATTTGTGCGCCCCTATCTGGGCGATGTTCGCAAGCTTTTAGAAATAGGCGGAGGAGGCTTGAATTTTGCTGTTACAGCAGCGCGGCGACACGAAGAAATCCAGGTGGACGAGATTGATCCATCCTTTCTTAAAGATGACGATGTTCTGCCGAATCTGCATTTGATCTCTGGGTTTATGGAAAGATCCAATCTGCATAAATTAAGACCTCCATATGATTTTATTGCAGCATTTCATGTTTTGGAGCATCAGAATGATCCTGTAAAGTTTTTGATGTTTGTTCGTGAGCTTCTTTCGTATGATGGATATGCGTGTGTTGAGATTCCGTATCCTTTTTCTCCTTTTTGGATTCGCAAACCAATTGATGGAAGTTTTCGTACTGTTCATCCTCTTAACTTTACTCGTCAATCACTCAGGTATTTATTGAAGAAGTGTGGCTTGACACCTGTTGTTGAGGATGTGTCATCGCAAACCATGGTTCAAGTCATTGCTAAGAAGGGGCCAAAGTGCAACGATCCTCCTTCGGTGTCAAATTCTGATTTGAATCGCATGATTGGCTATCTTAATCATTGGAAAAGATATTCTGCCTTATGTCGTGTGAGGCCTTTTACTGTAGCAAGAGTCTATGCTGATGTTGTATGGAGAATCAGCAAGGGCATTAATGAGTTATAAAAGCGTATATTAGCACAAGCAACTGTTGGGTGAATGCGAGACTTACGAAGCGTTTTGCAAGCTGTAATTTACAAGTGTAGAGGAGATTTAATAAGTCAGTCGATCAGCCGGTCATTTTGTCGATCGTGGGACAGAGATAATTTTTATGGCGATATGGTGGGTGAAGCCTATCCGGATGAAGGATTTTGCGTGGGATAAAGTAGGCAAAGCTGGTGTGATTTTGAGGTAAGGAAACAGTTATCCCCGGGCATAAATATAGAACTATATAATCGAGGTGATACGAGGAAAGTTATTCCAACTTGATCAGGCTCATAATGGATTTCGGTATGGAAGGAGGTTTCAACTTTTCTTTAATGTTGGGGTCATCTGTTCGGTGGAGTTTTCTGAACAGGTTGGTGGTTTTAACGATAAAGGAGAAAGTGCGTTTAAGTAGTAAGACAATGGCAGCCATCTTGTCCCGTTACAAATTCAAAACCTATGCATTACGTTTATATACTTCAGAGCACAAAAGACTGTAAATTCTATACAGGATCAACGAATGATTTGAAAAGAAGAATACAGGAGCATCAATCTGGTAATGTGAGATCAACATGGAACAGAAGACCTTTGGAACTGATTTACTATGAGGCTTGCTCAAATGAAGATGATGCCAAACAGCGCGAGACGTATCTAAAGTCTGGAATGGGCAAGAAATATATTCGGAATCGTCTCAAACGGTATCTTGAAAATTTGTTACGGGATATTTTTGATATAAGGACATTTTCTTGTTCAAACTCATTTGTAAAGGAGGTACTTTAAATGAATTATCGAGTAGTAATAGAGCCGGATTTGGAATCCGGCGGTTATGTTTCATATTGCCCCACATTGAGAGGATGCGTATCCGAGGGAGAAACAACTGTGGAAGCTTTAGAGAATATAAAAAAGGCAATGAAGGGGTATCTATTGGTCCTTGATGAAGAGTTGAGGAAAAAAAAGGATGCAAAGATTTATGAGGTGGCTATATAATGCCAAAGTTGCCTACCTGCAAAGGCAAAGAAGCTGTTAGGGCTTTTAAGAGACGCGGCTGGTCTTTAGCAAGATATATCGACGACCATTTTATTCTTAAAAAACAAGGAGAGAGATTTCTTTTGTCAGTTCCAGATCATAATCCAGTAAAAAAAGGAACCTTGCGAAGATTGATTAAAGATGCGGGATTGTCTGTTAACGACTTTGTTGTTCTTCTGGGCAATAATGGCAAAAAGAAATAGGAAACGATAAAATTAATTTGAATTGTTTATTCTCCTAAACCGCTTCTGGCCCATAAGTTTAGGAGCTTACAACTCGTAGATGTGAGAGCAAAAAACATTTCCCGTTAAATAGGGCTCCCTATGGGAAATTTATCCGGGATTTACCCCGTTAAATTTATTTCAATGCAGAATGTTGAACACCTTGTGATGGATAGTTGATCTCAATTTCAAATTTGACAGACCTAATTTCATTTAACCGGGGTGAAAAAAGTGAAAAAAATGTTGTCAGGGAGAATTTGACTGGAAAATCGGTCAAAAAAATGGGTTGAAATGGAAATTTATGGGTTGAAAATCGGTGTGATTTTAGCCCGTTGGACTTATTAAATTACCTCACCTCACAGGATATTGTTATGTTTTTGCTTGGCCTAACCGCCATCGAAGTAATAGCTGGTATTATGATTGTGTCGTATAGAAATGATCGACTAAAACCTATGAGATTCAACAAAGGAACCGTATGCAATAGGAGGGATATTTAATATGATACAAGTGTTCAAGTCATTTTATGATGAAGAAGAGAACAAACAGTCGGAGAAGTAACTCAATCAGGTTTAGCAGAGTTTGATAATGATGTTTATGAAATTCGAAAAAGAGATAAAAAACCAGGAAAACAAATCACCTAATGTTTTGTTTCTGTTGCCTGTTTCTAGTGCAAGGATTAGTTCAGTAAATGAGATACTGTCGGGCATTGAACGTCCTGAACGGTATCTGTTTTATGGGTTGGATTACACTCAATCACACGGTGTGGTAACGTCAGACAATATCACTGGATATGCTGGTGTTAGGCGAAAGTATATATATACTAATATGATATACAGGAGGGTTGTCTCTTGCATAGGAGGTTATGCGGGAGATCTTGACTGGTTGTTTCCTGTATGGGATCAGTTAAAGCGAGCAGGTTTGGTCCTCGTGTTTTCTGGACGTATTATGTTTGCATTATTATTCATGCGGATGGTAGGTTTTTTACCTTATTTGCCCACTGTCTTCATTACTGTAGGCTTACCTGAGAAACTTGCAATAATTCGCAAAAAGAGTGTTCTCTATCGATATTTGGCTGAATACCGAAAGGTAGATAAAATTGTTTGCCTGAGTGAGATTGAAGCTGATTGTCTGAGGACCGACTATGGTCTGAAACAGGCATATTTCGTTCCCGCTGGAGTTGATTCAGAGTATTTTCATCCCATTGATTGCGATGTAGAGGTAGATGTACTAAGTATTGGTGGGGATCCTTTTAGAGACTTTACAACATTGTTTCGTGCGGCGGGTCGATTGCCGGATGTATCTTTTAGAGTTATTACGGTTCAGTCACTAGCAGATCAGTTTGGAAATGTACCTGATAATGTTGAAATTATCACTGAAGTCCCAATGGTATTTATTAAAGATTATATAGCTAAGTGTCGCTTCTTGGCACTTCCAGTAATAGAGAATTTTTACTCGGGTGCAACAACAGTATTGTTGCAAGCGATGGCAATGGGAAAGGCCGTGATAGGAAATAGTGTGGGCCCAAATCAATCAGGGTACAATTTCCAGAGTGGTGATAACTGTATTTTTATAAAGCCTCAGAATGTTGATGAATTGGTTGATGCCATTGAAAAATTACATGGAGATGTAAGCTACATGGAATCTATAGGCAGGAATGCGATGGAGAATGTCAAGAGTAAGCTGGATATCAATGTATTTCATAAAAAAATATTTAGCTTAATGAATGAAGTTTATCAACAAAAATGGGGTTGTCCTTTAGAAACAAGAATATGATGAACAAGATGGAAACGATTTCTTACCTCGGAGAACGATATGCAAAGCTTGGATCTATGCATGACTATATTAAAGGAGGCCGACTGAAGGCCCGAAACGCAATATTAAAAGAAATTATCCCAGGAAGCCGGCAAGTTCAGATTTTATGTTTGTGTGGTGCAGATTTTGATGATGTGTTCCTGGCAAAGATCGATAGGTGGGGGCTTCCTGTTTCAGTCGTAATTTGTAAGGAATGTGGGCTTGTACGTCTTCACCCTAGATGGGATGATGATACCTATCTCAATATATACAAGAGATATTATTGGACTCTGGCGATAGGAGTGTTTGAAGTTAGTAAGGAGCGTTTTCAACTAAGTATTGATCGTGCAAAGGGGTTCTCAGAGTATTTGTTAGCTCATTATGATTTGACTGGTAAACGGGTACTTGAAATTGGGTGCAGTTACGGGGCTGGTCTCTATGCGCTGAAAGGATGTGGAGCTAACCTTGTTGGATATGATTATGATACTCGTATACTCGATATTGGACGTAAATTCACTGGTCTTGATTTGCGAGGGGGGGGATTGCCCGCAGCGTTAACTGATGGTAAACGCTATGATCTTGTGATCTTACGACATGTGTTTGAACATTTATTGAATCCAATAACGGAAGCACAAACATTAAAAAAGTTACTGCATGACAGTGGAGAACTTTTTATCGAAGTTCCAGGCGTTTTTAATGAACAGCGGATGGAACCGGATCCTATTATGATGTTTGATGCTTTTCATACTTTTTCTTACTCTCTTGACACTCTTACACGAGTAATGAATTCATGCGGATTTAAGCGAATTCACGGCGATGAGCATATTTATTCTTTGTGGTGTATAGGAAAGCAACCTGAAGGACATTTGTTGGAACAAAATAAAATAGCAGCAGCTATTCTTCAGTTTATTGCTAAAAAGGAAAAAGAACGCCAGCGAAGGGCGTGGGTTGACCCAATAAGTCATATTGTTCGGTTGCCTGTCCGTCTTGGAAGGCGTATTGTTGCTTCTTTTAAATAAGTGTAGCACCTGAAATAAATGTACATTTTAGGATAATTACTCGTTTGCATATTGATGGAAGAATCCCTGACAATGTTACATTATTCAGGGAGATTTGCGTGAAGAAATATTATCAGATGAGGAATTGAGAGATATATACCGGGGAGCAAAATGTGTTGTTATTCCACCCATTGATAGCTTACAGCCATCAGGTCAGAGTGTTTGTCTCCAGGCTATGGCTTGTGGAAAAGCTGTAATTCCAACAAAGACAAGTGGATTATGGTCTGAAACATTTATGAGATACGGTTCAACCATATTGTTTGTTCCTCCTGGAGAAAAGGATATTCTCATTGAGAAAATGAAATACATAATAAATGATGATGATGAGAGAAAAAGATGGGTGAGATTGCAATGAAAGCAGTTCATAAGCATTTTAATATGTATGATTATGCAGATCGGTTAATAAAAATATGTAAAAAAGCTCTTGATGGCGAATAATTAAATTTTATTTTCGTTGTACTTAGAGAAGTGAAATCGCTTCTAAGAAGGCATAAACCGTGTAATTAGTAACCCGTAATTGGCCCAAAAGACTCTGTGATAACGCACGAATAACCGCAGAAAAATCAGGGAACATATCTTTCTTTGCTTCCGGAATTGAGAAAGCATGCCTTGACGCTGTTTTAAAAAACAGGCGAAAACCGCACTTTTAGGTAGCAGTTGATAAAAAATCACTTAAAGTACTGGATAAATCAGAGAGCAACATCATTCAGAAAAAGCTGGATTTCTGCAAATTCTCATCTGTTTCCACTGAAAAAGGCCATCGCAACGATCGCCATTAACATGTACCCCGCAGCAGGGGCCTGGGGCGGGAGCAGCGTGTTTGTAAAACAGTTTGTTTCTGCGCTTCGCCGATGCGGTTTTAAAACGGTTTTCGATCTTAGAAGCCCGGTGGATGCCATCGTTATAATTGACCCCAGGGACGATCTCCAGAAAAAAGCCTTCGGCTTGGAGGATATCAAAAGATACAAAGATCGCTGCGCTTCCGTGAAAATTATCCACCGAATCAATGAATGCGACAAGCGTAAAGGAACGTCTTTCATGGATGATCTTTTAAGAGATGCAAACGATATTGCTGACTATACGGTTTTTATTTCAGAATGGCTAAAAGAATATTTTATCCAAAGATGGTTCAATCCAGCTCGACAGCATACAGTGATTTATAACGGCGCAAATCCAGCGGTGTTTCATGCCATAGGAAATGAGAGATGGACTCCAGACAAATTAATGCGGCTTGTGACCCACCACTGGTCCGACAACTCCATGAAGGGTTTTCCGGTTTACAAGATTCTGGACGATATGATCGCAGAAGACCAAATCACAGGCTTTGAATTGTGGGTTATTGGGCGATGGCCAGCCGATATGATTTGGCGTTCTGCGCGCACTTTTCCACCTGCATCCGGACATCGACTTGCCGATCTGTTGCGTCAATGTCATGTTTATATTACCGCCAGTTTGTGGGAACCATGCGGGATGCATCATGTTGAAGGTGCACAGTGCGGGCTGCCGCTGATTTATCATGAAGACGGTGGCGGCATCATTGAGGCGGGGAAAAAGTATGGTATTGGGTTTAGGGATGATTTGAAAGAAAAACTTCTTGATGTGCACGAAATGTATTTTGAATTAAGAAAGCGTGTTATAGAACACATGCCAAGTGGTGATAAAATGGCATTTGAGTTTGTTCGTGTAATTCAACAACTATTAGTCTTATAAAGCAACTTTTTTTTTAACTACCGTGAAAACAGATTTAAATCCGACACTTTAAAAGGTATGGACCTTCCTCTCAAATAGCGAATTCATCACGCACTTCTAGTTTTTCACAATCCATTTTCTATCCGACAAGTGTCTAAAAAAAAATACATTGGATTTGTTATTGATGGATATGTGCCGTTGTTTAAGAAATGGTGGCAACTAAAATCTTTATGGAAAGGCTCGAATAGCAAAACAAGCATAGCACAAATGCGATTTGGTTGGATTGCTGAATATGTTAACTCACATAAAATACATCACTTTCACTATGAATTATATCGCCCATGGCGCCGTTATGCGGCAATTATTTTTTTAAAATCAATGAATAAATCATGTGTAGAGCTTGCACAAAATCTTAGACGAAATGGAACAAAAATTATTTTCGATGTAAATGTTGATTACATAACTCCGGCATCTGGCACTTTTTACTATAATGGAATGGCGCCAACTAATGAGCAGAGAAAAGCAGCGATCGAAATGGCAGAACTGTGTGATGCAGTTATTGGAGATTCTAAGTATCTAGCCAAGGTCGCTTCAAAATATAATTCCAGAACTAAGTGGATACCAGATAATGTGTGGAACCATCTGATTACCTCTACAAGTTCTTGGAAGGTTGGACAGTCCAAGCTTCCTCTTCTTTGGAGTGGTGAGTCCATCAAGCTTTTTGAACTTTTATTGATTGGCGGTGTTCTTATTGAATATTCTGGTGATATTAGCCTTAAGGTTGTTACAAATTCCCTTGGCGCATTAGATAGTTGGTATCCTCCCTACAAAGCGCGGTTCCTGGACCTCCTGACCCAAGTTCAGCATGAGTTTATTCCTTTTACATCAGTTGAAAACCTTATGGAGGTATACGGTGCTGGAGGTGTATGTATTTCTCCGAGGTTCTTGAATAACACGTATAATCAAGCGCATACTGAATGGAAAATAACTCTGGCAATGGCAAGGGGATGTGTTGCATTGTGTAGTGAAATGCCGAGTTATGTTGATGTTTTTGAACGTTCGGGAGGTGTAGGGATAAGAATATGCCGAAATCAAGATGATTGGCGTAATGCTTTTCAAGATGTACTCAGTTCTGATTTTCATTGGGAAAAGGAACAGCTTGGAGCAGCAGAGGTTGTAAAAAATTATTACTCAACTGAAGTTGTTGGCAAAAGCCATGCTGATTTCATTAATGATATATTATCCGGCAAGGACTTTGGGCAGGAGTAACTATCCGATTAAACTATTGAAGAACTGAGTAAATGTTAACGACTTTAAAATCAATTTTGTATTTGTCGTATTTGAAGGCAAAAATACATTTTGTTGAGCGGCGAAGGTGGAGAGATAAAATAGACTGGGAAAATGACTATCGAGTGTTTTATGGCCATGATCACATCCCTTTGTCTGGTGAAAAGGCATCCGGGGGGATTATCAAATGCCAAGACCTTCAGGGGCTTTACCCAAACGCTGTTCATGGGGCAAATATATTATACTTAGTCAGCAGCGCTCTGCCGCTGTTTGCCACTGTGATGCTCAGATATGCGAATAAAAAGGGTGCAAAATTGGTGATGAACCAGGATGGGGTTGCATATTATGGCTGGCATGGTTCAGGGTGGGAAAAACAGAATGAGCCTATAGCAGAACTATTGCGCCAGGCTGATTATGTATTTTACCAGAGCGAATTCTGCAAAGTGTCGGCAGACCGGTTTCTTGGGGAACGAAAAGGTCAATTTGAGATTCTTTACAATCCTGTAGATACAAAAGTATTCATACCGACATCAGTTCCTCGAAAGGGTACAAGAATTTTATTGGCAGGTAGTCATCAGCACTTCTATCGTGTAAAAGTCGCTATTGAGATGATGTCATATTTGATCACAGATATTCCAGATGTGCATCTTACCATTGCGGGAAGATATGTATGGAGACAAAACCAGCAAGAGTCTCTTGCCGAGGCAAGAGACCTTACTTCTAAATTGGATGTCGTCCAAATCATTGATTTAAGGGGGGAATATTCACAAAAAGAGGCTGTTTCATTATTACAGCAATCCGATATTTTGTTACATACCAAGTACAATGATCCTTGTCCACGTCTTGTTGTTGAGGCAATGTCATGCGGTCTGCCGATTGTGTATTCAAACAGTGGTGGTGTGCCAGAGTTGGTTGGAGAAGATGCGGGTATTGGAATATCAGCCCCTTTGGATTGGGAGTGTGATCATCCACCTGATCCACAAGAATTAACAAGGGCGGTAATTGATGTGCTTTCTGACTATGACCGATTCTCAAAAGCAGCACGTTCAAGGGCTGTTGAGAGATTTGATGTTTCTCCTTGGATTCAACGGCATAAGATCGTTTTTGAATCGCTGATATTAGAACAGGCGAGATAGAAAATTGAAAGAAATTATTTGGAGGATTTTAGTTGAAGTTTTTTGTTTATTGCCTATAGTTTTCCGGAGATTGCTATGTCGATTGTCATTTGCAGTTAGTGCAAAGAGAGTATCAACCTCAGGGATTCAAGAGCTGTTATCAGTACAAGATGATTTAATGTGGTACATAGACCAAGCAGCGATCCGCTATGAGAAAGGAATACATCCGAAACATCGTTTGATGAATTATCACCAATTTTTTGTTGAGAGAGTTAAAAAAGGAGAGATAGTACTGGATGTCGGTTGTGGTTATGGGGCAGTCGCTTTCAGTATGGCTAAAGCGGGTGCATTGGTTACTGGTATTGATATGAATGAAACGAACCTTCGTCATGCTCGAAAGAGATACAAACACGAGAATCTCAAGTTTTTGCTTGGAGATATCAGGAAAGATCTTCCTGATGGCAATTTTGATGTGATTGTTATGTCAAATGTCCTTGAACATATTGAAAATAGAATAGGACTGTTAAAGGTTATTCAGGATAAGTTTCAACCTGACCATTGGCTGATTCGTGTTCCCATGATCAATAGAGATTGGCTTATTCCGCTAAAGAAGGAATTAGGTATGTTATACTTAAGCGATCCTGCTCATTGTACGGAATACACTCTTGAAAGCTTTGAGGATGAGATGGTCGAAGCAGGTCTAACAGTCCGTCATGCGGAGATAAAGTGGGGCGAAATATGGGCAGAGGCCAAGCGAATGCGGAATTCGGAATTCAGAATGTGAAAGGGAAGAGAAGAGAATGCCAAAAGTTACTGTGCTGATGCCGGTGTATAATGCCCGTAAGTTCCTTCGTAAATCAATAGATAGTATCTTGGCGCAATCTTTCTCTGATTTTGAATTCCTGATTATTGATGATGGGTCCACTGATGGAAGCCAATCAATTGTTCGCAGCTATGATAATTCCCGTATCAAATTTGTGCAGAATCAAAATAATTTAGGTGTGGCCGCAACACTAAACCGTGGATTAGATCTGGCCAGGGGTGAATACATAGCTAGGATGGATTCTGATGACATTAGTCTGCCTATTCGCTTGGAAAGACAGATTCGTTTTATGGAAGAGAGGCCTGAAGTGGGAGTGTCCGGGACATGGATTAGACTATTTGGCGATCAACCGTGTGTAGTCGATCGATGTCCTGTTGGTGCATCGGTAGTTAAGGCATATTTGTTGTTTGATACGGCTATTTATCACCCCACTGTGATTATGCGTCGTAATCTGATAGAGAAATACAGATTAAGATATGATCCTTCCTTTGGCAGTTGTGGTGAAGATTATGATTTTTGGTTAAGGGCTTCAAATCATTTTCTTGTCGATAATTTGCCCGAAGTATTAGTTAAGATGAGGCATCACAAAGATAGCCTAAGCAATGCATCAAAGGAGATTATGACTGATCATACTGAGAAACTCCTTTTCAATGGGCTTAAATATCTGGGCCTAAGCCCTACTGATGAAGAAGTAAAGTTCCATCATATTGTGGGCCGAGGGCGACGTCTTTCATCACGGAATGAAGTAGATAGGGCGGAGACATGGTTGAAGACTGTGAAGAATCAAAATGATAAAGTTCGGATTTATGAGTCTAAGGCCTTGGAAAAAGCAATTGGGATGATATGGTTCAGAGTATGTAGAAACTCAACACCATTAGGCATATGGATTTGGATAAAATATAAAAGATCTGATTTTGCCAAAGGGTATTATCCTATATTTTTGGATATTGCTCGGTGCTGGGCCAGTATTTTATGGAACACTTTTAGAAGAGTATTTGTTAGTGCTTAGTTAAGGCAGTGAATTTGGTAATGCTGTTTTAGAAAGGTGGTAGATGAATACAAGAGCTTTATATGCTCGTGTTTGTTCATTTTTACGACTGAAAATGGCTGATGTTAGGATAGCCATGGCCGCCAGGCGTGGCGATTCGCAAGTAACCTTTGGCCCTTCTTCCTTGAACCTGATGATGATAGACATTTGCAATTCGGGCTGTATCATGTGCGGATACGATTACAAAGCGTGTGGTTCAGGCGACTCTTTGACGCTCAATCGGATAAAGACCATATACAGCCATTTAGACACCAGTCAGCTTGTCGAGGTT
>SDBV01004127.1_pt1 | contig 21057 bp, 18 predicted proteins | sample 2277081 | NCBI WGS metagenome assembly SDBV01 (sample SAMN10402039, study PRJNA504765) | marine sediment metagenome | isolation source: marine sediment core GS10_PC15, 223 cmbsf | place: Arctic Ocean: Southern Knipovich Ridge | collected 2010 | reverse complement strand
TTGCGCGAAAAGCAGAAGGTCAAAAGAACATATGGTCTGATGGAAAAACAATTCCACGGCTACTATAAGAAAGCGGCGCAGAAGAAAGGCATCACGGGCGAGAACCTCTTGCAGATGCTGGAGACGCGGTTCGACGATATCATCTATCGCTCCGGATTCAGTCGCTCCAGAGCAGAGGCGCGTCAGCTGGTTGGGCATGGTCATTTTACTATCAACGGTCGCCGGGTCAATATCCCGTCTTACCGTCTCCGCGCCGGTGATATCTACGCGGTGGCCGAGAAGAGTAAGGCCAAGGAGCGCATAAAAGAGGCAGCTACGGCCGCCAGCAAGGGTGAGATTCCCGAGTGGCTCGATGTCGACTCGAAGAATGTCGCCGGCAAAGTAAGAGATTTGCCGACCCGTGAACAGATTGCCATGCCGGTCAAAGAGCAGCTCATTGTCGAGCTGTACTCTAAATAGTCGATAGAGGGGGAAAATAGAAATAGTGATTGAGTTTAAGCGACCGCATATAGCGGTTGAAGAGGTCAGCGACAATGTTGCTAATTTCGTAGTGGAGCCGCTAGAGCGCGGTTTCGGGTACACCTTAGGTACCTCAATGCGCCGGGCTCTGCTTTCGTCGATGCCGGGAGTTGCCGTCACGTCTATCCGTATCGAGGGGGTAGATCACGAATTCACCTCCATCAAGGGCGTGCAAGAGGATCTGACCGACATTATCCTTAACATTAAAAGCATGGTCTTTAAGATGAACGGCGAAGATGAGGCCAGGGTGACGCTGTCGGTGAAAGGGCCCAAGGAAGTGACAGCCGGCGATATTTCGTTGCCTGCCGGGGTTGAGATCGTCAACGCCGATCTACCGCTGGCGACGCTCAATAAGACCGGCAAGATTGAAGCCGAGTTTACGGTGGAGAAGGGCCGCGGTTATACGTTGGCTGATCGGAACAAGAAGGAGACAGACGCTATCGGCGTCATTCCTATCGATTCGATCTTCACGCCTATCAAACGGGTTTCTTACAAGGTCGACCATACGCGTGTGGGCCAGCGTACGGATTACGATAAACTTTCTTTGATGGTAGAGACGGACGGTAGTCTTACCCCAATGGAAGCAGTCAGCAAGGCCAGTCAGATCATCAACGAGCACATGTATCTCTTTGCCGAGAGGGAAGATGAAGAGGTGGTAAGCGTCTTCGAGGCCGAAGTGAGCGAGCAAGAGCCGGCGCTCAACTCGCCTATTGAGGATCTCGAGCTGTCGGTCCGCTCGTATAACTGCCTAAAACGTCAGGGTATCGACTCCCTCCAAGAGCTTCTGGATTGTTCTGAGATAGATTTGATCAATATCCGGAATTTCGGGTCGAAGTCGATCGAGGAAGTCAAAACCAAGCTGAGCGAGCTTAGCTTGGGTCTAAAAGCGTCGAAGTAGGAGAAGATGAGACACCAGAAATCAGGCCGGAAAATTGGGGCCAACGCCAGCCATCGGCAGGCGATATTGAGGAATATCGCCGCACAGATTTTAGAGCATGGCCGGGTAAGGACGACTGAGACCAAGGCCAAGGAAGTGCGGCCCGTAGTTGATAAATTTATCACTCTGGCCAAGAGGGGCGATGTCAGTGCCAGACGCCAAGTCTTGGGTGAGATCAACAATCGCGACCTGGTCCATAAGCTCTTCAGCGAAATTGCTGAGAAGTACGCTGACCGCAGCGGCGGCTATACGCGAATTTCAAAACTGGGGCCGCGCCAGGGCGACGGCGCCCCCCAGGTCTTTATAGAACTCGTTTAATAATTAAGGGGACACGTACCTAATTATTCTCTACGGAAGATAATTAGGTACGTGTCCCCTTAATTATCCTGCTATACTTTTCAGCATGTCCATCGAGCTTAGGGATGCCTCATTCAAATATAGACTCGCGGGCGGCGAAGAAATCGAAGCGTTGGCCCGGACCTCACTGACAGTCGAACCCGGGGCATTCGTCGCGGTCGTCGGAGCCAACGGCTCTGGGAAGTCGACGCTCGCAAAGCTCATGAACGGCCTCCTTTTTGCAACCTTTGGGGAGGTCTGGGTAGAAGGTCGGAGGATTGACAGGAGACATAACGACCTTTTCGCTAGGCGGACGGTTGGCCTGGTCTTCCAAAACCCCGACAACCAGTTGGTTGCTAATGTCGTCGAAGACGATGTCGCCTTCGGGCCCGAAAACCTGGGGACCGATCGTTCGGAGATACGCGCCCGGGTTGATGAGGCACTGGCAGCGGTCGGGATGTCCGAAGAGGCCCGGTGCGATCCGCATCGGCTCTCGGTAGGTCAACGCCAAAAAGTGGCCATCGCGGGGGTGCTGGCCATGCACCCCAACTATCTAGTTCTCGACGAGCCGACGTCTCTTTTGGATCCAAGAGGACGCCGAGATGTCTTGGCAGTCATCGATGATTTGCGCCGTCGTCGGTCCATGGGCGTCGTCCACATCACACATATCGTCGAGGAGGCTGTTCCAGCCGATATTGTCGTGGTCATGGACAAAGGCACTGTCTTGGCCGTTGGTCCGCCCGACAGACTGCTGACGGATGAGGCCCTGATGGCTAAGGCTTCTCTCGACGTGCCGAAAGCATACCGCCTGGCGAGGCGGCTGCAGGAGGCCGGCCTGCCGGTGCCTCACTCTCCGCTGACCTCGAAGGAGGTCGTGTCGGCTCTATGCTCGTCGAGTTGATCGATGTCGATTATCAGTACCTTGAGGGGAGCCCGAGCGCGACCAAAGCGCTCAACGGGGTATCATTTGCCATCGAGCCGGGAGAGTTCGTAGCGCTCGTCGGCAAGACAGGCTCCGGGAAATCGACCTTAACACAAATAATGGCCGGGCTCCTGGCGCCGACCGCCGGGGTGGTTCGAATAGACGGCCGAGACCTCGCGGGCGACAAGCGTCAACGGATCGAGGCACGCAGAAACGTTGGGCTGGTCATGCAGCAGCCCGAACGACAGCTATTTGAGGCCACGGTCGCCGACGATGTCGCATATTGGCCAAAGAGCGCGGGAGTCGACAAGGATGCGATAGAGAAGCTGGTAAACAAGGCCCTGGAGCGCGTCGGATTGGCCCCCGAGGTGTATCGTCACCGCTCGCCGTTCTCGCTTAGCGGCGGCGAGATGCGCAAAGCTGCCATCGCGGGGGTAATTGTCATGGAGCCTCGCCTTCTTCTGCTTGACGAACCGATGGTCGGCCTCGATCTGCGTGGCCGGCAAGAGTTGCTCGAACATTTCGCGAGTTTGAACCGTGACGGCACTACGATCATCATGGTCACACATGACATGGATACGGTGGCGGAGTTGGCCGGTCGAGTTCTACTCGTCGACAATGGAAGGCTCGCGGCCGACGCATCGCCCCGCGAGTTATTCTCTCATCGCTCCCAGCGGTTCAGGGAGTTGCCCACAGCTTCCGCGGTCGCGCGAGAGTTGGTCGGTGGCGGATTCGTGATCGAGGATGAGCCTATTACTATCGACGAACTAGCCGATTCAATAATTCGGACGTTCGAGAGGGCATCGGCATGATCAGCTCATCTCCAGCGCTTGGGCAATACTATTCGGCGGAGTCTCCTCTTCACCGGCTCGATGCACGATTCAAGCTGGTGATGATAGTCGGGTTTATCATTGCCCTCTTTTTTATCGAGCGGTCGGGGACGATGGTGTTGTCGCTGCTTGTCTTGCCGATCTTGTTGGCTCTGTCGAGGCTGCCGGCCCGCTGGCTTTGGCGTAGCCTGCGTCCGCTCCTCTTTATCCTGTCCTTTACCTTTGTGATCCACTTGTTTCTCACACCGGGCGAGAGGCTTTTTGCTTTTGGACCTTTGACCGCGTCCGGGGCTGGTCTGACACGGGGGATTTTCTTCTCCTTGCGTCTGGTTCTCGTGATCACGGTCTCGTCTTTTATCACCCTGACCACTACGCCTGTGGCGCTGACAGAGGCAATCGAAACGCTCTTAAAGCCCTTCAAGAGACTGGGGTTGCCTGTTCACGAGCTGGCTCTGATGACAACGATTGCGCTCAGATTCATACCCACTCTCCTGGAAGAGGCGCGTGAGATCATCAAAGCTCAAAAGGCGAGGGGCGCGGACTTCGAGTCCGGGCACATCCTTAAACGGGCCCGCGGATTCGTACCCGTTCTGATCCCGCTTTTCGTCGGTTCGTTCCGACGCGCGGACGACTTGGCCTCGGCAATGGAGGCGCGGGGGTATGTCGGAGGTGAAGGCAGGACGCGGCTCCACGAAGCCGTTTTGGTCCGCACTGATTATATCTGGATGATAGCGGGAGCGTGCCTGATCGCGTTGATGTTGGCGGTCGATACTTTGATGATGCGGTGAGCGGATTTAACTGGAAGCTGACGATCGAGTACGACGGTAGGCCGTTTTACGGCTGGCAACGGCAACCGCGGGCCCGCTCGGTCCAAGGAGAGCTCGAGCAGGCCCTATCGGTCATCCACAGGAACACGATAGATGTGATCGGCGCCGGCCGGACCGATGCCGGCGTTCATGCCTCCGGCCAGGTGGCGCACTTCAAGACGGACGAGCAGCTCGAGCCACGCCGCCTGTGTTGGCAACTGAACGCCGTTCTTCCGGATGAGATCGTGGTGATGCGGATAGAACCCGTTCCCGACGATTTCCACGCTCGTTTCTCGGCCACCGGCCGCACTTACAGCTACCTTATTTTCAATCGGCCGTCCCCGTCGCCTTTCTATAGGCACCACTCCTGGTGGATTACGAAGAACTTTGATATCGAGACGGCCCGGCGGGCAGCGGCATTTCTAGTCGGCGCCCATGATTTTGCCGCCTTTACTGTAGCCAAAGACGGCTCAACGGTCCGGGATGTCCGCAGCATAGATATTTTTCCGGCCAGCGACGCTTTGGTGTTGAGCGGCGTGGATTCGGAGGCTCCCGGCATAGGACTGATCAGATTGCGAATCACCGCTAACGCGTTCTTGCACCACATGGTCCGCTTGATAGTCGGAACGCTGGCTGAAGTGGCTGTCGGCAAAAGGACACCCGATTCGGTCGCCAAGATCTTGGCCGGGGGAGATGTTCGGTCGGCCGGAGCGCGCGCCCCGGCGAAGGGGTTACGCCTCGAGCACGTCGATTACGATTGATGGTCTGCGCGGTGTCTTTCCCAACGAGCATAAAGACGGGCCGGCCCGATCCCGAAGTGAGTTACAGCATCGTTGCTTGCGAAACAACTCCCTTGACGTATCAGGTTTAGAAACTGACTATGCGGAGTTGCGCATGTGCTGGAGCTGCACACACCGCTCTATTTATGTCTCATCAACTTTATAAATCACGGCCGTTTCTTTTAACTGCTTCCCGAGTTCATTGAGATTTTGCACTGCCTTTTCGGTTTGCTGATTCGAAGCCAGCGACTGGGTCGCCGCGCTGTTTATGTCTTTCATAGAGGAGGAGATCTGATCCATGCCGGAAGCTTGTTGTTGGGCTGAGGCCACGATCTGCTCGGCTACTTCAGATGACTCATTGATGGCCTCCGCCAGAGTCTCGATCGTTTCACGAGCCTGATTTGCTAGATTCATCCGGGAATCAACCCCCTTTGTGCCTTCCTCGGTCACTAGAGCGACATCGTTGGTTGCCTTTTGGATGTCGTCTAGGATGGCCTTCACCTGGTCAGTAGCCTGCTGAGATTGTTCGGCCAGACTTCTGACTTCCGCCGCCACAACAGCAAATCCCTTGCCTTGTTCACCGGCCCTCGCGGCCTCAATAGAGGCATTGAGAGCCAACAGGCTTGATTGCTCAGAAATGTCGTTGACCGTGGCGATGATGTTCCCAATCTGCTGTGTCTGCTCGGAAAGAGCCATAATCTTACCCGCTATCTGACTAACTTTTTCTTTTATCTCATTCATGCCGGCGATTGTTTCGTTGACAGCGGCTAGACCGCTCTCGGAAATGATGGCCGTTTTTGCAGCTGAAGTCGCCACCGACTGCGCAGACTCGCTGGCTTGCGCCGCCGTCTGCCTGACTTCGTCCACTGTGACCGTTGTTTGATTGATTGATGCCGCCTGCTCACTGGATCCCGCGTTATGTTGCGAGGTGGCCGCGAGTATCTCTGAAGATGCGGAAGCCAGGTCGCTTGAGGCGTCCTTGATTTTCTTGACCAGATTACGAAGGGAACCAACCATATTATTTAGGTTGTGCCCCAACCTTGTCAGTTCATCATTCTCCCCGTTCACCTGTACCTGGATGGCCAGATTTCCTTGCGCCACGTTATCAATAAAATCCGTATATCTGGAGACTGTCGTGGCCAAATAATCTTTGGCTGCCGACTCGCTTTCTATCCTGGCTTTTAAGTTAGATGTCATCTGATTAAAATTATCCGCCAGAACGCCGAATTCGCCGCCCTCGTTAATACTTACCGTTTCGTTCAACTCGCCCCGCGATATTTTTTTTGAGGCCGCGACAATCGCAGAAAGTGGGTTCGATAAGGTATGCCCGAGGAAAATCGCGGCTCCGACAATGAGTGCCAAAATACCTACGGAAAGTACGGGTAACATCTTGAAAGTCTGCCGAAAGTCGGCGGCGGCACTCTGCGGCAGAGATATTGCGACCCGCCAACTGTTTTCATCGTTGTCCCTGGGAGTCAACTCCGCAGAGCTTAGATAGAAACCCGCATTATCCTCGTTATAATTGCGGACGATGTGGTCGGTCTCTTGGGAGGCGTGTCCCTCGTGCACATCAGCGGCCAGAGCTTGCTGAACCTTCTGAGACGTATTTAATATGAGGCTCTTGGAGTTTTCATCTATGTCAGCGGCGCTCGACAAGACTATTTCGTTCGCATCATTGATGAGATAAGCTGTCTCACCCTTGCTGATGGCGGTTTTGAGTATCTCTTGAACCTGCGTTAAGTCCCGTTCCAGGTGGAGAAAGGCCAATGATTTACCGTTAGGGCCGTAGAGCGGTGTGGTCGTTGCCATGACCCAACGGTTGGTGTCCGGAGAAATGTACGGCTTACTCTGAAACACTTCGCCTTTTTTCAGGCGAAAACTTGCGTCAAAAAACGGGTTATCTTTTTCGTCTTCGGACAGATCAAATTCAAGTTTTCCCGCGACAAGACGCGTCATCTCTCGACCGTCCCGGCCGATGAAGCAAAATTCATCAATGCCGATGTCGCTGCTGTCGTCAATGTAGTCGATGATCCGCTGCTGCTCTCGGCGCCAGACTTCTCTGTTTTCTGGTTCCGTATAAAATTTCAGCCAGGCCGGGCTGCTGGCGATAGACAGCAATGTTACTCTCGACTCCTCCAAGTAACTGTCAAGACTAGTTCTCAGTTGCTTGGAGCGATTGTTCGCTTGATCGCGCACAGCGTTGTCAATAGCATTTTGGCTGGTGACATAGCTAAACACACCGATCACCAGGAGAGGAAATAGGCCTACGGAAATGGCAAACAAGGCAATCCTGGTACGCAGGCTTTGCCGTCGCCACCAGCGTGTTTGAATATGAAAACTTTTAGGTCCGTCCGACTTCCTTTTCTTCATATTTTGCAAGTTCCCTTCCACGGCTAAGCCTGACTTCCTTTTCTATATCGTCAGCGCCGAAGAAAACTTTACGAACGGTCGATAAAAAGCTACCAACGGCCGCAAGGCAACAACAAGCGGTTGTAACGAACAGCGAACAGTTGCTAGATGAGAGTTCGGGGCGAGGTAAGCCCACGAGATACGGCCGGCTGGATCACAGACAGCAGCGACTGCCGGAGTGGATCCGCAAATAGACTCAGTTTGACCAGCACCTGGAAACCGTTGTAGATTCCGGCAACCAGAGTCAGGCCATCGATTTGTAAGTAAGTGACGTGCTTCGGGGCCGGGCGAGATGTTCGGGCAGCCGGAGCACGCGCCCCGGCGAAGGGGCTGCGCCTCGAGCACGTCGATTACGATTGATGGTCTGGCGGCGGCTTGAAACCAGAAAAGACGCCCCCGCCTAAGCGGGAGCGTCTTGGCATCCAAGTTTACTGATGGCTGGTTCTAGAGGGTCTGGAAACCAGTTTGACCTCTAGGGCCCATTCCGGAGCCGGGACCGTGCATTCCGTTGCCTTTGCCCATCTCGTCGCAACCACCTCCAATGGGACCGATCAAGCTGGGATCGATATCATTGTCTTCGAGCCATTTCTTGAAATCGTCGTGGAGCGCTTCCATGGCTTCATGTCTTTCCTCAGGATCTTTATCCTTCAGATCGCCCTCAGCCTCATGAATACCATCCATCTTTTTCACGATCGCAGTCTTCTGCGCCTCGGTTATTTCACCGTCTTCGACGGCCTGATCCAACCGCGCTTCATGGCGCGCCTCCATGGTTTCGTGCCTGGCCTCGTGGCGAGTTTCGTGCTCCTCATTGAGGACTCCTTGGACCTCGTCGACATCAAGGTTGAATCGCTCGGCGAGCATTCGGGCGATCGGTGCGTGCGTAACGTTCTCAGCCGCAACAACCAGTCCGGCTCCAAAGATCGCGATGCTCGCTACCACCCCAATAACTATGGTGATGATAATAGTCCGTTTGCTTGTCATTCGGCACCTCCTTTCATCATCTATCTGATTGACTGGCACCATTTTGCCCTAGCAACCTGAGAAGGGGCTGAGAAAACAGGACTTATCTCAAAAAAATAAAAGAGGCGCTGGGGCTCTTAGGCGGGGAGGCTGACGGTGAAAACTGTCCCGCGGCCGGGCTCGCTCTCTACCCCGATCCGACCTTTGTGGAGTGCGACTATCTTTTTAGCGATCGACAGCCCTAGCCCGAAGCCCGGCGTCGTATCCTTGGAGCGTGAATCGTCGGTTCGGTAGAAGCGATCGAAGATGTGGGGGACATCTTTCGGTGCTATGCCGACGCCCGTGTCGGCCACTTCGAGGATCGCGTGCTGTCGCTCCAGCTTGGCTGAGGCCGTAACCTGCCCGCCCGCAGGCGTGTATTTGATAGCGTTATCGAGTAGGATGACAACCAGCTGTTCCAGGGCCTGCTCGTTAGCCTGTACTGTGATTGAATCGGCTTTAATCTCGATTGAGATATCCTTGGCTTTGGCCGCAGCAGAAATCTTCTTCAGTGCGCTATTCATCATCGTCGAAATGTCGATGTTTTCTTGGCCTAAGCCACTTTCAGCTCGCTGGTATTGGGCCAAGCTCAATAGATCGGAAGCCAGCGTTTGAAGTTTTTCGACTTCTTCCATGTTGCTGGCCAATACTGCGCGCGCCTCTTTCTTGGTTAGCTCCTGATCTTGAAGCGCGACTTCAATTTCGGTCCTGAGCGCCGTCAAGGGGGTCCGGAGCTCGTGCGAGGCGTCGGCGACAAATCGCTTCTGTTCCTCCATCGATTCTTCGATCGGCTTGAGCGTCTTACCGGCCAAGACCCAACCGGCGCCGGCCGACACGATCAAAATCAGACCGTTCGCGATGACCAGAACCATCGCTACCCCGCGCTTTGTCGCTTCCAGGTCGCTGCGGAAAATAGGGGGTTGATCGGGACGGCCCGGGCGTCCCATCATCTGGTCGTGCATAATTCTGCGTTCCATCTGCTGAAACCGGTCGCCGAGGTTCATGGCGATACCGAGATAAATAGTAACACTGAAGGCCGCGCTGATAAGTATGATTATTGCCAGGTACGAAGCGGTCAGTTTCAGGCGGGCGGAGCGGAACATTATTCTGCCTCCCCCAGTCGGTAGCCGAACCCGCGTACAGTGTGAATGAGCGGCGGTTTGGCCGTAAATGCCTTGTCAACCTTGTTTCTCAAATAGCCAATGTAAACTTCGACCGTATTTGGTAAGATCTCAGCCTCGTAGTCCCAGACGTGATCGATAAACTGATCTTTTGTGAGAACATGTCCTTTGTTTCTTAGTAAAAACTCGAGTAGCGCGAACTCTTTTCTTGAAAGGTTTATGTTGACATCGGCCCGAGTTACTTGATAAGTAATGGTATTGAGGGTCAAGTCATCGGCGGCCAGAATCGGCCCGACTCCCGTTTTCGGCCGGCGGGCCAAGGCTTTGACCCTGGCAACCAGCTCGGCAAAGGCAAAAGGTTTAACGAGATAATCGTCGGCACCTGAGTTGAGGCCCACGACTCTGTCCTCTAGCTGTCCTCTGGCCGTAAGCATCAAGATCGGCGTCTGGTCGCCGGCGCTCCTGAGTCGCCGGCATATTTCGATGCCGTCGAGTTTTGGCAACATCAGATCCAAAATGACTACATCGTAATCTTCGGTCGCCGCCATGTCGTAACCGCTGAGGCCGTCGTGGACGGCGTCAACGGCGAACGATTGCGCTTCGAGTCCTTTCTTAACAGCGCGGGCGATCTTTTTCTCATCTTCGACCAGCAATATCCTCATAACTGAATGATATCAGGGTTTCTGAGAAAGAGCTGAGAATAAAGATAGCTAGCCTGCTCGGGGCCGTTCCTGCTTATTGCCCCTCTACTATTGCATCAACGTCGAACCTGGCCCTCCCGGGCGTCCCCAGGTTGACGATCTTGAGGAAATGGGTGCCTCTTTTTCTCCACGAAGTGTAAAAGACCAACTGGCGCGGCTTGAACGTCTTTGAATAAGTATCGATCGTCTTGACATATCGCCCGTCGATATAGATCTTGGCGCGACCCCGGCTCTTGTACTTGGTGGAGACTAATCCCACTGCAGCGCCATTTATCTTATAGACGAGCTCATTTCCTCTCGTGTATGAATACCGGACTGAACTCAAATAGAACCGTGACCGGCCGTTCTCCAGGTATCCTTTAAATCCTCGGCGCCGGTACATCTTGGCGCCTTGGTTGTAGGGTACGATTGTTTTTCTCACTCGTGACCAGCCCGTATTACCGGCATTGTCGGTTGCTTTAACCCTTAAGTAGTAAGTGTTACCGGCCACACCGGGAAAAACCCCCGACGTGCTTTTAGTGTTGGATTTCCAGTCTGCCCAAGTGGAACTAGTGGCCCGGCGATACCGGATCGTGTACGAATCGATGCCGGAGTTGGGCGAGGGATCAGTCGCGCTCCAGTTGACCTCGAACGAGGGGCGTTTAGATATCTTGGTCGAGACAAACGGTGTCGTCAGGCTCACGTTTGGATTGACGGTATCGAGGAATATGATGGCGGGGTATACACTGCTGTTGCCGGCGTTGTCACGGACCCGATAATAGACCAGTTTGGTACCGTTGGCGGTCGGTAGCGTCCAGCTCTTGCTGGTCTTAACGGATTCCCAGGAACTCCAGCTCCCACCGGAATTCTTAAACTGCATCAGGCCCGGGCCGGAGACGGCGTCGACCGCCGTAAGAGCCAGAGTTACTGTTCGCGACTTCGTATACGCGGCGCCGCCATTGATCTTGATCGAACCGGTCGGGCCCGAGGTGTCGACCTTGAAAACACGACTCTGCACTGTCTCGGTCGTGATCAGGCCATCGACAGAATAATAATAAAGCGTCCGTACGCCCTGCGAGCTTGCCGGGAATGGGCCTGAGTAAGTCGTCATCGACATAGCCGAATCCCACCTGTAATATGTGGTCGCCGCTTCATCAGGCGTCAATGTAATAGTGGGGACGGACGTGAACCAGCCATTGCTGCCGTTGGGACTGGACGGATTGGTGCTGAGGCTCGTTACCGGTTGGAGTGCCGCGAGGGCGTCGACCAGCCCCCAGCCGAAATAGTCGTTTCGCCCGGCCGGTCCCAGATGTTGCGCCGTATTCTGCAACCGTAGGGCGACATTCGCCGCCGTATAGTTTGGCTTGATCGATCTAATCATTGCCCCCACCCCGGCGACGATCGGGGTGGACATGGACGTGCCGCTCATCCAATCGTAGTTCAAGCTGGCTCCCCAGACCCCCGAATCATAGGTAGCGTAAGTCGGCATGGTGGAGTAGATATTCAGGCCGGGCGCCGCCAGATCAACGGACGAGTTGTAGGTTGAAAAAGAGGCGCGTTCATTTTGGTTCGTCGTTGCTGCTACGCCGGTCACGTTGTCATATCCAGCCGGATAGCCCATGCTCGTGCTACCGCTGTTGCCGGCGGCGGCAGCTATGAAAACACCTTGGGAAGTAGCGTAATTGACCGCGGTTTGCATAGCCGACGAATATCCCGACCCGCTCAGACTCATATTGATCACATCCGCACCGTTATCGGCTGCATAGTTGATGGCATCGATAATGTCGGAAGCGTAACCGGATCCCTGTGTGTCCAGCGCCCGCAACGGCATGATAGATCCGGTGCCGGTTGGATATCCGGCGACTCCTGCCACCCCGATGCCGTTATTGGTCGCTGCCGCGGCGAGGCCGCTGACGTGTGTTCCGTGGCTATTGTCGTCGTGGGGGCGGCCGCCGTTCCCGGTCTGGCCGTCGGGGACAAGCTCGAAGGTCATGTCATATGTCGGCATATCGGTCCACCCGCCGTTTTTTACAGACAGATTACCATCGGGGAAGGCATTGATGCCGTTGCTGTTGCCGATCGCATATCGGTTGGTCGCGTCGTTATTGGCAGTCTCTATCACCAGGTAATAGGTGGAGCCGTCCGTGACGGAGAGTGGGGACGACAATGTTCGCAGCACCCACCGGCTCCAATAGGGTAGCGATTGATCGGGGACGCTGGCGGGGGCGACCGTAAACGATGTCAGGTTGGGGCCGGTCCGGCTTGAACGTATTGACACTGTAACCGACTCGGACGGTGCTCCGTATTTAAATAGATTGACCCAGATCCCGGAGAGCTTTCCTCCGTGTCCGACAAAAGATTCTGCGACCTCACTATTATGCGGCGCTGTTCCGCCTAAGGGGGTCTCTCCGGAGCCGAATTTCCACTGGGCCCAGTTCGCCCAATTTAGCCCCACATAGTCGTCGACGTAGCCGTTACCGTCATCATCCAGCCCATTGTTCGGGATTTCACCTAGGTTGGTCCAGAGGTTGGGGGTGATGTCTGGATGCCCTGAATCAACACCAGTGTCGATGACCGCGACCACAGCTTTTGTAGTGACGACTGAGGCAGCAACGCCCCAGGCTGCGGACGCATTGATGTCCGCGCCGGGTGTACCGGGAATTCCCATGATGTTCTGGCCGGTATTATTAAGGTGCCATTGATTTGGATAATAATCTGGGTCGTTGGGCGTAAACATTGCTTCATATCGATAATCCGGTTGGGCCCAAACCACGCCGGTCGCCTTCTTCACTCTAGCTATCGCCGACTCGACACTGACCCCCGCCTCTAAATTCAAGACTTCGATGTCGTGCGCCCGGTATCTTCGGCCATCTTGGGCTCGCGGTCCGAGCGTACGTTCACTCTCTGCTTCGGCAACCGCGCGAGCTCCGGATTTATCAGCGCTGGACGCATTCTGCTCGAACTCGACTATGACGCGTCGCGGATGATACGGAGGTTCCCGGATACCTTTAGCCTGGTTTCCGCCGGCACTAGATGGGAGCGCAGCAGGCGAGATGGCGGTAGAAGACATCCAAGCCGGCGTCATCATCAGAACTGAAATGATTATCGTAGTTAATTTCAAATTATTTTTTGAAAGCTAGAAAAAACCCAGGTTTGAATAGTTCAATTTCCAGCGTCTAATTAGGTACCTAGTTGCGCCAGGTTCGTTTATTCCCCAAGCGCATTCATATTCAACATTTCACCAAGCAATGCAGAGTAGTCCGAGAGAGAGTTCGAATAGTGACCCGCCGAGGGCAGAAAGCCCCGCGAAAGCACGAGCGCAGAGCCACCTCTTCAGCTCTAGGTCTGTTGCGGTGAAGTGCGGAATTAGCGGTCAGTTTAAGGACTCTCGCGTGTCGGTCGTTTTGAAACCGGTAATGGCCCAGAATTTCTTCTTTCTGCCGCTGGCTAGTAGTGCACATTGCCAGGAATTCGTCGACTACAACTGGGTCAAATTGAGAACCTTTGGCTTTCTCCAGCCGGGTCAAGGCTTCTTCGAGGGGCAGAGAGTCTCTATACGGCCTTTTGCTGACCATGGCGTCGAAGGCGTCAATGACACCCAGCACCCTGGCTTCAATATGTATGCTTTCACCAATCAACCCGTCAGGATAACCGGTTCCATCATATCGCTCATGATGCCCTCGAATGATCGGAACTAGTTCCTTTAGCAAAGGTACGGCCATGATTATACTGGCGCCGACAATTGGATGCTCCTTGATGTGCCTCCACTCACTATTCGAAAAAGGACCGGCTTTTTCCAGGATCGACTCCGGTGTGCCTATTTTCCCGATATCGTGGAGAATGGCAGCCGGCCCTATTCTCACGTATTCTTCCTATTCAACTAATGGCACCTCGATCGCCGGGGTGATCATGGACACTAGGGTCTTCTGTATTTGAACGACAACGGAACCGAGCCTATTCATGGGTTGCGGTTGCGTGATAAGCTCCGGCCAGATCCTGAAGGAAGCTTTCGTTGTCCGAACCGCTTATCTCAATAGCAAGTTTTTTCGAGACGCCCTCAGCTATCCGGGCGGCCAATGCGGCCCGGCTGGGTCCGTCTAGGTCATCACGGCGAGAGAGGAATCCGGTGAGCAGCTCGAAGTCAGCCGGCTCCAGCCGGTGGGCCGCCAAGCGCAAGGAGGTCAGCACGGCGGCGCTAGGCGCCTCCGAGACCTCGAGGGTCAGTCGGGTCCGCCTGTCTTTAATAACACGCGTCCCAGCCGCCATATCTCCGAGTCGCCTGTTCTCCTTGCTGGCCAAGATTGCCAAGACGCCGACGGCATAGAAGCCCGGCAGCCAATCGGCCAACCGAAGCAGGTTCCTGATGACAGAGGCCCCTAGGCCGGGCGGCCGTCCGGCCGTATCGACGACTTTGATGCCGGCGGCGCGCTTGCCGATCGTCTGACCGCCCATAATGCCTTCGAAGAAGATAAAATATCCCCAGAACGATGTGAAACCGCCGAGGGAGAAGGCGAGCGTGAACCACCCCAACGCGGTGGGCGTGGCCCAAGAGACAAGCGGTGTGATGAACAGATATGAGATAAGCAAGAGGCCCAGGCCGAGGGTTAGAACCAGGAGGTCGATTGCGAGCGCCAGGAACCGGGAGCCGACCCCGGCCAGCTCGATAGAGAAGGCCACCTTTTCCGGTCCGACTATCTTGATGTTGTCATCCATATAAAGACCATTCTATTATACTTGCTGATGGAGTTGGTTATGAAGTGATGAACCAATTAGTTGTACGACTGCTTTTACTTCTCGTTCTTGTCCACTTTGTTTTTCTGATGTCTCTTTAAAGCAAGTTGCCGGAAATAGTCTGTTCCATGTTTTTTCAGTGTGACCCGGCCGCCTTTGCCGCCGATGGTTCGATCCGCTTATATCGCCGTATCCGGGAATACCTGAGCATAGACCAGGGTCTAATAGACCCTTAGACGCGCTCTCAGAGCTTCGGTATTAAGGCGCTGACCTGGTGTAATGCGGTTTAGCTATTGATAGTCGGATCGGACCATCCCCGGCACATATATGGACCCCCGTACCCCATGCCCCCCGGTACCCTTGCGTCCTATGACTATTAGCGTCACTGGCTAGATATTATTTTTTTAGAATAACAGTCACCGGCAAGCACATAGGGGCTTCCCCAATATATAAAGAATATTATTTTCCCCCGGAGTTAAGCGACTAAGCGGTATTGTATTCTACCAACTATGAAGTTCATCATAGGCTACGAGGGGCAATGGGTTTTTCGCAAACGCCTTAAGTCTTTCGTCATCCTCTTCTTCCAGCCCTCGAAAGAATTCGTGAACTTCGACTCTCATATCATCACTGGGAGTGACCACCATGTTGAGGTCTTCTCTGCTAAACATGTAGTGATACGAATCATCGCTCTGATCATACTTAACCGCACCGGATTCCATATTTCCGAGCAGGGGGACTAGTCGCCATTCTCTTTCTTTGTAATACCTGTCATCGAATACTTCACCCGTCTCTTTTTCAAAGGAAAGTATCGTCCATTGCGCATTATTCCAATTCTTCAAAGACTCATTACCGATCAACACCTGTCCGTGTTGATCACATAGCTCTAGATCGGGGTTCTCCCTGAGCTTGCTATAAAGCTTCATCGCGAATTCAGAGTGGATTTGCAGGTTCATATGCATCGACCACCTGTGATCAGCCTCTCTGATCACATCTCCGGACGAGAAATTAATGAAGTATCGTACTGGATTGCCTCCGCAGTGCTTGATTGCCAACTTCTTAAACCCTATGCCAAATTTACCGTACTCTCCTACATGATCGTCGCAAAAACTCAGGGGAATGTCGGTAAAGCATATAACTTGGTTTGCAAGCGAACCAGCAGCACCAAACTTGACTCGCGATTTGTTGAATCTGAGACCGTTTCTAATTATTGATTTGAATATTTCGAGTTGCTTATCAGGCCGTTCTTTATGTTTTTGACCGAGAAAATGGATTAGATTATCGGAAATTGCTATCAAATTCAATCCTTTCTTGGTTATTGTCTTTGTTCACCCACAATTGCGTTGAACAGCCGTGATCAGGAATAAGTCCAACGAGCTAGCCGTTGCTGATATCTCCCGTTTTTGGCGACCATTGCCTTTATCTCACTTACAGAAAAACCCATTTCCTTCAGCAAATAGAGCTCGAATAGCATCTTCAATGTTTCGATAAGATTAACGAGGTCGCTGCCTTTGGCGGCCCCACCTTTCAGGTCTTCAGAGTAGTGAGTAAGATAATTTCGAGTGTCTACGACTGCTTTGATGAACTTCTGACGACCTGGATTCGAGAACTTAAATACATCTAGAAACGGTGTGATCAGCTCTTTCAGCCTATGACGCAGGCTTGGCCGGTTACCGTTCTCAAGCTTATGTCCTAACCACTTCGCAAAACCGGGTGGCCCATCAGGTACTGATTCAAGAATACTAGCTACGCTTTCAAGATAATCTTCTCTAGGAAACTCAGTATTTCGTACAATGCGGGCGTGATAAGCTTCAAGTCCCTGGACTAGGCTCAGGAATCGGTTTTCAAGAAAAGAGTCTGCTTTGTAAAGAGTGCTGAAGTATAGGTTGTAGATGGGGTTGAGCAAATCCGCCTTTTTGAGCCAATTCTCAAGCAGGATATTTAACTTATTATCTACGTCCGTGGAACGAAAGATGAAGTGCGGAGATCTTTTGTTCGCCTTATAGAGGGGCTGCTGATATATATCGACAGGCATGTAGGTTGCTCGGCCATCGTGCATAACCTTATTTATTTCACCTCGGCCATCAAGGCTTCGACAATACACTGCCTGCATAAAAGAGACACCAAAGAATTTTCTAATTAAGCCCTCGACTTCCAAACACCTTGCTGTCAATGCCGGTTGAAATCTGACCCAGTTCCGCCGGCTTAAAACTGACCCACCCCAAGGGGCGCCGGCTGAAAACGGACCCCTCTAATCCTTGGTCATGGCATCACCGCCCTTTGTCCCAATGAGGCCCGCTTTTTTCTTTTCTCTTAGTCGATAGCTCTCGCCGCGGATGGAAATGGTTGTCGAATGATGAAGTAGTCGGTCAAGAATGGCGGCGGCAATGACTTCATCTCCTGAGAATATTTCAGCCCATTCCCCATAGCTCTTGTTAGAGGTCAGAATGATCGAGCCCCGTTCATATCGGCGGCAGATCACTTGAAAGAGAAGCGATGACTGAGCGCGATCCAGCGGCAGAAAACCGACCTCATCTATGACGAGGATCTTGGGTCTGGTGTAGACAAAGAGTCTTTGTGAGAGATTCCCGACCTCGAATGCTCTTTGAAGAGAACCGATCATATCGGCGAGTGTCGTAAACTTGATCTTCTGCCTGGCTTTGGCGCCTTCGATCGCCAGAGCAATGGCTAAATGCGTCTTACCCACTCCGGGCGGACCGACCAAGATGATATTGTCGCCGTGCTCGACAAAGCTAAGATTGGCCAGTTCCATTATCTGCTTTTTGTCGATCGACTTTTGAAATGGGAAATCAAACTCATCAAGGGTTTTGTAAAAGGGCAGTGAGGCAAAACGCATCAAGGCTGTGGTGGCCCGCTCGTTGGCGGCGGCTACTTCCATTTCCAAGAGCCGGGCGAGGAACTCAGAGTACGGCAACTCCTTGGCAGCCGCCTCTTCGGCGAGGCTGTCCAGATGAAGCGCGGTTTCGGTTAGCTTCAATCTTAGGCAGGCACTCTCAATCCTTTCTTTTGTCAGATTCACTTGGCCACCTCCTCGTAGACAGAAAGAGCACGTCGCTCAACGATCGGCGGCTCGAAGTTGAACGTCGGTCTCTTTGGATTGGCGCTCGGTGGATCGACTCTGGTGCTAAGAGCCCGCTCTGAAACCGCCAGCAGGTTCTCTTCACCGAGCCGTAAGAATGGGACCGCCTTGGTCGTTGAGTGCTCTCTGGTGTTGGCTTCTGTCTCGAGCCAGGCCAGAAGCCGGTTGTTCAGATCAGCGAGATCGGCAAAGGTCCGCCCCAATAAAAAGCGGTCTTTGACATAGCCGATTATCCTCTCCACCTTACCCTTGGTCTGAGCTCGATACGGCCGGCAGAGCTTAGGGGTAAAGCCGATCAACCCGGCGAAATCCAGGAACTGCGGATTGAAGTGATGATTGCCGCCTTGGCCTCTTTTAATCACCACCGTTTTCATGTTGTCGTAAAGGATCTCGCGCGTTACGCCGCCGAAGTAGGAAAAAGCGTGGCGGTGACACTTAAGCAAAGTGTCGCAGTCCATGGAGGTCACAACTTCTGTGTAGAGACAGCGGGAGTAGCCAAGGACCATGGCAAAGAGGTAGAGCTTAACGGAGCGCTCTTTAATGACGTGAGCTCCCAGGTCGGACCAATCAACTTGGGCCTGCTGTCCGGGAGCCGTCTCAAAGCGCACTACCGGCTCTTTTCTTCTTACGCGATATGGCTTAGTGAAGTCTTTAAGGATCGTTCTGCCACCCTCGTAACCCATGGCTCTAATCTCTAAGAGCAGTCGCTCACAGGAGAGCTCGGGAAAATCGCTGAGGCGCTGGACTAGATAGTCCTTAAAGGGGTCTAGCTTTGACGGTCGCCGCGGTCGATCGTAGGCCGGTGGTCGGCCTCTCTTGATCGCTAGGCGTACTGTGTTTCGGGAGACTCCGAGCTTTTTAGCGATTGCCCGAATCCCCGTTCCTTGACGGTGTAATGAAACGATATCCACCCATTCCTCCAGTTTGATCACATGTCCCCTCCCGCCAAAGCGCTTCCTTGGCGAGAAGGTTATCAACAAGCCGGGGGTGGGTCAGTTTTAAACCGGCACATATGGGTCAGTTTTACACCGGCAGCGACATTGCGATAGGTGTCTCCTGCGCGAACAGTATTTGTATGTGTGACTTCTGTTCTAAGGTATGCGCCCAACGTGTCATGGAATGGTTGAGTCCGTAAACTTCTGTAAAATCGCTTAGTCAATAGACAAGCGGCCACCGTCTCTCCAAGATAGTTAGTGACAAAACCGACTATCTGGAAGGAGAACGATGGCCAATTCAAACAGTAATTTAGGCGACGGTAATCTGCAAGGTGCTTTGCTCGACGATCCGGAATTTCTTCGTGAGATCGTTGAGCAGGTTATCCAAGGGTTTCTGGAGGCAGAGATGGAAGCGCACATCGGTGCGGCGCCATACGAAAGAAACAAAGAGCGGCGCGGACAACGAAACGGATACAAGCCGAGGATGCTCCGAACCCGCGTCGGCACACTGAATCTGCTCATCCCCCAGGACCGGGAAGGCACCTTCTCGACATCCATCTTCGCCCGCTACCAACGAAATGAAAAAGCATTGGTGCTGGCACTGATGGAGATGTACATCCAGGGAGTCTCGACCAGAAAGGTCACAGAGATCACCGAAACCCTGTGCGGCACTTCATTTTCCAAAAGCCAGGTCTCGGCACTCTCCGGACAGCTTGACGCTGAGCTGAACGCCTGGAGACGCCGCCCTCTGTCAGCGCGGTCGTATCCATATCTATTCATTGATGCCAACTACAAGGACGTTCGAGTGGGAGGCAGAGTTGTCTCTCAAGGCGTTTTGCTCGTCTCGGCGGTCCGCGACGACGGTAAGCGCGAGATCCTCGCGGTAGAGGTCGCCGATACGGAAAGTGAGTCAACGTACAACGAGCTATTTAGCGACCTTAAAGCCAGAGGGTTATCCGGAGTTCTTTTGGTCGTCTCCGATGATCACCGGGGCCTCAAGAACGCCGCCAAGCGGCACTTCCAGGGCGCCTCCCATCAAAGATGCCAGGTCCATTTCACTAGAAACGCAACCGGTAAAGTAAAGCGCGAGCGGCGAAAAGAACTCGCCGGCGATTTAAGGGAAATCTTCATCGCCTCCGACAAGAACAGAGCCACAGAGCTGGCCGCCAAGCTATCGGACAAATGGCGAAAGACCCACCCTAAAATCGCTAAGATGATCGAGGAGAATATCGAGGAGTGTTTCTCCTCCTTTTCTTTCCCTGCCTCTCACCGATCCAGGATCAGAACGACCAACAGTCTGGAACGGCTGAATCAAGAAATCAAACGTCGGACCAGAGTGGTCAGGATATTTCCAAATCGCGAGTCTTGTCTTCGATTGATCTCTGCTCTTTGCGTCGAGCAATCCGAAGAATGGACCAGCGGCAAACGATATCTGAACATGGAGGAGCTGGCCGACTCGGAGGGGGGTCAGTTTTCAACCGGCGGTGACACAAATGAGCGTGATTTAGCGGTGGTAACGTAAGGTGAAACTATCCTTGGAGGGAAATTACAGAACTTTTAGGACTTGACCCATGGAATAGGCAGGAAGTGTATGAATGAACACATTATATTCGTCAAATGAAGCTGCGAGCATTATGCTGTGATCAGGTTTTCGATACTCGACTGTCAACTTGAGTGGCTCTCTGCTTTGTGTACTCTCGATTCCCTGCAGGTTCACCCAATCCTCTAAATACGAGTAGCGTACATTTATGCTACTAAACTTGATATCTTCAACTGTTTGAAAATGCGCATTCTTGAATATCATGCGAACAGAACTAAAGATTGAGCGTTCAGTTGCGTATTTCGCACCATTCCGGCCACTGATTTCGGATTTATCCGGCCACCCAATACGGACCAAAGCGGCCACCTGTTTCGGCCCAATCCGGCCACTTTTTAGGGGTATCCGTATTCGGTGGC
>SDBV01004126.1_pt1 | contig 21061 bp, 16 predicted proteins | sample 2277081 | NCBI WGS metagenome assembly SDBV01 (sample SAMN10402039, study PRJNA504765) | marine sediment metagenome | isolation source: marine sediment core GS10_PC15, 223 cmbsf | place: Arctic Ocean: Southern Knipovich Ridge | collected 2010 | reverse complement strand
GTGCAGTCCGCGACGGGCCGTTTAGCAGCCGCCGGTACGGCGGCTAGCGGTCGGTGCCGCTCTCGGCGTTCTGGCCGACGTGCCGTCGGCCGCTAAACACTGCGCATAAACTTACAAAACGAAGATCTAGTCGAACGCGTGTGGAAGCCACCATCAAGAATACCGTCACGGGCCCGCCAGTGCAACTATTGGCGAAACTCGCGGTGCGGCAGCCAGTCTGCCGGCCCGACCCGAGGGTGAGGCCCGGTTCCGGGAAGACCTATCGAGTTTCCGGCCCCTGCCTTTCTCCCGGCAGCGGAGGAAAAGGCATCCTCGCCTCAGTCCGACAAACAACGGGCAGCAGGCCCCGCCCGGAGGTCAATCCTTTTTCTCCGGCGGCACCCACTTGATTCGCCGAATGGTCACTTTCCCGTCTTCGAGGGGCAGGGGCACGCACTTCTTCAGTTCGGCTTCGTAATGAGCGATCCCGCCCAGGACCTCCGGCAACTCGCGCTGCCGGGCTCGGACTTGGGAACTGGCCCCGTTATGACTGCTATACGCCGCCCTGACCTCCCGGCCCTTCTTGACGATCTCTTCGAGGGCTTCCTTTCTGGCCGCCAGTCCGACCAATTCGATCTCGGCAGTGAGCTTGATGGTCTCGAGCTGTTCGACGAGCCTGGGGGTAAGACGTCTTGCGGCGCCTCCCAGGATCTTGTTGCAGGCGTCGATCCGTGCCTTCACGCCCTGCATGTCCACGGAGATCAGTCGTTGTTGGGTGGTAAAGTTGACCAGGGCATCCTGGCTGATGTCCTTATACTCACTCAGACCCTCCAGTCGCTTCTCCAGGGTGGCCAACTCGTCTTGGGACTTCTTCAAGGTTTCGCGCAGTTGCGGCAATTCTTTTTCGAATGCCTCCTTTGCAGCCAGGGTATTCTTCTGGAGTGAGAAGGAAACGCTGTCGTAGAAGGAGAGCACTCCCTCGGTCAACTGCTTGGCCTGCTCGGCAGTGGGGGCAAGGATAGAACAATTGATATTGATGTAGTACTCGCCAGGTTTTGCGGCGCCCTCGCCGCGTGTCGTCGCATCTTCCTGGGCACGCGCGGCGCTCGACGAGAAGTAAGGGTAGTTCTTCTTGGTAAGCAGCGATACAACCTCCTCCGAGGGCAACCGCTCCTGCGGCATTTCACCGAGGATGGCATTATAGGAACGTGTGCTCGGGGTCTTTCCGTAGAAAAAGATCGTACTCTGGCGATTCCTCGCATCCCTGTGGTTGACCTCCCGGAGGGGTAAGTAGCGGTTAACGGCGTAGGACTTCAACCGCCTCGCGCCAACCAACCGAAACGTGGCCACGTAACGCTGCTCGAGCAGTTTCGGGTCGGCCACGCTAAACGGCATTGTCTGCTCTTCGTCGGAGACGTCGAAGGTGAGCTTGCGCTCGGGGATCAGCGTCTTGGGCGCGTCGGCCGCGGCTTTCGGGGAAGGCTTCTCTTTGGGGGCCGCCTTCGATTTGGCAGCAGGCTCCGCCGCAAGACCGTGGATCGCCGTCAGGGCGACCAGTGCAAAGCAGGCAAGGAAGGCTCGCTTCATGACTCGGGCTCCTTGGTTGGTGGTGAAGGCAGCGGCGCCGGTCCCCCGTTGACCGCCGCCGTGCCGCGGTAGGCCTCTGCCAGGTAGCGCTGGGCCTCTCTGCGATACTGTTCCAGCCCCGGTTGGGTTGCCAACAGTTGCGCCGCCGCAGCCAGCCGCGCTGAACGCTCTTCCCGAGCGATCAGCGCCTCTACGTCGGCCTCCTGGATCAACTGGGGGTGCTCGGGCGGCTCGACTTCGTTGTTTACGCCGACTTCGTTGCGGCTGGGCCAGTGCGAAAACAGCCACGGACCGGCCGCCAGCAAGAGCAACGCCACACACGCCGCCAGGCAGGCGGCCACGTAAATCCGCCGCCGGTCCCGCGTTCGGCCGGCAGTCCCCCGAGCAAGCGTGTGCCACTGCTTCACAGAAGCAGTGCCGGGGGCAGCAGCACCAGCGGCCGACTCCTGCCAGACCTCCCGGGCAAGATCGAGCGAACGGCTCAGCAGCCGCAACTCTGCCCGGCAATCCGGGCAGTCGGCCAGGTGGTCGGCCACGCGCCGGGCGTCGGCCGCGGGCAATTCACCGTCGGCGTATTCGGTCAATAGTTGGCTTATCGAGTTGCAGGATTTGCTAGTCATAAGTGTAGCCCGAGCGTTTCAGTTCCAGAGCAAGTTGTCTTCGTGCGGTGCGCAGCCGGCTGCGTACGGTGGCGTCCGGCAGTTCCAGGATCCTGCCGATTTCCTTGGAATCGAACTGGGCAAAGTACCGCAAGACGAGGACCGACCGCAGTTGCGGCTGGAGTCGCCCCAGACCGCGGCGGACCAGTTCCCGGTCTTCTTCCTGCGCGACGGCCTCGGCCGGATCGCCGGCCCGATCGGAGCTGCTCCACAGTCGTGCCAGCCCGTTGAGGACGTCCCGCCATCGGGCCCGCCGGCGGTGTTCCAGGTTGCAGCGGTTGATCGTCACCCGCAACAGCCATCGTTTCAAGCCGCCCCGATCGGCCTCGGCGGGCCCTTTTTGCCAGGCGGTGACGTAGACCTCCTGCAAGACGTCGTCGGCCCGGCCGGGGTCGATTCCCATGGCGCAGGCCAGGCGCGCCAACTCTCCCTCCAATTCGTCCCAGACCGATTGCAGCAACTCTTCGGCCGATTCTCGCACGCCACTGCAACCCAACTGGAGACGCTCGATATAGCCGGTTCGTGCCGACACCAATCCGGATGCGCCCATTGTGCCTGGTTGTCCTCGACTTCCTTCTGTTATTACAATGCGCCGGCAGGGCCGGGTGTTGACGGGAAGTGACACGATTCTCGGATTTCGGCAGCAAGATCCTTGACGCCGCGGCACTTGGCGGCTACCTTGCGAAAGCCGGGCCGATCCGTTCGGGGCCGCCCGTCCATTTTCACGAGAACAGCAGCCGATGGCAACTCCCCAACGCCGCGGGTCGCTCTTCCTCTTCCCCCCCATGCCCGAACACCGTATAATCGCCCTGCAATACTGTGGTTCCACCGGAACAAAGTAAGCGAGTGCAAGCCACCATGGCCAACAAGAGAGTCCTTATCGCCGACGACAACCTGACCAACGTCGAGCTGTTGGAGGCCTACCTGGGCGAGATCGATTGCGAGGTCGCCGTGGCGATCGACGGCCGCGAGACCCTGGAGAAGGTGGCCGAGTTGCAGCCGGACCTGATCCTGCTGGACATCATGATGCCGAAGCTCAGCGGCTTCGAGGTTTGTAGAAAGGTCAAGCAAGACCCCGACACAAAGCAGACCATGATCCTGATGGTCACGGCGCTGAACGAGCTGGGCGACATCGAGCGGGCCGTGAACGCCGGCTGCGACGATTTTCTCAGCAAGCCGATCAACAAGCTGGAGCTGTTGAAACGGGTGGAGAACATGCTCAAGCTCCGTGAGGTGACCGACGAACTGGAGCGGCTGCGCCGCTACATCGACGGCGTGGACGCCGCCGCCGGCCCGCAGACGGCCGACAGGTGAGGCGGCCGCCACGGCTAAACGGATCTGCTCCCGGAATCACGTAACCTTGTTTAGCTCTTCTCCGGATTCTTCATCTCGATCGAGAGAATCTGGATGACCAGGTCGGTCTCTTCACCCCGGGCCGGTTCGGCATTCTCTTGTACGAAGCTGACCAGCACGTCGAGCGAGCGCCGCCAGCCGGTCTTGTCGACCGGGCCCCGGATTTCGGTCTTAGGCACCCGCATGAGTCGGTCGAGCCAGGAACCGTCATCCACGGTGCGGACATCGGACTTCTTCAGCCCCAGTTTGCGATAGTAGTAGCCCAGCCTCTTTACGTGGTCCGCCTTTTCGACGATGCGGACATAGTGGATTTCCATCGGGCCCGGTGCGATGCCCGACAGCCTCGATCCCAACTCCCCCGGCCAGTTTAAGTGATACTCGGAGACCACGTTGGCCCCCGAGTGCAGCGCGATCGACAGTTTCGGCACAGCGTCCCCCGCTGCCGGCGGCACTGCATCCCCCGCTGTGGCGGCTTGCGCCCGGGCCAGCCCGGCGGCGTGGAACCGGTCGCACCACGCCCGCACGAGACGCTCGGAGGCCTTCATCCAATCTCGCTCGGCCTGCATCCGTTTCTCGACCGCCTCCTTGGCCGTCTCAACGGCCGCACTCGGCTGCCGATAATCTCCCCGCTGACCATAATTCGACGACCGATAACCGCCGCCCAGTGTGCCCACGGCAGATTGGGTGCCCCGGCGCGCAGATCTGGGCTCAGCCTCGGTTCGACGAGGCAGCGTCTTGATCGTAACCAGCAGCCCCGGGTCGGTAATCACACTACTGGCCAGACCGGCCGATTCGAGCTGCTGGGGTCCTTCCGACCAGTGCTGCTGCAACGTCTCCCAGAGGGCCGAACGCATCGAGTCGGCCGGGATGGTGCCGGCCAGCAAGGCCAACTGGGTCTGCTCCTCCAACGAGGTAAGCTGTGCCAAGCGGCCCTCGACCATGGCCACCGTCTGCGGGCTCCACAACTGCCGCGCCCGGCGATAAGGCGCGTCGGGATCGGCCGGTGGCCCCGGGGGCTTTTCCGCGCCCGGCAGACCTGGTTGCCCCCATGGGGAGCCCGCCGCGGCAGTGCCCGGCCGCTGGCGGTATCCGTCGTACTCGCCGACTCCTGCGGGGCTGCGGCCCGCAGCGCCGGCCGCCGGCTCGCCGGGTTGGCCGGCGGTGATTCCCAGGGCATGCGCCATGGCCGCCGAGCTGTATCCGGTGAAGTATTGTTCAAGTGTCGCCCTGGTCTCCTGGGCCGTTGCGTCGCTCTGGAGCAGGATCAGTTGGGCACCCACGTTGCCCGGATGGTTTTGCCTGAGGAACTCTCCCATCCGGGTGCGCAAGGCGGGCGGCGTGGTGGGCTGGATCAAGTACGTGGCCAATTTGCTGCGAAACCGATCCGACGCCGTTGAACTTACCAACACCAGGGTCTTCTCGCGAAGCTGCTCTGCGCCGATTTCACCCTTCGGCTGCGGCCGCAGCTTTTCCGCGGCCGTCAGCACACCAAACAAGATCTCCTCGTTTTCCGCCGACGGGTAATCGGTCAGGGCCTTCAACGCAGCGTCGACCGCCGTCTTGTCGTCTTGGGTGGGAAGCGTGCCAGCCAGCAATTGCCCCAGTATCGTGCGGGCGAGATCGGAACCGTTGGCACCCAGCGCCGCCACCAGCGCCTCGGTCAACCTGGGGTCCTGTCTGCCGGACTGGGAGCCGTAGGGTGATCGGGTGCCCTGGTCGGACCCCTCCTCCACGGCCGGGGGTTCCAGCAGCTTGGCCAGATTCTTGGCGGCGCCGACGCTGCCGGGAGCCCGCCTGGCCAACTGTCCGACTGCCTCAATCAGGCGCGGGTCGCCCTCATCCCTGGCATCGTAAAAGTCCTGACTCTTCCATATGCCAACGTTCTCCGGACGTTTTGGCTGCTCGTCCGGCCCGGCCTGTTCGTCGGACTCGTACCCTGGTTCGCCCTCGTGTTCCGGATTTGTCGGATCTCCATCGCTTCCACCAACCTCCGATGGATCTTGCCCGGGGGGCTGACCATCTTGGGGAGCCGGTGCCGGAGCCGGAGCTGGGGCCTCCGCGACCGGCTGATCTCCTCCGCGGCTTTTCTTCTCGTCGCCGACCGGCCCGTACATCACCACAACCACAACCACCAGCACCACCAACAGGCCAGCCAGCAGCCCGATCTTCACCAGGTTGGATTTGCCTTTCAGCGAGGAGGAACCCGACGACTTGCCCTTTTTTTTACGAGGGTTCGGGGCCTTTGCCTTGTCAGCCATTGGACCGCCTCCAGAGAACCCAGTGGGCCGCCACTCTCACAAGCCAGTTAGCCAGTATGGCATATTCGGCGAAAAATGGCTACCTCGCCTGGTGTTTCGGCGGCCGAGTTACGGCGGGCGGCGACCCCAAAGGGGGGGAATCGCAGCCGAAAAGGGGACAGGTCTAATCTGTGCGAAGCACCTTTCGGGCCGGTGGGGGCAAATCGGACCTGTCCCCTTTTTCGGCGAATCCGTTTACTCGGCCAGCCGCTCTGCCGGCCGCCAGACTGGACCACGGGTGTCGAGGGCCAGGCGGGGCTTGCCTTGGTGTCGTGCGGCGTCTACGATTGGTCACAGCCGGCCGGAAGCCGGGGGCCGGCGGGCGTTGACGTTGGTTTCGTTCCAGGTGCTCTTTGTCTCGAGGAGGAATGTTGACATGACTCGACAACGCACACTGACCCTTGTCTTGATGGCCGTCGCCATGCTGGTGGCCACCAGCAGTTTCGCCGCCAAGCTGAAGATCGGCGACGCCGCGCCTAACTGGTCCGGCATCCCCGGTGTAGACGGCAAGAAGCACGGCCTGGCCGAGTACAAGAAGGCCAAGTTGATCGTGGCGGTCTTCACCTGCAACAGTTGCCCGGTGGCCAAGGCCTACGAAGACCGGCTGGTCGCCCTCCAAAAGGATTACAAGTCCAAGGGAGTCCAGGTGATTGCGGTCAACGTGAACAACATCCCGCCGGACCGCTTCGAGCAGATGAAGAAGCGCGCCGCCGGAAAAGACCTTGGCAACTGGAGAACCAGCAAGGGACCGTTCAATTTCCCCTATCTCTACGACCCAACCCAGAAGATCGCCCGCGACTACAGCGCCACGGTCACCCCACACGTGTTCCTGCTCGACAAGAACCGCAAGATCGCCTACATGGGCGCCGTTGACGACAGCCAGAAACTAGCCAAGGTGAAGACCCACTTTCTCCGCGACGCGCTGAACGCCGTGCTGGCCGGAAAGAAGCCGCCGGAAACCGTGACCAAGCAGTTCGGCTGCACCATCAAATACGAGAAGAAGAAGTCGTCCGGCTCTGGAACCCGATGATAGGGCAAGTTGGGTCGTGAAGCGACATTGCGGCGAGGTTCCGGCACGTCGGGGCCGCCCCGTTTTTCGGCACGGTTTTGAGACCCTGACATGCCCATCAGTCCATTACGCCCGTACGCCGTAGCCACGGCTGTGGCCGCACTCGGGTTGCTGTTGGCCGGCTGTTCCGGCTCGTCGTCGCCGCAGCTCGATGTGACCGACGAGACCGCGCTGGCCAAGGTGCTCCAACGACATCGCGGCAAGGTCGTGCTGGTCGACTTTTGGGCCACCTGGTGTCTGCCCTGCCTGGAGCTGTTCCCCCATACGGTCCAGTTGCACGAGCGTTTCGCCGACCGGGGCCTGACGGTGATCTCGGTCAGCCTCGACGACCCCGATGACGACCGGGCCGCCGCACTGGAGTTTCTCACCAGCCAAGGCGCAACCTTCGAGAACTTCATTAGCACATACGGCGTGGGACCGCAGGCGTTTGAGGCTTTTGAGATCGACAACGGCGCCCTGCCGCACTTCAAGCTCTACGACCGCGATGGAAAGCTGCACAAGGTCTTCGCCTCCGGCGAGGAACCGATCGATCCACAGCAGATCGACCGCGCCGTAGAAGAACTGCTCGACGAAACGTAAGGCAGCACGCAGGAGATAAGATACCCGAAAACATGCCGTCGAAGGCAACCGTTTCGAGAAACGACTACCACGGAGGGTACGGAGGTCCACGGAGGAAAGCTCGGGGGAGAAACACTTCCAGGAAGGCCGCTGACAAATGCCGTATCGTGCACAAGAGGATGAGAAACGAGGAAAACGCAAGCAGACGCATCAGATGCTTCCTTCTTACTTACTTGCTTCCTTTTCTTCTTTTTTCCTCTGTGTACCTCCGTGCCCTCTGTGGTAGTTTCTTTCGCCTTGTGGGGATACTATTTCCTGCGAGTTGCCTAAGACGACCGTCGTCCCTAGTTCGTTTAGCGGTCGCCGGCACGGCGCCACCTGCGGCGGCACCACACCCAAAGACCCCACAGCCCCGCCGCAGCGATCACCGCCAGCGGCGGCAACAACGCGCCCAGTTCGGCCAAACTGCGAAAGCCACCCACCGCTGCGAGTGCCAGCGGCCCCACTGCCCAGCAGCCGAAGAACCGCCAGATGGGCGTGGCGTAGTGACCCTGACGCAGCCCTGCCGCCACAGCGAACACCACCAGCAGCGTCCACGGCAGCCCGGCCCCGGCAAGCCAACTCGGCACTCCCCCCAGCGACGTCCCCGGGTCCAAGGTCTCGCCCGCAATCCCCCACGGCGGAGCCAATCGGACCGCGGCCATCAGCACGAAGATGCCGATTCCCACCGGGCTGGCAAAAAACCGGGCACCCCGGCTGTCGGCACACAGAATCAAGAACAACAGGCAGCCCGACAGGATGAAGAGCGGCCCGACGGGCCCGCCCACCACCAGCGACACTCCAGCCGCCCCGTAGAAGCCCCAACGTGTCCACCAGCGGTCGACCAGCGGCAACCGGCCGGGAACATTCCCCAGGGCAAACGCCCCCATGGCCGCCGCGACGGACGTGCAAAACAGGATCGCCGCCGCGGCCCGGGCGGGCGAAAGCAGCAGGTAGAAGCCGGTCAACTGGGCCCAGGCCATCAAAAAGACGCAGCCGGCCAGGGCGCCCAGCCGGCCTCCCAGCCAACGGGCGGCCAGCGCGGCAACCAGCCACGCGCAAAGTGTGGCGGCCGCCACCGAGGGCCACGCCATGGCCGCTCCGGCCGTGCCGCCGAAGGCCGAGGCCGCCCGGCTGATGCCCAGCAGGGTCAAACTGCCGCCGGCGACCAGCACCGCCCCCGGCAGCGACAGCCGCAACGATTCGGCCCCGCCCGCCAGAAAACGCCGATAAGCCGGTTGGGCAGGTAAGGAAAGTTCCGGCACGCCGGTTCTCGCTGGTTAGTCCAAGCCCAGGCCGTTACGCCACGGCCCCAACATCGGGCCGGATTGTAACGCCACCGCCCGGCCGGGCCGAGAGCAGTTTCAACGATCCGGAGGGGGTGAAGGGGTGAGGGGGTGAGGGGGTGAAGTGCCGGTGTCACCCCGTCACCTTGTCACCCGGTCACCTTGTCACCCCCTCACCTTGTCACCCCGTCACCTTGTCACCCCCGCCGGTCGGTGCTTTGGGCGGTCGGAACCCAGAAATCGTGGCTGCGGTGGAAAGTAATGTCAAGAAATCACCACGCGCTAGTAGACACGGGGGGCAGCGTGTTATAATCGCGACACTGCGATCCTGGATCGGTTTCAGGCTCAACCCAAATGGGGAATATCGGTTCAACAAACGGACGCGCCCAACGCCACGATTCCGGAGGTGGAATACCATCCCTCCGGGAGCGATACGGCTGTTTTGGGCATCCGAATCAACCAACGCCCATTACCCAGTGTGTCACGGTTAGACTTGGCCCGTTCTATTCTCGTTTTCGTTACGCGACACGATGCCTACAACGTAGCAAACTAGGAGCCGGACTCAGGGCTGCTACATGACACATATCTATGCTTGGACCCACTTCAGGATGATGGACCATGTCAAAGTATTCATTTGAGCGACTCGGGGCTGGCCGCTTTGAGGAATTGGCACAGGCGCTCCTGGAGAAGCTCTATCGCATCTCGGGGAATCTCGTTCAATTCGGCGACGGCAAGGATGGTGCGCGCGAAGCGACATGGACACAACCAACCGACCATCCAGAGTACAAGCGCCCACAGAACGCTACCCACGATGTTCCAAAGCAGTGGGTGTTTCAGGCCAAGTACCACGACATCGGGACTCGCGGTTGGGGGGGTGCGCGGGCCGAGGTTGAATCAGAACTTGAGAAGGAACTCGACAAGATCGTCAACAAATACGAAGTTCCATGTCACAAGTACGTCTTGATTACAAACGTGCCGTTTAGCGGTGTGCGACACGTTGGAACGCGTGATAAGGTCGACAAGGTCATAAAGAAATGGCAGGAGCACGTTCCAGAAATCGAAGTCTGGGACGCCGTTGATCTTTCACGGATGCTCGACGCCGATCCCGCAACGCGCACCACCTACCTTGACGCGGTCCTTCCCGGCGATGTTTTGCGAGCATTTCTCGGAAACGTGAATTTCAGCGCTGATCGGCTAAAGAGTGCCTTTCATGCGTATCTGAAGTCAGTCCTAAGATCTGAACGCGATGCCAAGGCTGAGGAAGCTGGAGATGAATCGGGGCTTCAACTTGAAAGGATATTCGTTGACCTTGATTTGAAACTTATCACAGAGCCACTTCCCCAGTCGGTGTTGTCAGTTGTTCGAGAATTCACAAAGCGACACGAAGGAGATGAGGAAGATTCCCACGTGCCGAACGAGCTTGAAAAGGTCCCATCCTCTTTTGCATTCCTACGTGCCGATCATGAATCCATGCTGCTGAAGGGAGGGCCTGGGGTTGGAAAGAGCACAATCACGCAATACCTCGCTCTGTATCATGCAGCACGCCTAGTCGATCCCCAACTGGCCATTCAGTTGGCTGGCCGCCTGAAACTGACCGGGGGTGTGTCCGCCGAAGACCTGGACGCTCACTCTCGAGTGCGTTTTCCACTGCGGGTCGAATTTCGCAGGTACGCTCAATGGATGGCCGACCCGAAAAGAACGACGGCGGATACATTTCTTGCTCGCTATCTCGCGGAGCGAATTGGTCGTGCTTCCTCTGCCGATCTCACTATGGACGACATTTTTGCTTTGGCGAGCCAGAATCCTCTTCTGCTAATTCTCGATGGTCTCGATGAGGTCCCCCATCCATCATTGCGGAACACGATCTTTAGAGAACTGGCCACATTCCTGGATCGTTGTGAAGGTGAATCGTGTGATATCCAGATAATCTTGTCATCGCGTCCCCAAGGTTATCGCGGTGAATTCGATGGTTTTGCGCCGATTGAGTGGCATATCGTCGATTTGGATCGAGCCGATTTCGAGGATTACACGGACCGCTGGCTCAACGAGCGCATACCGGATGTCGATGAGCGTAGCGATGCCCGCCGGCGCATTGACGAGGGAATGCAGGCTCACGCCGTACAGCAGATGGCTACGACGCTCTTGCAGGCCACCGTCATGCTCACGATTGCGCGTCGAAAGCATCCCATCCCGCATGCGCGTCACAAGCTGTATGAGAAGTACGTGGAAGTCATTTTTGAGCGCGAACGTAACAAGCAGACAGTGCGCGAACGCGGCGACGAACTTCTGCGACTCCACGAGCTAGTCGGTTACGAACTGATCCGCAAGATGGAGTTGGCCAAAGGCGCCCGCACGCTTGGTGGCAAAGAATTCAAGCAATGTGTGCAGCAGGTCATCAGAGACTATGGCCCAAGTGATCTCGGCGAGGTGAGCATCGAAGAGGTTGTCGAAGAAGTCGTTACCTTGGCCAAGGATCGGCTCTGTTTGCTTGCTGGAAAAGGTGAGGACCAACAGGATGTGGATTTTGTTATTCAGCCGTTTCGTGAGTACTTTGCCGCCGCGTACTTGGCACATCATGAAGATGCCGACCCGGATCGTGTCTACGCGAGCCTGGTCGAACGGCGCCACATCTGGGCGAATGTCCTGCAGTTTTACACGGCGTTTCAAAGCAAGGCCCAGCAGAAGAACTGGATTTCAGAGGCAGACGGAGCAGGTACGAATCAGGACACTTACCAGGGCATAGTCAAAATGACGCGGAAGCGCCGAGCATTACTGCGTGTGCTTCCAGAATTTGAACGCCCCAAAAACGAGTACATTCAAAGGGCCTTCCGCAACCTACTTGACGTGCCAACTCGATGGACTTGGGCAAATCGCGACGACGCAGCGCGATTGCTCGAAGCTTTTGCGCCGAACGAGTCGTTTAGCACACTGAGAGAACTGTTTGGGGACTTTTCTACTGGTGACCCAGCCAATTTGTACGTCGAACTTGACCTACTCGCAAAATCAGCCGGACCAGAGAACAAAACGGCAGTCCGTCAGATAATGGATCAGTTGTGCGTGGACGAGCGTGTTCGATCCGTTGTGATTGAAGTCGCCTTCGAAAATGACGTTCAGATGAATCTCGCCGATTGTCCGCTCGAAGTGTTGGCCGAAAGTCTACGGTATCGCCCAGACTTCCGTGAGCGAAGTTGCGATGAATTCTTGAAGGGACTTTCCGAAGATCACATTGTCGATCTTACATTTGGCAAGTGGACTACGCCCATCGCCTCGCGGTATTCGCCATCTGACGAAGGAAACTGGATCCGTGACATGGCGGAATGTCTTTTCTCCAGCCAGCATTCGTTTGATTTGGTACGATTCGGCGGCGTACTCCCAAACTTCATTTGCGAGCGCAGACAGCAGGTTCCGACGGAGACTATTTCGCGGTTGGAGCAAGGGAGATCACGAATTGGCCCATATCTCGGTGCATTATTGCGAGCGATCGAGAACCCTACGAATCCCACACTATTCGAACAAGCGAAGAATCACGAAAAGAGCGTGCGAGAAATAGTACCCGACTTTCTGTCAGTACATTGTCAACTCGGTCCACCGCCGTCACAATTCTCATCCATCGACAACTGGATAGCGGCTCGCCGTGAAACTTCGCAATCAGATAATGTCGGAAAGCTCTGGCTGTCAGCTCTTTCGATCGAAGATAGCAGTTGGGTGACCCTCTTTATTCACCCTGATGCCTGGCCGGAGCTGCGTCCAGTCATCGCCGAGGGACGTTTCGAGCATTTGATGAGTAAAAGTCAATCTGTCGTCAAGAGTCTTTCGCCTCTCACGGCTATTCCTATTCAGCTTCATCACTACGCACCAGGCGATTCTGCAGATGTGTTTCAGCTATGTAACTGTGTCGTGGATATCGTGCAAAAACACGGTAGCCAATTCGTGCGAAATGACCGTGCCATGGTCAACATGCTAGCCTGTTCCCGATTTCGCAGCATTGAGTCTTCAGTGGCACAGGAACTCCTGCGCAAGACGAACGATATACAACTACCATCATTGTGGCCAGGTCTCATTGCGAGAGTTTGTAGCACGGCGGAAGGTCTAGATGTGCGGCAACTGTTTGACTTCTGGAAACGTCATTTCTCTAAGGATCTGATTTGGGTCGCCAACGTCGAACAGCCGCAAGAAGCGCTGATCGAGCAAGCACTGGATATCGGGACGCGAGACGCGGTCAGTTTCGCGGCATTCCTCGCAACCAATACAGGCGCCCATCGAGACATTCGGATCCGCTCGGAGCTAGCGGAACGCGTGGTGCGCAGCCTATGTGATTCCATAGAATCCTCCAGCGGTGACGAACGGTTGATGAACATACAGCTTCTGTTGCAACAGGCACTCGACGCTCGTGAAGTTGCCACATGGGCCAACCCGGAAATCGTCGATGTAATTCGAGGACAGCATTGGCAACTTCAGCGCCTGGCAGAAAGGTTAAGAGAAATGGTGAACTCAAGGCGCCGTTTCGATCAAGAAGAACTCCGCAAAGGCCTTGGCGTGTTCGTGGAGAAGCGGCGCGAGTTTCCAGTTGAGATTCCACTTGCCGCAATGGACGCTCTTCTCCGTGTCGACGAGATTTCGGCCACAGCGCTTAGCGACAGCGATTGGCAAATCGCAGACAATTGAGCTGGACGAACTTTCCGCCGGCCGCGAGGGCGGAGCGTCGACTTGAGCCCCGGACGACGTGCCGTCGTTTTCATCCAGCTTGCGTCGCCCAGGTGACTGCCGCGCCGCAGGCAACGACGCACTGCATGGATGCTGGAAATCAAGCTTCAGACGTATTGAGAGCCTATCCGAGAACCGGATTTCGGGGTGGCTGTGGTGGAGCGCAGCGACCCCACAGAGCCGCGTTTTCCTGGGGGTTCGCTGCGCTCGACCCCAGCCACCCAGTTTTCAGGCCGAGAGGTTCTCGGATAGGCCCTAAACGCAACAGGCTTCCTGCCGGGAGAGAATGACATGATCCGATCTGGCGTCTTCGTAACGATCCTGCTGGGCGCGGCAACTTGTGCGACGCTCCCTGTGGATGCAGCCCCGCCCGGCCGGCGGCCGAACATCGTGTTCATCATGGCCGACGATTTGGGGTACGGCCACCTGGGCTGCTACGGCCAGCAGAAGATCCGCACACCGCAGCTCGATCGTATGGCCGCGGAGGGCACCCGGTTTACGCAGGTCTACGCGGGCCACTGCGTCTGCGCTCCCTCGCGCAGTGTGCTGATGACCGGAAATCATACCGGCCACACCTCGGTGCGAATCAACGGCGGCGGCTCGCCGCTTCAGCCGAACGACGTGACCGTGGCCGAGGTGCTGAAGGAGGCCGGCTACGCCACGGGGATCTTCGGCAAGTGGGGACTGGGCGACGCCGGCACCGACGGCGTGCCGAACAAACAGGGGTTCGACGAGTTCTACGGATACCTTCACCAGGTCCACGCCCACTTCTTCTATCCCTGGTTCCTCTGGCGCAACGACCAGCGGCACGTACTCTCGGAGAACATCGGCCAGAAGCGGCGGCAGTATTCGCACGACCTGATCGCCGAAGAGGCGTTGGGGTTCATTCGCCGCCGGCAGGACGGCCCCTTCTTCCTCTACGTTCCTTTCACCATTCCGCATTTCGAGCTGCTGGTGCCCGAGGATTCGCTGAAGGAATACGAGGGCAAGTTTCCCGAACCGGTTCCTTACCGGGGACGCCACTACGCCTCGCAGCCGGCCCCGCGGGCCGCGCTGGCCGCCATGATCACGCGGATGGACCGCGACGTGGGACGCATTCTGGCGTTGCTGAGCGAGCTCAAAATCGACCGGCAGACGATCGTGTTTTTCACCAGCGACAACGGCGGCTACCGGTTGGCCCGGCCCGGCCAGCCCGATTTCTTCCAAGGCAACGGCCCGCTTCGCGGGGCCAAGGGGAACTTCTACGAAGGCGGCATTCGCGTGCCCATGATCGTCCGCTGGCCGGGAAAGGTGGCGGCGGGAAAGAGCGACGATTTCGTCTGGGCGTTTTGGGACGTAATGCCCACGCTGGCCGAGTTGGCCGGCACCAAGGCGCCCCCGGGAATCGACGGGATTTCGGTCGCGCCGCGGCTGTTGGGACGGCCCCAGCCGCAGCCCGACCGGTTCCTCTACTGGGAAAAACTTCCCCAGGGCCGCGGCGGCACTCCCCCCTGGACACAGGCCGTTAGATGGGGAAAATGGAAGGCGATCCGGCCCAAGCCCGGGCTGCCCCTGGAACTTTACGACCTTCAGAACGACGTCGGCGAGAAACGCAACGTGGCTGCCGGCCATCCCCAGGTGGTCCGTAGGATCGAGCAGTATCTGAAGACGGCCCGCACGCTGCCGCGGACATACCCGCCGCAGGAGCCGAGTTGGGGCTACGACCGGTTGGACACCGGTTACGTCAAGTAGCGGGCAGTGGTGCAGATTATCGTCGGGACACAACGCCAAGCGGCATCAACCAGGAGTATTCCAGATGGGAAAGAGCAAATTGGCAACCGTGGATCATCTCGTCCGAACCTTGCACTTGTACACGGGATTGTTTCTGGTACCGTGGATGATCGTGTATGCCGCCAGCGCCTTCTTCTTGAACCACGGCCCGTGGTTCAGGGAAGTCTTCGACATAACGCCGCCGCACTTGGAGACTCTCCGCCAGATCGATTTCGCGCCGGACGATTCGTTTCCGCAAGCACGCGCCGACCAGGCAAAGGCTATCCTTCAATTGGTGGATCTGGATGGGCCTCATTTCGTCCCGCCCAAAGGGCCCGCCCACCAACTGGTCATCCGCCGGTTCTGCGGCACCGGCATTTACGTGATTACTTGGCGCCGCAATCAGTCTGTGATCGTGGTGCAGCAACAACAGCCGTTCTCATACTTCCGGCTGGTGAATTATCTTCATTTTCGTGGCGGATATGCTCAGCCATACTTCGCGATGATCGCCTGGGCGGTAGTGGTTGACTGCGTGGCCGTATCGATGATGCTGTGGGTCGTCTCCGGCGTTTACATCTGGGCCCGCCGGCCCAGCAAGCGCGTTCTGGGAGGAGTCTCCTTGCTTGGGGGGGGCCTCTTGTTCGTGTGGCTGGTGATCCTCCTTTGCCGGTAGACGCATTCTCCGGGGTCTCGTGCCGGGCGGCACGTGGTGGTTGCTTCGATCCTCAAACTGCAAGCGGTGAGTGGAAAACGGGGACAGCCACCGTCGGCCACGCGCAAAGCCGCGGAAAAAGCAGAACCTCGACGGAGCCAGTCCCCATTTTCGGGCTTCCGCACGGCAGGGGATCACGTGCAGGTGTCGCTGCAGATCACCAAATCGCAGGCACCGCAGAGCAAGGAGTCGATGGCCGTGGAAACTGCGGCCAACGACCACGCCCTGCCGGCGTCCAACGCCCTCGCGCCGCCCATCAGGTCGTAGACCTTCCCCACCCGAGACGCCAATGTGCTGGTGGAAAAGCTGCCGGTGTCGTCCAAGAGGGCGGGCAGTTGCCGAAGTAACTCCCGGCCGCAGGCCGTTACGGCGGCCTCGATCTGATCGGCCGCCGCGCCGTGCCGGCGGAGGACGTCGGCCAAGATGCGTTTCAACTGGGGCAGCCGCGTGCCGATGGAAAGCTGATCCAGGAAGTCACTGCCGAATTGTGTGCCGGCGATCACCATCACGCGGCACTTGTCGTACGAGGACAGATCGCAGGCAGCGTCGCGCAAGGCCGCCTCCACGCAGTCGAGCACCATGAACTGGAGCGGGTTTGCGCGGGCAATCTGCAGCGGCGGAATCTTGTGGCGCTGCCAGTCGTACTGAAAGCCGGTGATGAATCCGCCCAGCCGGGGCACCGCTGCGGCTTTATGTTCGGGGTCTTCACGCTGCGGCTTGCCGCCACGTTGGGTGGGAGCCGCGCTCCTCGCATCGCGACCCGAGCTGATCAACTCCCAGAAGGCCTCCAGGGCCGGCGCCTCCGGGAAAATGCAGGCGGCTCCGATGACGGCCACGGCCCGGTCGTCCCCAGAAATCGTTGCCGGCGGGGCCGGCGGTCTGCCATCGGCGGGACATGAAGATGCCCCACCGAATGGGCCGGCGGCCGGATACGAACGCGCGGAAGCCGCGGGGAGAAACTCGTCCACCATCACGTGCCCGTTTAAGCCGCCGATGCCGAAGGCATTGACCGCGGCCCTGCGGGGGAATCCGTCGGCGTTGGGCGGCCAAGGGAGGTTCTCTCGGGGAACGAAGAACGGCGAATTCGGCCAATCGATCTGCGGACTCGGTTCGGCAAAGTTGATCTGCCGCGGAATCACACTGTGTTGCATAGCCAAGGCGGCCTTGATCACCCCTGCCCCGCCGGCTGCTTCGAGCGCATGACCGATGTTGGCCTTTACGCTTCCCACGGGAATTCGGGCTGAGGGATCCAGCCGGGGACCCAGCGCGGCGCTCAGCGCGGCCATTTCGGTGGCGTCACCTACGGGTGTCGACGTGGCGTGGGCCTCGATGTACTGTACCCGCGAGGCCTCGATTCCGTCAGTATATGCTTGTGCGATAGCTTGGACTTGCCCTTCCTTTTGCGGGGCCCAGAGGCTCTTCCCGCGACCGTCGGACGAGATGCCCACGCCAGGGACCACGGCCCGGATTCGATCTGCGTCGGCCAGCGCGCGGGCGAGCGATTTGACCACCAGGAATACGTATCCCTCTCCGACCACCAGGCCGTCGGCATCGGCGTCGAAAGGCCGGGACCCCTTGGCCGAGAGCGCCTGCGCCTTCGAGAAGAGGATCAAGTTATCCCAGCGGCAATAGGCCGTGCCGCCGACCAGGGCCATCTCGATCCGCCCCAATTCCAGTGCCTGTCGGGCCAATCTCAAGCCCACCAGCGACGAAGAGCAGGCCGCGTTGAGCACCATCGACGGGCCGGTAAGACCCAACGCACGAGAGATCAGCGCGGCGGCGGGATGCGAGCTTAGGTGGGCGTTTCCGGCGGAGGTATTTCGGGGCACGACACGCCTCGACGGCCACCTCACAGCCGGTCAGATGCCCGACGTCGGCAGTGGCGACGGCTTCCTCGGGCAAGAGGCATTTCCGGCCGTCGAACGGTCCGTAGCGCACCACGGCACCGATATCCGAGTACGTCTTGCCGTCGATCCCTTTGCGCGGATCGAAATACAACTCGCGATCGAGCCGGTCCGCGGGCAACGGCCCCACCGCGCTGCGGCCGCCGACGATGAGTCGCCAGAACTCGTCGAGGTCTTCGGCCCCCAGCAGGCCATGCCGATAATCGCCAGCGGTGTCTGCATGCGACCACTCGTCTTCAACGATCACTTAACGAATCTCTGCCCGATGCATCCGGGCCAACGCGGCTTGTCGCTGGGCGGGCAGGCTCGGCCACCCACACATTCGCAGGCGGGGCATGCGTCCGGAGATGCCGCGAGGCGACCGCCACGGCCACTAATCTAGCAGCGGGAAGATAGCAGGTCAAGAGTCGCAGGCGGGCAAAGAGCAACGTGGTGTAACGTGGCGCCGGAACACTCCGCAGGCGACGTTGCCTATGGTCCCTCGCCCTTCCGGGTACCCGCGCGTTGACACTCCATCACGGCCCCTTTGGGATGGAGCCGCAACGCTGCGGTAGCGGCGGCTCGCCGGCCGCAGCAGGTTGCCGGGGAAGTTCAACCAGCGGGAAAAGGATATGGCCGCGAAGCACGGGATACGGTTGGGTGAGGTCCAGGAGACGTTGTTGATTCCGCTGTATATGCGGGCATTGGAGACACAGCGGCCCGATGCGATCTGCCGCGACGAACAAGCGCTGGAAATTGTCGGCTCGATCGACTACGACTTCAGCAAATTCGACGACGCGGCGATCCTGCAGCTCGATATCGCCATCCGCACCGAGATCTTGGATGAAGTAACCGTCGCGTTCATGGCGCGTCATCCCGACGCGATTGTGGTGAACCTGGGGGCGGGGTTGGACGGGAGGTTTCTGCGGCTGGACAACGGGCAGGTCACCTGGTTCGATCTCGATCTGCCCGACGTGATCGAGCTGCGCAGGCAGTTCTTCACGGAAACTGCGAGGAACCGGTTCTTGGCCAAATCGTTTCTGGAGGAGTCCTGGATCGACGATCTTTGCCGCAAAGAATCCCAACCGGTGTTGCTGCTGGCCGAGGGAGTAACGCCGTATCTCGAGGAGCGCCACGTGCGGGAGTTGTGCGCGCTAATCGCCACCCGGCTGCCGGGTGCCGAGTTCGTATTTCAGTCGATCTCGCCCAATTACGTCAACCGCCAGGACATTGTCCCGGCGGTCAATCGGACCAAGGCGGTTTTCAAGTGGGGGATCACCTCGGGCCGTGAGTTGGAGAAGTGGGACCCCCGATACGAATTTCTGGCCGAGTGGGCCTTCATCGATCGGCATCGTTTGCGGTGGTGGAGCGTGCGCAAGTGGTGGTTCCTGCCGCCGGTCTACTGCGATCTGCGCGACGTGATGAAGATTACGTACGTCCGGTTCCGCCGCTGACGCGGGGCATTAGAATTTGGCGGCTTGCAGCACTGCCCGGGTGTGCAGCACATAGGCCAGACAGCCGGAGAACAGGCCGATTCCGCCGATCACGATCCATGGGGGAAGTTGCACGTCGGCGCCGGTGACGGCGAGCAGGAGCATCACCACGATGCACACTCCGGCCGCCCCGCATCCCCAACGCAAACCGGCGCGAATCGCCACGTTCAACCAGGGGACTTCCGGCGCCAGCGGCGGTGTGATCGCGCCCGCTTTGCGCTTCAAGGCTCCGGCCAGATAGCCGAAGAAGGTGGTCAAGGTCGACTCCAGCAGCGCCATGGGCAACAGCATCACCCAGATCGAATGCCAACCGATCAGCGGCACCGTTTCCCTGCCGCCGTAGACCAGCCACGCGATGGTGCCGTTGACGACCAGATTGATGAGGAAATCGCGAGGCCCGGCAACACGGAAGGCGAATTCTCGAATCGTCGGTGGTTTCGGAGCGGAAACGGTTTCGTTCATGGAAGGCGATGGAGGTTGCACGTGGTTGCCGGGGGCGAGGTTCGCAGGTGGCGAGGCCCCGTGTGCCCACGGCAGACTGTGTGCCCACGGCAGACTGTGTGCCCACGGCAGGCTGGGGCGGCCTTGTCCTCCGCTGGTTATATATGGATTGCCGCGCCGCCGTCGACCGTGATGATCTCACCTTGAATAAGGTCGCTCAGCGGGCTGCAGAGGAACACCACGGCGTTGGCGACGTCTTCGGCCGTCAGCAAGCGCTGGCCGACCATGGTATGTTCGGTCTGGGCGGCAAACATCTTGTCGGCGTTGGGGATGCGCCGCGTGGAGTCGGTCTCGACCAGGCCGGCCTTGACCACGTTCACGTTGACTCCGCGATCGCCCACCTCCAGGGTCAGGTGCCGGGCGACACTCTCCAAGGCCGCTTTGGAACCGCCGATCAGCCCGTACATGGGCAGGGCCATGTGCGATCCGTGGCTGGAGATGGCCACGACCTTCCCGCGCCCCGGGCCAGCCTCCAGCAGGGGCAGGGCAGCCTGGACCAGGTGAACCAGGGCCATCACGTTGGTCTGCATGGCGGCATCGAAGTTGCGCGTGGTGGCCGACAGCAGCGGCCGGAAGCCACCGGTGGCCGCGTTGCTGACCACGATGTCTAACCGGCCGAATTGCTGGGAAACGAACTCGATCATGGAGCGCACGTCGTCTTCTTCGCTGACGTCGGCCTTGACCGCTGCCGCGCGGCGTCCCATCGCGGTGATCTGCTCGGCCACTTCCATGGCTGCGGCGCCGGCAGATACGTAGTTGACGACCACGTCGGCGCCGCCCTGCGCAAGTCGCACCGCGCAAGCCCTGCCGATCCCCCGCGAGCCTTCTGTGACCAACGCCACGTGTCCGGTTAGATCAATCATGGTTGAATCCTCAAAGACTACTTCGACGTGCGAATGATGAATTATGGTAACACTTCAGCCATCTGAACTGGTATTAGTGGATTTCGGGGTGTTGTGTTATGACTTGCGGGCATGGCGACGTGCACGGAGGTCTTGAACGAATCTACGCTGGATGTTCTTCGGGGGGCCGCGCTCACCGAAGAACAGGCACGGGCGATTTTCGCCCCGGGCGAGGAAGCCGTCATCTTCGCCCTGTTGGAACTGACCAAACAACTGGCCGAGCAAAAGGCCGATGCCGCGGGCACCTCGCATCAGACCCCGGCCACGCCCTCGGGGATGAAGCCGCCCTA
>SDBV01004125.1_pt1 | contig 21061 bp, 16 predicted proteins | sample 2277081 | NCBI WGS metagenome assembly SDBV01 (sample SAMN10402039, study PRJNA504765) | marine sediment metagenome | isolation source: marine sediment core GS10_PC15, 223 cmbsf | place: Arctic Ocean: Southern Knipovich Ridge | collected 2010 | reverse complement strand
CGGGCTTGGATCGTTTTGAGAAAGCGCTCCATTTGCAAGAACTTCTCTTGTGAGACAAACTTGTCAAAGAGAACATAAGTAACTCCCAGAGCGCTGCTTGTAAGGGCCATACAGGCGGCAACTACATGGTACTGATTCGAAAGAAGGAACAGGATCCCAGCAGAAAGAGTCATAGCTGACATCAAGACAAAAGCGAAGTGGTAAAGGATGTTCCGGTGGATCTCGCTTTTCACATGGTCGAGTAGCTCTCCTCCCTCTGCAAGGAGAGTCTCTTTCATCTCTTGCAAAGCACCTAGATTCTCCTCCAGGCTTTTGATGACAGGGAGAATTTGGTTATATTCTGCATCCCATTTTGGGTGGTCTTTCATCGTGTTGAACAGGGTAAGCAGTTTTCCACTGAGAGAGGCCAGGGTCTCAATCGATTCGATCTCTTCAATTTGATCACCTGTAAGATCTCCATATAGGATGTCGATCTCTTTTAGAACGCTCAAAATGTCGATTAACCCCTCCTTATGGAGGACCTTCTCTTTTCCTTCTAAAAGGGGCGTAACAAAATCTTTTACCTCTTTTGCAACGACTTTCTCATAAAGAGAGCGTATCTGCTGAATATCGTGGACTTCTTTCAAAGAGGTGAAACGAGTTTCGATCGCCTTTTTTCTATCTGGGCCCGTATAGTGATACTCATCATATTGCTTCCTCGCGAGAGTGTCTTCATCACTTGAGATGCTCACTTCATGTGGTGGCCTCTCCAGATAGGCGATCAGTTCCCCAACTTGATGGAGAGGTTCATCTTGATTCGAAGCGAGCTTGTTGAATTTATGAAGAGCCTTTCCACTTCGGAGCAAAGCCCACCCTTCTGAAAGGCCTCCCACAGCCCCAAGGACAATCAGGACTACGGGTAAGATCAAATTGAAAAGACAAGCCACCGCGGGAGATTGTATCGAAGCTTTAGCAATTTGGAGTCCCCCAGCAAAGGGCTTGACGATATCACTAATCGCGGTACCAAGGTCCCCAATCGCTCTTGTCCCCCAGAAGAAGGCATCGGCAATCTTTGAGGCCCGATAAGCAACACGCATCATCTCCAATCTCTGCTTTGCAAACCGTACAGAATGGAAAAGATAGAAAGGGGCACTCACGATTCCTAGAAAAGGAATATATTTTGCGGTGCTCTTTCCCACAAGCGAGCAGGCTTTCCCTGCAATCCCGAAAAATTCGACCATAAGCAACATCCAGTTCGAGTCCTTACAGATCTTCCAGGCCATCTTGGGGATCTTCTTTACCCGTATTTTGAAAGGGCCTGGTGATACCAACCTTAGAGAGGTAAGCTTCTTCCTCACGATTTGGGTAGCTTTATTCGTTTTTTTGGGATTCATCATCGGGGTTTGACGCATCAACAAGGGCTTTCTTCTTGCACCTCCGATCGGGGGAGTTTTACTAAACATAAATTTTCCTTTTGCTTTCTATAGCAATTATACCAAAGATTTGTTTATATTGAATTAATGCAAAATAAATTTTTCTTAATATTTCCAAAGAGATCGATTTGTGCTTGCAATCTCACGAAAGAAAGTGAAAAATGCTTCGCATGCTTAAGCCAATTCTGGAAGTAGATCAAGTCCAATTCCAATACAGAGAGAAATGCATTCTCTCTGGGACTACTTTTTCTGTTTATGAGGGGGAAATCGTCGCCCTGATCGGCCTCTCGGGATCTGGCAAAACGACTTTGTTCCGCTTGATCATGGGTCTTCTCGAGCCTGAAAAAGGGGCCATACGCGTTGGGGAGGGAATCACATACATGAGACAAAATGATCTCCTCCTCCCATGGAGGACGGTCATAAAAAACCTCCTCCTCTTTACCGAACTGGGAAAAGAGCGGAATAGTAAAGAAAACTGGCCAGAAAAAGCTCTAGCTCTCCTAAAAGAGATGGGCCTTGTGGGGTATGAAAATGCCTTTCCCCATGAGCTCTCTTGTGGAATGCGGCAACGGGTAGCCCTTGCTAGGGTCCTTTTGCAAGACCATCCTCTCTTTCTTTTAGACGAGCCTTTTGCCTCTCTTGATGTAGTGATTCGTGAGCAACTCTACTCCCTCTTGCGAAATATTCGGAATAGCCGCAAAAAAACCATAGTCCTAGTCACCCACGATTTTCGGGATGCTCTTGCTCTTGCCGACCGAATTTGTATTTTGTCAGAAGGGAAAATCGTCAAAAGCTACTGTCTGCCAGAAAAGATACGAGGAAACCCGCAAGAATACACTCCCCTTATCGAGGAGATTAGACAAATCCTTACTGAGAGTTATGAATTACAACTTTCCGGATGAAGATAGAGTTGGCGGGGTTTTCCCTCTAACGGAATATTCCCCAGAAACTCTGAGGCTTCGGTAGAAGGGAGAATCTCTCCTTTCTCTCCAATCACCGGGAATTGGCGACTCCCCCCCTTTTGCTCCTTCTCATCTATAAAAAACCGCTCCCCCCACTTCAGCTGCAACTCTTCAAAGCTTGCATCTCCTTCTAGATCTACCGGTTGATACGGCTTTGCTCGCTTAAGTAAAACAAGAGCATCGTAATCCCCTTTTCTAGCAAAGGCAAAGAGTGCCTCCAACACCCGAGAGTCGGTATGCTCAAGATACTCCTCGATCTTTTCTGCAATCCCATTCTTATACATCCGTCCCATAAAGCGACAAAGGTGGTGGGCATAGAGGCGGGATTTTGGGTGTCGATAGACACGAGCATACATCATGTAGCGTGCAATCCAGAGCGACTCTACAGACTGCATCCCACTTTCTGTCACTCCAAGAGCGTATCTCCCACCCTCTTTGGGGAGAATCCTGAGGGTATCGATCAATTGGTGGTAATCAAATCTTCCATACCCCACTCCAGTAAAGTGGGAATCACGGATCAGATAGTCGATCCGGTCGGCTCCAAAGTTATCCTCTGTCAAGATTTGACAGAGAACCTCTTCCCATGGATTCAAAGAAAATCCAGAATCCGAGACTGAAAGCTTCAGGACATCTTCTCTGGCAGAAGGACCGACTTTTGCCCAAATCGGATCCAAAAATGGGGAGAGGATGGTCTCACGGGTCTTTTTCTCGTGTCCCCCATCAGGGAGGAGAATCTTTTCAGCCGTATGAGAAAATGGGAGATGACCTAGATCATGACAGAGAGCGGCAAGCCTGACGATGAGTCGCCAGTAAGCAATCTCCTCCCCTGCAACTGGAAAGGGAACCTCTCGATGATTCTCGTCTATCAACGTATTGTAAATGCGCGTAGAGAGTTCCATCACCCCAAGAGAGTGTTCGAAGCGGGTGTGGATCGCGCCGGGATAGATGAGATAGGCAACCCCCATCTGGCGGATGTATCTCAAGCGTTGAAAAGGGACCGAGTCGATCACCTCTTTTTCCACCTCGCCAAAACGGATAAACCCGTGAATCGGGTCACAGATCTTGTAGGTATACGCCATAAACGGGTATCATAGATGGAAGAATTATTTTTTACAAATCGATGTCTATTACACCCCCTGAAAAATCCCAACTCAGCACACTGCACGACGACTATACCAGCAAAGTGCGGGTCACAAGCGTGGCAACTGCCACCGCCTCCACCCTCATCATCTGCGCTGTGATCGTGATCGGGTGTGCCTCTCTCTGCCTTACCCTCCCTGGTGTCAATGCGATGCAGCAGGTTGTCCTCCCAGGGATCCTCCCTGGGGCTGGAGGGATTCTCCTGGCAACCCCCTTTATCATCCTCGCCGTAAAAAAGACCCGCGAAAAAAATGCAGTCCGCAAAACCCTGATCGACACCCTCATCCCTCTTATCAACAAGTGCAATGTCCCCGAAATGAAGCACTCCACCTCACCAAAAACAAGCAAACACGTCAAACACCGAGCAAAATTCCTCAAAAACACCTTCTTCGACAAATCCTGGGCCCCTGAGTACAACAGAAAGCTCGTCTCCGATCTCAAAGAGCGCCTCCCCAAGAAGGAGGAGGACCAGAACTACCGCCAGAAACGCCTTGTCAAAGCCCTCGACCACACCATCTCCCTCCTGAGTCCATCTAAAGAGGATGAAACCTAGAGGTTTAGTTGACCTTTTGACTCCTTAGCTCATCGCATCCCCTCCTAAGAGCAGTTTTAACAAATTCTTAATCGAAATTAGGTGTTGATTTTTAATTTTAAATGTGATACAATGTGCGCTTTTAATAACGATGTATTTGTATGGCAATAACACCAATTAACATCCACCAGGCGCAAGGAGACTACTGCTCGGCCTCAAGCAAGCAGATAGGGGCCAAATGGGGGGCGATTGCCGCGGGAATCCTCCTTCTAGGGGCCCTAGGCGTAGGGGCCTATTTTGGGGTCCAGACCCACTTGGCTTCCGGGAGCCTCCTCAAATCCCTCCCCTTCAAGATCGCCCTGATCTCCTCTGCCTCTCTCGGACTGCTCACCCTCACGCTTCTCGTCATGACCATCTACCAGAGACACCAAAAGCAGAAGGCTGCGGATATCCTCACCCCCAAGAACTACTTCACTGCTCTCAACAACGAGCAAACAACCCAGCCTATCGTCACCTCAATGTCTGATAAAGAGCTCAAAAACCTTCTCCTCCTCTTACAAAAACCTCCATCTCAAATCACAAAACACCTTTTCTTAAACCTTGCTGCAGGGGGCCTTGAACGCCTCCTCGATCTTCTCGTAGAAACGGACTACTTGCTCACCCCACAAGATCTCACTCTCCTAGCCCAAAACGAAGAAGCAAAAAACCTTGCAGGAAAAATCGTTACGGACTTGGAGACCCTAAAAAATCTCATATCTTCTCTCCAAAAAGGTGAAAGAAGAGAAGCGTGGATACTGATAGCCTCAATAGTCATGATCCTCCTTGCCGTGGCCCTTGGCCATTTTCTTAAATCGGCTCCCCTTCCTGTCCCGATCGGAATCGGAGCCGTTGGAGGATTCGGCCTTACCGGAATAGGGATCTTCCACCAATACCTCGAATCCCAAAAAAAGAAACAAGAACAACTCGAAGCCCGTGTCAGCCTTCCTAACCTCTTCTACTCCATCATGCTCGAACTCTACTCAAATGCCAACCCCTCAGAACTCCAGACAAAACAGATCTTCAAGCAACTGGGCTATAAACATGAAGCTCTGCTGATAGGCATACTCTCAGCTGCCAACCAATACATCAGCTCGAAAGAAGCCTTATCGGAACACGATATATTCTTCCTCAAGAATATCACCCAACAAGCTACCAAGCGCTATATTTCTATAGATGCAGAAGGTGCTCTCACCACCCTAAAAGATACCTGGAAAGAACAAGACGCTACCTCTTTCCTCAAGATCTTCCCAGACAACTCTTCTCAAACAGACTAGAAATCACTTCTCATCTGCTTTCTTAATTCGAATATGCAATTCAGCATACCCCAGAAGTGTCTCATTTTGAGTCACCTCAAGTGGAGGATCAGGGATTTTACTCACGTCGATGTCCCAATCTTCCGTGTAATACGATTCATGGGGCGGAACAACCTCCCATTGATCATCAGATGCAAGAGGAATAGAAGCATAACGCCCCCCATGGTACCCAGCAGGACGACGATCGGGGCGATTGCTACTGAGAATTTCTCTCCCGAGAAGTTCCGAGGGATAATGTGGAATTATCACCCACAGATGCCTCTTCTGCAGACGATTCTCTGTTTCGATTAAATAGACATTCGCTTCCGGATCACCATATATATGAGGTAGAAAAACATACTGTGGATAGACAAAATTATTAGAAGGAACTACCAGAGAACTTCTCATCTCTTGATACTGACCCTTGGTTTTTTCATCCTCTTCAAAAAAAGATAAGTCAGCAACAAGTTCTTCTCTTCTGTTGAAGAGGCTTGTAATGGAGTGAATTTTGCTATATTCGACCATTTTATAAGTAGAACCTATAAGCTCATCGGCGTAAATAGCCGTGTTAAGTAACCTTAATAGATTCACCCTGTTAAATTCAAATGCAGCTGCAAAATCGCCCATCTGTGCACATGTCAGAAGGTATTTATGGCCTTTGAATCTAAACTTGATCTCATCTCCATTGTCTTTGCCTTCCAACAAAGGAGAAGGAAAATAGATCGCTCCTGAATGACAACCAATAAAGTGTTGCTTGCCACCAAAATCCCCCTCTACCTCAACATAAAAGTCCTCAGGTCCTACCGGTATTGGTTCACCCGCCCAATCCGTTAAGTTCTGAGAGAACTGATAGAGGCCATCTGCATGAATCAAGAAGGATGCTGAGGAATGGATATAGACAGTGCCTGAATAATTCTGAGGTTTTTCAAGTGGGTCCACTTGTACAACTCCTTCATCTGCTTTCTGTTTTTGGATTCTCTGATAGACAGATGCAATAACAAGGGAGAGGGCAAGGACTCCAAAAGAGACAGAAGAACCGAGCGCTATCTTGAAAGGTAAAGACTGGAGAAGGCTCGAGGAGGCTAAATGGGCCTGCACCCCGAAATAGGCTCCCACCCCAAGAGCTCCAAGTAGCAAGATGCTTGCGGCAATCGCTCCCCATCTCGTCCGCTCCTCTATCCTACTGGCTTTCTGGGACCTCTCTTGCGCTTGAACAATCTGGATTGAATGAACTTGCATGTGTAAAAACCCTATTTTTAATAAAAATTATAACACATTACAAGTTTACATGAAAGTGGTATAAATAATTTTAATACCATCCCTTCTCTACCAAAAGAATTGGGCACGTTCACGTTCCCGATACAGCCAGAAGCCTTCGAGGGTTAGAAACGGATGACAAAGCTTTGGAAATTATAGGCTGGATTCCAATCCTAGAAGAGCGCTTTTGGGGATTTTCGTTCCAGTTGGACGATCGCGAGCGAACATAGTATAGGCCATACAGGAAGCGAGGATGCGTTCAAGCACTCTTTGCAAAAGAGTGCGTAATGGGGCGAAAAGCATCCAAAAGTCCCCCTCACCATGAGCAAACAAAGTCCCTCTATGCGGCTACCAAGACTTGAACTTGGGACCTCGACATTATCAGTGTCGCGCTCTAACCAACTGAGCTATAACCGCAGAAATTGTGGAGGCTAGGAGAGTCGAACTCCTGACCTTCTGAATGCAAATCAGATGCTCTACCAGCTGAGCTAAGCCCCCAAAACCCTCTTGCCTTTTCCAAAGAGAAAGCGTAACCTAGGGCGGATGCAAACAATACAGAAAACAGCCGTTTTTTCGCAAATCAAATTCCATCTACTGGGACTATTTTTCCTCGCAGTTACTCCTGTATGGGCCGATTCGAATGCCTCTTATCCCCCAAACCCTTACGAGACCCAAGGTGGAAAGAAAGCCCCCACCTTCTCCGACGCCAATGCCCAGGCCATCTACTGGCTCAACCTCATCGACCAGCAACAATACAGCGCCACCTGGCTCGAAGCTGGAGGCTTGCTTCGTGATGCGGTGACACAATCCCAGTGGGCTGCTGGGATTGGAGCCGTCCGAACTCCCCTCGGAACCCGTAGAAGTAGAAAAGTGGCAAGCCACTCTTATGCGACAGAGCTCCCTTTCGGCACAAAAGGGAACTTCATCATCATCGAATACGACACCCAATACGCAAAACTCACCCAGGGGGTAGAACGGATCACCCTCATGACTGAGGGCCCCTACGCCCAGTGGAAGGTCGTCGCTTACGATATCCAAAGAAGATCATGAAACGCCTCTTCCTCTTTTTGCTCGTTATCGCGCTCACTCTCACAATAGCTGCCCACTTCCGATTGAACGATGGATTCTCGATTCGCCACATCTCAGGAACCCTCCCTGGAATCTCTTCTAAGGAGTCTCTCCCGCTCATGGGAGAGCAATTCACCTACCTAGGAAAGGGGTCTCAGATGTATGTCTTCGAGAGTGAAGACGGTTCGATGGTACTCAAGTGTTTCCGCCTCTCACGCTACCGCCTCCCTGTCTACTACCCCAACCTCCCTCTCCCTCCCTTCCAACTCGCGATCCAAAAACAAAAATTCAATCTCAAAGAGAAAAAAAGAACTGCGCTCATTCAAAGCTGCGAAATTGCCTACCAAGACTTGCAAGAAGAGACCGGCCTCTTCTACCTCCACCTCTCTCCTACAAACCACCTCAACAAAACCGTCACTCTCTATGACAAACTAGGACGTCCTCACCCCATATCTCTTGATAAAACCCCCTTTATCCTCCAAAAAAAGGGGAAACTCCCCCTCCCCTACCTCCAGACACTTCTACAACAAGGAAAACAAGAAGAGGCCCAAAAAGCCCTTACAAGCCTAAGCAACCTTTTGCTTTCCCGCATGGAAAAAGGGATCATCGACGACGATGCAGTCTTGCACAAAAATGCAGGTTTTTCTGACGGTGAGGCCCTCTTCCTCGATATTGGCCAATTCCGAAGGGGAGAGACTCCCAACCCTATTCAAGAGATCTCCCGCCTCAGACGCGAAATCACCTCCTACCTCTCCCCCTACGCTTCCGAAGCACCAAATTGACCAAATTTAATTCCCGCCATAGAGAGCACAGTTGAAGTACATGCTCACCTCATCTTATTCAATAGGGCGTAATCCAAATCAGTTAAAAACCCAAGACTCTGGTCTTCAGATACAAGCATACCAGGCTCTTGCATGCCCCCTACCGGGAAATAACGAGAACGGAAGGCAACAAAGAACACAAAGACTCAACACAAAGCCATGAAGGCACGAAGAATCCGGCCTGACCCGAAGGGTCTTTTTCCTTAAGGAGAGAGCAAAAATGGAAAATAGAAATGTTAAATTCCTCATGTTATTGTTCGATTCTATTTTCCATTTTTGCTCTCTCCTTAAGGAAAACTCCTCTTACGAGGAGGAGGCCGGATTTCAGAAATCCTCTGTGCCTTCGTGCCTTTGTGTTGAAGCTTTGTGTCTTGCTCGTAAAAAGTTTGTGTATTCATTGTCCTCTGCGGGATGAGTTAAGAACACCACCTACTTTGTGCCTGAGGATGGGAACTGGGTAAAATCGAGTGCGGACACACAGACGGGCACGTTTACGAAATGGGGACGCTTTTGGGTTTTTTGGTTAAATGGGGCGAAAATCCCCAAAAGTTGCCCAATAAAGATTCTTGTTCTATACTCCGTGGGAAATAGTAGGGTTTTCGTGGAGACGAACTGCCCTCAAGGAGACAACTAAACATGCAAAAAAATGAATACACATGGACTGCTGGCAAAACTCTCGACGACATCGAGTTCCAAGAAGCAGACGCCGAAATTTTTAAAAAACTTCTTCACGGATCTCAAGCCGCTGAAGAGGATAAAACGAACCAAATGGCCCCAGGGACCATCCTTCAAGGGAGAATCGTCGAGGTCGGCAAAGACTTTGTCGTCGTCGATGTAGGACTAAAATCTGAAGGGCTCATCCCCACTTCTGAATTCACCGACCCCAAAGAACTTATTTTAGGGGAAAAAATCGAAGTCTATCTCGAAAAAACCGAAGACGACCAAGGGCAAATCGTTCTATCAAGAGAAAAAGCGGCGCGTCAAAGGCAATGGGAATTCATTCTTGAGCATTGTGAAGAGGGATCGATCGTTAAAGGTAAGATCTTGCGCAAAGTCAAGGGTGGTCTTATGGTCGATATCGGGATGGAAGCTTTCCTTCCAGGTTCTCAAATCGACAATAAACGGATCAAAAATCTCGACGAATACATCGGCCAGACATGTGAATTCAAAATTCTCAAAATCAACATCGAGCGGAAGAATGTCGTGGTCTCACGCCGTGAGCTCCTCGAAGCCGAGAGAATTTCGAAAAAAGCTGAGCTCCTCGAAGAGATCCAAGTTGGTGACATCCGTACTGGAGTCGTGAAAAATATCACAGACTTCGGAGTCTTCCTCGACCTAGATGGGATCGATGGCCTTCTCCATATCACAGACATGACTTGGAAGCGCATCAAACACCCTTCTGAAATGCTCAATCTCAGCCAAGAAGTCGAAGTGATGATCTTGAGTATCGACAAAGACAAGGGAAGGGTAGCCCTCGGACTCAAGCAAAAAGAACACAATCCGTGGGATGATATCGAAGATAAATACCCCCCAGGAACTCGTATTAAAGGAGAGATTGTCAAACTCCTCCCTTATGGTGCTTTCATTGAGATTGAACCAGGAATCGAGGGACTCATCCACATCTCAGAGATGTCGTGGGTCAAAGCGATCTCAGATCCTAGCGAAATCGTAAACAAGGGAGACTCGGTAGAAGCGATTGTCCTCTCCATCCAAAAAGATGAGGGGAAAATCTCTCTTGGGATCAAGCAGACCGAACACAACCCTTGGGATGAGGTAGAAAAGAAATACCCTCTTGATACAAACGTTGAAGCAGAAGTGAAAAGCATCACCAACTACGGCGCCTTTGTCGAGCTAGAGCCGGGAATAGAGGGTTTGATCCATATCTCCGACATGAGTTGGATCAAAAAAGTCTCTCACCCCTCTGAACTCTTCAAAAAAGGGGATAAAGTCAACGCGGTAATCTTGTCGGTTGACAAAGAGAGTAAAAAAATCACTCTAGGAGTTAAGCAGCTCAGCGCCAATCCTTGGGATGAGATTGAGAAGCAACTGACTCCAGGCACTGCTGTCAAAGGGAAAGTAACCAAAATTACTGCTTTTGGAGCTTTTGTAGAGTTGGAAAATGGAATCGAGGGACTCATCCACGTAACAGAGCTCTCCGACCAAGCATTTGCAAAAGTTGAAGATGTCATTTCTGTAGGCGATGAGGTAACAGCAAAAGTGGTAAAAGTGGACCCTGAGCATAAGAAGGTCTCTTTGTCTGTGAAGGAATATATGATTGAGCGTGATCAGATCGACCATGATGACATTGTGATTAGTGGAGATTCCCCAGATGAAGAAGCCGATGCAGAAGAGGGGAAAACTGCTGGAGCACGTAACGATGAATAAGCCCCTCTCTTGCTGAAAATCTTTTTTTCAGCAAGTGAAAAACCGAAGGGTTTCCCTTCGGTTTTTTTGTAGAAGTACAATTTAATATGAGTTTTGTTGGGAGTTTTAAATGAATAAAGATCTTGTTGCCATTTTCGAATATATGGAACGCGAAAAAGGAGTTGCTCGTGACATTGTCATCCAAGCGATCGAGACAGCTCTCCAAGCCGCTGCTCGGAAAAGCTTGAAGGATGAAGCGCATATTTCTGTGCAGATCCATCCAAAGTCTGGAAATATCGAAGTCTTTTGTGAAAAAGAGATTGTCGAAAAGGTCGAAACTCCTAGCTTGGAAATTTCCCTCCAAGCGGCCCAAGAACTAGACCCCGACTGTGAGGTGGGGCAGTTTATCGATGTCCCAGTTACACCTAAAAACTTTGGACGGATTGCAGCCCAAACAGCTAGGCAAATCATCTCTCAAAAGCTCCGAGGAGCCGAAAGAGACGTGATCTATGAGGAGTACCGCCACCGGGTCAATGAGATCGTGTCAGGAGTCGTCAAACGGTTTGCTAAAGGGGTCAACCTCGTTATCGACTTAGGCAAAGTAGAGGCCCTTCTCCCTGCTCGTAACTACCCCAAAACTGAAAAATACAAGGTGGGAGACAAGGTTTATGCCCTCTTACATGAGGTGCAGGATCTCGATAATGGCGGAGCAGAGGTCATTTTGACTCGAAACCACCCAGAGTTTGCCCGGCAGCTCTTCTTACAAGAAGTTCCTGAACTTGAAGATGGGACTGTTGAAGTTGTTGCTATTGTACGAGAAGGGGGCTACCGAACGAAATTGGCTGTCCGTTCCCGCGACCATAAAGTAGACCCAGTAGGAGCTTGCGTAGGGATGCGAGGAAGCCGTGTAAAAAATGTCATCCGAGAATTAGAGAATGAAAAAATCGATATCATCCCCTACAAAGACGACCCTGTAGAACTCTTAGAGAGCAGCCTTGCCCCTATAGAAATTCGTAAGGTAGGAGTCAATGAGGAGGAGAAGGTCATTGCAATTGTTGTAGATGATGCGGATTATGCAGCTGTGATCGGAAGAAGAGGGATGAATGCCCGATTAACTGGACAACTCGTCGGTTATGAGCTTGAAGTTCAAAGGATGAGCGAATACAATAAGCTGCTCGAAATCCAGCGATTCCAACTTGCAGAGTCTGAGGACCCTCTCCTTGATGAACCTCTTGTGTTAGAAGGAATCAATAAATTGGTTGTTCAGAGCCTTGTCCAAGCAGGCTTCGATTCAAAACGGAAGCTTCTTTTGGCCTCACTTGAGGAGCTTTCGGAAATACCGGGAATCAGCCTTGAGATGTCCTACAAGATTCTTGAAGATGTGAGCAAACTACGGAGTGAGTAACGTTGGCAAAAAACCTAAAACTTAAAATCAAAAACACCCAACTCGCAAAAGCTGCCGGTTTTGCTAAAAAACCGGCTCCTAAAAAAGGGGAGAAGCCGAAAAAGGCTCCCCCTCCAGAGAAAACTCCTCCACCTGAGGAAGAGGGTGAAGAGAAGCCTCGTCGTATTCGAGCCAAATCAAAATCCTCTTTTGCGCCAACCGAAGAGATGAAGACTCCTCCTCCTGTCGAAGAGAAAACGCGTGAACTCACTCCTCAAGCTCATGTTGAGGCCACTGCAAAGCCAACCACTCCTAAAAAAGTTGAGGAGAAAGAAGAGAAACTCGGTCCTACTGGAAGACATGTAAATGACCTCCTCGCAAAAGCAAAAAAGCCAGCTCCCAAGCCGAAGGAAGAAGGGAAAACAAAAACAGAACAACAAACGCCCCCTCCGAAAAAAGAGCTGAAAAAAGGGAAAAAGGTTCGTGAATTCAAAGATCTAAAACCTGCTCGTAAACAAGGGCGTGGATTTGACTCTCGAAACCGCGCTGGACTACACGCTGGGGAGGATGACTCGAGATGGAGAAAACGTCGAGGGCAAAAACAGGCTCCCATATCCCGTGAAGAGCAAATCGACCGGCCCACGACTTTAAAAATACGCCTTCCCATTACCATCAAAGAGCTTGCAGTCGAGATGAAATTGAAATCGGCTGAAATCATCCAAAAACTCTTCTTAGCCGGGATGGTGTATACGGTAAATGACTTAGCTGAAGATGAAACCACCATCCAATATGTAGGAAATGAATTTGGGTGTGAGATTTCCGTCGACACTTCTGAAGAAGAGCGACTCCAGATCACAGCACAATCAGTCCGTGAAGAGATTAAAGACACAGAGCCGGCAAAACTCCACATCCGTCCCCCAGTTGTAGCCTTTATGGGTCATGTCGACCATGGGAAGACGAGTTTGATCGACGCCATTCGAGAGAGCAATATCACAGCTGGAGAAGCAGGTGCCATCACGCAACATATCGGTGCTTTCCGTTGTAAAACTGCTGTGGGCAATCTAACGATCCTAGACACGCCCGGCCACGAGGCATTCTCCGCTATGCGTGCCCGCGGTGCAGATGTAACCGACATTGTAGTTCTTGTAGTAGCAGGAGACGAGGGTCTCAAAGAGCAGACCGTCGAAGCGATCCAACACGCAAAAGCGGCAGAAGTTACCATTGTCGTAGCAATCAACAAATGCGATAAGCCAAACTTCAACTCTGAAAACGTCTTAAGAGAACTCTCTTTGCACGAACTACTCCCCGAATCATGGGGAGGGAGTACCATCACCGTAAATACTTCAGCTATATCTGGCGAGGGAATTCCAGAACTTTTGGAGATGCTTGCTCTCCAAGCTGAAGTTTTAGAACTGAAAGCCAACCCTGATGCAAGAGCTCGAGGAAGCGTTCTTGAGTCTGAGTTGCATAAAGGGATGGGAAATGTCACTACCCTCTTGGTACAAAATGGAACTCTCAAGTACGGAGATGCCATTGTTTTCGAGAGCCAGTGGGGAAAGGTCAAAACGATGCAAAACGAGCTTGGCAAGCCCTTGGAGGAAGCTGGCCCCTCCTCACCTGTAGAGATCACAGGTCTTTCAGGGCTCCCCTCTGCAGGAGATCCTTTTATCGTAGTTGAGAGTGAAAAAGAGGCTCAAGATATCGTCCAAGCCCGCGTAGCAGGAATCAAGACGCGTATGCTCCAGCAGAGAAAAACCCCCTCCTTTGAAACTCTCTTGCAAGAGGGAACCGGGGCTAAAAAAGTCTTAAAATTGATCTTGCGAGCCGACGTGCAAGGCTCCCTTGAGGCTTTAAAAACCTCAATAGAAAAAATCGAATCAGATAAAGCAGAAGCCGATATCATCTTTACCAGTGTGGGTGACATCTCTGAGTCTGATATCCAACTAGCCGCTGCATCTAATGCAATCATCTTGGGTTTTCACACTCGGATTGAAAGCCATGCAGAACCTTTGATCAAAGAGCTAGGAGTGACAGTAAGCCTCTTTGACGTGATCTACCATGCAATTGATGGAGTGAAAAGCCTCATGCTAGGCCTGCTAGATAAAATTGCTGAAGAACGTGACACAGGAAAAGCCGAAGTAACAGCAACCTTCAAATCTTCTCAACTCGGAATCATCGCTGGATGTATGGTCTTAGACGGTGTGATCAATCGCAATCATAAAATGCGCCTTTTTCGAGAGGGAAAAGAGATCTGGAGAGGAAGTATCGCCTCGATCAAGCGAGAAAAAGAGGAAGTTAAAGAGGTGAAAAAAGGGTTTGAGTGTGGAATCTTGCTGGAAGGATTTAAACAGATCCAAGAAGGAGATATCCTCCAGGCCTATGAAATCCACTACTTAGCCCAAGAGCTATAAGAGGGAGCTGTATCAGTGAGTCATCGTCGTGTGGAAAGAATCAATTCGCTCCTTAAGGAAGTCATCTCGGATGTGATCCATAATGAGGTAAAGAATCCTCATCTCCCCCCTCTTATCACCGTGACCCATGTAGAAGCGACCTCTGATCTTAGGTATGCCAAAGTCTACGTGGCCCTTTTAGATCAAACTAGGAGCCCTAGGGAATCCCTCTCTATTCTCCAGTCGGCCTCTGGATTTATCAGCGTCCAAGCTTCCAAACAAGTGGTGATGCGGTATTTTCCTGCACTTACCTTTTACTACGATGACTCTATTGAAAAGCAGATGCGGATGGAAGGGATTCTGACCAACTTAAAGGAAGAAAGATCCCAAAGAGAAGAGGAAGCCAACGCGGAGGAAGTTCCGTAAATGACCTCTCCTAACACTGAAGGGATTCTTCTTATCGACAAACCTCAAGGGTCTACCTCTTTTAGTCTAGTTCGAAAACTCCGGAAGCTCACTCAGATCAAAAAAATCGGCCATGCAGGAACATTAGATCCTTTTGCTACCGGGGTTATGGTTATGCTAGTTGGGAAAAACTACACCAAACTCTCCGATAAGCTCCTGCTCCAAGATAAAGAGTATCTGGCGAGTGTTTCATTTGGAGTGACAACAGATACCTACGACTGTGACGGAAAAGTTGTGGCTCGCTCGAAAAAAGTCCCAACACTTGAGGAAATCATTTCTGCCGTCGGAAAATTCCAAGGAGAGATTGAGCAAATTCCCCCGATGTTTTCAGCAAAAAAAGTGGGAGGAAAGAAACTCTACGAACTTGCCCGCAAGGGAGAAGAGATCGAAAGGAAACCAGCTCTTGTTCGAGTTGAGACAACCCTTCTCTCCTATGAATACCCCTCTCTTTCCCTTCGGATCTGTTGCAGTAAGGGGACTTATATCCGGAGCCTTGCTCATGAAATAGGGGATCTGCTCAGTTGTGGAGCCCACCTATCAGCTCTTAGAAGAACAAGAAGTGGACAGTTTCCCTTAGAAGCCTGCATCGATGGAAACCTTTTGGATCAGCCCGATTTTGTTATTACCCCCTATCTACAACCATTTGCCGATGCGCTCCTTTGCCCAGCTTGAAACATATCAGCCGACCCAAACGCCACTTGCTCTCACCATAGGGATGTTTGATGGAGTCCATCTCGGTCACCAGAAGATCCTCTCCACCCTCAAAGAGATTCAAGGGGAAGCGACCCTTCTCACCTTTTCCAATCACCCCATCTCCCTTCTCCAAAGCATGCCACTCTTGAGCATCACCTCTCTCTCTCACCGCCTTGCTCTAATCGAAAAAGAAGGGATTGATACCACCTTTCTCCTCCCCTTTACACACTCCTTGTCTCAGCTCTCCCCAAAAGCATTTCTCGAAATGATTCGGAAGCACATCCCTTTTACTCACCTCATCTTAGGACATGATGCTGTCTTTGGAAAAGATCGCTTAGGGACGCAATCTCATGTAGAAGATCTTGCCCGCTTGATGGGATTCTCCCTCACCTACCTCGCCCCTGTTACAATCGATGACGCTCCCATTTCAAGCTCTCGCATCCGAGAAACCCTTGCAAAAGCCGATTTCAAGAAAACAGCCTCTCTTTTGGGACGCCCCTACTCGATCCTCTCTCCTATCGAAAAAGGGGCTGGCATTGGAAAGACACTTGGCTATCCTACTCTCAATCTCCCATGCGTTAACCTATGCCTTCCCCCCTTAGGAGTCTACTCCGTGACAGCTCAGATCGATAAAGAAAAACTCCCCGGAATCGCTAACCTCGGTAAGGCCCCTACTCTCCACAGAAACCGCTCCCCCAAACTCGAAGTCCACCTCTTTGACTCTCCGCAAAAAACTCCAGATACCCCAGTTGAAGTCTTCTTCCACCAATTCATCCGCGAAGAGAGAACCTTCCCCTCGAGCGCCCTCCTCCAAGCCCAAATCGAGCAAGATATCCTATTGGCTAACTCCCTTGCGGAAGAAGAAGCGGCGACTAAGCTCAAAAAGAACCCAGATCACGCTAATCACAACTGTAGCTAAAGCGCTCCAAAGGAAAAAAGGGACTACAGCTACAGGAAGCCCCTCTCGGAAAAGGGTAAGAAGTGGCCCGATAACGAGTAGATCATAGGCAAGAAGAGCATAGAGCTGAGGATAGCCATTCTCCCAGATCGGCTGGATAAGTCCCCAAGCATAGAAAAGACTCCCTCCGATCAAAAGCCAACCGTAAATGACCGCATACTCACTTGGCAAAACCCAGGCAAAATGGAATGGGAGGGGGATCACGAGATAGACCCCTTCGAGAAGGGCAATGGTGAATACAAGCCCAAAGAGACACTGGACAGATAGAGGGAGGCGATCTTTTTTCTTTTTGGAGAATTTTTGCCCTAAAAAGAGGAGCCAGATACTGAGTACTGCCAAATAAAGAGCCACTTCTCCGGCCCGGAAATACCCTTCTTGGAACCTTGCCAATCGGAGAATATAGAGGGCACACCCTCCAAAGGTGACAATCCCGCTGATCCCGGCCCCAACAAGTGCCCTATACGTTTTTGTCACAGCAATCCAAAGCGTCGCGATCGCATAGCCAATAAACACCGCTCCCATAAAATACGACTGAAGCCAAAACCCTCCCACACCTGGAAAACCCCAAAGAAGAGTCATCCCAAACGCGAGAAAAAAAAGCCCCACCAAAAAAATTAATACGCGCACAAAACCCATCATCTACCTCCTCCCCTCCCCATACCAGAAACTCTCCTTCCCCCTCAACAACTTCCTCGAATTACACAAATAGTAGGTGATTGTTAACATGAATAGTGGGTAAATGTTAACATGAATAGTGAGTCAAATGTAAGGTGAGTGAGATGAAAGATATAGGAGAAGCTCTGGCGCGAGTCCACGAGACGATCAAAAAAAGGGATCATATCCATGTTTTGCATACCTCCGAGCTGAGTCGAAATGATCGGGAGGTCCTCACAAAATCGGGTTGGCTTCAAGAAATCATTAAGGGGTGGTACCTGCTCATAAGACCAGATTTACGGCCAGGAGACTCATCAGGGTGGTACGCTACCTTTTGGGAATTCTTATATGTCTATCTCTCTTACTTCTATGAAGAGGAATATTGCCTCTCAGCAGAACACTCTTTAGATCTTCATCTTGGAGTGACTGTCGTCCCAAAACAAGTGATCGTCTTAGCTCCTAAAGGACGTGGAGTTCCCCTAGAATTGCCTTTTGACACTTCTCTTTATATTTATGCTCCAAAAGATTCTTTGCCTATTGAAAGAGAGAAGATCAAAAACCTACAAGTGATGTCTCTTTCTCTTGCTCTTTGTAAAGTTTCTCCCTCTTTTTTCCAAACGCAACCGAGGGAGGCAGAAATTGCCCTCCAATTGATTCAGAGCCCAGATGAGTTATTAAGAATTCTATTACAACATAACTTTGTCAGAGCGGCAGGACGCTTGGTCGGAGCGTATCGTTTCCTTGGAAATAAGAAAATGGTCGATGCCCTTGCAAAAGGGCTCTCTTTAGTCAATTTCACCTTACATGAGAGCAATCCCTTCATCCACCCAAAACCATTTATCTCTTCCTCCTCACACAAGTCTCCCTATGCAGCTCGTATTTATGCGCTCTGGCAGCAGCATCGACAGGAGGTACTAGATCATTTCCCCAAACCACCTGGCCTACCCAGAAATAGTAAAAACTACCTCCACAAAGTTGAAGAGCAATATTCCCTGGATGCCTACCATTCTCTATCTATAGAAGGATACAAAGTGAGCGAGGATCTGATTAAAAGAGTACTCAATGCAGAGTGGGACCCGGACAAACACAAGCAGGACCTCACCCTAGCTGATGCTCTAGCTGCTAGAGGCTACTACGAAGCATTCCTAGCCGTTCAGGCCTCACTTGAAAAAGTCCTCCTAGGAGCCTCTCCAGGTGAGACCCTAGAAGAAGATCTTTCCGAATGGTATCAAAAGCTCTTTGCTCCTTGTGTGGCGGCTAAAATTGTCAAACCTGCAGAATTGTTTGGATACAGAAGGCACCAAGTCTATATTCGCAACTCTCGCCACACTCCCCTTCCAAGTAACGCTCTTCTCGATGCCATGGAGATCTTGTTTCAATGTCTAAAAGAGGAGGAGCACGCGAGTGTGCGGGCTGTTCTAGGACACTTCCTCTTTGTCTATATCCACCCCTACATGGATGGAAATGGGAGAATAGGACGTTTTTTGATGAATCTGATGCTTGGATCGGGTGGCTATCCATGGACAATTGTTCACTTAGAGAATCGGGAGAGCTATTTAAACGCGATTGAAGCTGCAAGCTCAGAAGAGAACATCATTCCCTTCGTCAAATTCCTTAGATCTGAGATGGAAAAAGTCTAGGCGTAAGTCCTTAAAAAGTCATGGCAGAGTAGTCGCGGAAAAATCAGAAGGTTCCTGATCACATGAGTTAGATTTTCTTGTTGCACAATTAATCCAATATTTGCAAACTCTTCGCTAAAGAAAGTGTTTACTCAAGTTTACAAGGAGGATTTATGTCCATAGAAATGATTACCCCAAATGAGGCAATGCATCTCACAGCTGCTGCTTACAAAAATAAGCCTCAAACTCTCGAACGTTACATACGTTCTAAGCTTCCAGGATGGGAATGCCTAGGAATAGAAACATTTTATGATCGGCAAGTTGTTGTTTTTCAAAAAATTGGATCGGATTATGTGGTCACCTCTATGGCTGGAAATACGCCACTTAAGTGGAGGAATATTTGTAAGTCTGAATTTCGTAGCACCTGGTCACAAAGTGTCTGCAACGAGTTTTTCGGATCGGATAAGAATTATCGTAAATTTTTTTCAGAAATGACAAAGCGATACGGGCGAATTGATCTATGGTGTGGACATTCTGCAGCAGGATTTGAAATTATTAACCTCAATCCTGAAGGTACTATCTTTCTTATCAATCCTCACCCCCCACACGGAAAATATAATGATAATACGTATCCTGCTAGAACTCGTGATGATTGGCTAACAGAACATCGGAAAATTGGGAGTTTTGAAATGGACCTTGATCGATGTAATGATCAAATGGCCGACTTAGGACCAGGAGGGCATGGCGTAAAAGAGGGGAAACAAGTCCTCGAAACATCCGATTGGGATCAAATCTTTCCCGATCGATTTCAACCTGTAATTGCCAAAGATACACCCAATGGTCCAAAAGTTCTTTTTCCAAGGAATGAGTATCCTTCTCCTGCATTTCAGAATAAAGAGAAACTTTGGAAAGATGTTTATAAGAAGCTAAAAACGGAACTTTATGAAGAATTTCGCGCAAAAAGATTAGAAGAAATTCTAAAAAAGACAAGCAATTCTAAAAAAATCGGAAAAAAGATTGAGCAAGTTTTCGATGATATCAAAAATCATCCTGTAAATCATTCGGTAAAAGATGCTCTAAAAAATAAGGCATATAAAGCAGTTCCAGTAGCTTCTGAATATATTGATGGCTGTGTAGAAATCGATCAAAAAGCTGCGATAGATCGACAGATTGAAGCAGGTGATCTTGAATTAGTTGATCATCTTCCAGAACTTCCAAAGGAAATAGGTATTCTTGACAATGTTGTATCTACAGGGGTTTCCTACGCTTTGCATACAGGAATTATCACTTTTAGTGTTAGTACTTTAGTCAGAATCCATGCCATCAGTGGTCAATGGGCTCATCTTACTAAGAAGCAACGATGGGAAGAAACAAAAAATCTTATCGGACATGTCGTTATTGATACAACAAAGGCAAGTCTTGAAACAGGTATTGTAGCAAGCGTTGGTCAACTCGCTAGCAACGGGTTGCAACTATTGGGGTATGGATTGAAGAATGTAGTCCCCATCACTCTACAAGCTTGGTACACGAGCAAGGAAATTTGGGCCTATGCATCTGCTCCAGTTGTCAGAGCCGTACAAATTGACCTTCGACCCTACCTTCCTTATATGAAACCAAAAAAGCCCCTTTCTCTCACAGAAATTGATGGTATTACGGGAAAGGTATTACGAGAACACGCTCGTCGCATTTCTAACGGAGAAATGGATCCAAAGAATGAAGAGGAAGATATATATCTACTAACCAAAGAATCTATGAATCGATTAAATAAATAGGAGTTCTACATGAGCATGAAATTAGATATAATTCCAAGACACAACACTGAAGCAATGTTAAAGAATGGCGTTGGAAAGCAAGAAAGTATGCTTGCACAAGCCGTAGTCGAAGGAACAAAAAGCATTCTTCTCCAAAAGCTAGATGAACTAGAACAAGTAGAATTAAGGAAGGAAGCTGACAAATTAAGAAAAGTTAGAAAAAATTACGATGAATTCGGTGATGGTAAGATGGCGGAAAT
>SDBV01004124.1_pt1 | contig 21062 bp, 17 predicted proteins | sample 2277081 | NCBI WGS metagenome assembly SDBV01 (sample SAMN10402039, study PRJNA504765) | marine sediment metagenome | isolation source: marine sediment core GS10_PC15, 223 cmbsf | place: Arctic Ocean: Southern Knipovich Ridge | collected 2010 | reverse complement strand
GTGCAAAGAAATGTATTTCTACCTAAATAACAAACTAATATAGCCTATTAACGAAGTGAAAATATAATAAATTCGCCATTAATTGTCATAAATATTTGTGAAAAAAGCATATTTTAGAATTATCCTGAATTAATAAAATTCCTTTTAGATCAATGAGAAAGAAAAGAATAGCTATTTTTGCCTCTGGTTCCGGCACTAATGCAGAGCGGATAATGTCCCATTTCAAAGACCATGAAGCAGGTGAGGTAACTCTTGTTCTCAGTAACAAACCCGATGCCCGGGTACTGGTCAGGGCTGCGGGTTTCGAGGTAAACACCCATGTATTTGACCGGGATGCATTTAATAATACTTCCCAAATCCCTGATCTTCTGCTTTCACTCGAAATTGATCTAATTGTTCTGGCAGGATTCCTTTGGCTTATACCTTCAGGTCTAATTCGTGCTTACCCGGAACGTATCATCAATATTCATCCCGCCCTCCTGCCTAAATATGGTGGTAAGGGAATGTATGGAAATCATGTTCATAAGGCCGTGATTGATAGTGGCGATGTGGAATCTGGGATCAGCATTCATTACGTAAATGAGGTTTACGATGATGGAAGGATAATTCAACAGGAAAGATGTAAGGTAAAGCCGGGTGATTCACCTGATTCACTTGCTCAACGCATACATACGCTTGAGCACCATTATTATCCGCAGGTTATTGAGAAGCTTCTGCAAGAGATGAAACAGGCATAGAGATTCCGTCCATCTGCTTGATGGTTATCAATAATATCGAATCGTAGGAAGCTCTGTTTTCTTCATTTACCGGCTTCACAGGAGGAGCCTCTACTTTTAACGGATCAACCGGGTATCCGTTTTTGTAGAAACGGAAATCCAGATGGGGACCTGTGGACAGCCCGGTACTGCCTACATAACCAATCACATCACCCTGCTTGACGTACCCTCCTGTTTGTATCCCTTTCCCATAGTGGCTCAGATGGAGGTAGGCTGTGGCATAAACCGAATTATGCTGAATCTTGATCCAGTTGCCGTTTCCCTTGGTATGGCCTTTCTTGATCACCTTTCCATCACCGATTGCCACTACCGGGGTACCGATAGGAGCGGCGTAATCAATCCCCAGGTGAGGCCGGCGGATCTTCAATATAGGGTGGAGACGGCTGTGTGAGTACCGTGAACTTATCCTGGAAAAACGTAGTGGAGCTTTGAGAAATGCTTTTCTGAGGCTGTTTCCTTCCTGGTCGTAGAAAGATTCAATACTGTCCTGGACGAAAGGCACTGCGTAAAATTTTTCTCCTGCATGGTAAAATACAGCTCCGTTGATCTTTCCCAGTCCGATGTAATTGGTGTCAACATATTGTTCCTCATAGTTAACTTTAAATCCATCTCCTTCCCGAAGGCCAAAGAAATCGATGCTCCAGGCATAGATCTCTGACAGCTCGAAAGCAAGCATTGGGTCTATTTTATTTTCAATCATGGCATTCCACAGGGATGAGTTTATGATACCCGAAACTTCCCGTGTTTCAAGGGTGACTTCTTTTTCCTGCCTGCTCACCCGGATGCTGTCCTTAATGCTGAACATTATATAATCAACCGGGGTATGTTCATATACAAAATGCATGACCCTGTGATTGGTATCCTGTGTGCAAAAAACTTTGTATGGATTTCCCATGCGGATCTTTCTCAGGTCAAAAATGCCTGTTGATTCCATGGCAAGTTTGTGGATGGTATCCTGAGATACACCGTACCTGTTCAATATGCTTCCCAGGGTCTGGTTCCTGCCGATTTTCCCTGTGATGATATGAAATGAGTCTATCGCCAGCCCGTATTCCTTAATAACCAGTTTCTGGCTGTTAAGGCTGTCTGAATACTCTATAACAATGAATTCATGGTCTTTAGGTCTTTTTGTGAAAAATATGACTGTGGCAACAATGATCCCACCTATAATAAACAACGATATCAGCCTTGAAATCCCTCTCACGTTTTCCTTTTTAATCAGACAACTACATTAATGATCTTTCCCTTCACCACAATGATCTTTTTTGGTGGTCCTCCATTCAGCCATTTCCGGGCGGATTCATGTTCTACTACCAGCTTCTCAATTTCTTCTACAGGCATGTCAGCGGGTAATTCGAGTTTAAACCTGAGTTTACCATTGAAAGAGACCGGGTATTCATACATATCTTCCTTCAGCAGCTCTTCTTTATATTCCGGGAAGCCCTGGATGGCAATTGAGGGGTAATGTCCGAGTCCCTCCCAGATTTCTTCGGCAAGATGGGGTGCAAATGGAGCAAGTACCCTGGAAAACTGCCCGGCTGTTTCCTTGTTTACCTTGCCTTTTTTGATGCAGAGGTTGGTAAAGATCATCATCTGGGAAATAGCGGTATTGAACCGGAGTCCCTCAATATCCTGTTCAACTTTCTTAATGGTATGGTGAAGGGACTTCATTACATCCGGATCTTCCTCTCCGGGATGTATGTTGCTCTGATCTGCAAAGAAACGGAAAGCTCTGCCAAGGAAGCCGTAAACGCCCTTTACTCCCTGTTCTGCCCAGGGTTTGGTAGCTTCCAGGGGACCCATAAACATTTCATACAAGCGCAGGGAGTCGGCCCCGTATTTTGCAACTACATCATCCGGGTTGATGACGTTTTTGAGGGACTTAGACATCTTTGCGACTATTTGCTTAAGTTCTTCACCGGTTTGGGTGTGATAATATTTTTCTCCCTTTTCCTCAACCAGGTCACTGGCTACTTTGGCACCGGTAGCAGTCTCGTATGCAAAGGCCAGGATCATTCCCTGGTTGAAAAGCTTTGAGTAGGGTTCATCGGTTGATACAATTCCCAGGTCAAAAAGAACCTTATGCCAGAACCGGCTGTAAAGAAGATGAAGAACAGCATGCTCGGCACCTCCTACATAAAGGTCAACCGGCATCCAATAGGCTTCTTTTTCTTTTGAGAAGGGTTCGTCGGGATTATCAGCGTCAATATACCGCAGGTAATACCAGCAGGAACCTGCCCACTGTGGCATTGTATTGGTTTCCCTTCGGCCTTTCCTTCCATTGTCGTCAGTGACATTCAGCCATTCTGTTGCATTGGCAAGAGCGGACTCACCATCGGCTCCGGGTTTATAATCTTCCGTTTCCGGCAGCAAGAGGGGCAGTTCCTCATCCTGCATGATCTCAATCTCACCATCTTCCCAGTGGATTACCGGGAAAGGTTCCCCCCAGTAACGCTGACGGCTGAAGAGCCAGTCACGCATCTTATAATTCACCTTGTATGTGCCCAATTCTTTTTCTTCAAGCCAAGCTATGGTTCTTGCAATGCCCTTTTCTTTACGCATCCCATTGATATCCAGTCCACTGACATCACTTGATGAGTTAATGAACACCCCATCCTCTTCCCAGCATATCTCAGCATTAAGAACTCCTTCCCGGGTTTCCTCGTCGGCATTGTCAGGGTCGAGAATCGGAATAATGGGAAGGTTGAAAGTATTGGCAAATTCAAAGTCCCTCATATCATTTGAAGGAACAGCCATAATGGCTCCAGTCCCATATCCCATCAGCACATAGTCCGCGATCCAGATGGGTATCTTTTCATTGTTGACCGGATTGACGGCATAGCTCCCGGTAAAAACTCCGGTCTTTTCCTTTGCAAGGTCTGTACGGTCAAGGTCGGATTTCAGAGCTGCTTTTTTTCTGTAGCTTCTTACATCATTTATTTTATCTGAAGTGGTCAGATCATCGACCAATTCGTGTTCTGGGGCAAGTACCATATATGTTGCTCCAAAAAGAGTATCCGGCCGGGTAGTGAAGACCTTTAACATCTGATCGATTCCATCTATCTGGAAATCGACTTCGGCCCCGGTTGATTTGCCAATCCAGTTCTTCTGCATATCCTTGATACCCACCGGCCAGTCAAGTGAGTCAAGTCCCCCAAGCAACCGTTCGGCATACAGAGGGATCCTAAGCATCCATTGTTTCAGATTTCTCTTGATTACAGGATTTCCGCACTTTTCATGAGTGCCGTCTGTCAGTACCTCTTCATTGGCACACACAATTTTCTCGTGTTCACAATACCAGACCTGGGCATCGTCATAATAGGCAAGTCTTTTGTCTGTGATGAATTTCCTTATGGCAAGCTCTCCCTGTGTTTTAATCTCATCGGGTATGGTGAGTTCCTCAATGGGCCTTCCTTTTTGCTGCTTTTCATCGAACCAGGTATTGTAGAGGCGTATAAATATCCACTGTGTCCATTTAAAATATTCAGGATCCGTGGTGTTTACTTCCCTGTCCCAGTCGTAACCGAGTCCCAGCGATTTAATCTGTCTTCTGAAAGTATCACAGTTCCTGTTTGTGGTTTCAGCCGGGTGAGTGCCGGTTTCAATGGCATACTGTTCAGCTGGCAATCCGAATGCATCCCATCCCATGGGGTGCAGAACATTGAAGCCCTTCATCTTCTTGTAACGGGCTACAATATCGGTGGCGGTATATCCTTCCGGGTGGCCCACATGCAGTCCACTGCCCGAGGGGTAGGGAAACATATCCAGTATATAGAACTTTTGACGGGAAGCGTCCATCTCAGCCTTAAAGGTTTTATCCTCTTCCCAGAATTTCTGCCACTTCTTTTCTATTTCCGTGAAATTATAATCCATAACCGGCTATGATTCTGTAATTTAAATATCCTGCCGATCGTCCGGCAAAAGATTTACAAAAGTAAAAAACTTATCCAATGTAACATACCGCCCGAAATGCATATTTTTTCTAAATTTGCACACGCTCTCAGATGAGAAATCACACTCACACACATTCAGTCACACTCATGCATCTATGGTCCCGTAGTTCAATGGATAGAATGCCAGATTCCGGTTCTGGTGGTTGTGGGTTCGAATCCCGCCGGGATCACTTTTAATTTCCTGCGTACCCCGTTATATATCAATTAACTCCCTTTCCTGGTATGTGAACCATTTTTTGCAGAATTGGCATATTCGTGTTTCACATCATATCCGAAGGCAAAACCCAATACCTTTTACGAACTGGTGATTAAAATCATATCGAGAAGATGGAAGACCTTCAGATCTTCGACCGTGAAGAATTCGTAGATTCCCTGTTCGGGAATTAAACCTCAGTAAAGGCCTTGACGATTCCCCTGAAATACATTTATAGTTTGTACATTACGGAGATTTAGATCATATTATATTAATCTAGACCAAATGTTTATTAATATGTCCAAAATAATATTATTGGGTCTGGTTTTATTAATCTCTTCAGCAATATATGCACACGAAGATTTATCTCTCAGGATAAAGGAAAAAACAGAAGAAATCTCTCAGGATTCAAAAAATTCTAAATTATACTTTGACAGAGGATTTCTCTATCAGCAACATGAGGAATTTGGCAAAGCCTTATGTGACTATTTAAAATCAGAGGATTTAGGGAATACTGAGCAATTACTTAATTACAGAAAGGCAGAAGTTTGTTTTAGTTTAACGGATTACTCTACAGCATTACAATATGTAAATCAATATCTCGCTGTAAATTCCCCGGATGTGAAGCCACAGAAACTAAAGGCTCAAATTTTAATGAAATTAACCCGGCATTCAGAGGCATTGGATATCTATGGTTTTGTAATAGAAAACACACTTGATATCAGACCGGAAGACATTGTGGAATACAGCACGATCTTTTTATCAATAGACAGTACAGACTATGCCGGATCTATTAATGCAATCGATATGGGACTGGATAAGTTGGGGAATAATATCATATCACTGCGATTAATAAAAACTGACTACTTAAAAAAATCAAATCAACCCGAAAAAGTAATTGAAGAATACAATGCTTTAATTGTGGAAAATCACAGAAAGGAGTTCTGGTATTACAAAAAGGCAAATTATTTATTTGAAATAAACAGGCTTTATGAATCTGATATAGCATTACAACAGGCTAAAGCATCAATAGGAAATCTGAAACCCAAAATCCAGAACACATCCGCGGTAAAAGATCTTATGGTTCAAATCGAAAAAATTGAAAATATAATAAATCATGAAAATTAATATCACTGCCATTCTATTGTTTCTGGGATCAATCTCATTGCATGCCCAGGATGTACTCATCACAAGTGGAGACACCTGGAAATACTTAGATGATGGTTCGGATCAGGGAACTGCATGGTACGGATCCGGATTTAATGATAGTGCCTGGAGTTCAGGAGATGCTCAACTGGGATATGGTGATGGTGATGAAACAACCAAAGTAAGTTACGGACCTAATTCCGGCAGCAAATACCCGACTACATATTTTATAAGATCATTCAATGTGACAGATTCTGCCTTGTATAATCACTTAAAGATTGAAGCAATAAGAGATGACGGAATGGTGGTTTACTTGAACGGGTTTGAAATATGGAGAGATAACATGCCAAATTCTCACAACTACCTGACGTATGCTTCCGGAACAATTGGTGATGGCCAGGAATCCGCATGGATATCAACCACTATAAATAGTACATTGGTAACAGGAAACAATGTAATGGCTGTAGAAATACATCAACGAAGCGGCAGTAGTTCTGATATTAGCTTTGATTTTAAATTAACTGCTTACGATACCCTGCCAATTGAAATTATCAGAGGTCCTTACTTGCAAACCGGAACTCCGGAAAGTGTCATAATAAAATGGAGAACAAACGTTCCAACCGGGAGCATAGTTAATTACGGTACTTCTTTAAACTCATTAACTAATGTTCTTTCGGATAACACTCCAAAAATTAACCATGAAATATTACTTAGTGGCCTGACTCCAAACACTACATATTTTTATGAAATTTCAGATTCAGGAGGCATTTATGTACCAAAAAACAGTGAAATGTTTTTTAAAACATCTCCACTGGCAGAGACAAAGCAATTTGTAAGGGCGTGGATACTTGGAGATGCGGGGACAGCAAATCAAAACCAATTAAATGTCAGAGACAGATATTATAATTATGTCGCAACTGCAACAGATGCTCCAAATCAAACAGACATGATGTTGTTTTTAGGTGACAATGCATATAATGACGGAACAGATTCAGAATATCAAACAGCTATGTTTGATGTGTATTCAGATATGTTGAAAAGATGTGTAGCATGGTCCACTTTAGGAAATCATGATGGACATTCTGCAACTTCAAGCACACAATCTGGTCCGTATTATGATATTTTTTCACTACCTAAATCCGGGGAGGCAGGTGGCACACCTTCAGGAACTGAAGCGTATTATTCGTTCGATTATGCAAACATTCATTTTATCGTTTTAGAATCTCACCAATTGTATCAAAATTCTACGCAAATTGATTGGTGTCTTTCAGACATTCAGGCTACCACTCAGGATTGGATCGTAGCGTTTTTCCACCATCCGGCATACTCAAAAGGATCTCATAATTCAGATACTGAAAAACAATTGATTGCAATGCGAAATAATTTCTTGCCAATATTGGAAGAAAATGGTGTTGATTTAGTCTTAAGTGGTCATTCTCACTCATACGAAAGGTCTTATTTTATCAATGGTCATTACGGAATTGCCAGCAGCTTTGATCCGGTTACACACACGGTGGGAAGTAATGGAGACCTCTCAGGGAAAGCAAATACAGCCGATGGAGCATATACTAAAACATATGAAGATACTGATGGAGCTGTATATATAACAACAGGTTCTGCTGGTAAAAAATCCGGAGGAAGCTTAAATCACAATGCCATGTACGCTTCTATTAATCAATTAGGATCATGTATATTAGAAGTCGACAGCGATGGTGGAACAGGACAAAATCTATCGGTTAAATTTTTAAGGGACAATGGAAACATAGATGATTATTTTTCAATTCACAAGACCGATAGCTCTCTTTCTGTAAATGAATATTTCCATGCGGGTCAGGAATACATACGGCTTTACCCTAATCCTGCTGACAATTTTTTAAATATCGAATTAAGAACAGCAGAAGAATTTAAAAGTGCTGCTATTTTCAGCATTACCGGAGTATTGGTAAAACAAGTAAATAATCAGCAAATTGATGTAAGTAATCTTTCGCCCGGGGAATATTTTATAAAAATAACTACGGATAAGCAATTCTATTTTAAAACAATCATTATTAAATAAACCCTTTGTTTATTAAACCTGTTTCTCTTTACAATTTGTACTTTTCGAAATACAAACAAATTAGTTATGAATAGAACACAAAACATTTTTTTTGCGCTGTGTCTTCTTTTTGGAATTCATTCCGGAGTAAAAGGGCAAGATACGAAGCAGCCCAATGTCATCGTATTTCTTGCCGATGATTTCGGATATGGATCTACCAATGCTTATGGTGCACCAGAATCTTTAATTCAAACTCCAAATATTAACAAACTATCGGAAGAAGGAATTCGATTTACGAATGCATTTACCACGGGTTCTGTGTGTACTCCAACAAGATATGCCTTAATGACTGGAGAATATTCCTGGCGTACAAGTTTAAAAAAGGGAGTGGTGAATTCGAATGATCCGGCTTTGATAGACATTAACAAAAAAACCTTGCCAAAGTACATGCAATCCCTGGGCTATAAAACGGCTCAAGTGGGTAAATGGCATCTTGGGTTTAAAGAGAAAAAGTTTGACAATCTATTAGGAGATATTTATCCTGGTCCAAATGATTATGGCTTCGACTATAGTTTTTCGCTACCAAATAATCTGGACGATGTGCATAAGGTCTATATTGAGAATAACAAAATCTATGGATTGCGTTCTGATAAAATATGTGCTTATGGGAGGTCGTTTTATGGGAAACAATATACAGGTTATGATGCGCCACAAAGAGTAACCGAAAATGTTACAGATGACTTGACCAAAAAGTCAATAGAATGGTTGGAAAGTTTGGATGGAGACGAGCCCTTCTTTTTGTACTATGCTTCAGCTGCGGTTCACCATCCAATTACTCCAAGTCCTGTTATGAGAGGCAAAAGTAATGCAGGAGCATATGGTGATTTTATCCAGGATATCGATAGATCATTGGGTGATTTGATAGCCTATTTAGAAGCAAAGGGAATACGAGACAATACGCTTATTATATTCGCCGGTGACAATGGTGGAGACATTCCAAATAAGAAAGAAGTGATGCCGGAAAATTTTGCTGTAAATAAAGGATTGAAAATTAATGGCGATTTGAGAGGAGATAAACATACCATTTGGGAAGGTGGATTTAAGATTCCTTTTATAGTAAGTTACCCTAAAGTAATTGAAGGAAATCAAACTTCAGAAGCAACAATATCAACGGTTGATATTTATGCTTTTCTGGCAGATTATATTGGAGACAATAAAGGCCTGGAAAAAAATGATGCCCCGGATAGTTATAGTTTTAAATCGGTAGTTGAAAACACTTCAAATAACTATCAACGCCCACCGCTTGTGCATAGAGATGCTCAAGGAAGGAAAGCTGTGCGTTTTGGTAATTGGAAATATATAGAATCTAAAAACGAAAAGTCTAAAAATCCATCAGATAGAGAGCAACTTTTTAACTTAACAAAGGATGGATCGGAGTCAAATAATATTGTGATAGAAGAATCGTCAAAAACCAGGGAGGCAAGGGAGTATTTGATTCAGGTCACAAAAAAGTCTTCAAAAAGTATTTGGAAAGAACAGGTAAGAATTAAATAAGCAGAAAAATGAAAATACGTCAATAAATATTATACATTGCTTAAATTGCACTCCTTTTCGATACTAATTAATTGAATTCAAATCAATGAATATTTCAAAAATACTTTCGGTATTATTTTTAATAGGACTGATTTCTTGTCAAACAACAAGTAAAGATAAAGCTCAGAATAAAGAGTTGCCCAAGCGACCAAACATTATTTTTATGATGTCGGATGATCATGCTTATCAAGCCATCAGCGCATACAGTAATCATTTAGTGGAAACACCTAATATTGATCGTATAGCCAGGGAAGGCATGAAGTTTACCAATGCTTGCGTAACGAATTCTATTTGCGGGCCTTCAAGAGCCACAATATTAACAGGTAAGCATACTCATATACATGGTAAAACGGATAACTATTTCCCCTTTGATGAAACGCAAATGACTTTTCCTCAATTATTGCAAAAAGCAGGTTATCAAACGGCCATGTTTGGGAAATTGCATTTTGGGAATAATCCTAAAGGGATTGATGAATTTAAAATTCTTCCCGGACAGGGAGCGTATTATAATCCAGAATTCATTACAAACAAGGGTAATATTACTGTTGAGGGGTATGTGACGGATATCATAACGGATATGACTATTGACTGGTTGGATAATCGCAGAAATGAGGAAGATCCATTTATGTTATTTTATCTGCACAAGGCACCTCATAGAGAGTGGTTGCCGGCACCACGTCATTTTAAGGAGTATACAAAGAAAACATTTGTAGAACCTGAAACATTGTTTGACAATTACGAAGGGCGTGGTACGGCAGCTAAAACCGCCGAAATGAACCTGCTGAAACATATGAATTGGGCAGGTGATTCTAAACTTTACCCTGCTATGATGAATGAACTAAATATAAAAGATGAGTCTGGTTGGGATATCGACGCTTTTAATCGTGAAGTAGGACGCATGAATCCAGAGCAACGAGCGGTTTGGGACGCAGTATATACACCTTTGATGGAAGATTTTAAGACGAAGTATCCGGAAATGAACGAAAAGGAATTGATGCAATGGCGTTACCAACGCTATATGCAGGATTATCTTGGTTGTATTGCATCGGTTGATGAAAATGTTGGCCGCTTACTGGATCATTTAGAGGAGCAGGGTCTTGCTGAAAATACAATCATCGTTTATACATCCGATCAAGGGTTTTACCTGGGAGAACACGGTTGGTTTGATAAGCGTTTTGTCTACGACGAATCATTTAAAACGCCTTTATTAGTTCGTTGGCCCAATGTGATTACTCCAGGTACAACGAATACTGAAATGGTTCAAAACCTTGATTTTGCACAAACATTTTTGGAAGCTGCAGGTGTTGATGCACCGGCTGATATGCAAGGCGAAAGTTTGATTCCTTTATTGCTTGGGAATGATGATGAGTGGACCAGAGATGCCGTGTATTACCACTACTACGAGTACCCGGCAATACATATGGTTAAAAGACATTATGCCATTATTACTGAGGAATATAAACTAGTGCATTTTTATTATGATGTAGATGAGTGGGAGCTGTATGATCGTAATAAAGATGTTAATGAAATGAAGAATGTGATCAATGATCCTGCCTATGCTGATATCATGGTAAAACTCAAAGAGCAATTATTGAATTTGCGTAAAAAATATGGTGATAGTTCGGAGTTAGATCAGGAACTACTTCAAAAATATCTTAAAAATAGAGGGTGAATGAATTAATAATATTGGAAAATGTTCCTGATTATTACTCATAATTCGACATTGAAGGAGGTAGTGATGAAGGATCACTGCCCCAGCTCTCATTGGGCTGTTCACCCATGTTCATGATCAGCTTTCCTCCCTTTACCAGTTCATCGTGATAAAACCAGGCTTTATCCAGCATAATACCATTTAAGGTTGAGGATTGAATATACCGGTTTTTTGAACTGTTATTTTTTGTTTCTATTACAAACTCAGATCCGGGGTAATATTCCTCATTTAGCTTAATGGTGATCTTATCAAAAATGGGGCTACCGATTTCATAGATAGGTTTTTCGGCAGCTCCTGCCCTCATTTCAAAAAGACCCATTTTTAAAAGTACCGACAGGGAACCCATCAAACCCTGGTCCTCATCTCCATTATACCCCTTAAAGGGGGAAAGGTCGCTGTATATCCTTTCAACAACCTCACGTGTCCAGAACTGTGTCAACCATGGCTCACCGGCATAATTAAATACAAATCCCACCTGCATGGATGGCTGATTCCCATAATTCAGGAAAGCCATTCTGCGCATATCTGCTACAAATCTGTCGGACCTGTAATTCAGTGTGATGAAATTATGCTGGTCGGCAATCAAAAATTGCTGATTCAGCTTTTTTGCAGCAGCCTTGTTTCCTCCCATTAAATTGAACAGTCCCTTCATATCATGAGGTACATACCATGTCATCTGGGCGGCCGTACTTTCAACAAATCCTTTTTGAAAATCAATGGGACTGAAAGGCTCTTTCCATTCTCCATCCACATTCCGGGGTCTCATCCATCCACTGCCCTTATCCCAGATATTCTTATAATTTTCTGCCCGTTTCATAAACATGCTGTAGTCCTCTTCTTTTCCGAGTGATCTGGCCATCTGTGCCAGGCACCAGTCCTGAAAAGCATATTCCAGGGTCTGTCCGGCTCCATCGTTATGGAAGCCATTGTTTTTATCAGGCATGGGATAGGGTACATAACCATTGTTTATGTAGTAGGTTAATCCACCTCCCAGATTGGTCTTGTGTTCATAGCCTGCTTTTCCCATAATTCCACCTGGAAGGGCGTTCTTTCTCATGCCTTCATAAGCCTGACTTACATCAAAATTCCTGATTCCTTTCATATAGGCTGAAACAATGAAGGGAGTTGATGATGCACCCGTCATGACATAGGTATAGTTTCCGCCTGAGGGACCACGAGGTATCAAACCCCCGTCCTGGTACATCAATAACATCGAATTAACAAACTCTGCACTTACTTCGGGATACACCAAATGCCAAAGTGTGTTTAATGTCCACTGCGCACCCCAGAATGAGTCCGAGTTATAATGATGAAATTCGGGTTTGCCGTCTTTGTCAAGGGGAATCTGACCTGTCCTCGGTTTATCTCCGGTCATATCGCAATACTTCCCGTTAACATCACTTATAATTCTTCTACCCTGCAGAGCATGCCAGAGATCTGTATAGAACCTTGATTGTTCTTTAACCGTTCCACCTTCAACTTCAATTTTGCCCAACCACTGGTTCCAGGTATCGAATCCATCCTTTCTTACCTGGTCAAAATCCCAGTGTGGGATTTCAGATTCCAGGTTTATTCGGGCCTGCTCAATACTTACATAGGAAACTCCAACCTTCATCTGGATTCTTTGCTCCTCATCCCCATTGAAACTGACGTATATTCCACCGTTACTGCCCTCAAATTTTTTACTGGATTTCAAAAGTTTTTGATTCTGCCATGCTTTCATTCCCCCGAAAGGGGTATCAAACTGAATCACATAATAAACATAGGTCGCCTTTGGCCTTCTGCGGGTGGCTTCCATAAGGGCATATCCCTCAATTTCATTGTTTTTCACCTGCTTTGCATATCCGCTTTTGGTACCACCTGGTCCTAATTGAGTTCCCAGATCCAGAAGAATATGCTTGCCCGCAACTGCCGGGAATAGATACCTGTGAAATCCCACCCGGGTAGTGGCTATGAGTTCTGCCAGAATTCCATAATCCTCAAGGTATACGGAATAAAAACCGGCCTCAGCAACTTCCTTATCATGACCGTATGCGGAGCTGTAAGTCTCAGATCCAAGATGTCCCTTAAACTCGCCTGTCAGAGGCATTACGGGTAGTCCGGAAAGTTGCCATGCATGGATATGGCTGAAAAAATGAATTCTGTCCTTATTGTATCTGTAACCGGATTCCCAGGCACCGCCTACGCCCATATCCGGACTAAGATTCACCATACCAAAGGGCATGGTGGCTGAATTAAAAAAGAACCAGCGGGAGTTGGCAGCATCCAGAAGGGGATATACGAGTCCCGCCGGAGACAATTCCCTTTTTTCCTGGGCATTCACTTCCTGAATCGGAAAGGAAAGTGCAGTAACCAGCGATAACAATAAAATTCCTGACCTGAACAGATTTTTGCCAACCATATGCTTAAAATTTATTATTTGTAAAACTAATCCTTTTCCAATAAAACATAAACTCAAGAGGCAGGTAGGAATGGAGAAGTTCATATGATCAGATTGACGATGTTTGTGTTGTTGGGATAGAAATCATTGATATCATCATTCTTCAGGGATATGCATCCCAGGGTCCAGTTCACCCTGCCTGAGCTTGTCCCGTACCGGATTACTGCCGAAAACAACCGGGTATTGCTTAATTACAGTAGTATCGCTTACAATGGAGAGTCCAATAATACCGAAAGACTTAAGGAGTAATTTTTAAGTGAGTCCTGGGAATGTCCACATCCCAAAATCATTATTACCAGGCTTAAAGTGCATAATAGTGATTTCATAATATAAATAACGCTAAAAATCTACAAGTATTATGCAATGAAACTTTAGGAGACGTACAAAAAAAAGTATAAAATATTTCTTAGGCCCCCTAAAAAAAACGATAGAGGGAATAAAAAAGAGTATAATATAATTGTACAACCTATAAAAAAGCATACCTTTGACAAAAATAAGTGTATAATTTTAAATTAATATTTATGAAAAATCCTTACAAAAAGGTACTGGTATTAAGCCTTGCTTTTGCGTTTTTAGGTGCAGGGAGCTTGTTTGCAACCGATGGCAATGAAGTAGATACCGGTACAACAGCCTGGATGCTGACCTCCACTGCATTGGTACTTTTGATGGTGCCTGGGCTGGCGATGTTTTACGGGGGACTTGTACGGACAAAGAATGTCCTTGGTACTATGATGCATTCTTTTGCTGCCATGGGTATTATGACAGTTTTATGGGTGGCTATCGGATATTCCATGAGTTTCGGGTCCAACGTACTTGGAGGCTGGTTTGGCTGGAACAGTGATTATTTTTTCCTCAGGGGTATTGATGAATCGATAATGGATGCCGGGGTACCGGAATATGTTTTCTCTATGTTCCAGGGAAAATTTGCCATCATAACACCTGCACTGATAGCGGGAGCCTTTGCTGAAAGGGTTACCTTCAAAGGATACGTAGTATTTATAGCCCTGTGGGGAATCCTGGTATATAATCCACTCTGCCACTGGGTGTGGGCCGAGGATGGCTTCCTTTTTAACCTGGGAGCAAATGGAGCAATAGATTTTGCAGGAGGTACAGTTGTTCACATCTCAGCCGGAGTATCAGGTCTTGTCGCAGCCATTTATCTGGGTGCCAGGAAAGGTTTTCCAAGAACTGCCATGCCACCCAGTAATATGACCATGACCATGATGGGAGCGGGACTCCTGTGGGTTGGCTGGTTTGGATTTAATGCTGGTAGCAGTGTGAGCAGTGGACTAAGTACTGCACAGGCACTTACAGCAACGCAGGCCGCGGGTGCCGCTGGTGCGATCATGTGGATCATTCTGGAAGGATTTCATAAGGGTAAAGCAACTGCACTCGGATTTGCATCCGGTATACTTGCGGGACTTGTGGCAGTTACACCTGCAGCCGGAGTTGTACAGCCAGCCGGAGCACTCATACTCGGATCCATTGCATCTGTTCTTTGCTATGGGGCCATCATGCTTAAAAACAGGGCCGGATACGATGATAGCCTGGATGCATTCGGTATTCATGGTGTTGGTGGTATTGTCGGGGCAATATTTCTAAGCTTTTTCATCCGTCAGAGCTGGATGGATGCTGCAGCCCTTGCAGCCGGGGGAACCTGGACTGTAATGCAGCAGCTGGGAGTACAGGCAGTCGCCGTTCTGGTTGCAATTGCATATGCTGCAATTCTGACACTGGTTATCCTTGTCGTAGTGGAGAAGGTAATTGGATTGAGAATGAAAAATAAGGATGAAATGCAGGGAATGGATTTCTCAATACACGGTGAACATGGATACGGCATGGTGAATGCCGGTTAAGAGGTATGAGAAATTGATTAATATTAAAATGAACTGATATGAAACTTATAACAGCCATCATACGAGAAAATAAACTGGATCTAGTTCGTCAGGCATTAACGGATGCCGATATTACCCGCATTACCGTAAGCCGTGTTTCTGGTCATGGACAGCAGGTAAGAGAACAGATTTACAGGGGACAAACGGTTACCCCGGATCTTATCCCAAAGATCCGACTTGAGATTGCAGTTAATGATGAATTTATAGATATAACTGTAGATACTATCATCAATAGTGCAAAGACTAATGGCAAAGGAGAGCTTGGGGATGGAAAGATCTTTATCACACCACTTGAAGAATGCATAAGGATACGTACCGGGGAAAGAGGAGGAACAGCAATATAGATACAGCAGGAGAAACGCAGTTTTTTTTAAAAAGTAAAACCTGGCAGGAACCCTTAACCTGCCAGGTTTTTTGGAAATGAAAACCACTTTGTCAAAACCACTACCGTTAAAAAACTACGCCAGAGAACCTGGCGAGATGTTTATTAACTGGTTCAAAAATACCTTACTTTCGAATGTGTTTTGAAATGCGGGTGGTGATGTAGCTCACCTTTTCTGTTGATTTATCTTATACCCTGCACAAAAAAAAGGAGCATCGTGCCAGATACTCCTTTCAGGTCGAGATCATAAACTATTATCGTAGAAGTGATTCATCCACTTTTTTGCGGGAGGAATACATAATTTTCAGGGCACTGGCTTTTCTCAGATTCTGTTTTACTTCAGTAACGATACCCATTTTAGTGTTCTGGTCTATCTTAAGAGAAACAGTCATTTGCTTCTGATCGTTTTCATCCATCTGCTCCCTCTCACTGGTTATAAAATCGCGGATATCTTCCGGTGTGGCAAATGTATCGTTCAACTGGATACGTGGCTCGGATCCGAATGTTTTCTGGAGATTCGGGTGCGGTTTCCCTATGTAGATATAACTTACAAGTGACTTCTTCTCCAGTTTTTTGATTTCGGTTGCTTCTGGAAGAATCACACTAACCTTAAGATCTGTCTCCCGCATAACCGTTGTAACCATGAAGAAGAACAACAGCATGAAAACAATATCAGGCAAGGAAGCAGTATTGATGGATTTGAGTTCTTTTCCTGATTCTTTTTTAAATCTGGACATAATAATTATTATTTTATTTCCACTGGTTCAGCCTCTGAAATTGCCATGGGGTATACCTTTTTTACTGCTACGATCAGAGCCTTCTCGGTCTCGTTAAGAGGATCCAGATTCTGGTATGTCTTTCCGAATCGATCCATACAGATCTCATCCCTGAGTTCATTTACTGCTGCAGCAAGTTCATTCTGCACCGCAATATATTTGCCGTAGGAAGTACCCCTGTCATTTCTAAGCGAAATCACTCCCTTAGAAACCATCATATCCCCGAAAAAGTCCACAGTTAAAGGTCTTTTTTCAGGCAGGTCCGGATCATCATTCGGATTGAGAAAGAATTCCTTAGTCTTTTCCTTTAGCTCACTAATATCAATTACTGCCCTTTCAACGAATAGTTGGTCTTGTTTATTGATCAGAATTACAAACACATTTCGTTCCCTGATCTTATCGTCGTCATCCTTTTGATCTTCTTCCGGCATGGGAGGAAGAAGACGGGAAATACCGGTATCAATATCCATTGTGGTGGCAACAAGGAAAAATATCAACAGGAGGAAGGCTATATCTGCCATCGATCCCGCATTGATTTCCTGAATTCCTCTTCTGGCCATTTATTCTAAATTTTAATGTCTCTATTAATATTAATGTGTACCGGGATATAAAGATTATCCCGCTCACGTACTATTTAAATATATTTGCGATCGCTGAATACAGGATCGAAACAATTGCCAGTATACCAAGAATGTAAGTGAAAATCAGGGTTGTACCGACAATCTGCAGGGTTCCTGGAACATTGTCAGGTCCTGTATACATTATCAGGTTTATAAGGGTGTCATCTGCAAGCTGGTATGATACAAAAATCAGAACAGCCGCTATTCCCAGTACAATCCCCATTCTTTTAAGCGCCTGGAGATTGGTGATTATCAATACCAGCTGAAACACAATTAAAATAGCAACGGTTATAATCAGCAGTATATATGACCAACGCAGAATGACATTGGTGATTATAGGTTCGGCGGTGGAAGTCCCCTCGGTCCCCTCCACAAAGCCACCGAAAAAGAATACACCCACAAACACTAATGAAACAGCCATTAATGCCCAGAGGGTATATTGGGAAATTTTAGAAATCGCCATGGTGCTTATTTATTAAGGTTATGGTGTACCAGCAGGTCGATTAGTGTTATGGAAGCATCTTCCATTTTGTTCACAATGCTGTCGATTCTGGATACAATATAGTTATAAAAGATCTGCAGTATAATAGCCACGACCAGACCGGATACGGTTGTGATCAGAGCAACCTTAATACCACTGGCTACAAGCTGCGGAGAAACGTCTCCGGCAATCTGGATGGAATCAAAGGCTGCGATCATACCAATAACTGTTCCCATGAAACCTAACATAGGAGCAATGGAGATAAACAGCTGGATCCAGGAAAGATTTTTCTCAAGGAGTCCCATCTGGACACTTCCATATGCAATTACAGATTTCTCAGCAACATCAACACCTTCATGTGCGCGATCGAGTCCCTGGTAGAATATACTGGCAATTGGTCCACGGGTGTTCCGGCATACTTCCTTTGCCGCATCCACACCGCCAGAAGCAAGTGCTTCCTCTATTTTGACAAGAAGCTTGTCTGTATTGGTTGTTGACAGGTTAAGATAAATGATCCTTTCAATACAGAGAGCAAGACCAAATATCAGGGTCAGTAATACAAAACCCATGAAGGTAGCACCACCTTCAATAAATAGTCTCTTGACCTGTTTGTGCATGGACATCTCAGCTTCACCGGTCTCTTCTTCAACCACTGCAGGGGCTACTTCTTCCTCAACAGCCACGGTTGAGTCGGTCTGCTCTGCTACAGGTTCTTCTGTTCCTTCAGGCTCCTGTGCAAAAGCAAAATTGGATGCCAGCATAAACAACATCCCGGTTAAAGCTATAAGCGCGAATAACTTTTTCATGATCTCTTTTTTGATTAGTTATAAGTTTAACGAAAATAATGATTCTTAATTATAATAATATAATAATATTCAAAAACTTTGTGTCTTCACCTGCCGTCCACTCCCAATATGATCCGAACTCTCTCTGCTTTGCGGAGAGAGAGGGATTCGAACCCTCGATACCGATTCACTCAGTATATACGCTTTCCAAGCGTACGCCTTCGACCACTCGGCCACCTCTCCTGGGTCAAAATCGAGGCGCAAAATACAAAAAAAATAAACAACCACAAGTCTACGAAATAGTTATTTCGCCGTTAAGTGACTTATTTAAAAGTAGTTTAATCTCTTCGTGGGAAAGTTCCTGTCCAAGAAGGAACATCAGCTTGGTAATGGCGGCTTCAGGAGTACTGTCAAAGCCACTGAGAATACCTGCCTTAATAAGGTGCTCACTGGTTTCATACCTTCCCATCTCAACGCTTCCCTGAGTACACTGAGTTATGTTAAGAAAGATAATCCCGGCATCATTTGCAGTCTTTAGTTTTTCATAGAACCAGGGGTCGGTAGGTGCGTTGCCGGCACCGAAAGTTTCCAGAATTACAGCTTTCAGTCCTTTGGTCCCCAGGATGGCATCCAGGGTATATTCGGAAATGCCCGGGAAAATTTTAAGGATAGCAATGTTATTGTCAAGCCGGGTGTGGATCTTAAGACCGGCATCCCGGTCTTTTTTCAGAATTCGACGGGCATGATACTTTAAATGCACACCTGACTCAGCGAGTGTGGGATAGTTGGGTGATAGAAATGCATTGAAATCTTCTGCATTATGTTTTGTAGTACGGTTGCCGCGGAAGAGTTTGAATTCAAAATAGATACAAACTTCGGGAACCATGGGGACCCCGTCCTTATCCGCCGCCGCGATCTCGATCGAGGAAATCAGGTTTTCCCTTGCATCTGAGCGCAGTGTGCTTACCGGCAGCTGGGCCCCTGTGAAAATCACAGGTTTTGCCAGGTCCTCAAGCATGAAACTCAGAGCCGAAGCGGAAAAAGACATGGTATCGGTTCCGTGCAAAACTATGAATCCGTCATACTCAGAATAGTTTTCCTTTATCAGTTTAGCAATACTGACCCAGGTGTCAGGTTTTATATTTGATGAGTCCACCACCGGGTGAATAGTAACTGCTTCGAATCTGTGCCCGAACTTTTCAATTTCAGGCACATGTCTGCGAATCTGCTCAAAATCAAAAGGAGTCAGGGATTTTTTCCCCGGTATATTGATCATGCCGATGGTTCCGCCAGTATATATAATCAATATTGATTTTTGCATCGGTTCAGATTTTTACATTAAACAGGGAAACTGCATTCCTGGTAGTATTTTCTGCTATTTCATCCAGGGATACTTTTTTTAACCCGGCAATCTTTTCAGCGGTGTGGACCAGGTAGGCGGGCTCGTTGCGTTTCCCTCTCAAGGGAACTGGAGCCAGGTAAGGGGCATCTGTTTCAAGTATAATATGTTCAAGATCAATATCCTTAACAACAGAATCAAGATCCGAATTTTTAAAAGTAACTATTCCCCCGATACCCAGTTTAAATCCGTAACCAATGATATGGTCCGCCTGTTCTTTATTTCCCGTGAAGGCATGAAATATTCCTGTTAGAGAATCATCATTCTCCTTATCCATGATGGTGAATAATTCGTCAAAAGAATTTCTTGCATGGATGACAAGTGGAAGCCCTGTTTCCTTTGCCAGGATTATATGATCCCTGAATGATTCTTCCTGTTGCTTTGCAAATGTTTTGTCCCAGTAAAGATCAATCCCGGTTTCCCCTATGCCCCAGTATTTTCTTGTATCCAAAAGATTCTTGAGCTTGCTCAGTTCCCGGGTATAATCCTTTTTTACGGAAGTTGGGTGCAAACCGATCATGGGCAGGCAATTATCAGGGTACCTGTCAGCCAGTGCATGCATTGCATTCACTGTAGAGCCATCAACATTGGGCATGAACATTTTCAGGATGCCCTTGTCCAGTGCAGAATTTACAACCTCATCGCGATCCTCTTTGAATTCACGAAGGTATAAATGAGTATGTGTGTCGATGAAAATCACCCAATCTTAGCCATACAAATCTAACAAAAAATGGAGAGATCCCGGAGCAGGATCCGAAAATTCAATTAGTAAGTGCGACGATTAGAGATCAAAGATAAGCGAGCGAGCTCGCTTATCTTTGAAGTGCTAAAAAATATTAATCGTTGCAAAATGACAAAGAAAAGTTATTGCCATCTC
>SDBV01004123.1_pt1 | contig 21063 bp, 21 predicted proteins | sample 2277081 | NCBI WGS metagenome assembly SDBV01 (sample SAMN10402039, study PRJNA504765) | marine sediment metagenome | isolation source: marine sediment core GS10_PC15, 223 cmbsf | place: Arctic Ocean: Southern Knipovich Ridge | collected 2010 | reverse complement strand
CCCCGTATTGGGGGTATTTTCTATGTAGGTGCTTTGTCAGATTAAAATTGTATTATTTACCAGAAGTTCTCCCCCACTGTCTGGGCAATCTTTCTAATCAGAAATGTAACTACTCAGCCATGTCACTATGAGGGGCACAAAGTGTCCCGAAGCAGTCTCCTGGTTTTTAGCGAAAACGCCCTTATGGAGATTGCCCCGGTCCCGTCCCGATGGTCCAGGATCGAGATCTGGCTCTTCCCGAGACAGCCTTCGTCGCAAAAAAACGCTCCTCTATGACAAATGTGGATGTTTTTTACGATGGCTGAGCAATTACTCAGAAATATTGAATTTAAACAACGTGCGAGTATTGGTAATGACTTGAGATTGGGGGAATTGCTATCTGTGAACCCCAGGCAGGAAGACCTGATGGATTTTGGTATCCACTACCATCAATGAGATCTGAGAAGTATGTAGAGACCCTGCTACAGAGGCTGGATTAATGAAATTAATGGTGATTTCACCCTTATAGGTGTTTACCTTATTTCGATCGAAATTATCTGGTGTGATCTGGATTGAGGTTGGTGTGGTTCCATTTCCCGGATTGGCAGAGTAGAAAGAGCCTGTTTTTGTCACTTGCCAGGTTAATTGAGCGTTATTACCGACAATTGTCGGTGATAAATCTTGATAAGATGGGTAGGTAGACCATATAGTCAGTGGTACTAAATAAGGAACCTAAATTCTCAGGAAGATTCCCCAGAGTTGTAGAAAGACTAGTGTCGATTTCTGTTCCGAAATCCTGTATCCAGTAAGAATGGTAATCCCCACTTCCTTGGTAAAAGCCTACCCCGATCGCCCGCGTTGACGGGTTGAGAATGTTGGCTCGATGCCCTTTGCTGTTCATCCAGCCCTGTATAACAGCTTCGGGAGAATGATATCCAGCGGCAGCGTTTTCACCATTCGCACCGGAGTAATAATTCGCGATTCTCTCCCAGGGACCACATTTCTTAACCAATGTTCCACATTCTCGATCCATGGTGTTATGGCTGAAATAATTGTCCAGGCTCATATCCGCCGCCTGGTAGCGGGCTGCATTGGTTAATCCCTCAGAACGCTTCAGAGGTGTTAGGCTGCGACTGGTGCGTTCCTGGTTAACTAAATCGATCACCTGCTGTTCGAAATCTGAATTGTATGCAGCAACAACCTGACCAGCACAGCCTGCATATTGCAGAGATGGGGTTGTAGGGTCTGGATTTGCTGGTGGGGTACCGATCACGCCACCATCCGCCAGAACAGGTTGGGCGGAAGAAAATAAGCTCAATATGAGGATGAAGAAACCAATTCGAATTAAATAAATTTTCATTTTGCCAGTATTCACCAAGATTCAAGATATCTATCGGTTGTCCGATCGCAAGAAGCGCAGTGTTATCCTTCATTACCACGATACTCGCGATTAAAGTATCCTAAGTATTTCTTGGTACGGCAATAGGAAAAAAGTCCCCCCTAGCGAAATTGTTATGTGCGTGGGATGGATTTCCGGGCTAGGTAATCTACACGCTGGTTGTTGCGGTCGCCTGCATGCCCCCTAACCCAATGCCAATTTATCTGGTGGGTCTGGATGACTCTATCTATCGCCTGCCACAAGTCTACGTTTGCCAGTTTGCCACCTTTTCGCCGCCAATTGCGCGCCCGCCAATTCGGAATCCATTCGGTGATGCCGAGTCTTAGATATTGTGAATCGGTATAGAAATTGACCTGGCTGGGGTGTTTGAGTGCCTCAAATGCCTGGATGGCTGCGGTCAGTTCCATACGGTTGTTGGTCGTCTCGGCATCAGAACCGGTCAGAGTTTTTTCACTGCTATCAAAAATTAACAAAGCTGCCCAACCCCCGGGACCGGGATTGGGATCGCATGCACCATCAGTGTATATCGTCACGCGCTGAAGATCAGTCATTTAAAATCCCTTCAATTTCCTGGGCAAGGCAGCATTGTGCACTTTGGTGTCTGGGATGCGTGACAGCATCTAAATTAATTTGTCAGGTTGTGCAGTTCTGCAGCTGTCTCGTCCATCAGCTCTAGAGTAGCGGGTATACGGTCCGGGGTAAAGTAATAACGGAAGATTTGTGTGCCTACATCGCCAAGGACCCAGCGCACTACCCTCCACGATTCTAATCCCGGTTCTGGTTGTGCCTTGGTAAGCAATTCCTGGGCGGCAGCCCACTGTGGATTTTCTCTGGCATAAGAGCCCAGGAAATCCATCACTGAAGCCCGAGTAGGAAATGAACCACGAGATTCAATAAATTTCGCTTGTTGTTCTGGAGAACTCAGCCATTTAATAACCAGCCAGGCAGCTAAATTCTCTTCTGGTGTACCCGCGAACATGACAAATGACGGTCCATTGACAATGATGACTGACTCTCCCTGTGGGGTGGGAAAGCCTGTTACGGTCCAGGCATCATTGTTACTGGCTCTTTCGAATTCAGAGGCTTGGTAGGTTAGATCTGATAGTGAACCTGTTATGAACAAGGCTCTTCGATTCGCAAATTCAATCTCTGCCGGTGATTCCGTCACCTCCCAGGCGCAGCCCTGATCGAACAGATCTTTCAGAAACAGGAAAGAGCTTTCGGATTGTGGTGTGTTGAACTGGTACCCGCTCCCCTCAGGATGGATGATAGAGCTGCCAAAGGCGTACATCCAGCTCAGAATCCCACCTGGTGTTGTATTAATCAACCAGCCTCCACTGCCGTCATCTTGAGGGAGATCGTTGCTGTTATTGGCTCCCGCTGCAGCACAGGCTTGTTCTTTGAATTCTTCTGAGGTGCTGGGTGGAGAGGAGAAGCCCAATTCTTTCGCCCAAGTGGTATTGTAATACATTAATGGGGCTGAGCGCACTGCGGGAAATCCGAATCGATTCCGTTGGTTCACATCTTGTTCCAGAAAAACGCTGTAGAAATCTGCCAGCTCCTCAATGCTAAAACCCCACTCCGGATCATTAACATAGGTGTTCAAACCGGTTACTGGTTTTCCGCTGGTAATCCAAGATAGAATTTGATAGTTTGCGCCGATGGCCAGATTTGGCAGCCCGGCAGCTGCTTCTGCAGCCTCAATTCTCTCATATAGAGAATTGAAAGTGCCCTGATATGTACTTTCTACTGTAATGCCGAAATCATTGGTTGCGTTGAAATTCTCGATAGACTGTTGGATAGCTGTTCCAGTTTCCCCGGACCATGGATGCCAGAAAGTAAGGGTTAAGCCGTTCAAATCTGATCTATTAACTTCTATGGATGAGGTTGGCTGAGGGGTAATTGTTGGGATAGGGGTGCTTGTGATCCCAGGCCTGGTTGGTGTTGGAGTTGATTCCGGAGTTTCGAATAAAACAAGCGGTGTCGGTGTTGGTTGGCCGCTGCAGGCTGCCAAAAGTGCCATGGAAAGAATTAAGATCGCCAAGTGTATGGGGCCTGCTGGAGTGATCATCCCAAATGAGGTAAGATAATCCCTGGAGTCTGGCACGCGCCTGCTCTGAAGTTCTTTAGTCACCAAAAATCACCATCATGATTAGCTTTTCGCGATCCGAATTTCTGTTCCGATTGACACCGAGAATATTGGTCAAGGCCAAGTACGCCTAGCGATTATATCAAAGCTGCTATTTTTAAAAACATCAAAGAGCCCTTATGCCGGATCTGACCCCGGAATTACTACCAGCCCTGAGATCGCATCGTCTTCCCGGCTTAGAATTGGGAGGGGATCTAATTTATCCGGATTATGAGGGTCGTTCTCTGCTGAATGTCCCTGCCAGCATTTGCCGTTGGTTGGGGGCACCCACGCTTGGGGCAAAACCTCTGGTTCCCCAATTTACCCGATCCTTAGAAAATAAATACCAAAATGTCATCCTGATTTTGATAGATGCACTTTCGCTGGAAAGATTGACAACCTTGATAAATGCTGGCAGCTTACCGGTATGGGGAAAACTGGCTGAGAAGGGGATCCTGGCTCCGATTACCTCCATCACACCCAGTACAACAGCCTCTGCTCTGACCAGCCTGTGGACTGGAACCGGCGCGGCTGAACATGGCATCGTTGGTTATGAAATCTGGATGAAGGAGTATGGGATGGTTGTTAATGCCATTCTTCATGCGCCGATGAGCTTTCAAGGTGATGTTGGCAGCCTGCGAAAAGCTGGATTTAATCCTGAAACATTTATCGGGCCACCCTTGCTTGGCACCCATTTGACCAACCATGGGATTCAGGTTTACGCATTTCAGCATCACAGTATAACCCGTTCTGGGTTATCCCGGATTCTGCTCCAGGATGTTACCGTGAACCCATTCCGCACCCAATCAGATCTGTGGGTAAATGCTCGCAATGTTCTCGAAAACAACCCGAACGGGCGGAAATATATCTGGATTTATTGGGGAGAGGTGGATTACCTGTCCCACAATTACGGCCCGGATGACGAGCGCACGATCGGTGAGCTGGCAATTTTCTCTACGTCATTCAAAGAACTGTTTTTAGATCGGTTGAAACCGGAGATCAGGCGCAATACTCTGCTGATCTTGATGGCTGACCACGGTCAGATCAAAACTCAACCAGACCCGCATTACGATCTACGCAGCCATCCTAATCTTGTCCGTCGCCTGCATATGATGCCCACTGGGGAAAACCGCTTGGCCTATTTGTTTTTACGCCCCGGTCAAGGAGAAGCAGCTCGTGAGTATATCGAGCGCACTTGGCCTGGACAATTTTCTTTCCTGGATCCGATCTACGCGGTCGAGTCTGGATTGTTCGGTCCTGGGAAGTTACACTCACGTTTATATGATCGCTTGGGCGATTTAATCGTTGTATCCAAGAGTGAGGCTTTTCTGTGGTGGTCTTCCAAACCTGACCATTTGAAGGGTAGGCACGGTGGTTTATCTGCCGATGAGATGCTAATCCCTTTTCTGGCCGCAGGTCTATAATCCCCGTTATATAAAGAATCTGAAGATAATAATCAGCTAATCAACCTCGGATTGACAGGCTTGGATTTGGATTCCTGCAAGGGTCTAAGAAGGGGTTATCCGGTTATGGTAAGAAATCCCAAGGATTTACTTTACCGTAATCATTATGCAGCATCTCAAAGTGGATGTGCGGACCGCTTGATTTACCAGTGCTGCCGATCGTACCAAGTGGGGTGCCCTGGAAAACGCTTTGACCACAAACGACGCTATATACCTGCATATGGGCATATGCGGTCTGCCAGCCGTTCCCATGATCGATGACCACCATATTTCCATAGCCAAAATTATTCCACCCAGCGTAGACCACGACGCCGTTGTCTGCAGCCCACATAGCCTCGCCAAGATCGCCGTCAATATCAATTGCGAAATGGTTCGTGGAAGGAGAGTAATCGTAACCGGATATGAAGTGGGCATTACTCGGCCAGATAAATGCGCCTGTTCCAACTGCCCCGTCCATGATAGTTCCGCAGGCGCCGGGACCGATAAACTTGGCAACTCCTGGATTCGCTCTGGTGATCTGAGGCGCGCTCCAGGTGACAAATTGCCGAGATCCTCCTGGGACAACTAAGAATGTGCCTGGCTCGATATCAGGATTTGACCAATCACCCAGCGTTTCCAGATCCAGATTATTCCCTTCCCAGCTGATGATTTCCTCAGGGGTGACGCTGTAGCCTTGGGCAACACCGTTCAAGCCCTCCCCGGCCGACCATCTGTGGTAGGTGCCATCCAATGGCAATATATTTAATTCCTGTCCCTCTACAAGAGCATGCGGATTATCGGCGAGAAGGAAGTAGTTGCCCCAAAAGATAGTTTCCGGTTTCAAGCCAAATTTTTCAGCAATGCCAAAGACAGTATCACCGGGTTGGACAACATATGTAACCACTTCTGTCCTGGGTCGAGTAGGGATAGTTGTGTGCACTTGAGCCAGGCGCGGGATACCAGCCTCATAAACAGCTTTGTCAGAAGATAATGGCGGGAGATCCGGTAAAACGTACGTGGGTGTTGAGGTAGGCAGGGTTGCTGCTTGAGCGGCTTGTTGGGGGGGTTCCGATTCGGGGGCGCGCAGGTAATATGCTTGCATCACCCATACGACGAGAAGGGCGAGGGCAATAAAGAGCATATGCGTGCCAATCCGCAAGACCGAATCGGCGATCCCGAGACGAGAAAGGCTGCCCAAGATCAAGAAAAGACGGCTCTCTCTCGTAGATTCTGTTTCAGGCTCTACTTGTGGGGCCGTAGCTAAGTCTTTATCTTCTTTTGTTGGGAAGAGCTCCGCGGAAGGTTCCTGGAGCTCTTCAGGGAGTTGATCGTCTTGCATACGAAATATCTCCGGACCGCATAATAACACTGCCTATCCAATCCGTCAACTGCCCTGAGCTGCAATTTAATCGGACTTCAGGCGAACAAAAATCCGGTTGAATGCCCCTTAGAAGGAGGTATTTTAAGGATTTTCAAGACTATCGATGGCATCGTTTGCCGCTGAGACAGGAGTGGATTGCTGTTTCAAAATATCGACAGTAGCCTGTTGAAGGGTTGGTCCGATGACCGCCATGACATCGTTAGGCGGGATAATTTGAGCTGATTGGACGATCTTTTCCACTAATCCGCGCAGAGCGACATTCGACCAACCTTCCAGGGCTGAAGCCCGCGGTGGAAGATAACCGGCAGTCTCGCTCCATTCGGAAAGAAAACTGCCATCGGTTAGGAATTCTGCTAAATCAACGCTCAATGCATGGCGTTCGGTTTGGGGATTGGAGAGCGCCCAAACCCAGCCATTTGCCAGGGTAAACGGAGTCCCAGATTGAGTTATGATCGGGGCTGCAACTGTATCACCCGGAAATGTGCTCAGATACCGGCTCATCCAGGTGACGACGGAATCGACTTGGTTTTCTGTATACGCCTCCCAGGACTGTTCGTCATCAGTGAATTGAGTCAACCAAAAGGGCATCACACCAGCCGCTTCTGCCTCCCGAAAAAAAGTAAGCATATCGGTTAATGCAAGACTTTCAAGTATGGGGCGTCCATCAGCATCCTGGATTTGGGCACCAGTGGAGAGGTACTCCGCCAACGGGAAGTAAGCTTCAACCTCTGCTGCTGGAAAGGCGAGGGGCTGACCTGCCTCCAGCGCGGAAAGCCAATCGGTTGCTGGATTTTCGATTTCAGCGGGGCGATACAGTGAGACCAGGGCGTCGCCGGCGAATGGTAATCCAAATGTGCTGGTCTGGAGTTTTCCTAATTCTTGGGCGTAGGGGTACCAATCGTTATCGTTAAGAGTGCTGGTCAATCCATCATAAGGGAAAAGTAATCCTTTGAGTGCTGCGATTTCCAAGCTTTCACGGGGTAATAAAATCAAGTCGGGAACGACCAGTGGTGCAGCAGCGCTCGCAGAACTAAGCGAGTCGAGTAAGCCGCCCGTCCCGCCGGATGCCTTGACCCGAGTCTCAATCCGCAAATCAGGTCTTTGGGCTGTGTATTGATCTAAGCGGTTTTGCAGTAGTTCTCCAGCAGGTGTGTCGCCGGCAGGGTCAAATTGAGGCGGGACCCAAATAAGAAGGACGGTGGGTCTGGGTGAGGGTTGCGTGCCCTCTGATGTCGGCAAGGATGTCGCAGTTGGCGTTAATGATGGCAGGGGAGTGGCATCAAATTCCGGCTCAGGCAGCGCGCTGCAGCCTACTGAGATGATAGCCAAGATTATTAAACCGACCAAGTAATATTTCATCGAAATTCGACCCTTGAGAGATTAGATGTGGATTACTAATCCAGTTTCACTTTCTGTTTGACCAAAGCCAGCAGCAGACGAACAGCATATTGAACATCGTTGAGATCAACCATTTCTGAGGGGGCATGCACATAACGGCAGGGGATAGAAACGCAACCCGCTGGAACACCAGCCCGGGCAAGCTGAATGGCGCGTGCATCGGTTGTGCCAGATTCAAGGACTTCGAGTTGATAAGGGATTTTCGCTTTTTCGGCTGTTTTCACCATCCAATCTACAACCCGTGGGTCTGAGAGCATTCCGCTATCCCGGACTTTTACTGCTGGCCCCGAACCTAAAGCGACATCCATTTTGATCCCTTTGGGTGTATCGCCGGAACGGGTGACATCCACGGCGATACCGATATCTGGATCGAGCCCATAAGCAGCAGTAGTAGCACCCCTCAGACCTACCTCTTCCTGGACACTGAATACGAAATACACCTGGTTGGAACTTCTTTTTAGAAGTCGCAAGGTTTCAATCAGCACAGCTACACCGATGCGGTCATCCATCGCTTTGGACACCAAGCGCTGACCGTACGCCGAAAAAGATCGATCAAAGGCAGCGACATCACCGACACGCACAGGGCAATCGGCGCGGCTCATTGCGCCGACATCAATATACATCTGGCTGAAGGTTGGTAATTTGTTTACATCTTCTAATGCTTCGTAACCGATGACACCCTGGGTCCCATTCAGGAAACGAACCCGCCCGCCTATGCAGGTATGTCGGCGAACGCCTCCGATAGTTGTGAAGCGAATGAAACCAGATTTATCGATATGGGTGGCGATAATACCGATCTCATCCATATGAGCTGCCAGCATGATTTTCTTACCACCAGCTGTAGTTTGTCCCTTGATGGCGATCAGGTTACCGAGGGCGTCTACCTGCAACTCGTCGGCGTGGGGCTCAATTTTTGATCGGATCACTTCCCGAACTTTTTTCTCATATCCAGATGGACTGGTTGTTTCGACGAGTTCTTGGATCAAGGATTTCATCATAGCTCCAGTATTTGTAGCTTCCCTCAGAAGTGGAAATCGCTCGGGTTTGCGACTATCGGTCTATCGACAACAAATCTGGTGTCATCGTTGAAAGCGCGTTGTGTAATAAGGCTAATGTATTTTTCCAGTCGGAAAGTCGAGCAATACCAGCGGCAGTGTGCAGATACCTTCCGGGAATAGAGACTGAAATGCTGGGTACCCCTGCCCGAGAACGGTGGATGGCACCGGCATCTGTACCACCTCCGCCGGGTTGCCGGAATTGGTAGGGGATGCGCGCTGTTTCAGCAGTATCAACTAGGTGGCGGACCAATCTCGGATCAGCCAAAGTAGCGCTGTCGGCGAGGTAGATCGCCGGTCCACTGTCCAGCTTAGTATTGTAATAGCTGTTTTCTTCCCCCTCGTTTTCTCCTTCCCAGCCGGGTAGATCTATTGCCGGAGTTGAGTCAATAGCGATTCCCAGGTCGGGGTTGAATGTGTAGGCCGCGACCTGTGCACCTCGCAAGCCGACTTCTTCCTGCACTGTAAAGGCTGCTAATAGGTCAATGTTGTCAGGTGCATGCTTGACCAATTCGATCAGGGTGGCGACTCCTAAGCGATCGTCCAAAGCTTTAGCTCTCAGGCTTGGCCCAACCCTAGTATATGTGGTCGCGAAGGTAGCTCGGTCACCTACTTCAACTTTAGAATTACCCCCAATCCCTATATCTATGCGGAGTGAATCAAGTGAGATAGTTTTCTTTCGCTCATTACTCGTAGTCAGGTGAATGGGTTTGGCTCCGATCACGCCGGGGATATGATCGTGACCGACCCAAACAGGCTTACCTGCCAACTGGCGAATATCTATGCCGCCGACGGTGTCGAATCGGAAAATCCCATCTCCATCATCGTGAGTTAACATAAACCCAATTTCATCCATATGTGCTGCAAGCATCACCCGCAGGCGTTTCTTTTTCGATGGCGACCGGCTGAGCTGGGTGACCAGTACATTTCCAAGTGCATCAACCTGAATTTCATTTGTATGAGGGCGCACCTGCTCCAATACGATGTCTCTCACCTCTCGCTCGTCACCCGAGACAGCGCAAGCGTTGCAAAGCTGTTTTAGGAGTCTGGTTTGGGCTGCGCCAATTTTCGGTTGGGAATTCTTGGGAGAGGAGTTGGCGCTCATGATTGCTCGTCCAAAGTCAAATTGTTCATAAAATCAATATCCAGGTGAGCGGTAAACTCGCTCAGTAGGTGGGCAGTGCGCCGGATGTCCTTCAAAGCAACCACTTCAACCGGTGTATGCATATAGCGCAGCGGGATACTGACCACCATGGTCGGGATCCCCTCTGTTGCGACTTGTAGAGAGAATGCATCGGTTCCAGAGTGGCGCGGCATCACCTCAACAGCATATGGGATTTCGAGCTGATCGGCCAGCTGCTTGAAGGACCTATGCAAACCAGGATGAATATTAGGACCCCAACCAAGGGTTGGACCCTTGTCTAATGGAAAGGTCTTATGTTCGGGTGTGCCAGTGCTTTTCCCCCAGGTTACATCTACTGCTACAGCCAGATCAGGGCGCAGTAGAAAGGCCGAGGTTTTCGCTCCCCCCATGGTTTCTTCTTCCTGGGCTGTTGCCACTGCCCAGACATCCCAGGCGTGACTGCGAGATTGAAGTTCCTGAAGGCACAATGTGAGTGCAGCAACCGAGGCGCGATTGTCCAATGATCGTCCGGCAAGCGTGTCCGATTGGAGTTGGATGGGCTCCTGTGAAAATGAGATCAAGTCTCCGGTGCGAACCAGCTGATTAATTCGTTGGGGCCTCAGACCGGTATCAACCATCAGGAATTTTAGCGGTACGGGACCTTCTCTGACAGCTGCCGGCAGAAGGTGTGCTGGTGGTTGTACGATCACCCCTGGCAGATCCTGCCTGCCATGAACGGTTACCAGCTGTCCTGGCAGGACGCGCGGGTCAAGGCCTCCTATTTCGGTCAATTTCAGAAAGCCACCAACAACGCTGGTGACCATCATACCGATGGCATCCAAGTGGGCCGCGATCAAGATCGTTGGGCGGGGTTCAGGCGCAACACCTTTTTTTAATCCATGTAGACTTCCCAAGGGACTGACGCTGAGTTCATCGGTGATCGGTTGCCAGGCAGCTTCAACCACCTCTCGGATCGGTGCTTCATAACCGGAAAGACCTGGCGTTGTGATCAGGGATTTAAGGAGAGGAAGTAATTCGATCATCGTTACCCATTGTATATTTTAAGGAGTTTCAGTGGCAGTCGGAGTCGAGGTGAATGATTCGCTGGGTGTCAGGGTGGGAGTGAGTGTAATCTCCTCAGAAGGTATAATTGTGGGGGTGAGTGTGGACGTTTCAGAAGGAATTGGGCTTTGTGTGAAGGTTGGTGTCGCTGAAGGTGTGGGACTCTCTGTGTTTGTAGGGATGGGTTGAATAGTATCTGTGGCGGTGGGCACTTGAGTGTCCGTAGGTGAGGGTGTGTAAGTTATTGTTGCTGAAGGGGAGGGGCTCAATGTCTGGGTGGCTGTGCTGGTTGGTGGCAATGAGGGAATAGCAGTAAGGGTGGGTGGAAGCGTCGATGTTGGAATCATGGTCGGGGTGGGGGTTAATGTGGGCATTACGCCACCTTCCGGGGCCAGGGCCACTGCTAGCAGTCCAAGGCAATAGCATGGTAAGGTCGCCAGGGTGATGGCGACGAAAACTAAGCGCAGACGATTAAAAGTAGAAAAGTTAGAAAACATATTTGCGCTTCACTGACTTAGATAATAACACCGGCCTGCAGGAGTGGCAAGGCGGTGAGACTTTAGGTGAAATTCACAGGTTGTAAAATGGAACAGGGTCATGGAGTGGATTTATCTTTCCCCGCATTTTGACGATGTCGCCTTTTCTTGTGGAGGACTGGTCTGGGAACAGGTTAAATCAGGAGATGAAGTGTCTATATGGACGATTTGTGCAGGAGAACCACCGCCTGGCCCGATCTCCCTGTATGCTCAAAGCTTACACAATCGCTGGGGTACCAATCGAGAAGCGGTGACCGTACGAAGGGCTGAGGATCGGCTCTCCAACCGACAAATGGGGGCAATTTCGCGCAATTTTTCGATCCCAGATGCTATTTACCGCCGTTCCTCCGTTGATGGAACCGCCATGTACACTTCTGATCCGGAATTGTTCTCAGAGCTTCGATTGGATGAAATCCATCTGGTGGAAACCCTAACAAATGAACTTATTCAACCCTTACCGCAGGTATGTGAATTGGTCTGTCCACTTGCATTGGGAAGCCATGTAGACCATCTTTTAGTGAGAACTGCCGCGGAGAAATTAGGCAAACGAATGTGGTATTACGCCGACTTTCCCTATTCAGTTAATCCCGAACAGGATTTAGGTGATAGTGATCGGGGGATGGGCCACAAGTTATTCCCAGTCTCCGAGATGGGTTTGAGAGTATGGGAGGAATCTGTTTCTGCACATTCGTCCCAGATAAGCACATTTTGGTCAAACACAGACCAAATGCGAGACGCCATCCGTGCCTATTGGGAACCGGTAAAAGGTATCAGACTCTGGCAATTTGCTTAGAACACGCGTTTTTGTTTGATCTCTTGCAATTCAGGGGGGAGTGTGTTAAAATCCTTGCGCGGCGGCGGAAGAGCATATATGCGCTTCCAGGACGCCGCATCTCCTTTTCACAAGTGGAACCAAAGATACACCAGAATGTTATTGGGGATTAGAATAAATATTTTACTGAAAGCTCATGGGTGACATAATGCCTACTTCATATCTGACCCCTACGGGGTATCAAAAGCTGCAGGATGAGTTGGAACAGCTTAAAACGGTTAAACGCCAAGAAGTCGCGGCGCGGTTGAGAGAAGCGATGGAAGATGGCGGTGGTGATATGGGTGTCGACTTGGATGCCGAGTATGAGGCGGCTAAGAACGAACAAGCGTTCGTTGAAGGACGCATCCAAGAGTTAGAAACATTGTTTTCAAATGCGCGGGTCATCGAGAATACCGGCAAACGAGATGTGGTCGATGTTGGCGCAAAGGTCACGATCAAGGAAGGTGGAGGCGCTCCAGAGGTTTACACAGTTGTTGGTCGCGCGGAAGCAAATCCTCGGGAAGGTCGAATTTCAAACGAATCCCCTCTCGGTCAAGCTATCATTAATCACAAAGCAGGCGATAAGGTGAAGGTTGAAGCACCAGGTGGTGCATTTGAAGTAAAAATAGTTAAGGTGGAGTAGAATTGGGCTGATCGATCTCAAGCCCCGCGCGAGCAACACCTGCGCGGGGTTTTTATATAAACAGGGAGAATGCTAATGGCGAGGGAATACTCGAATTTAGAAAAGGTGCGCCTGGAAAAGGCGAATGAATTACGTAATCAAGGTATTGAGCCATATCCTACGCACTCTGAGCGCTCGCATTCCACCCAGGAAGCTGTCCAGGCTTATGAGGCTACTGAAAGTGCTGGAGGAGATCAAATTGTTAAGGCGACACTGGTCGGACGCCTGCGTTCTCTGCGAGCGATGGGTAAGATCACCTTTGCGCATATTGAAGACGGGGCCGGACGCGTGCAGCTCTTTCTAAGAGCCAATGACCTTGGGCAGGAAAAGATCGAGCTCTTCAACCGTTATTTCGACTTGGGGGATTTTATCCAGGCCAGTGGTGAGATGTTCCGCACTCGCACAAATGAGGTCACCCTTAGGGTGGAGGAATTCCACATGCTGGCTAAGGCGATCACACCGCTGCCGGCAGCGAAGGATGAGGTGGTTGATGGTCAGGTAGTGCAGCACGCGACTCTGGTGGAGCCCGAGGTGCGTTATCGGCAGCGCTATGCCGATCTGGCAGTAAATCCAGATGTACGCCGAATATTTCGAGCTCGGGCTGCCATAATTCGCAGCCTACGGGAATTTCTCGACAGCCATGATTTCTTGGAAGTTGAAACCCCCATCCTGCAGCCGATCTACGGTGGAGCTGCCGCGCGCCCATTTGTCACGTTTCATAACCAGCTCAAACAAGATCTCTACTTGCGCATTTCGTTTGAGCTGTATTTAAAACGGCTGTTGGTCGGAAATCTGGAGCGAGTTTACGAAATTGGACGCGATTTCCGTAATGAAGGAGTCGACCGCACCCACAATCCCGAGTTCACCATGCTTGAGTTCTACATGGCATACGCTGATTATCACCAGGTGATGGCTTTCACTGAAGAAATGATTGTCCATGTTGCGGATATGGTAAACGGTTCCCGGCGAATATCTTTTCAGGGTCATGAACTCAACCTTGAACCTCCCTGGAGACGTATAAAGCTCAGCGAAGGTCTGGTCGAAATGGCGGGAATCGATATCGACGAACACTCGACAGCAGAAAGTTTGGCGCAGGCCATGCGGGCAAAGGATCTGCAACCAGATCCCAAATCTACCCGCGGCAAACTGATCGATTCCTTGATCGGGAACTTTCTGGAGCCGAATCTGATTCAGCCCACCATCATTTATGACTACCCGCGCGATATCTCTCCTCTGACCAAGAGCAAACCCGATGATGCAAATATCGTTGAACGTTTCGAGGTTTTTATTGCTGGGATGGAGATTTGCAACGCCTTTAGCGAACTCAATGATCCACTTGACCAGGAGGCTCGTTTCCAGGAGATGGGCCGCGATTACGCCTCTGATGATGAGGAGCGCCATCCGATGGATGAGGACTACCTGCGCGCGATGCGGTATGGCATGCCCCCCAACGGCGGCTTCGGCATGGGAGTCGACCGCTTGACGATGCTTTTTACGGATACACCAAATATCCGTGAAGTGATCCTATTCCCCCACTTACGAGAAAGGGATTAATCTGTAAACGAAGATACATAATGGGGATGCGATTCAAATCCTTAAACTGATCCTGCAACCCGTAAACCACTAAACGGATTTGGTGTAGGGGTCATTCTATGGGTGGGGGTCCCTGTTTGATACGGGTGAGAACATCTTCTGTTTCCTGCATTTCCCAAAGGGCTTCGATCCACCAGGTCACACCAACATCTCGATACGAGCTGACGATAGCCCCAGCCTTTTTTTGATCATTCCCTGGGGTCTGACCTTCCATCATAATATCGAATGGGGTTTCTTGATCGCGGTTGGTATCGATGAAATGTTTCATTTCCAAGATTTCACTGGGGGTAATTGTATCCAGGCGAACTTTACCATCCTCACCCAAAATAGCTGGCAGTAAGCCATCATAACGGAGAGCTCGCTGCATTGATTTTATGCTTGGCCAAGCGCCGACCACCCAAATAGGGATGCGTGGTTTTTGAACAGGAGAGGGCGGTGGTTGGAAGGTTTTTTCAGTAACTTTGACTTGGTAATGTTTGCCAGGATGATGAAATGGCTCCCCGGTCCACAAACCGGTCAGTATCTCCAGCGCTTCATCAAGCAACTCCGCTCGTATTTTGCGACTCGTAATTTCACCAAAATCCTCAAAGCCAGTGTCAATTGCACCTAAACCGACCGCTAAAATGACCCTCCCTTTGGATAAATTGTCTAAGGTGGCAGTTTCGCTGGCTAGCTTCCAGGGTCGCATCCGGGAAAGCGGGGTGAGCATTGTACCCAATTTGATGTGTTCTGTGACCATGGCAGCCGCGGTCAGGCTTATCCAGGCGTCGAAACCCCATACTGGCTCCCAAACGAAAAAACCATCCCACCCGGATTGTTCGGCCTGGAGGGCGAATTCAGCGGCAATTCGGGCATCGCCCTTGGGCAGTACAAAACCGAATTTCAACTAAAATCTCCATCCATGATGTATATTTAAAAATTATTCACCTTTGGCAATTTATACCACCAATCATGGCTCGGATACTTAAACGCTGGATGCGTAATGCCTCAACCTCGGGTATAATCCCCTCCATATAGTCTGAAGTGACTTGCACGGAGCCAAGTAGCTGTATATCCTCCCAGAGAACTGCCGGATGGTGCGAGGCAGCAGGTTAAGCAGTGAAATCCTCTCCGTCGACCCTTCCATTGGTCAGTCGCTCCCGCAGGGATTCCGTCGTAAGGGAGCCGGGTACGCCCGATAACGCGTCGATGAGGCCGTGATGAACGGCGAAAGCAGGTGGCACCACGAGCGCCCCCTCGTCCTGCATACGAGGGGGCTTATCTATTCCACAGGCCAAGACTCATGTTGGAGGTGCGATTGTGCTTGATATCAATCTGATCCGTGAAGAACCTGATCTGGTGCGAGAGGCATTGCGCAAACGCCAATTAGATCCTGGACCAGTGGACCAGGTACTAAAGCTGGATGGGCAACGTCGGAACCTGATCCAGCAAGTCGAGGGTCTCAAGGCTGAACGCAATCTGGTCTCGAAAGAGATCGGAAAAATGAAAGACCAGTCTGAACGGCAGGCGAAAATTGATCAAATGCGCGCGGTTGGCGAGCGCATCGATGCATTGGATATCAATCTGCGAGAGGTGGAAGATCGGTTGGACGCTCTGATGTCCGAGATCCCCAACATCCCCGATCCAAAAGTCCCCCTGGGGACAGATGAGAGCCAGAATGTGATCGTCAAGACAGCCGGTGAGCTGCCAGAGTATGACTTTAAGCCTCAACCGCATTGGGATTTGGGTCCGGCATTGGGCATGATAAATTTCGAGCAGGGTGTCAATATCGCTGGTTCCCGCTTTTATGTTCTCAGCGGGGCCGGGGCACGCTTGCAGCGAGCGCTGATCGCCTGGATGCTGGATTTACATATCCGGCAGGGTTATCTTGAAAAATATACTCCTTTTATGGTCAAGAGCGAAGTCTTATATGGGGCCGGACAACTCCCCAAGTTTGCAGATAACCTTTACCGAGACCATGAAGAAGATTTATGGATGGTGCCAACCGCAGAGGTGCCACTGACCGGGCTGCATATGAACGAGATACTGGATGAGGCAGCCCTGCCCCTGCATTACACTGCTTACACGCCCTGCTTTCGCAGGGAGAAGATGAGCGCCGGGCGTGATGTGCGCGGGATAAAACGCGGTCACCAATTTGATAAGGTGGAGATGTATAAGTTCTGTAAAGCGGAGGATTCAGCAGCTGAATTTGAGAAAATGGTCGCCGATGCAGAGCAGGTTTGTGCAGAACTGGGATTAACTTACCGGATCAACCAACTCTGTACAGGGGACTTGGGCTTCAATGCTCACATCACCTATGATATCGAGGTTTGGGCACCAGGTGTTGGGGAGTGGTTGGAGGTCTCGTCGGTGTCAAATGTTGGTGATTTTCAGGCTAGACGCGCAAATATCAGATATCGACCGGAGGCAGGGGGCCGAACCCGGTTTGTGCACACCTTAAATGGATCGGGATTGGGTTTGCCCCGCACTTTGATCGCGGTCATGGAAAATTACCAACAGGCTGATGGTTCCGTGATAATACCCCCCATTCTCCGCCCTTGGATGGGCGGCATTGATCAGATCCACCCAGAGGGATAGATTGCCTGCCTGGGTAAGCGTCCTTGCTTTTTGGCTGACACTGCTGGTCATGCTGGTGGGGTTGGTATTGTTGATTGTGCCTATATTCCCAGGGATCACGGTGATCTGGGTGGCAGCGTTGCTCTACGGGATCGTCACCGGATTCGATACCCTGGGAATTGTGATTCTTGTGTTGATCACCCTAGGAATGATTGCTGGTATCAGCGCGGATAATCTCTTGATGGGGGCTGGAGCGCGCCGGGGAGGCGCTTCATGGTTGACGATCATTGTCGCTCTCATCGCAGGTATTGCCGGTACAATCTTTTTTCCTCCCTTTGGTGGATTGATCGCCATACCGGTAGCCATATTTCTGATTGAGCTGTTGCGAAACCGCGAATTGCGTAGTGCTTGGCGGGCGACGCGCGGTGTAGCCCTGGGTTGGGGGTTGTCCTTCTTAGTTCGCTTTGGGATTGGGCTGGTAATGATCTCAGCCTGGTTGATCTGGGCGCTTTCCTAGCTTTGAGAGAGGATTGATCCTTCAAGGTTTGAAGAACACCATTCCTACCCCCATCTTTTCCAAACCCTGCTCTGCCCAATGCTCCATGATAGCTGAATCCTCATCTAAGACCTTAATTAATATTGGGATGGCACGGGTGTCGCCGATCGCACTTAATGCACGGACTGCCTCCAGGCGATCTGGTTGAGGGTTATTTTCCATCACCTCAATCAAGGGTTGGACAGCATCTTCTCCTATGGCGATCAGCGCATCCCCTGCCAGGCGTGCTAAAAGCCGGTCTGATGCGCTGAGAGCCTGGATCAATTGTGGGATGGCATCAGAATTCGGTTGGCGGCGTAGGGCTAAAGCCGCGCATTGCTGCACCTCTGGTTCTGGGTCGCGCAGGGCTTGCAGAAGTAGTGGGGTTGATTCAGATGTGTGGATTTCCGCCAATGTTCGAGTAGCCCACCAGCGGATATCCGCATCTTGATCTCGGAGAAACTCTCTGAGGGTCATCAGATTGTGTGAACCAGCTGCTGCCAACTGCAGAGCAGCAATCTCCGCCCGTTTATCAGACCCGCAGGTGAATTCCGTTATCAGATCAGATTTATCGATCCCTATCATCTATTTTTATTCGGGAGGGGGGATGGGGAGTTCTTCTTTGGGGGTAGCCTGCCACTTATCTCCCTCATCGATCAGCATTACTGGAATATCATCTCGAATTGGATATTTGCGATCACAATCCTGACAGATCAACCAGGTCTCCTTATAGTATTCGAGCAGGCCTTCTTTTTCCCTAACGCAGTTCGGACAGCGGAGGATGTCCAGCAGTTCCTGACTGACCATGATGATCTCCTCTTGGAAGTATCTTGAGTGAGGTTGGATTAACCGTCGTTATTCTTCTTCCCATCTTTTGGAGGCATGCCTTTTGTGCCAGGACCGTACTCGTATACGGATCGCCAGGGCATGTAATAGGTGGTGAAAGCATCCTCAAATAGTGTCTCACCATTACGGTCGACGGAACGTGTAATGGTCACATCTGCACCTTCCACTGCCCAATCAACTTGCACAATCTTCCCCTTTGGTAAATCCGGATTTTCTTCATACAACGGATCAGGAGGGTCGACCTTGTTCTTTAAACCGGTTGTGTGCCACTCCATTGTGCGACCATCAGAGGTCGAATAAAATTTCCAGGTCAGGGTACGAGCGGCTTGGTTGACATAAGTTTCCATCAGCAACCAGTTCGGGGTATCGTTGGTGAACTTGAAATCCACCAGAGGGGTGTACACGGTAGCATCTAATCCAGCCAGACTGGTGTTATAACCCCCACCTGCCTTCAATTCATAATAGCCTACACGGTAAGCATGGGGATAGCGTTCGATGACTTGATAGCCACCAAAAAACACCGTACGGAATAGGGTTGTGCTTACCTGGCAAACTCCACCGCCAACGCCCTGTATGGTGCGGTTACCAAAAATGATCAGCGCTTCGGCATAACCATTATCCAGACTGACATCTCCCAGTTCTTCTCCCATCGAGAAAGTTGCTCCAGGCGCTACCAGTAATCCGTGGTACTGAGCAGCAGATATGGTAATGTTTTGTATTCGTTCGGCGCTTGAACCATAAAAATATGAGGTTTGTGAGCTGACTAATTCAGAGATGCCCAGCTGTTCAGCAGTAGCATCGTCTCCTACTTGAGGCGCGGTGTGTTCGAGATCAAGGGCGATCTTATGGTCTCCAGCCAAAAGTTTTTGATTGATGGCTTCAACTGTGCCGGCCACATTTAATGAACGACCGATCACTGCCGGTTCGATCACCTCCAGCTGACGGGTTTCATCATTGAAAATTAAGCGGGCGTTCTCTCGATTTAGTGCCAGTTGAGGTGCAATACCTTCCAAGAACGAGCTAAGCCCATCTGTCTGTAAACCAACTTGGTAGCGTTCGCCTTCGGGGTCTTTGATCCGTTCGATGGTGATCATTTGAGCCAGGGCATCCGGTTCAAATGTCCAGGGTCCAGGATCGTCCTCTTGAGCATCAGGGACTGTGAGTTTCAGTGGCTGGCTCAGGATCTGCCGTGCGATTTCAGCTTGTTCTCCTACATTTAGTATGACCGGAGAATCTTCGTCGATAACCAGCAGAATCTCGCTATCACGCATTGTTTGTAATTGCTCTCTCAGGTCTTCAAGTGTTGCAGGGATGTTTAAGTGCCTGCCGATCTGCCCGGGGCGTACGACTACCTCAACTCCATCGACGCTGAGGGTGGCTTCAACCTTTTGAATATCAGTTTGGGGGGCAATCTTCTCCAGGTACACCTGGGCAGTGTTTTCATCGAAAACGTACATTGGAGGTAGGGAGGTGCCCAGATACCAGGATTTGAATTGGTCAAAAAGGCGAGTGGAAGGTCTGCCATTACGTCCGTACTGATAAGCCGCGCTGGCGGTAGTTTGAGGATTTAGGTAAAAACCGACCTGGGAAGGGGTAGTCAGCCAGATTTTACCTCCATCGCGGAAGAGGATCTTGCCTTGACTGGGAAACTGCAGTCTATTCTCAAGCAGGGAAGCTGCTTCTGCGGGTTCCATTCCAGAAAGGTCAACACCTGCGACAGTTACTCCGGGATAAATCTTTTCGGCGAACGAGATGTTAAAACCGATCACCACAGCCACCAAGAGCACGGTGAAAATTATCAATCCCCCAATGATAGCGGTTAGGATCTGTGGAATCAGGTCGATTGGACGTGATAAATTTGTTGAGGCGGCAGAAATACTTCTCATATTATTATCTTAACGATAAAAAATATCTACAAGTTCCATAATTATTGGGATTTAATTGTACCAAAAAGCCCTGACTTATAATTGTTTTAAGATTTTCTCTATACTTTCTAATAATAGGAGCAAATGATGATTGATTTTTCACCACAATATGGTTTAGGCACCTTAGTCAATCACTACGCCGAGGGTGGTCATCCTAATCATGCACATGTTATGCCAATTTACCAAACATCCTTGTTTAGTTTCCCGGATCATGCGACTGGGGTGGCAATTCATGCTGGTTCCCAGAAAGGGTACACGTATACTCGCGCTGGCAATCCCAATGCAGACCATTTTGCCAGCAGGGTTGCCATCCTGGAAGCACTGGATTTAATCCGCGAACAGGAAACACCTGACATCGACAACCTGGTGGCGGGAATGGCGTTTGCCTCGGGGATGGCTGCTATCTCCTCTGCGATTTTGGCACGTGTCAAAGCTGGAGAAGTGATCATCGCTCAAGAATCACTCTACAGCAATGCCTTTAATTTTCTAAATTTCTCTACCGTACATTAACAAACTCGGTTTCAGGCTGAAACCAAAATAGTGGTTCAAAATACCAATCTCGCTTCAGACAATGGCGGATCCAATCCAGACCTAAGCGGAAAAGGCTTTTGT
>SDBV01004122.1_pt1 | contig 21064 bp, 19 predicted proteins | sample 2277081 | NCBI WGS metagenome assembly SDBV01 (sample SAMN10402039, study PRJNA504765) | marine sediment metagenome | isolation source: marine sediment core GS10_PC15, 223 cmbsf | place: Arctic Ocean: Southern Knipovich Ridge | collected 2010 | reverse complement strand
AGCTTGATGGAAATAAAAAAGAACACAAACGTAACACCCATAAGTACATACATATCGAACATCACTTTTGGATTAGTAAGGCTCTCTCCTTTGACCATCACATCTCGCATGGCGTCACCGAGATACTTAAGGGGCATCAAATTGATCAGCGGTTGAATCCAGGCCGGAGCACTATCCACGGGGAAAAATACCCCGCCAAGAAACATCATCGGCATAGAAACTATGTTGCTTAGGGTGTCGTTTGTCTCTCTCGTACGCGAAAAGCTTGCAATTGAGAACGCGATAGTCGTAAACGTAAGGCTACCGACGATAACTACGACTAACAGAGAAAAATAATCCCCAAGAACAGCAACGCCAAAGAATGTCTGAGCGACGACTATCAGTAACGCCGCCCTAAGTATGGAAAACACCAGCTGATTAGTTATTTGAGCGGCGATAAAACCTGATAGCGGCTGAGGCGTAACTTTTAGGCGCCTTAGTATCCCCCGCTCCCGGTAGTTTACAACCGTCCCGCCGAGTCCAAAAAGAGCTGAATTCATAAGCGTCAAAGCGATAATTCCCGGCACCAGGAAATCGATGTAACGAAGATCAGCCGATCGTACGCTATGGCTCTCAACGATTATAAGATCCGGAGCATTACTCATTCTCTTATTGACCTCCGCGATAACGTTTGTCACCGTACCTCGTACCGCTTGTGAAGTAAAAGTCGACGACGGGTCAAAAAACAACCCTACCTTTGCCGGCCTTGGCCTGGCGCTACCCGTTTCACTAACCCCTTCCTGATCAAACTTTTTGGAGTTTTGAGAAAGTTCCTTGGCAAAACCTTTCTTCATGACTATTACCGCATCGAGATCACCGTCTTTTAGGTCCTGCAGAGCTCTCTTTTCACCCAACTTCTCTACAGTGAAAGCGTCGATTCCTTTGAAGCTCTTATAGATGCTCGTAGCGATCTCGCTGTCATCTTCCATAACGACACCAATGCTTGCCCCTTGATTGCTGATGCCGCCAAAGACGATGCCAAGCAGCGTCATCATGAGGATAGGAAAAACAAACAGCCAAAAGAGCGACTGACGATTTCGAACCGTCATCTTAAAGTTAGCCGTGACCATGCTAAAGTAGCTGATCAATCTCTTAGTCCCCTTCCGGTAAGATGAAGAAATACATCTTCTAAGTTTGCCCCGCTGACGCTTAAGTTCTCGACCAGACTTTTCCTTTCTTTTGCCTCGCCCAATATCCCAAGTACGCTGCTCTGAACGTCTTTTGTATAAACAACATACGATTGGTCCACTTCAGATACGTCCGTCGTCCCGGGAAAGCCTTTTATGGTTTCAATATCTAATTTTGGTTCGCAGTTAAAGGTTATCTTAGCTTTTGCTCCAAGAGATTTAACAAGATTTTGCGGCGTATCCAGACTGATTATCTTTCCCTTATCCATGACCGCCACCCGGCGGCACAATACTTCGGCCTCTTCCATATAATGAGTAGTCAGAACCACCGTTTTACCTTGGGAACTTATATCGCGGATCACATCCCACATTCTCCTTCTTGCCTGAGGGTCGAGACCGGTAGTCGGCTCATCTAAAAAAACTATCATTGGATCGTTTACTAACGCCAGGGCAATGGACAAGCGTTGCTGCTGCCCGCCGGAGAGTTCATTTACTTTGGCTTTAAACTTTTCACTAAGACCTACTGTCCGCAGAAATTTATCGGCGTCATCGACAGACATACGAAGTCCGTAAAATGTTCCAAAAAGAATGATCATCTCCTGAACTGTAAGATAATCAAAGAGGGCGGTCGACTGAAGCTGAACACCGATCAGTCGCTTTGTAGCGTCAGGCTTCGGCCATACCGGTTTATCATCGATGACTACGTTACCGCTGTTGGGTTCTCTTAGACCTTCCATCATCTCAAGCGTCGTCGTCTTACCGGCACCGTTTGGTCCAAGTATCCCAAATATCTCACCTTCTTCTACAAAAAAAGATACGCCGTCAACAGCTTTTATAAGACCATATGTTTTTTTTAGATCCGTTATCTTGATTATTTGGTGGATGGTTCCGGGCTTTCGCTTTCAACATCTTCGCCTGGGCTTTTATTGGTTAGGCCGACAAGATTGGAAACGGCGACTGCCGCCAATCCCGCTAAGAAAAGATTGAAAAGAACGGGGTTTCTTCGTTTTAACTGATATAGATTTATATCGTATCCTAGCCCAAACGCCTTTGGGACTATGATCCTGGGGTCATCTGAATTCCACCATCTCTGCTTGAAATTTCTTATGGTAGAAAGTCTTAAATCATATGGGATTCCTAAAAGATCACCTTTTAACTTCATCTTATATCCTCATCTTTTCTACTCTTGGCGCTTCATAAAAAACTACTTGATCATTATAACCTTTGTAGCCCAAGAATTAATGTCTATATCAGAACTTTTTCTGTTGATCTTATATACCCATTTAACCTTTTAAGCGCTCCCAACCCCTGATGAGCCAGTGATTTTTAAGCTCGATCGCTTGCGTCGGACATAATTCTTGACAGCAATAACAGCGTATACATGTTTCATAGTCAAAATTTGGCTTTTTCTGATCCATCTCTATAGAGTCTACCGGACAATTTTTATAGCAAGTGCCGCACCCATCGCAATTATCAGACAGGGTAAGATTTGGTTTCGCGATCAAAATATCGTTTAACCGCTCCTTTAAAAACGGCGGCAATCTGCCGCCGGTCTCCGTCTTTGGAAGAGAAAAGTCATCTGCCTTGATCTTGTCGATATCGACCCCCACTACCTCGATCTTTGCCGGATCTAGCATGTCTCTTGCGATTGCCGCTTTGGTTGTGTAGACTTTTTTGGGATCCAACCCGATGATCTTTTGAGCGACATAATCAAGCGCCATGCTGTCTGTGCTGGCAAGCAGTATACCAAGATGATAGGGATCGCCACCCGATGGACCGCTGCCTTCCATAGCAATAACCCCATCCATCACAGCAAGCTTCGGATCAACTAATCGATAGAGGTCAACCAGCATATCACCAAAATCATCCCTGCTTGGCACCTTGACATGAAACTCCGCTTTTTTTAGGCCGGGGATCACTCCAAACAGATTTTTGACAGCGCCGGTAAACATCTGAAAACCATGGGTCTTTAGTCTGGGAATGGTAATGACTACGTCAGCTTCTATGGCAGCTCTTCCGATTGTAAAAAACTGATACAACTTAGCGTCGGGACTTTTACAACTTAGCGTATCGTCATCTAAAAGTATGAGGGGAACATTCTCTTTGGAGCAGACCTTATCTATCCCGGTAGTTTCAAATACCTTTTTTGGAGCGCCGCCCACGTTCCGGCCCCCTGGGCTATCTCCAACCGTGACAATACCACCCGCCCTCTTGACCTCCTTTATAACGGAGCGTAGAACTTCGGGATGCGTAGTCACCGCCCGTTCGGGTCTCGATGCGTTTAACATATTGACCTTGAGGAGAACTTTATCTCCGGGTTTGATAATGTTATCAAGCCCGCCTAATAAAGCGACCAACTCAGCGGTTGCCTGACTTATCTCTTTGGGATCGTATGAATCGCAGCTGACTACAGCAACTTTTGCCACTAAATATTTTCCGAATCTTTTATTTACTGACCGAACATCTTAGGCTTCAGCGTCCTTATTATTTAGCGACACCCTCAAGCCACTGATGAAGTGTGTGGTAATCGACTTCGCCACAGAGCACTTCTCTACTATTAGGCTCTACTAATGCAGGCACCCCATAAGCTCCGCCGCAAGCCTCCATTATCTCTTCACGAAACTCGGCCATCTTTTTGGCGTTATCTTTGTCGTGCCAGACTTCCATTTTTTCAATCTCAACATCGCGGTCCTTAGCAAGTTTATCTATATGCGGCATCATGCGCTTACAATGAGGACATTCTTCCCCATAAAAATCTATCAGCTTCATCTTTTACCCTTCTCTTTGATTAGGTTTTACCCGCAAGCACTTTACAGTAATCAACCGTAGTGACCGATAGCCACTTTAAATGGCCTAAATCATCCGCTCAGCCGAGTAGCTGTCACCTTTGTCCATCTCGATGCCGAGATGTTCGTACGCCCTTTTAGTCGCAACCCTTCCCCTGGGTGTCCGTTGTAAAAAACCAAGCTGCACAAGGTAGGGCTCGTAGACATCTTCGATCGTATCCGAATTCTCTCCAAGGGCGGCCGCTAAGGTATTTAGACCTACCGGCACCCCTGAAAATTTCTCGATCAAAACCCTTAGCAGACGTTGATCCAATTTATCAAGACCCTCTTCATCGACATTGAAAAAGGACAGCGCCTCTTTGGCTACGTCGGAATCAATACGTCCGTCTTTTTTCACTTGAGAAAAATCTCTTACCCTCTTTAACAACCTATTGGCGATCCTTGGCGTTCCTCTGGACCTAAGTGAAATTTCGTTTGCCCCGTCTTCCTCGATCTTAACGTTTAATATTCCGGCGGACCTTAAGATGATCTCCCTTAACTCCGACGGTTCATAATAATCAAGACGTGTGTTTACGCCAAACCTATCTCGAAGAGGAGATGTTATCATACCGGCTCTGGTAGTGGCGCCGACCAAAGTAAACGTAGGGAGTTCAAGCCTTAGCGACCTTGCGCTCGGCCCTTTTCCGATGACTATATCCAATTGAAAATCCTCCATTGCCGGATATAGGATCTCCTCGACGGTCCTGTTGAGACGATGGATCTCATCGATAAAAAGAACTTCGCCTGGCTCGAGATTGGTAAGTATCGCCGCGAGATCACCGGCCCGCTCCAACGCCGGTCCTGAGGTGATCTTTATGCCGGTTCCCAGCTCATTTGCTATTATGGTGGCAAGAGTCGTCTTGCCGAGACCGGGCGGACCGCAAATAAGTACATGGTCCAGAGCTTCATTTCTCTTCTTTGCCGCTTGGATAAAAATAGCCAGATTTGATTTGACCGGGCCTTGCCCAACGAAATCATCAAGAGTTTGGGGACGAAGATTGGTATCTACATCGACTTCATCATCGATCGGTTTTGGCTCAATGATACGTTCTTCTTCCATTTAACCGCCCAAACTTTTAAGTGCTTCCTTAATATACTCTTCAGCGCTTAAGTTTTCTTTGCAACTATCCAAGACGCGGCTTGCTTCGCTGAGAGTATAACCAAGCCCCACAAGGGCGTCCCTTGCTTCCAGATAAGGGGTTTTATTACCTTCCCCGGCACGCTCAGGACCGATATCCGCCAATTTTTCTTTTAATTCTAAAATGACTCTTTCCGCGGTCTTTTTTCCGATTCCCGGAACCGAAGTAATAAGATCAACATCGCCGCTTATTATCGCCCTTGTAAGACGATCGGGTTCCATCGCCGACAAGACAGCCATGGCGACTTTCGGTCCGATTCCGCTGATTTGTATCAATTTTCGAAAAAGTTCTTTTTCTAATATTTTTTGGAAGCCGAAAAGCTGGATGGCATCTTCCCTCACATGCATATAGGTATGAACTGTCGCTTTTTCACCGGCACTTGGCAGTCCCGATATAGAATTACTGGAAAGATGTAGCTGATAACCTACGCCCGCCACATCTATTAATATATAATCCGGACCTTTATCCGTAATGGTACCGGTAAGAAATCCTATCATCTGACTCCTGCCGCTTTTATTTTTTTGAGCAGTCCCGCGGAGTTGATATGGCAGACAGAGATAGCCAAAGCGTCCGCCGCGTCATCGGGCCTAGGTATTTCAGCCAGCCCGAGCACGGTCTTCACCATCTGTTGGACCTGGTTTTTGCGAGCCCCTCCGTAACCTGTAATAGCCTGCTTTACCTGTAGAGGCGTATATTCTCCAAGTGCTAAACCGGCCGATGACGCCGCCAGCAAAGCTACCCCTCTGGCTTGTCCCACGGTTATCGCCGTAGTTACATTAGTATTAAAAAAAAGTTGTTCGATCGCCATATCTGTCGGTGAAAATTCTCTGATGAGATCTTTTATTTTTTCGTGGATTATTAGAAGACGATCATGGCTTTCTTCCTTTGGCGTAGTGGTGATAATGCCAAAACCTAAAACCTCAAGAGAACCGTTATTTTTACCGATCAACCCGTACCCGGTGGTCGCGGTTCCGGGATCTATGCCAAGTACGATCAAGCCTTCTCCTTAATACCTAGATTGACTTTACCAATCATATACTCGCCTTTTATATATCATAAGCCGCTGACTTTCATGACAAGCGAACATATGTTTCATTCTATCTATTACCGCCTAATTTGGCAAGCGTTAAATAATAGTCATCGCCAAAAACGACAAGTTTAAATGGGAGCATGAAAAATCAATTAATAATCGATCGGATTTTAAAGCGGATAATTTAAGCTATTTTGAAATGGATATGATCTTATATTTGATGTTACCGGAAGGGGTGGGCACGTTTACGATTTCTCCCGAACCTTTTCCCATTACGGCTTTTCCAACGGGTGACTCGTTAGAGATCTTATGATTTTCAGGGTCAGCTTCGACAGAACCTACGATCCTGTAATTATCCTTTTCGCCGGTTTCAAGATCTTTTAGGACCATGCAGCAACCGACGCACACACTGTCTGTGGTAATCTCACGGTCTTCAATAAGCTGAAAATCAGACAACATGTCTTTGATCTGACTTATCCGGCCCTCGACAAATGCCTGTTCGTTCTTCGCGTCATCATATTCGGAGTTCTCAGAGATATCGCCGAACTCTATCGCCGTTTTTATCCGCGCCGAGACTTCTTTTTTCTTAACATTTGTCAGGAGATCTAGCTCCTCCAATAATTTACTATGACCCTCTGAGGTCAAAAGACATTGATTGCCCATGATCTTTCTCCACCTTAAAAATAAAGATAACTGTATATTTACATTAAAAATTTATGTATGGGAATTATAAGAAAAAAGCGGATAATTGTCAAAAAAAGCTTGCCAGAGCTTGACATCTTACTTCGATCTTTTTCGATCTCCTCTTTTATTTGACTTAATCTTCTCGATCTCGCTTGCTGTTATCAGCTGTTCGTGACGGCGAAGGCCGGCTAGGGTGAAGCCGTGCTTTTTCGCTAGCGTCCCCATCTCTTTCACCTTTTCCACAGTGATGTTCTTGCCGATCGTATAATTTTCATAGCGACCTTCCAGTGCCAATATTATTGTTTCACCGACACAGCCTTCACACATCCCCGGCGGCGGCCCAAAATCAAAATTAAAGTTTACGTCCCCGGGCGCTTTCACTATGCTTCCATCGATGACCAGTACATCATCTCTTTCTAAAGATACTTTTCTTGAGACGTCTCTCGGCCTCGCGACGTCACAGATTATCGCTCCGGACTTAATACTGCTCGGTTTGATGACAGAACCGGTGGCGCCGGTGACCGTTACAATGACATCGGCTTGACCTAGAGCATCCTCTACCGAAGTCGAAATATCTATACCGCCCCCCAGTGACGTGACTTCAGCCTTCAGCTCATTTAGCCTACCCTTATCCCGACCTACGATAATGGTCCTGTTAAAATCCGCAGCCATGACTTTAACGCAGGCTTGACCGATCGATCCGGTAGCGCCGACCACAGCCAGCGTCGACTTGGCGGGGTCGACCTCCATCTCCTTAGCCGCTTGCATGGTGCCCTGTATCGCTGTCGTCGTTGTATAGGTATTTCCCGTAGTAATCGGGATATCTACCATTTCCGACAAGGCCTGGCCGCCGCCGCCGGCAATCGCTGTAAACGCCCCCAGCCCGACTATTTTAGCGCCTTCTTTTTTGGCGACTTTACATGCTTTCACCAGCTTCTCGATTATGTATTCTTCTTCCAATTTTGCGAACTGCCAGGGAAGGAGGGGGACGGCCACAAACCAACCCCTTGCCTTAACGCCGGTCTTTGATTGTATCCCCTCTATCTCGGATACGACAAAGGGCGGCCGCCGTCGCAGTACCTGACCGACGACTTTGGGTGATACCCTCTTCGCGATCTTATACTTCTTGGCTATATCGTCAATATCTAAAGGGTGTATCAAAAAAGCAAAGGTCTGCACTAATTTAACCTTTCGATCCTCGGCTTAAAACCCAACTTATCAATAAGGTCCAGATAATCATCGTCACCTATCTCTTTTATATCCTTATCAAGAAGAGTTACAAACAGGGCCTCCATGACATTGGTCCCAAACGATCTCCCATTAAATTCCGGGGTAGTCGTAATCAAATATTCGACTCCGCGATCTTTTAAGTCGGCGATATCTTTCTCGACGACAGTATTAGTAAGTATCCACTTCCCTTTTAAGACGCTTGGCATAAATTTTCGAATCAAAAGATAGTCCCCCGCTATGATATCGGCTTCCTCATAATAGCTCTCATTCCTTTTTGAAGGCTCTTTGTCCTGGGTCTCCCCTGTCGGATAGAGCATGCTAAACGGCATTCTGACCACTATCGGCAAAAGGGTCTTAGCTACCATATTGAAAGTCCTAAAAGATCTTATAATTATCGGAATGTTCAGACCAAAGACAAGATCGCCAAATGCCATCTTGCAACCGGCGCTGTTTAAAGCTTCCGCCATCCCAAACCGATCCACCGCGCTCACCATCAACACCTTTTTACCTTCGAGCGAAAACCCTTCCCTAACGAGCGTGTTGACCGTCTCTCTTTCCAAGGTATTCTTCAACCCGCTTCCGTCGACGACCGGTGTTTTCGTGACGGCTTTCTCCATTTTTGCGGCATCTCTGATCGCGTATCTTTTATCGCCGACATAAAGATATAGGTCAATCCCACCGAGACCGATCGCGCTTACCTTGCCATCCAGCTCTTTTAAAAGCCGAATAGCTTTATCGAAATCACCGTCGGTTCCGATACGGGATATTTTAAGCTTTTGACCTAGTAGTTCTACCTCGGCGCTGTGATCTCTTTTTGAAGAGCCAAGGCTTATGCTTACTACTTCCTTCACCTATCTCCAATCCATCTTCTTCGGCTAATGCTATCAATACATCCTCGAGATCATCTAAGTCGACCTCTTTGTCTTCAGTGACGGGCGAGCTCCCAAGGGAGATCGAGACGACACCCTTATTTAATATTTTCTCGACTGTCGCGGTTCTTTTATCCGAGGCGATGACGATTACCGTGTCAAAATCTCTTAGATGCACCAGCATATCCAGAAGATCGTTAAAAATATCCGAGCTGCTTTTATCGCCTATAAAATTATTTCTTTCATCTTCACTTAAAAGACGGACAAATTCGACGCCGCAGTTTTCTGCCAACAATTCGACATCTTCCTTGTTGGCGATGGGAAAACCGATTATTGCTACTCTCTTCCCTTTTTTTATCGATCCGATGCTTTCAAGATGTGAGATGAATGTTCGCTCGATTCCAAGTTCCGCGGCGACCTCTTTTTGAGTGGCACCGTTTGATCTGCGATCCAGTATCTCGGACATGGCCGAAGAGACCCTATCCCATGAGATGACCTTGTCGCCTACCCTGATTAACTTCAATGATACCTTGTTGTATACAAATTTGTATACAAGTTAGCATACTAGTAAAAAGATGTCTATTTTGAAGGCGTCTCGTAAGTGGCCAACTGGCCACAGGCGGCGCTTATATCGACCCCGACCGAGCGTCTAAGCGTAACGCTCGCCCCCAAGCCTCTAAGAAAAGCGATTATCTTGGTTATTTCTTTACCGGGCGGGGTCGAATAGTCGTAAATCGTAGGATGATACTTAACAAGATTTATATTAAACAGACCTTTTCTCGATATCTCCGCCAACCTTTGCAGATGGCTTGGCGTCGTATTGACACCATCCAATAGAAGATATTCAAGCATCACCTTTCGCGATGTCTCTTCAGTATATTTCTCCGCCGCCTTAATCAGCTGCCAAAGAGGATATTTTTTGGAAATCGGCATCAATATCTCTCGTTCCTTTTGGAATGGAGAATGAAGTGAGATGGCCAGATTAAACTGGTTTGTTTTTGAAAATTTTTCGATCTTTGGGATAATACCGGCTGTCGATACCGATATTTTTCTCGCCCCGAGACCAAAGCCGTTTTGATCATTTAACAGGTCCAGTGCTTTAATAAGCTCGTCATAGTTTAAAAAAGGTTCACCCATGCCCATTACGACTACATTGGTAATCCTTCCTCCGGAGTCTCTTAAATGATCAGCGGCTATAAAGACTTGGGAGGCGATCTCCCAATGATCAAGGTTCCTCACAAAACCCATCGAGGCCGTAGCGCAGAAACTGCAACCTAACTTGCAGCCGACCTGGGAAGACAAACAGACGGTATTTGAACCTCGCTGTTTATCCTGGATTAACACGGACTCTATCCTCGCGCCGTCTGTTAGCTCTATTAAAAACTTGACGCAGTCGCCGCCGTCCCGCTTACCTAGCACCCGTGGAAAAAACTTGGGGAAGTTCTTCTTCAAGCCGCCTCTAAGCTCATTGGAAAAGTTTGAGATCTCATCAAAACTTTGAATATTATCAACGCAGAGAGCTCTGTAGAGCTGATCATAGCGGTAAGGACGACTATCTTTTCTATTTAAGTACTTTTTTAGCTCGGGGAAATAATCCATAAGGGAAGTTTATCGTCATGCGCGTTGTCATACAACAAAAATTTAGAGTCTTCCCTCCAAATCACAAAAATTGCGCTGATTTAACTTTCTTTACCAATCTACAAAAAAGAAGCTCAGATCATTTAAATCTAAACTATCTCCGGCCAAAAGCTTAAGCCTTCAACATAAGCTTTGAAATTCATAGCGTCCGCGATAGTTTTTCCAACATCGGAAAAAGTCTTGCGCGTGCCAAGATCTATACCATTTTTTATGCCCTCGCCATAAACTAGCAAAGGAACGTACTCGCGGGAATGATCGGTGGAGGCGGTGGTCGGGTCACAGCCATGGTCGGCGGTAAGGATAAGCAGATCGCCGCTTCCCAGTAGCGCGGTTATCTCAGGAATACGCTCATCAACTTCTTTTAATCCGACCGCGTATGCTTTCGCGTTGTTACGGTGCCCCCACAACATGTCAAAGTCTACAAGGTTGGCGAATATTATCCCCTCTTCGCGTTTTTGAAGATGACCGATGATCTGATCGATCCCTTCCTTATTACTGCCCGTATGAACTCCAGTTGTAATTCCCTGACCTGCGAATAATTCGCTTATCTTGCCGATAGAATATACCGGCATCCCGCTCTTGGCCGCATAATCAAGTACCGTCTTTCCCGGTGGTCTTAAAGAAAAATCCTTTCTCCATTCCGTGCGCTTAAAATCGTCCTCCGGGCCCGTGAAAGGTCTGGCTATCACCCGTCCGACCCCGGTCTTACCTTTCAACATCTCCCTTGCTACCCGACAATATCGATAGAGATCATCGATAGATACTACGCTGTCATGAGCGGCTATCTGAAACACGCTATCCGCCGACGTATAGACTATCAAGTCCCCCGACTTAAGGTGCTCCTCGCCTAATTCGACTATTATCTCGGTTCCGGACGCTACCTTGTTGCCGATGACCCCGCGTCCGGTGCGGTTAATGAATTCATCAATGATCTCTTTTGGAAAACCATCCGGAAATAATGGTAACTCGGTCTTTAGCTGAAGGCCCATAAGTTCCCAATGTCCGGTCGTGCTATCTTTTCCCGGTGAAGCTTCGCCGCATTTTCCGTAGTTCGCTATCGGATCCTTCCTTTTTGGGACCCCGTCTATCTCGCTAATATTTCCAAGACCCATCTCTTCAAGATAGGGAAGACTTAGACCGCCCACTGCCCTTGCCGTATTAAAAAGAGTATTGCTCCCTTCGTCACCATAATCGCGGGCGTCGGGCAACTCCCCGCAACCGACACTATCCAGAATTATTATTAATGTTCGCTTAATCATGAGTTCACACCTAACGCTTCCTGGTCATTCCATCTGCCGCTTAAAATTCTATAAGATCTTCAGCTCGCCCAGACACTGTTTTATACTCCACACCCGACTCTCTTAAGTCGCCGCCGCAAGTCTTTAACCCCCTCGAATCTTTCGCAACCGATCAATATTTAAAATTTAATACTTACAATTCGCCGTCCATCTTGGAGGCGTTACGCCGCGCCCTTGGATGAGCTTCAAAATAGATCTCTTTTAAATCCTGTCTCGATAAAGAGGTATATATCTGAGTAGTCGTTATGCTGGAGTGGCCAAGCATTTCCTGAACAGCCCTAAGATCAGCCCCGCCCGCAAGCAGGTGCGTCGCGAAGGAATGTCTCAAGCTATGGGGGTAGACATCCTTTATCCCGGCTCTATTTGCGTATTTCTTCACGACTTTCCAACAACTCTGTCTGCTTAATCTGGTGCCCCTTGTATTGATTATTAACCCCTTTTCACCGCTGTTCTTTACTATCCGCGGTCTTCCGTTTTGCAGATATTCGCGAGTCGCGCGAGCGGCGACTCCTCCCAAAGGGACAACTCTTTGCTTTTGGCCCTTTCCCGTGCAGTTGAGGTATCCTGAATCAATGTCTACGTCCCCAATATCTAGACCGACCAGTTCAGACACTCTAATTCCGGCGCTATATAATAGTTCGATAATCAGTCTGTCTCTCTTTCCCGTAGGGGTATCATCGGGAAAACTGAGAATCTTTTCGACCTCAGCCACAGAGAGTACGTCCGGCAGATACCGTATTTTTACGGGTGAATCGATATCGGACACGACATTCTCGCCCTGATACCCTTCAAGAAGAAGAAATTTATAAAACGACCTGAGCGCGGATAAATTCCTCGCTCTTGAAGACGGACTAAGCCCGACTTTTTTTAAATGATCCAGAAAAGCAGTGATCCTGTCGGTGTCTACATCCTCTAACTTCGTATTCTTAGACTCTAAGTAACTCAAATATTTTTTTAGATCGCGCTCATAAGCCATCCTGCTATTACCGGAAAGCCCCTTCTCTACCGAGAGGTAATTAAGAAATTCCGACAATCGATCCATATCAATCTATCTCTTGTCCGGCAAGCAATAACCCAATGATCGTCTTGGCGTCTTTTATCTTTCCGGTCTTTACCATGTCCGCCGCCTCATCAAAAGGTATGCGGATCACGCCCATATCTTCTTCCTCGTCACCATCCGGCTCCGGCTCCCCTATCGATTCTACCCGGGCGAGATATAGATAAAATACTTCACTGCTATATCCGGGCGCGTTAAAAAATTCGCTTAGTTTTTCTATTTCGGAAATCGTCGCCCCGGTCTCTTCCTTAAGCTCTCTAACAGCGCACTCTAAAGGATCTTCGTCAACGTCGAGCTTGCCGGCCGGAATCTCCAGCATTCTGTCTTTTACGGCATGTCTATACTGTTCAACTAGGAGTACATCTCTGTTTGAAGTAATAGGAACAATACCGACCGCTCCGGAGTGGGCCAGCATCTCTCTTTCGACGACCCGCCCGCTCGGCATTTCGACCATATCGACAAATATCTTAAAAATGTGGCCACTAAAAACTTTTTTTGTCTCTTTTACCTTATACTTTTTATTCATCGCCCTCCAGCATCGCGGCCGCGCATATACCGGAAGCTCCGGCAGCCATAAAAAATTCCGATTCCGCGTCCACCCCGCGTCCCATGGTGGTCGCCCCCGATTGGACACCGCTTAGCTCGTCTAATATAAATTTCGCGTCAAATCGCTCTATGTCATGCTTTTGAAGAAGGCCGGCTGACTTCGCTTGCTCCATCACTATATTTATTTGCTCGCTACTTAGATCGGGAAGAGCGATGGTCGCTCTTCCAAGCGCGGCGAGACCAAGCGCCGTAAGAGTGTGGTGACTAAGGCCGTAATGTCTCTGCCTTTTATCTTTAAAACTGATTCTCGCGATGGCGATAGCCCTGCCTCCCATCGAGGTCACAGCATTTATTATCTGAGCTTGTTCTATACCGGAGTAGCCAAGAGACGTTCCTGTTCCAACGGTTCCCGGACCCATTATGGCTACAACCACGTCCGCCCTGGAGACGACTTTTGCCGCATGAAGACCGCTGTAGATATTTACAGCCTCTATATCGCCGCCAAATGAATGACCTACGGTGATCGTCTCGCTAATCAATCCCCTTGTCTTTAGTTCGCCTACCGTTCGACTATGGACGATCGGTAGAGCGGCTCCATCAGTCATCATATATACGATCTTCGCATCCGGCCTTTTACTTTTTATCCCGATGACGCTTGCGTAAAGTTGCGAATGCAGCTCCCCTACCACTACCGGTAATCCACTTAGACCGTCAAAAACCTTCAGGCCTTCGTGAAAGTCGCTGCCCTGCTCCTCGATCGAGGAGACGGCAAACTGTGCCGGTGTATATCGGAGTTTCATGATATGACCGCTGCCGTACGTCGAGACTTCGGGATGGTCGAGGTTGATCGCTACAAATCCCACCCCGCCGGAGCCAAGCCCAAGATCGGTTGCGGTCGTGTTGATTAGTACCTCTTCTCCCAATGATACCGGACCGGTGAGCTGATCGTAATTGACAACTCTTAGATCTTCCTCGGCTAGCCGCGCTGTCGCCGTCGTCAAGTTTTTTTCACTGGAGTGGATGGTAATGATATTACCTTTTTTTAAATTTATATTCATTTTTAGAAGACCGCTGCCGTAATGGCTACAGCTAACTTCGCGCTACTTACCAGCTGTTTGATCGAAATACTTTCATCAGCCGTATGTGGATCGAGATAACCGACCCCAAGAGCCACCGCGCTCATCCCTTTGGAATTAAAGACATTAGTGTCAGATCCTCCGCCGGTCGATCGCAGATTCGGAGTAAGGCCGATAATCCCCAGAGCCTTTGAACACACTTGGACTATTTCATCACTTTCAAAAAGATCAAAACCGTCGTACTCTCTAATGATCTCGATATCAATATCGGTGCCCACTTCAGTACTTCCAGCCTTAAGCGCCTCGATCATCGCGTTTGTCTTTTGCTCGAGCCCCGCCTCACTTAAGCTTCTTACCTCTGCCTTTATCTTTGTAAATTCAGGCACTACATTGATCGCGCTGCCTCCGCTTATAACTCCGACATTTGCCGTCGACTCATCATCGATCCTTCCAAGGTCCATTTTGGAAATAGCCAGTGCCGCGGCCTTTATCGAGCTTACCCCCATCTCCGGATTTATCCCTGAATGGGCGGCCTTTCCCTTAAACTGTACCAATACGGAATTTTGATATGGCGACTTTACAACGATATCTCCAACATCTCCGACCGAATCAAGCACAAATACTTTGTCCGCTTCTATCGACAAAGGATCCAGATTCTTTGCCCCTAGGAGCCCCTTCTCTTCGGCCACCGTAAATATGAGTTTGACGGGAGGATGTTTTTGATCGCCTTCCAAAAGCGTCAAAGCCATCTCCAAGATAGCCGCTACCCCGACTTTGTCATCGGCTCCAAGTATTGTGTCTCCATCACTGCTTATGACATCGTCATCGATCCTAGGAATAATGCCTTTTCCGGGTTCTACCGTATCGAGGTGAGCGTTGAAGGCGATAGTCGGATAAGTCTTAACGCCGGGGATGGTGATTATAAGGTTGCCGACGTTGCCGCCGATCTTTTCACCCGCGTCATCAATTTTAAACGTGACGCCTCTGGCCTCGCCGTGACGGAGTCGCTCGTATAGAAAATCGACAACTTCCCTCTCATGAAAGGTGACGCTGTCGATGCGGACTAATTCTAAAAAATTCTCTAACAACCTCTCAGTATTTATCAATACATCTCCTAAAAGATATTGATCAACTTTTAATACTGACAGAACTATCTCTATTTTTTTGAAACTGTACTGCCGCCCCGATAAAATCCCTGAATAAAGGGTGGGGCCTGTCGGGACGCGACTTGAACTCAGGATGAAACTGGCAGCCCAGAAACCAGGGATGATCTTCTATCTCGACTATCTCGACCAGCTTACTATCGGGGGAGACCCCGCTTAAACGGAGTCCTTTTGCCTCAAGTTCCTCCCTGAATTCATTATTTAATTCATAACGATGACGGTGGCGTTCGTCTATGTTTTTGGTCTGATAAGCTTCGTAGGCTTTTGTCCCGCTATCGCTCATAACGCAAGGATAGCTGCCTAGCCTCATAGTTCCACCCATTTCAGCTACATCTTTTTGCTCCATCATCAGATCGATCACCGGATATTCGCTGCTATCGGCAAACTCAGAGCTATTGGCGCCGTCCAAGCCGGCTACATTTCTCGCGAACTCGACGACCGCGCACTGCATTCCAAGACAGATGCCAAAAAATGGCAGCTTATTTACACGAGCATAATTGATCGCTTCTATCTTTCCCTCAATACCTCTGACCCCAAAACCACCGGGAACAATGGCCCCGTCGACTTTAGCTAAAGCTTCTCTTATCTCTTTAGATGTCAGGGTATCCGCGTCTACCCAAGATATTTCTACATCGACGCCGTGATGAAATCCGGCGTGCTTTAGAGATTCCACGACGCTTAGATAGGCGTCAGGCAAAGATACGTATTTACCAACGAGGGCTATTTTTACTTTTCCCTCTACTGAATTTATCTTGTCAACGAGCCGCTGCCACTCCCCAAGGTCGCTGGGCTTACTCTTTATTTTCAATAGATCGACGACAATATCGTCGACGCCTTCGGCATGGAGCTCCAGAGGGACGGCGTAAATGCTTTCCACGTTTATAGCTGATATGACCGCTTCGGTATCCAGGTCGCAAAAGAGGCCGATCTTGCTTTTGATATCGTCGTTTATGGGCTGATCACTTCGACAGACGATTATGTCGGGCTGTATTCCAATGCTTCTAAGTTCTTTGACGCTATGCTGAGTGGGTTTTGTCTTAAGCTCAGACGACGAGCTAAGAAATGGTATAAGGGTCACATGTATATATATTACGTTATCCCTACCGATATCTTTCCTGAACTGTCTGATAGCCTCTAAAAACGGGAGGCTTTCAATATCGCCGACAGTACCGCCCACCTCGGTAATAATTACATCAGCTCCATTGTCGTCCACAAGATGCATGATACGGCTTTTTATCTCATTGGTGACATGGGGTATTACCTGGACAGTAGCGCCCAGATACTCGCCTTTTCGTTCTTTGGTTACAACGGACCAGTAGATAGAACCGGCGGTAATGTTACTGTTTCTCTTTAGACTTTCGTCAATAAATCTTTCGTAATGGCCGAGATCAAGATCGGTCTCCGAGCCGTCGTCAGTCACATAGACTTCACCGTGCTGATAGGGGCTCATCGTACCGGGGTCAACATTGAGATAAGGATCAAGCTTTTGTATGACGACCTTTTGGCCTCTGGCTTTTAAAAGACGTCCAATAGATGCTGCGGTGATCCCTTTTCCAAGAGATGAGACGACGCCGCCGGTTACAAAAATATGCTTTGCCATTACCTTCTTCTCATCCCAAATTCGTCCAATCTTCTTAGAATCCTTACTCTTAATATCAGTTCAGTTAAAGATCTGCGTTCAGTGTAGTAGTGAAAAGCGGCTAACATAATGAGGATAACTAAATTAACGTACCAATTCAAGCTAACCATCAATGTATATCCGAATAATGCCCCAAGAATATTCGAGCCGGTATCTCCGATCATAGTGCGTTCGTTTAAATCAGACCAGAGAAGTATCAAAATGGGTGGTAGCATGAGCGCCCAAATACCCCAAACAGGACTTCTGAATGTACCGACAAAAAGTATGAGACTTAAAAAAATAAATATTTTAATAGCCCTGCCGGGCCTAAGGTCTAACAGGTTAAAGGCGTTTATCGAGAGTGCCAGCAAGAATGTATTTAAGATGAGTAGCAGCGCGGTATCGGAATGAAAGGACGCCACATACATCGAAATGGAAAACGCCCCGATCGCTTTTAGAGAGCCTGTCGTCATCTTACCGTCTTTTAGTTTCTTTAGATGACCTCGAAGGCCGGAATCTTTTCTGTCGCCAATTAGGTCATCGACCAGCCCCAAGAGACCGGTTCCAAAAATAAGGATCAAGAAATCCGTTGTCCCGGAAAAGACCACTCTGCCGCCAAATCCGGCGGTTGACTGCAGGGCGAAGATCGCCAAAGTAACCATCACGGTTATTATGATGATCAAGCCGCTCGCACCGGCTATAGGCCTGTTTCTGTAGTTTAGTACCGAGACCCGCTCCTGTAACATCGGCCTCAAGAGGTGATACATCACCAAACTGACTACAGCTGAAAGAATCAAAACCGCTATGAACAATAGATCTCCCCGATTATGTTAGTGATCGATTCGTCCGGTCTTTTTACCGGATAAAAATCGGTCGAATATCTGTATGTAAAATATCACAGCCAGAAAATAAGCTAAAATTATCGCCGTGATCGAAACCCCCGAATCGTTGGTAAGAGCACCGACGATTCCCGCTACCAAACCGCCGTTTAACCCGGCGTCCAAATACCGGTACTTCGAAGAAAATTTCTCCTCCGATCTATTTTTTCTATAGACTCTAAAAAATATTAAAATGATAGCTATTGTCAAAAAGAGGTAAGACCAGGAGGTATATCTAAATATTCTTATATTTGCCGACAATTTTCTACCGGCGATCTGCCAAAACTCCGCAGGCCCTCCCTCGATTATAGTCAAAAACGCCCTCCCCATATGGGTCTTTACAGGCAAGAGATAGATGTCGGCGGTAAGAAAAAGGGCCAGCGCAATAACGGCAAACATCAACATCGACATGATCTGCTTAAGCGTTATAGAGGGACTAAAAAAATATAGATAGGCTACGGAAAAACCGGCAAGAGCTGTAAATATCCCGCCCGTATTTGCACCAAGCCCGGGATAACCGATCACAAACAAGACCAGTATAAAAAAGGCGGCAACTACTACTTTTATTAATTTAGACCCCTTCTCGACCAGATCTTTACCTCTTTTATCTTTCAAGCCTTCCAGTATCACGCTCGCTAGGACTATCGAAGCGGCGACAAAAACAGACATCGCTTGATTTCCCATCCCGTAAAAACGCCCGGCTGTTATCGGCGAATAGCCGAAAATACTAATCAGGTCGGAGGCGGCTCCAAAGATAAGGATATTTGTGGTAAGGAAGATAACCGTCGCCCCGGTAATAAAATAGAGGGGCCAAAATCTTTGCTTACCCCTTATGGAAGCGATCGCCACTATGACTACAACCGAGATGAAGATCGTAAGAAAATACGAGGAAGAAGACTCAACGCTTGCCGGGATGTTAGGGGTAATAAACAGACCGAGAGGAAATGCTATCATCGCCAACAGAAGAAGGCTCATAAGCTTTGCCACAGACCGGCTGACTTCGAGCTGACTGTAGAGGACCAGAACAACAATGAAAAGGACAATGATCTGAAAAATAATAAAATATACGATCACCGCGAGAGACAGTTCGTGGACGACGATAAACGACCGGTTCCGTTCTACAAGTCTATCTATTTTTTCGCCCTCCGACGGTACCGAGGTTATCGCTCGTCCGGTTAGATACGCAGGTACGTCTATGCCAAGCACTTCCAGTACAGTGGGGGCGATATCGGTACTGGTCACTATCCCTTCTCTACGCGTAGAACCGGAAGTTAGAAGACCATCGTCCACCCAATCGCCGGCGATAACGATCGGTGTCGTCTGCTGTATTGACTCGTTATCGTCATTTGCCGGCGGCGAGGGTGAGAGAATAATAAATGTCGTATCCTTGTCCTGTTCTTCGTCATATACCGCTTGCATGAATTTATCCGCTCTGGCGATCGACTCCATCCTATAACGCTTGGTCATCTTATCGTTCGCGAACGCCCGATATTTTTCAGCCCTTCTACTATCTCCGGTCTCAAAAACAAATAATGACGCCTCGTTCTTGATATCCTCGTATTGTTTAAACATCGCTTTAAAATCCGTTCTTATTCCATATGGGCTAAGCTCGTCTTTCTCCAAGATATTTTTACCGACATCACCAAAATCTATCGCCCCGTCCGTGTCCATTGCGATGATCGCGGCTTGTCGCTCGAGTCTTTCATCGTTATCGGTATCGGCGTTCCCAAAAACAGCCGTCTTAAGCCCCGATTCATGCAGACCTTCTCCGATAGTTCCGGGGATGACCGTATAACCGACATTGAAGTTAGAGTTTGTAAGGCCGGTGACATTAAGATAGAAAACAGCAAAATCATCACCGTTTTTACCGGTCTGACGCTGAAACAATATCTTACTGCTTACGCCGTCTACCTTCTCGTAGTCCGTAAGAGCGTTGCCCGGATAACCACCGGCCCTGGAGCGATTTCCGTTTCCGATAGTAGCATACGACCTGTTAGAACTTGTAAAAGATGACGCGGTCCGATTACTTAGAAGTCCGGCCGCGCCTTCGTCGATTAGAGATTTTAAAAAAGGCGCCCGAGCTTCATCGATATCCGACCACGTTACTTTATCGATTAAAAATATAATGACCTTTGAACTACTAAGATCGCTTACCTCATCTTTTAGTTCTTCGGCGTTTTCGAGCGGAGGAATATGAGAGACCCCTAACTGAGCTAGGATCAAAATAATCAATACAAATAAAAGCAGCCCTTTTTTTCTAGGCAATCGATCTCCCGTCAAGACAATCCAAATATACTTTTTCCGTTCTAGAGACCATCTTCTCGGCTGAAAATTCCCTAGTCACTTTCTTCAGAGCTTTCTCCGCGATCAAAGCTCTTTTACCCTTATCTCCCGCCAAGGCTATGATGTTATCGGCAAGCTCTTTCGGGTCTCCCGGTTCAACCAGGATCCCTTCGTCTTGATCGATGATGTCAGGCACACCGCCGGCCCTCGTCGCGATAACGGGAAGACTCGCGGCCATCGCTTCCAATACCACGATTCCAAACGGCTCTTTCAGGGAAGGCAAAACAAACATATCCGCGTCGAAAAAAAGTTCTCTCGTATCATCCACAAAGCCAAGAAAAAAGACTTTTTCACCAAGACCCAGCTTGTCAACCAAGGCAATCAATTCTTCCTTTAACGGCCCGTCTCCGGCAATCGCAACTTTTAGTTCCGCTCTCTTTTCACAAGCGATCTTTGCGGCTTCAAGCAAAATTTTATGTCCTTTAAAAGGCACAAAGCGACCAACGCTTGCGATCAGAAGATCATCCTCTTTCAAACCAAGCTTATCAAAATTCCAAACCAGAG
>SDBV01004121.1_pt1 | contig 21066 bp, 19 predicted proteins | sample 2277081 | NCBI WGS metagenome assembly SDBV01 (sample SAMN10402039, study PRJNA504765) | marine sediment metagenome | isolation source: marine sediment core GS10_PC15, 223 cmbsf | place: Arctic Ocean: Southern Knipovich Ridge | collected 2010 | reverse complement strand
CGGTTATGAGTAATTAGTGCAAGTAATTTCTTGCCTAATCTCAGAAAATCTTCGCACCATTAAAATACGGTATCTATCTGATTATATACATATATTTCGTTTTCGTTCAGGCACTAGATAGTGCCCATCCACAAACGGTATCTTTTGGCCCAGAGCGGCGTTTTCGCTCTTTTGAAATCCTCGACATAGCCCGCTATGCCTCCGGTTTCAAAATTGCTCAAGCCTTGCTCTGAACCAAAATCTACCATCTGTGGACGGACACTAGATAGATGTAAATAAACTGAAGAGATGTTAGAGACAGTAGAAAACAGATAGAACATTAAGCCTTTACATGAATTTCATATCTCTTTTACTCGTTACAAAAACAGGCCGTTTTCATATATGAGCACCTTTTTCCCATTGGTCAGATGAGCCGTCACCCGCTTCTTTTCCGTATTCACTAAATCCCAGTGAAGTGCCGAATCGTTAAATCCGAGACGTTTTTTGAGGCTTTGGGTCAATTCACCCGAAGGGCCGCTGTAGGCATCGGAATATGAAGATCCCAACGCGATATGACAGTTTCCGTATTTTCCGCCGAAATTTTCATCGAAAAGGGTATTTGCCATAAATTGATCGATTTTTGAGAACCGTTTATCTGTTAGAGAAAACTCTCCGATCCGACCGGCTCCTTCATCCATGGCCAACTGTTTTTTTAGAAAAGAAGCACCCTCCTGGGCCTCCACTTTCACAACAATACCGTTTTTAAATTCCATTCGGGCGCCTTTAACCCGGTTGCCGCTCCGGTATGAAAATTGATCGGCAAAGTATATACCGGATGTCCCCCGCCAGTCCGGTGAGGTGAAGATTTCAAAGCTGGGTATGTTGTGGCCGGAGAGTCCGACCCATTTTCGCTTTTTTCCAGGTGTGATTTTTAAATCCACATGTGCGGATTCAATGTGATAATAATTGACGGAGAGACTGTCGAGCCGCTTTTTAATCACAACGGCATTGTTAAACAGACTTTGCCAATGCTCCAGTGGTGATCGTTTGTTGAGAAAACAGGCTTTAATAATTTGCTTTTCATACGCATCCATGGAGAGGTTGGCATGACGGGCCATTTCAGCGGTTGGAAATATCCCCAACGTCCACCCGAAAGCGCCTGTTTCCTCTCTTTTGATCAGGATGTCCCGTAGATGTTTTCCGGCCAAAAGCGTCTTTCCGATTTTTTGGGGGTCAACATCTTTTAAATGAGTCATGGATTCCGGGGCATGTACGACAATACTTCCGTTTAGCCGGTGAAACAGTTCTTTGGTGCCGGGTGGCACAAACGTTAATTGATGGGCATCTGAGATTTGATAAAAGCGTTGCTCCATGCTCGGAAACAGCTCCAGGCGTGGAATGGGATTCAGTTTCATTTCAAGCAGCCGGGTAAAAAGGATTTCAACAACCGGTCTGGCCGGAAGGTGATACCGGATACTGACGATGTCGCCTTTTTTAAAACGATCGGGCCTGGCTGTTTTCAGGCCCCAGAGTAAAACATCGGCATACCTTTCGAGATGTTTTTGGGTAAACATATATGCGATCTCCTTTCGAGTCTGTTGCAGAGATTCTGTTTTTTAGATATAGTACTTATCATGGCCATTTTTCATCATAGATAAGTTGACTTGAGAGAACAAGTCTTTTGCGTTGATCTACATTAGAATAAAAAAAGGATCAGAATAAATGGAAGAGATTATTGAACTGACCCAAGACCTCATTCGGTTTAAATCCACCCAGTCCCGGCCGGATGAGATTGACAAATGTATTGTTCATATTGAAAACTTTTTAAAAGAGCATCAGATCACATACCAAAGCTTGGAGCAGGATAATACGCCGTCTATTCTGGTGATGCCTCAAAATGGACATGTCTCATTGCTGTTGATGAGTCATATCGATGTGGTAGATGGACCCGACAGCGTATTTGAACCCCGCATCAAAGATGGAAAACTCTTCGGCAGAGGTAGTATTGACGACAAATATGCGGTGGCTCTATCTTTGGTCATGTTGAAAAATCAAATCCTTAATCTCAAAAAGAAAGGAAAGGGTCAAAATGATCTGAAATTAGGTATTTTGATCACGGGCGATGAAGAGATCGGCGGTCACAATGGTGCTGAACCGGCTTTGAGCCAGATCAAATCCGATTTTTGCATTGCTCTGGATGGCGGCAGCACGGATAAAATCGTCATTAAGGAAAAAGGTCTGTTTACCCTCAAGCTGGTTACAACGGGTCAGTCGGCCCATGGTTCCCGTCCATGGCTGGGTGAAAATGCCATTTTGAGTCTCATTGACGATTTTAACAAACTCAAACCTTTTTTTGAAAAAGAGTCTTCAGATCATTGGCATAAAACCATCAGCTTCAACATCGTGCGCGCCGGAAACAATTTCAACCAGGTTCCGGATACGGCGGAAGCGGTGTTTGATGTTCGTTTTACAGAAGATGACGATTTGGATACCCTTTACTCAAGCATGAAAAACGCAGTCCAAGGTGATCTTCAAGTCGTTCGAAAAGAGCCCATGTTTTTCAGCGGTCGCTCGCCGTATCTTAAGATGCTGCTTGAAGCTTCTCCCGAGAGCCGTTTCGGATTTGAGCATGGTGCCAGTGATGCGCGATACCTTTCTAATCAAGGGATTCCGGGGGTCGTGTGGGGTGCGGATGGCGATTACAGCGCACATGGTACAAACGAGCACATCAATATCCCCAGTATCGGTGTTCTGTATGAGAGGATTGATGCGTTTCTGACCCTCATTAAAAAAACATTATGAAAGATTCAGTTTTCGAATCAAACGGTAGGGTGCCCGGTAATTGAACAGCAACAACAACAATCCCCGTTCTTTTTTCTTTACTTTATCGATGCAAACGGTTTATACTAAAAGGATTGGTGATTATTATAATGCACTCTTCGTTTATAATATTGGTTTACAGCCGTGATAGTTACTGGGAGGTCTAAACGTTTCAACCAAGGGGTCTGTTGAAGATGCCCAAAAAGGAGGACAAACTATGAGGAAAACAGTCTACTTTTTTATCGCCCTAACCGTCATCTTTTCTTTCATGCTATTCATGCACCAGTCTCCTGTCCAGGCTAAAACGCTCAAATTTGCCTTTCAAGGGAGTCTCGATTCCTTTGATCCCTATAACCTGAACGAAACATTCCATCTCGGAACTCAAGGTAACATTTTTGAAGGGTTGATCCGTCGCGGTCCCGATTTGACGATCGAACCGGCCCTGGCGGAACGCTGGGAAGTGATGGAGCCGACCCGCTGGCGCTTTTACCTGCGCAAAGGCGTAAAATTTCATGACGGCACCCCGTTTACGGCCGATGACGTGGTATTTTCCGCCACCCGGGTGCGCCATCCGGACTCAGACTTAAGGGTCAGGCTGTCAGCGGACACCAAAATTGTCAAGGTGGATGATCACACGGTGGATTTTATCACCGATAAGCCCAATCCGATTCTGCATGTGGAATGGCCCACCTGGTACATCATGTCCAAAAGTTGGACGGAAAAACACGACGCTGTTTTGCCCCAATCAGCCACCAAAGAAAAAGAAAATTATGCCACCCGCCATGCCAATGGAACCGGGCCCTTCATGTTGGTCAGTCACGAAGCAGGCGTGAAAACCGTATTCAAAGTCAATCCGAATTGGTGGGATAATCCGAACAAAGAACACAACCTCACAGATGTCATCTTTACCCAGATTAGCAATGACGCCACCCGTGTTGCGGCACTGTTATCCGGACAGGTCGATATGGCCTACCCGATCCCGGTCCAGGACATGAAGCGTGTCAATGACAATGCGGATACCCAATTCCTTGGCGGTCCGGAATTGCGCACCATTTTTCTGGGGATGGATCAATTCCGGGATGAATTGCTGTATTCCAGCGTCAAAGGGAAAAATCCATTCAAAGACAAACGCGTCCGTCAGGCCTTCTTTCAGGCGATCAATATTGAAGCCATTAAAAAGAAAATCATGCGCGGATTGTCGGAACCGTCTGCCATGATGATTGCTCCCGGTGTAAACGGTGGCGGCAACCCGAAATTCAAACGGCTCCCCTATGATCCGGCCGCATCCAAGAAGCTTCTGGCAGAGGCCGGTTACCCGGATGGATTTGAAATCGGCATGGATTGTCCCAACGATCGCTACGTCAATGACGAGGCAATTTGTCTGGCCGCAGTTTCCATGCTGGCAAAAGTGGGGATCAAAGTAAACCTGCTGGCCCAACCCAAAGCCAAATATTTCGCAAAAATACTGGCACCCAAGCTTGATACCAGTTTCTATCTGCTGGGCTGGACCCCGGGCAGTTTCGACTCATATAATGTGCTCAATTTCATACATGCCTGCCCCAAAAAGACCGGGGAGGGCAAGTTTAATTTAGGCGGATATTGCAATCCCGAAGTGGATAAGCTGAACGCGAAAATCCTGAGCGAAACCGATCAGGCCAAACGCGATTCGATGATTGAAAAGGCATGGACGATGACCATCAACGACATCGCCTATATCCCCCTGCATCAACAGGCACTGGCCTGGGGGGTCAACAATAAAGTCGAACTCAAGCAACGTCCGGACAATCAATTTATGTGGCGTCACGTTATGATCAAGTTGTTTAAAGTGATTCAACAAGCCCGGAATTTGGCCTAATTGAGTTAGATACCGGGCTTTTTGTTACAGACAACCAAACTGTAAACCAACTACCCCTATAGCCCTTTATTCCAAAATTAAACGAAGTGAAATCGATTCAATGTTAGCGTTAATAATCCGTCGAATATACCAGTCGTTGATCGTCATGCTGGCGGTTGCGCTGGTGGCGTTTACCCTGTTTCGCTATGTGGGAGATCCGGTTTCCCAGATGGTCGGACAGGAAACGAGCATTGCCGACATGGAACGGTTGCGAGAAGAACTGGGTCTGAATGACCCGGTCATTATCCAGTTTGCCTACTTTGCCTGGAACACGCTTCAGGGAAAATTTGGCATATCCTACCGCCTCGGTCGTCCCGTTAACGAATTGTTTGTCGAACGACTTCCAGCCACCCTCGAATTAAGTTTGATCGCCGCACTGTTTTCCTTAGTTGTCGGGATCCCCATGGGAGTTTACACCGGGTTGTATCCGGATCGGATCTTGAGCAAGATTTTCCAGGCGGTATCGCTCATCGGCATTGCCCTGCCGACTTTTTTGATAGGAATTTTGTTGATCCTTCTTTTCGGGGTTATCCTGGGGTGGCTGCCGACCTTTGGCCGGGGTGACGTGATCCAGCTCGGCTGGTGGTCAACCGGGCTGCTGACCACCAGCGGTTTAAAGGCCGTTATCATGCCGGCCTTTACGTTGGGCATGTTTCAACTCACGTTGATCATGCGCCTGGTACGTTCCGAAATGATGGAAGTACTACGGACCGATTATATCAAATTTGCACGGGCCCGTGGCTTGACCAACCGTGCCATAAATTTCGGCCATGCCCTGAAGAACACATTGGTTCCGGTTATAACCATCACCGGCTTACAAATCGGAACGATTATTGCTTTTGCCATCATCACTGAAACCGTATTTCAATGGCCCGGCATGGGGCTGCTGTTTCTGCAGGCGATTCAATTTGCAGATATTCCGATAATGTCAACCTATCTCATATTAATTGCGTTTTTCTTTGTGGTGATCAATTTGATTGTCGACATTCTGTATCACGTGGTGGATCCCCGTCTGAGATTTGATAAGGACGTTGCTGCTGGTTAGTTTTATGAAAAGTATAACGCGTATTCAAGATACCGTACATCGCTTTTTCGATTCCGATATCTGGTACAGTTTTAAAAAATCCAGAGTCACCGTAATCGCTGCCTGCGTGACAGCCATAATTATCTTATCCGCGATTGCAGCACCCCTCATCGCACCCCACACTCCATTTGATCCCGCAACTCTCGATCTAATGGACGCCTTCACGCCACCGTTCTGGTACGATGACGGAACGTCAAAGTTTCTGTTCGGGACCGACGATCAGGGAAGGGACCTTTTTTCAACCATTCTGTATGGATCAAGACTCTCTATTTTCGTGGGGTTTGCCTCCATGCTGCTGGCGATGATTATTGGCATCACCCTTGGCTTGCTAGCCGGCTACATCGGTGGAGCAGTCGAAACCCTTATCATGAGAATCGCGGATGTGCAGATCAGTTTTCCTGCCATTCTGATCGCGATGCTGATATATGGTGTGGCCCTCAGTTTGTTACCCAACAAACGACATGATGATATGACCATCTGGGTGCTTATCCTGGCTATAGGCCTCGCCAACTGGGTAACTTTTGCACGCACCGTGCGAGGCTCGACCCTGGTGGAAAAAAATAAGGAATATGTGCAGTCAGCGCGGGTCATTGGTCGTAAGCGCGTTACCATCATGTTTCGCCATATCCTGCCCAACGTGATGGGTCCGGTGCTGGTTATCGCAACCATCGGATTGGCCATTGCAATTCTTACCGAAGCCACCTTGTCTTTTCTCGGTGTCGGTGTTCCACCGACGAAACCATCGCTGGGAACGCTCATCCGTATTGGTCAGGATTTTCTGTTTGCCGGTGAATGGTGGATCGTAATTTTTCCCGGACTTGCCCTGGTGGTCCTGATCTTAGCGGTCAACCTTCTGGGTGACTGGATGCGCGATGCTTTTAATCCAAAATTGAGATAATGACCGAGCCATTACTTAAAATCGAACAACTTAGAATCGAATTTAATACCCGCCGCGGTACGTTGGTGGCAGTCGACGATATATCATTTGATGTCCGTCCTGGAGAAGTATTTGGTATCGTGGGAGAATCCGGGGCAGGCAAATCCCTAACCGGGCAAGCGATCATCGGACTGCTGGAGCCTCCCGGCCGCATCGGCGCAGGCCGTATTTTTTTAAATGATCAGCGAATCGATCAGCTACCCTACCATCAAATGCGCCGTATCCGAGGCAAAAAGATCGGGATGATATTTCAGGACCCTTTGACCAGCCTGAACCCGCTTTATACAATCGGCAAACAGCTGGTGGAAACCATTTTAACCCATTCCGAAATGACTCACGATCAGGCGCGCCAGCATACGGTTGCGCTGCTGGATGAGGTCGGTATTCCGGCCGCCGAAAAACGCATCAGCCATTACCCCCACCAGTTTTCCGGTGGCATGCGCCAGCGGGTGGTCATTGCCCTGGCCTTATGCGTCAATCCCAGTCTGATAATCGCCGACGAGCCAACCACGGCACTAGATGTTTCCATACAAGCTCAGATAATCGCTTTATTAAAAGGTCTTTGCAAAGAACACGACACTGCAGTTATTCTGATCACCCATGACATGGGGGTTATCGCCGAAATTTCCGATCGAGTGGCGGTGATGTATGCCGGGCGACTGGTGGAGATCGGGAAGGTGCGTGATGTCGTTAAAAACCCGATGCACCCTTATGCTCAAGGGTTGATGGATTCCATACCATCATTACATCAGCGGGTTGAACAGTTGAGCCAAATTGAGGGTTCCATGCCCGGATTGACGGAAGTTCCTTCTGGTTGTGCGTTTCATCCCCGCTGTTCGCATTGTTTTGAGAAATGTCGAACCCATAGGCCTGACCTGATGGACACACCGACATCAAAGGTGGCTTGCTGGCTTTTCGATAAAGGGGATGGCAATGGCAATGCTTGAACGCGTCAATAAGGAAGCATCGGTTTTGCTGAGAGTTACCGGTCTCAAGCGGTATTTTGATGTTTCCAAACCGTTGCTGAACAGACTGCTTGAAGGCAAACCCCGCCTGATTCTAAAAGCCGTCATCGATATCAATTTTGAAATCGTCACTGGTCAGACATTTGCATTGGTGGGGGAGTCTGGTTGTGGCAAATCAACCATCGCCAACCTGGTGGTGGGTCTTTACCCGCCCACTGCAGGGACCATAGAATTTGATGGCGTTGATCTTTCATCTTTAACCAGTCGCCATCAGATGGAGCTTTTGCGCCGGCGAATGGCCATGATCTTTCAGGATCCTTACGCCAGCTTAAATCCACGCTGGCGGGTCGCCGCAATTGTCAGCGAACCGATCCGGGCCTTTAAGTTATTGAAAGGGGATGCCGCTATTTCCGAGCGTACCGCAGAGTTGCTCACCCAGGTCGGTCTATCACCCGCAGACGGTGAAAAGTACCCGCATGAATTTTCCGGGGGCCAGCGTCAGCGTATATCCATTGCCAGAGCACTGGCCGGCAAACCTGACTTTATCGTTTGTGATGAGCCCACATCCGCCCTGGACGTTTCCGTTCAGGCTCAGATTCTAAATCTGATGAAGGCGCTTCAAAATAAATTCAGTCTATCCTATCTGTTTATTTCACATGATTTGGCCGTGGTCCGCCATATGGCTGATCAAGTGGGTGTCATGTATCTTGGGCGACTTTGTGAAATCGCAGCGGTGGATACGATCTTTGAGGATCCCAAACATCCCTATACCCGGATGCTGATGGATGCCATTCCGGATATGGAGATGATGGGTCAAAAACGGACTCCTGTGGGTGGTGAGATTCCCAATCCCATGGATTTACCGGATGGATGTACTTTTCATCCAAGATGCCCGCTGGCGATCCCCCGCTGTAAAATAGAACGGCCTGAACTGAAAAAACTGCCGGATGACGTTTCCGTGGCCTGCCATATCAGGGCGGCCGAGGCGGGTCTTTAGACCGTCTTTGCAAACGCGTCAGGGCGACGGTTGGCAGGTGATGAAAGTCGGCTTGAAAAAACCCGAAAGATAACAAAGTGAGTCTGCTGAGGCATAAAGAATTCCGGCCCAAAGGATTCGGTTTTTTAGGACAAAGTAAATGAAAACACTCTACTTAGGTGGAAATATATTTGACGGCAAAGGAAATCTCTCAAGTCACAAGGGACTCCTCACCAATGGGAGCAAGATATTGGAGGTTGCCGATATCGGCACATTCGATGGCTTCTCAGGGCAGCGGGTGGACATCTCCGGCGGCACGCTGCTTCCGGGTTTAATCGACTGCCATGTGCACTTGGTCTATGGGGGGGAGAAGGATACTTTTCTTGAACTGGCCCGGTTGGGGCCGGGAGAAATAGTGATGCGTGTGCTGGATAACGCCACCAAGGCCCTTTACGGCGGCATCACATCTTTGAGAGATCTGGGTGGAAAGGACGGACTGGAGCTGGCGGTCCGGGATGCCATTGAAACGGGCCAAAGGTTAGGCCCCACTATCCGTGCCGCCGGTTCCGCCATTTGTATCACCGGGGGACATGGATGGAAAAATGCCCGAATTGCCGATGGACCCACCGAAGTTGTTAAGGCGGTTCGGGAACAGATCCACCGGGGCGCAGACGTCATTAAGATGATGGCGACCGGGGGTGTCATGACAAAAGGGGTCCGCCCGGAAGATGCCCACTACACCATGGAAGAAATGGCAGCCGGGTTTAGCGAGGGGCACCGGTTCGGCAAATCGTGTGCTGCTCATGTCCAGAATATCACCGGCGCGCTGAACGCCATCCGCGCGGGAGTCGATTCTATTGAACACGGAGTTCATTTGGACGACGAATGCATTGGGGAAATGATTAAACGGAAAATAGTTCTGGTTCCGACCCTTTCGGCACCGGAAAACTTACTTTTGAATAAAGAACAGGGACCGCCATCTTACATCCTGGAAAAAACGGAGCGTTTGGTTGAAGCCCATCGGCGCAGTGTGAAACGATTTTATGAGGCAGGTGGCACCATTACCATGGGGACCGACGCTGGAATATCATTTAATCATTTCGGCCAAAACGCCCATGAGCTCCAATATTTAGTCAATGCAGGGATAAGCCCCATCGATGCATTGACGTTTGCCACCGGCAACGGGGCATCTCTTTTGAAACTTGAAAATCGCGGTGAATTAAGAGCAGGTGCATATGCAGACCTTCTGGGAGTTGCCGGAAATCCGGTAAAAGATATTGCAGCCGTAGCGAATCCAAAAAATCACCGCCTCATTGTCAAAAACGGCCGCATCATTAGAAACGATTTCAAAAGAAACGATTTCAAAATTTTATCAAAGACGAGATAGCAGGGCATCAAGATGTCAAAAAAAATCATTAAATCTCTGGAAATTGTGGGGTATTATCCGGGTGTGATCGGTAAAATTATCGAAACCCATGCCGTCTATTATAGTGAAAATTGGGGTTTTGATGTCTCTTTTGAAACCCAGGTGGGTGAAGAGCTGTCTCAATTTATCCATGTATTTAAGCCCTCCCGAGACGGGTTCTGGGTCGCGCTGAAAGATAATATTTTTGCCGGCGCGATTGCACTCGACGGAAGAGCAGCTGAACCGGAAGGGGTCAGAATCCGTTGGTTTATTGTCCCGCAGCATTTTCACGGACTTGGAATCGGAAGCCTGTTGCTCAAGAAAGCGGTTGAATATTGCAAAAATAAAAAAGAAATCAAAAATATATTTTTGTGGACCTTCAAAGGGCTCGATCAGGCACGCATGCTTTATGAACGGGAAGGGTTTTTGCTTTCCGAGCAACATGATGTGGATCAATGGGGTAGGGTGATCAAAGAGCAAAAATTCAATAAATCCTTGTCAATTTGAAAACCCATCAATTTCAGGCTGGCAGGCCCGGAACTGGTCTATATTTTAAAAAATGCGCGTCCCCGTCTTTTTGTGTTCGGAGCCGAATATATTTCGCTGGTTAAAACCCTGAAGCTTCAAAGGGCACGGCCATCCATGATGCTGACCCGCGTGGTAGCCCGTCTTGGGATATATCCTGGAGAGCCAGGGAAGGGTGGGGGACGCGTTTACTCTTGCCGGTTATCAGCAGGCCTTTCTCTTACTCTTTGGCTCCGCCGTGGTCGCTTTCCTCTCCTCTCTCTGTCTGAAGGAGAGCATGAAAAAGGAATAGCGCCCCCTTTACAGGGCCTAAAACACCTATTCTTGGAACGTTAATGTTTTAATATTCAACCCGTTAACGTGCCGCCACCCCAATTCGACCCTGAGCGGTATGCTTCGTCCTTTTTAAGCCGAATATCCCCTTACCCCCATGTCGCTGAGAACTGGGAACTGCTCGCATATGTTTTTTTGGGGTCGGCGCATTGTAGTCGAAATCCGTCAAGGTGCGGCGCTCAACTTTTGAGCCGATGACACGATCAATAGCATTGACCATTTGATTATCATCACGGGTAATCAATGTGAATGCATCTCCGTATTGGTCAGCCCGTCCGGTCCGGCCAATACGATGGATGTACGCATCCGGTGTGTTCGGTATATCATAATTGATAACGTGCGAGATCTGACAGACATCAATGCCGCGCGCAGCGATGTCTGTGGCTACCAGCACCTGAAATTTCCCGTTTCGGAAGCCGTCAAGAGCAGCCTGACGACGGCCCTGGGAAAGATTTCCCTGCAGCGAGGTCGAACGGAAACCGGCCCTGGACAGTTGTTCTCCAAGGCGCTTGGCACGGTGTTTGGTGCGTGTGAACACTAGCACGGATTGAGAGTTGATATGACCCAGGAGTTTCAGCAGAAACGCCGTTTTCAAATGCTGCTCCACCGGATAATGGGCGTGGCTGACGGTATCTGCCGGTGCGGTTTCCCCTGCCTTTATTATAATTGGGTCCATAAGAATATCTTTGGCCAGGCGGTGGATTTCATTGGGCATGGTGGCTGAAAACAAAAGCGTTTGCCGCTGCGCCGGGACGTGTTTCAGTATTCGTCGAATGTCCGGAAGAAATCCCATATCAAGCATATGATCGGCTTCGTCAAGGACCAGCACTTCTACCCGGCTGAGGTCAATCGTTCCACGGCCCATGTGGTCAAGGAGCCGACCGGGGCAGGCAACAACAATCTCTGCGCCCCGCTTCAGGTTTTGAATTTGAGTGTTGATGTTCACCCCGCCGTAGACAGTAACGCTTCTCATGCGGGTCTCTTTTCCCAGGCTGTTGATGGCATCGTGAATCTGTTCAGCCAATTCGCGAGTGGGAGCGATGATCAGTGAACGGACATGACCGCGTTTGCCTTGCATTAACCGGTGTAAAATCGGCAGTGCAAAGACCGCCGTCTTACCGGTACCGGTCTGGGCCAGGCCCATAATGTCTCGTCCGTTCATGACCGACGGGATAGCCTTGGTTTGGATAGGGGTTGGTGTGACAAACCCGGCAGCAGCTACACCTGCCTCGACGCTGGGGTCTAACTTAAATGCTTTAAATTCCATAAATTCCTTTTTTATGTTGAGCCGATCTCAAACGCACTGTTTGATTACACTTCCCTTTAGGGATCACAGGCCATTACTCTATCTTATGCCTCGTGACATTTCAGTCTACGGAAGTGGGTTCCGTCATGACGAATGTTGGTTTGCGCCTGAGGAATATACCTCAGCATCCTGAAATAATCTTGCATTTCACTTGGGGAATATTCCAAGGGCACTGCTCTGAAACTGGGAATCTGTACTTTCTCTGGCGCCACCGGTTGTGGGAGAGCAGCAGGTTCAAGCACCCCTTTAGAGGAGCGAAATAATAGGATAGATTAAGGAGGTGTTGAGATCGGCTTTGTGTTAAAATAAAAAAGCCCCGAACTTATTCCGGAGCTTACGATACCACCTTTTTCATCTTTTCATCCAGGAACAGCAATTGTTACGAAATCGTTTATCCCATTGAGTTCACCATTGTCAAGTAAAATCGTGAATCCCGCAAATGAGGCATTTAAGGGATAAGAAGTTCCTTTTTGGAAGCGGCCAAGCTGAAAAATCCGTCTTGTATACGGCATTAAAGTCAACCGCGACATATGGTGTTTTCCGGTTTCCACTGCCCATTGAAAACCGGATGATGACATTGAACGACAAATATTAAACATCGATCGGGATGTCAAACAGAAATATTTTCTAAAATCGGCGCATTTTCGTCAAATTTGGGCGCAGATCACCTGTACAGCCGGGATGGGATTTTTTTAAAAGTAGGCTTCGGCAGGGTAGTCAGGATCCCTGATGTAATCATCTGGGCTAGGACCCGGCTGCTCGTCACCTGTCTGCGTGCGACGCACAGGTAGGTATGTGGGGAAATCATTGATAGGCGGGGCACGGGGCGGCGAGCCATTTAAGCGCGTCGAAAATCTTTGTCTGCGACCCATCCTTTGATTTGTATTCCGCTTTCCCGGTGATAGGCCATCCGTTTTTGAGAGAAAGATGCCCGGACGCGCAGCGCAAGCGCTTGCGCCGCATGTGATGTAGCGAGCGAGGTTTTCCATTGATGCTTCATTGCGGGGCAAAATTCGCGGCCCGGCGAACACGTTAAACCCGGTGTGCCGCCATTTGTCCAGCAGCGTGATCATTTCCGGTGTGATCTTGCCCTTTGCCAAAAGCATCTTGAGCACTTTGTGGCGGAATATCTGCTCCAGTGCTTTGGTCTCTACCGCCGGAGAAATATTTCCTTTTTCATTGACATCATTTGTCTGTATACAGTATACAGTGATCACAAATGATGCAATCCATGAACATAGCCTGGTGGGTGCAGCGATGGAGCGAGCTGCAACCGGATAAACCGGCCATCCTTTTTGAAAATCGACAAATCAGTTACCGATTGCTGCATCGAAGGGTCGACCAAACCGCTTGTTGGCTTCAAGATATGGGAATCGAAAAAGGTGACCGGGTGGCGGTGATGCTGAAAAACTGCCCGGAGTTTATGGAACTGTACCTGGCGGCTTCGCGGCTGGGCGTTATTTTTGTACCCATCAATTTCAGACTCACAGGGCCGGAACTGGCCTATATTTTGAAAAATGCGCGTCCCCGTCTTTTTGTGTTTGATGCCGAATATGCGCCTCTGGTCAAGACTCTGAAACTTGAGCGGGCCCGGCCGCCTGTGATGCTGAGTCGGGTGGGAGTCTGTTCCGGAGCCGATGAGTTTATCGACTACGGTTTTGAAACAAACGCGTTTGAAGGGAAAAAACCGTTTATCACGAAAAATCCGGGCCTTGCCGATCCTGCTGAACCCCAGGTCATCATGTATACCTCAGGGACCACCGGTCAGCCCAAAGGTGCGGTCCTGTCCTACCGAAAAACATTTTTCAACTGTCTTAACGCGGAAATTTTTTTCAAACTTCACGTGGATGATGTCATACTTATCCTGCTGCCGTTGTTTCATTCCGGCGGACTTTTTATACAGGCCACTCCAGCCCTTTACAAAGGGGCGACCCTGGTGATTCACCCGAAGTTTATTCCCGAAAAAACATTTCAGGATATAGAGAAATTTAAAGTAACCAAGTTTCTCGGGGTGCCCACCGTATATCGGTCCCTTTTGAAAATCGACCCCAAAATCCGGGGAGATCTCTCATGTTTGCGGGTCTGCGCCATCGGGGGTGAAAAGACCACGCCGGAGTTGCTGTCGGCTTGTAAAAAAGCCGGATTTCCACTCCGGCAGGTTATGGGACAAACCGAAACGTCGATTCTTCTTTGGGCGTCTGAAGAGGATTCCATTAAAAAACCGGGGACTGTGGGGCGACCGGTGTTTCACGCTGAAGTGGGTGTCGTGGACACGGACGGACATCCGGTCAAACAAGGAGAAGTGGGTGAAATAGTGGTCCGGGGATCCATCATGATGAAGGAGTACTGGATGGATCCCGAGAGAACCGCTGAAACCTTGCGCAACGGCCGGCTTCACACCGGTGATCTGGCGCGGGTCGATGCGGATGGGTATTTTTATCTGGTGGACCGGCTCTGTGATATGTATATTTCCGGCGGAGAGAATGTGTATCCGGCAGAAGTGGAGCGGGTTTTAAGAGAGTGCCCCGGGGTGGAAGAAGTGGCGGTGGTGGGCGTCGCCCATGAGAAGTGGGGAGAGATCGGACACGCATACGTCATCTGTAAACCCGGATGCACTTTGACTCAAGATACCTTGTTATCATTTTGTAATGGAACCTTGACGCCATATAAATGGCCCAAGAAAGTCACTTTTTGTATCGATTTTCCGAGAACCGCTCTTGGAAAAATCCGAAAGAAAGTGATCCAACCGGAACGGATGAACTAAAGGTTATTTTTTCGCGAACCCTTAGCACCTGGACGAAAAATTCTAGTTTTCGTTCAAATACTTTTTAAAAGGAAATAATGAAAATGACCGGAAGGAGTGGCGACATGGATGTCTTTAAAAATCTGACTGTTCTATCATTGGAACAGGCAACCGTATTGCCGTATTTGACGTTCAGGCTGGTACAGGACGGGGTTCGGGTCATCCGCCTCGAGCATCCGGTTTACGGAGATCCGAACCGGTTCATCGGTGAAAACGTTTTGGATGAAGATCGAATGAATACCTACTATTTATGCATCAATGCAGGCAAAGAGGCGATTACCTTAAACCTTGCCGATCCAAAAGGCCGGGATCTGTTTTATCAGATGATCAAAGAGATGAACGTTGATATATTTGCAACCAACCAGCTTCCCAAAAACTATATAAAGCTGGGGATTGATTACCACACCCTCAAAGCGCTCAAGCCGGATATCATCTGGCTGGGTGTCACCGGTTTCGGGCCGGACAGCAATGAAGGGGCATACGATCCGATTCTGCAGGCCAGGTCCGGTTTGATGGAGATGACCGGTGAAGGGAGCGGCGACCCGCAGGTGATGGGCATTCCGCTGCCGGATATGGGAACCAGCGAACATGCGTACGGCGCTTTGATGAAAGCGCTTTTTTACCGCGAGAAGAGCGGCCGGGGGAGTTGTATTAACCTTTCCATGTTCGAATCGTGCGTATCCTGGCTGACGGTTCCGATTACCATGACCGCCAGTTTTCAAAAGACGAGCAGTCGCCGGGGAAATACCCATGAATTTTTCTGTCCGGTTTCCGTTTACCAAACCCAAAACGGGTTTATATATCTGGCGGTGGGTAACGATCGACAGTGGAAAGCCATGGTGTCTCAGGATCTTTTCCGCTCGCTTGACATCCCGGCGTATGAGAAAAACTCAGGTCGCATCAAAGATGTTGTCCGGCTGGAAGCGGCCATTAACGCCATCACCCGGAAACATCCGTCAAAGGACTTGATTGCGATGTTTCAAAAAATGACGGTACCGGTCAGCAAAATTCAGACTCTCCCTGAGGTCATCCAGGACCCGTTGGTGAAAAAAAGGCTTCTCAGTGCTCAAGATCCGAAAACCGGAACTCAAATTACTTTGGCGCCCGCACCCCGGATGACATCGTTTCTAAAAGAAAACAACAGGCAACTGGAATTTCCGCCTCGATTTGGAGAGGACAATTTCAGCATATTTAGTGAAGAGCTGGGGTACTCTAAAGAAGTACTCTCAACGTTTAAAGAAAAGGGAATCATTTAAGGGACTCAATGTCACCTCTGTGTATTTGACCCTATCGTCTCCCTAATCACCTAACTGGAGTAATCATAATGGACATCATTGTGCTGATTAAGCAGGTTCCGGACACAACGGATGTGAAACTCGATCCTAAAACAGGAAATCTCATTCGTGAAGGCCTTGAAAGTATCATGAATCCGGACGATCTTCACGCCCTTGAAGCCGCGCTTGATATCAAGGAAATCGCGGGTGGAAAAGTGACGGTTGTGTCCATGGGCCCGATGCAGACTATTGACGTCATCTCGGAAGCCATCGGTATGGGAGCGGATCGAGGCGTTTTGCTGTCCGACAAAGCCTTTGCCGGGGCGGACACCTGGGCCACTTCCCTGACCCTGGGAAAAGCGATTGAAAAGATCGGGATATATGATCTGGTTTTATGTGGCCGACAGGCAATCGATGGTGATACCGCCCAAATCGGCCCGCAAGTTGCCGACTATCTTCAAATATCCCAAGTGACCTATGTTTGTGATATTGAGACCTTGAAGAAAAAGACCGTTGTTGTCAAACGACGCCTGGAAGATGGTTACGAGCGGATCCAGTGCCGGCTTCCAGCCTTATTGACCGTCACCGGCGAGCTGAACAGACCCCGGTATGCGAATATGGGGCGTCTGGTAAAAGCGTGTCGGGATAAAGCCCCCATCCGGATCTGGAACGCTGCTGATATCGGAGTTCAGGCCCATGAAGTGGGTCTTGAAGGGTCCTTGACCCATGTTATCAAAACATTTGCTCCCAAATTTAAAAGAGAGGGAGAAATTCTGACCGGAGACACTGAAAGCGTTGTGCACGATTTAATCAAAAGACTAAAAGCAAGCGATGGCGCAAACGCCTGCAAAGCGTTTGGTTCAACCTGCGAGCTTTAAACCACCCTAAAAGCGGAGTCTGAAATGAGTGTTTGGGTTGAGACGGATTTGTGTAACGGTTGCACGCGTTGCCTTAAAACATGCCCCTACGGTGCGCTGGAAATGAGTGACGGGAAGGCCATTGTTCAAAAAAGATGTACTTCTTGCGGCGCCTGTCTGGAAATATGTAAAGAGAGCGCCATCTTAACCGATGCCAAACCCAGAACGATTCCGGACTTTTCAGATCAATCCGGGATATGGGTTTTTGCCGAGCAGCGGGACGGGCGGTTAAATCGTGTTTCCCTGGAGCTTTTAGGCAAAGCAAGACAATTGGGCGATGAACTCAATCAGGATGTTTCCGCCGTCCTTCTGGGGCAAGGGGTTTTCTCTCTTTCAACGACCTTGATCGGCTACGGTGCGGATCAGGTTTACCTTGCCCAGCACAGGGCTTTAAAAGATTATCGAACCATTGCTTATGCCAAAATTATTTTTGAACTGGTGACCCGATATAAACCCAACATTTTTCTGATGGGGGCATCCCACATCGGGCGGGATTTGGCGCCACGGGTTTCGCGCCGGGTCGCCTGCGGCCTGACAGCCGATTGCACGGAGTTGAGTATCGATTCTGAAAACGGCCTCCTTTTGCAAACCCGTCCGGCATTTGGCGGCAATATCATGGCCACCATCGCCAACCGGTTTTCCAGACCGCAAATGGCAACGGTTCGCCCGGGAGTCATGGAAGCGACGCCTATGCCCGACCACCGGGGGCGGGTGATCAAACACCGGGTCGCATTAACGGAAAAAGAGATCGGGCTGAAAGTTTTGGAGGTGGTGAGAGAAAAACAAAAGGGTGTCGATCTCACTGAGGCCAAAATCATTGTGGCCGGTGGGCGGGGAATTGGTGATACCGCCGGGTTTGACGTGCTGCGGGAGTTAGCTGAAACCATGGGGGGGGAGGTTGCCGGAACCCGCGTGGCCGTTGAAGAGGGGTGGATTACCCCTGAAAATCAGGTAGGGCAGACCGGCAAGTCGGTGCGTCCTGAGATTTATGTAGCGTGTGGTATTTCCGGCGCCATTCAGCACCGGGCGGGCATGATGCAGTCGCGATATATTATAGCGGTTAACAAAGACCCGAGAGCGGCTATTTTTCAGGTAGCGGACTGGGGAATCGTGGGAGATCTGCACGAGGTTGTGCCGGAAATGACCCGGCAGCTAAAAAAAGCAAACCCATAGCATGTGCACTAAGGGATGCTGTTTTGCAATACATCGGGGAGGAACCAATGATCAGGTCAAATCCTGAAGAGATCATTCGAAGGAACATGGCGCGTTTCGTGAATCGTGAGTTGATTCCGAAGGCTCAGGAGATGGATGAAAGCGGAGCATTTCCAAAAGAGATGTTTCTCAAAATTTCCGAAATGGGTATTTTCGGCATTCGGTATCCCATAAACAAGGGTGGTTCCGGAGGCAATACCACCCTTTATTGTATCATCTGTGAAGAACTAGCCCGGGGACTGATGAGCATGGCGGCCATTACCGCGATGCAGTGTTTGATGGGTACCAATTTCCTGTTTCACTTTGGGACAAAAGAGATGCATGAGAGATACTTCATGCCGGCCATGCGGGGTGAAAAGATCGCCTGTTTCTGTCTGACCGAACCCGAGGCGGGATCGGATCTTGGAGCTGTCACCACTTCGGCAAAAAAAACCAAAGACGGATATGTCATCAACGGCATGAAAACCTGGGTGACCAATGGACCGGTGGCTGATTTTTTTACGGTCCTCTGTCAGACGGATCCGGCCAAGAGGTTCAGAGGACTCAATTTCTTTTTTATTCCAAAAGAGACACCGGGTGTTTCCGTGAGTCCTGCTTTTGAAACACTGGGAACCCGAACCACAAAAATGTCCGAAGTGGCCTTTAACAGTGTTCATATCCCGGCCGAACATATGCTCGGGATAGAGGGACAAGGCTTGAACAGCTTGCTTTCAATCCTTTCGGAAATTCGAACCATGACCGCTGCACTGGCCATCGGACTGCATCGGGCCTCTCTTGACGATGCGATTCAATACGCCCATGAACGGGTCGCCTTTGGCAAACCCATCGGCAAGTACCAGTTGATTCAATCGAAAATCGCCAACATGATGACGGATCTCGAAGCGTCACGCTTGTTGACATACCGGGCCGCTAAAATGGTCGATGACGGTATTGACTGTATGAAAGAGGCCACCATGGCCAAGTATTTCGCAACCGAAGCCGCATGCAAAGCCGCCGACGAAAGCACCCGGATTTTCGGTGCCTATGGCTATTCCATGGAATACAACGTACAGCGATATTACCGGGACAGCCGTTTTTTGTTAAACGGGGGAGGGACCCACGAAGTGCTCCAGACCAATATTGCCAAATGGGCCGGTTTATAATCGTAAAAGAGGTTTTTTAATGATCCGATCCAACATACAAAACAGCTTTGATTTGAGTGGATTTGATATACCGCCCCAGCGGAAATCGCTGGGCGACCATGTTTTTGACAACCTTAAAAGTGCCATTGTCAAAGGGGATATGGCTCCCGGAAACAGACTGGTTGAAAGCCGGATCGCAGAGGCGTTAAACATCAGCAGAACACCCATCCGGGAAGCCATCCACAAACTGGAGCGTGAAGGTTATCTGCAAAAACTGCCACGCGGCGGGTTTATCGTGCTCGGGTTGTCCCGTGAAGGGATTGAAGAGACCTTCGGCATCCGGGCCATTTTAGAAAGCTATGCCGCACGTCTTGCAGCCCTTAAACATCAAAAAGAAGAGCTGGAACCGCTTAAAAAAAAGGTGGAGGAGTACGAGGCGTGCCTGAAAAAAAACCGTCTGGAGCCGCTGACCCGGATCAATACGGAATTCCACGATCTGCTCTATGCATTGAGCTACAGCCCCAAACTCAACAAAATGATCAATGACCTGGGAGATCAGATCTACCGGTTTCGTCAGATCATATTGAAGGACGAAACGCTGGCAAAAATCAGCAACGAAGACCATAAAAAGATGCTTTTGATGATTGAAAATCGGGAGGCTGTGGGTGTGGAGCAGCTCGTTCGGGAACATATTTTAAGAGGCCAGTCGGCTGTTTTAAAAGCATTTGACGAAAACGGATTTCATAAGGATTTTTTAGCCTAGTCGAGCGGCGGGATTAATTGCAAAGGGCATTTAAGAATAAGGAAGAGTATAATGAACAGTAAGAAAATCAGAATTTTGATTGCCAAACCGGATCTGGACGGGCATGACCGCGGGGCCAAAGTGGTTTGTCTGGCGCTCCGCGATGCCGGCATGGAAGTGGCCTACACCGGCCTTCATCAAAGCCTTGATCAAATCGTAAACAGTGCGATTCAGGAATCAGTGGACGTGATCGGGCTCAGCATCATGACCGGAGCCCACCTTTCTATCAGTCGCCGGTTGCTTCAAAGGCTTCGGGAAGAGGAAATGGAAGATATCAAAGTCGTGGTTGGCGGTGTGATTCCCAAACCGGATATTTCAAAACTTGAAAAAATGGGGGTGAGCGCCGTCTTTCCGGGAGGAACCTCTTTTAAAGAAATTGCACAGTCGATTCAAGCGATAGCGTAAAGGAGAGAAAAAATGGGTGTCGCTAGATATACAAAAGGAAAACGGGACGCCATCGACGAAGTCGAGTATCAATCCGGCATCCGCGTGAAACCGGTTTATGGTCCCAAAGATCTGGAGGCAGTCGGGTTTGACTACGAAACGGATCTGGGGGATCCGGGAGAATATCCCTTTACCCGGAGTTTACACCCCCAGGGGTATCGCAGCCGGGCATGGACCACGCGTCAGTACACCGGGTTCGGAACCCCTGAAGAGACCAATGAACGGTTCAAATGGATGATCTCACACGGCCAAACCGGATTGAATGTGGC
>SDBV01004120.1_pt1 | contig 21069 bp, 16 predicted proteins | sample 2277081 | NCBI WGS metagenome assembly SDBV01 (sample SAMN10402039, study PRJNA504765) | marine sediment metagenome | isolation source: marine sediment core GS10_PC15, 223 cmbsf | place: Arctic Ocean: Southern Knipovich Ridge | collected 2010 | reverse complement strand
TTGCCATAGCTGCCGATTATACACAATCCGGCCCATTTAACAACTCCCCAAGCAGCGATTTAACCTCTAATAGCGTTTTCGCCCGCGATATTTTCCCCACAAGCTCCCTTTGTCGCTCCGTAAAGCACACCGCCCCCGCCGGATCAAACTCCGCAACCCCCGAAATCTTTCGTATCGCCGCCATCAATTCATCAATACCAGCCGCATCTTTCGCGCTTATCCTCACACTCGCCGCAAAGTCACCTGCAACATCTGCTTCGTTGATTTTCGTTCCTAAGTCAGACTTATTAATAACCGCGATAGTCTTATCGGCTTGGGCGAGAAACTCCAGCTTTGCCGCGGCCAAACTGCCGTCAATAACCATCAGCACAAGATCGCACTGACTCAATTGCTCCGCCGCCTTTTCCTGTGATTGCCTGTCAACTGCTTCCGTCGCCAAACTTTCATCAAGCCCAGCCGTATCGATAAATTCTATCAGAAGAGATTCGCTGCGACACGTTGCACTCACCCAGTCCCGCGTCGTACCGGCAATTTCCGTCACTATCGCCTTCTGCTTTCCGGCTAAGGTATTTAGCAGCGTACTCTTGCCGCTATTGGGTGGCCCGGCAAGAACGACCTTACAGCCGTTTATGATAAGGCCAGCGACCTTGCTTGCATCGAGTATCTCTCGACACCTGCTGGTGACACCCTCAATATCCAGTGAATCACCCGCCCCCAGCCATTCGCCCGCAACACCTGTAAGCCCCCCCTTCATCTGGCTAACTATCAGTTTCGCCCCCTCATAGGTCACGGATTTAAGCTGAGCGATTTTTCCCTCCGCTTCGATCACGTTCGATGATCCTGCGGCAAATCGCTCCGTCAACAACTGCTCAGCCTCAACCAACTCGGCCCCGTTTTCCCCTAACAGTTTCATGATCATCTCTACGATCAAAGGATTGCCATGGCAATTGATCGCAATAGCCGTTTCGCTTTCGCACCCCAACACAACGTGATCGATAGCCCGCTCGCCATCAACTATAGAACCGACCAATATCCTGCCCGGCTCGATCGTCGCCGCCTTACCACCTGCCGCCCTGAATATCTTACCGACAATATCCGCTAACAGCCTAGACTCACCCGACGCAAGCTGTATACTCGATATCGCACCCACCCCCTTTGAAGTTGTAACCGCAGCCGACAGAGACATATCGCACCAAAATTAATTAATTAATTAGGGACAGTCACCTATTTATTAATAATTTAATTAGGGACAGCCACCTATTTTAGTTTCGTGTTCATTCGTGTTCATTCGTGGTTCCTTTTTTTGTATCCTCTTGGGCCAATTCTTCAATATGCGCCTGATCGTCGAGATATTTCTTATACGCAAGAACAACCCCTCGCACCACCAGGTTCGGAACCCACGAATCCACGAAATTGCAATCCTGCTTTATTATTTCCGCCGACCCTCCGGTGACGATCACTTGCGGCCACTTGTCCAGCTCGTTGGCGTAAGTTTCCGCCATGATTCTGAGAGTGCCGATAGCCGAGTAATAAAGCCCGCTGTTGATCGCTTCGACCGTACTGCCGCCGAGGGGGCTTTTCGGTTTTTCAACCGTCACTTTCGGCAGTTTCGCCGTCCCTTTTTCAAGTGCCCCTGCGGCAAGTTCGAATCCCGGACATATCACTCCGCCCATGAACACCCCGTCCTCATCGACCAGATCGATCGTAACCGCCGTCCCGAAATCCGCTACGACGACCGCATCTTCAACGACCGCAAATGCCGCAGCAGCTGCAACAACCCTGTCCGTACCGACCTCGGAGGCATTGTCCACCCCCATCTCGATAGGCAGCGGCACATCCTTACCGATCAGCCTGATCTTCTCGTCCAGCACACCCTTGCACATATCGCTTACCATCTTCGTCCACTGCTCATTGACCGAGCTGACGACAATAACCCCTTCGCGCTTTTCAACCTTGGCCATTTTGACGAATGGAACCTGCTCCCACGCTTCGACCAGCGCCGCTTCGACCCGTTCGCTATCCTGACCGTTGACCGTCGCGATATACTTCTCCACATCTCCGAGAAACAGCCCCAAAGTTATATTCGTATTCCCAATATCGATCGCAACTATATTCATTCCGCATGGCCCTTTATTATTTTCCACAGGGTATTATTCAGTTCCGTTAGCCCCTCACCCGTAACCGCCGAGATGCTATGTATCAAGCTGCCGTCACAGCCGCGTTCCTCAAACCGTTCGATAACATCATTGGCCAGCGAGTTGTCCGCGTCAAGGTCGATCTTATTAAGAACGATCACTTCCCTCTTCTCCGTCAGTACTTCGCTATACTGTTTAAGTTCGTTGCGAATCTTGTCGTAATTTTCTACCGGGTCGGATTCGTCGGTTGGCATAAGGTCGAGAATATGAACCAGTATCCGCGTCCGCTCGATATGCCGCAGGAACTCATGGCCAAGACCGGCTCCTTTATGTGCCCCTTCGATAAGGCCGGGAATATCCGCCATCACGAACCGCCTGAAGCCTTCGAGTTCAATGATCCCTAACACCGGCTTTAGCGTCGTAAATGGATAATTCGCTATCTTCGGTTTAGCGTCCGAGCATCTCGATATCAGCGTACTCTTGCCGGCGTTGGGCATCCCGACCAATCCGACATCGGCAATGAGCTTTAGCTCTATGCGAATATCTCGATCCTGCCCCGTTTTACCCTTCGTAGCGAACCGCGGAGTCTGCCGAATACTATTGGCAAACGACTTATTGCCCCTGCCCCCGCGACCGCCACGGCAAAACCGAACCTTCATCCCCGGCTTATTCATATCCTTAAGCAGCAGATCGTCCAAGCCAGTATCGTAAACCAGCGTCCCGACCGGCACACGCAGAATAAGATCAAGCCCATCGGCACCCGTCTTATTGCTCCCCTCACCCGGCAAGCCGTTTTTCGCCTTCCAACTATATTTCCCCCGAAAATCAACCAGCGTATCCACATCCTCAGCCGTTTCCAGATAAATATTCCCCCCACAGCCGCCATTACCCCCATCCGGACCGCCCTTAGCAACATACTTCTCACGCCGAAAACTAAGGCAACCATGCCCCCCGTCACCAGCCTTTATCCTAATTTTAGCTTCATCAATAAACATTTCTTGTAGAACTCGTTCCCTATGCCGACTAAAAAGCACCTTTATACGCGGTTAACTTTCTCTACGACAACCGATTACAATTGCCATCGCGAAAGGTTATCACCCTATAAGGGTGCCTCAAAAAGCTTCGTTTCAGGGCGCATACCGCATTTCTTAAATAATCGAATCGCCCATTATACTCACTAAAGGAAACAATTTACAGACAATTCTTAAAACCCCGGAACTGTCATCCTGAGCGAAGGCCAAAGGCCCGAAGTCGAAGGATCTCGTGCTTAACGATTATGCGAACATCCCACCGACCCGGAAAGGGCAAAAAACGGCCACTGGCTACGTTCTGTCGAAGACAGGTTGTACCTGTCCCCGCTTTTGATGCGGTTGATTAAAAACTAAAGACTAAATATCGAAGATCCGCCGAAGGAGGACTAAAAATCCCTCCTATGATACCCCGTCTCCTCGACCCCCAACCTCGCCGCATCATAATGCCTCCGCTCACCTTCCCCATCCCCCATTGCTCTGCAAACACGCCCCGCCTCAAGGTTATAGTCAACCATAAACAGCTTCATCCCCCCACGCTCTGCAATCTCATAAACCTCATCCAGATCACGCATCGCCTCATCAAACATCCCCCTCTCCCGATACATCGCCCCACGACAAAGCAATCCACGCGGAATTTGATGTTGCGTCCCCGCCTCCCTCAACCCATTCACCGCCCTATCCAACCATTCGCCCGCCTCATCCCAATCGCCCCCCCCGCGATTCGCTAATCCCATCAAGGCCCTGCCGATAGAAAGCATATCAAGCGCTTTTGATAGCAAGCCATAAAAACTTTTACCGTATTCCAAAGTCTGCCTTGCCCTCTCCAGCACCTTTTCATACTCTCCCTCGCCTAATAGCAGATCGCAGTACCTGTGCCCCCCCCAAGAATACAGCAAAGGATACTCCGGCTGCCACTCTGCCTGCATCCTCTCAGCTTCCTCGAATAACTCCTTCGCCCGTTTAACATCCCCCCCCTGACAAAGTGCATCGCCATAAGATGTACGTTTACTCATCCTCTGAAACTCATCGCCGCTTTTATCTGCGTATTCAACCGCCCTTTTGGCAAACTCCATTGCCTTGCCCACTTGCCCCAAAGTAAGATACAACTCACTGACATTCCCGGCATCTACAGAAGCATCTAACCAGTTTTCCTGCTTATTACGCATTTCGACGGCTACTGTCATCGGCTCAGCCGCCTCATTCAACCGGCCAACCGCACGAAGAGCATATCCGGCTAAATTCAAAACGAGAGCTTTGTCAGATTTACTTAGTCCCTCGGCAGGTTCACTCCACAGCTTATCGAAAAAACAAGCTGCCGCCCCCAGATCCGAACCAAACGCACCAAGTTGATGTACACTATATTCATTTCCCCTGGAAATCCTATCCCAGTAAACATCATCGAGTGTTTCCTGCACCTTCTGCGCCTGGCATCCATGATAAACCGCCCGAAACAGCGGCTCCATCTCTTCAAGAGTATCGGGCAACTCCTTACCGTAAAGCTTCTCCGGCAGCCCCTTATAATACTCATACAACCTATCATGCCCCGCCCGCCACGCATCGATATTTTCCGCTTTTAGCTTCTCCCCGAAATGCTCACGAACCAAGGGATGACAATCCAGAACACCCCGGTTGTGTCTATGTTCCTCCGCAAGAAGCTTATGCTTACGAAGTCTCTCAAATATCTTCTCCCGCTCAAGTGGTTTCATCTCATGCAATCGTTCCGTCAATCCCTCAATGGCCCCGTCCCCGCAAACCGCTTCAAATGCCTCCATTTCTGCGGGCCTGTCGAACATCCCAAGAATCCTCAATACATCCAACTCCGCCCCGTCACCGAATCCCTGCGTAATAGCCTCGATCACCCGCCGTGGATGCTTGCCATCGTCAACTCCTACCTCCGGCAGATCCGGTATCTTCGCCGCGTGTTCGATCTCATGTCCTTCTATCCCATGCAGATACACCCCCAATAAATTAACCGCAAGCGCATGACACCCGAACGCTTCGACTACCCCTTCTAGCTCCGCATCGGTTCCGCGCACCCCTTCAACCCGCAAAAGCGCACGCCCAGCCTCTTTAGATATCATCTCCAAGCCCACACTTTGGGCAGTCTCCGCATACCTTTTAAGCTCCGGTACCTCTAACCGCGTAGTGATCACACACAACCCCGGATTCTTTTTAGCTAATCCCCGCAGCATTACCTCAAGTGCGGAGTCCTTAATTTTCCCCTTCTCAAAATCCAGCCCCGATTGTAAAGGCTCAAGCCCGTCAAGGATCAAAAGCGTCTTTTCCTTCGCGATCAGTTCAGCTAATCGCTGCCCCTTATCCCACGCCGACTTAGCGTTTTTGGCCATATCCTCATCCCCGAACCACTCAAGCGCATGAGCAACGAACGCATCCGCCGACGTAACCCTCTCACTGGTCCCCTGACTATAAAACGACCACCCATAAACCCACCTGGCCCCCCGATAGTTATCATCCCCCATATACTCCAGCCACTTATTAATAAGCGTACTCTTACCACCCCCCCCCCAAGCAACAAAGCTAAGTACATTCTTCGTGTTCTCATCCCAGGCCTCATCAAGCAGCCCTATCTCATCTTTCCGCCCAAACAACTGAGCCCCCGTCACAGGCAGCCGATCAATATCAATCTTCTCAGGCCGTTCCGGTTCAACCTTCTTTTCCACGAACTCCTTAACACTGCGAATAACCGCTGGCGAAACCTCAAGCAATCTTTCAATATTCACATTCGTCAAACTGTAATCTTCACCTTCTCCTGCCTTTAGAAGTTCTGTTAACTTGCTGCTCTCATTAGCCCACCGCTCGTAACGCGAATCAATCTCAACCTTCTCATTCCTCTCGGAATTCTTCGACAGATCGTTCAACAAACACGGTTTTCGTTGAATCTCCCCCATCAACAACGGCCATCTCAATCCAATTCCAACAAACTTCCCCAACTGCTCAAATGTAATCTCTCCACGCCCACCATCTATTCTCAGCAAGCCTGTCTTAATTGCTATCCGAAACCGCAACCTAAGAAGATTGACAAATTGCTTCACCCTCCTTGGGTTATTACCAAGCGCCGGCGCAACCATCATCGCCATCTCTCTGAACTTCTCATTATCCCCCTCAATCTTCTCAATATGACGCTCCTCATCAGGAAGTTTTTCTACCGTCTGATTCAGCTTTTTGGAGTCACTGTCATCACCGGAACCTTTGTCCCCCGAATTAGCTCTCGGATACACCTTGCCTTCTTTTGCCTGTCCAGGCAGCGAAAGCAGCAACTTCTTTATGGCATCTTCATTTGGATGAGGAAGGTAGAACGGAATCTGTATAAACTTCTCAAGAAAAGAATACCCATACAAAATCCCGCGCAATCGTTTCTCCTTATCCTTATCCTCGTCCTTGTCATCAATCTCTTTTCCCTCGACCTGGTCCATTTTGCCGGATAAATAAGGTAACAACTTCTCATGCTTAACCGCCAACCCCGCAGCAACCTTCTCACGATCCATTCCCATAATAAACACAAGATTCGGATTGTCCGAGATCATCAGGTTAATACTCTCCATCAACTCCGCAGCCTTAGGAACCGCACACCGATCCAGATCGTCAATGAAAACATATATGCGATTTTTCCCAGCATACGCTGTCACGATCTTCTTGAAATCTTCATGAAAGCGATCAATGAAGCTTATCCGTCCAGCATAGTTTGGATGCTTAATATATTTCTTCAGATTTGTCTTAAGAGGATTACCGGTAACTTTTTTCACTTGCCCGAACAGCGAGACTACTCCAGCTAGCAAAGCCGTCCATCCGCCTGTGTTAACAATCCATTTAAATTTGCCAGGAATAGAAGCATCCTTAGCTGTCGCTCCTCCTTCCACTTGTACTGTCTCCAAAATACCCTCACAAAGATCAGTTGCCCAATCCAGACCTCTTTGATGCACTGCAACTCCCAAAACGATACACACAACTATGAAGATTGCCCAAACCCCAAAGAACTTTGCAAAATCAATCCACCCGTCAGCCCATGAAAAACGTTTCCAAAAAAGCAGAAAATCCCCCAACCATCGTCTTAGCCTATAGAATCTCCCTCTTGCCTGATCGAGAAACTTCAACGCAAACGCCGCCCAAAGCGCATCATCTTTATCATGTCTCCACGGATCGAACTTGACAATTTGAGGTTTTTTTGCGGTAAGACCTATACTCTTTGCCATTAATACCGGAATCTTTTCCCGCTTAACCCTCAATAAGTCTGCAATCCTCCTGATCCATTTCTCTTTGTAAGTTTGCCCGATTTCATTCTCCAACTGCCACATGAACGAACTTTTCCCGCTCCCCCACTCACCCTCGACCGACAGTACCAATGGAGGCATAGTATTCTCATGAGTCAAAAAACCCGCCACAGCCTCTACATACGGCTTGAATCCCAACGAGTCCTCAGCCGTACTCGTGTCACTCAGTCCATGCTCCGCTGCTTTGCCAATTCCCTGCTCAGGTGGACTACCAAAACCCCCTGTACCGCCTCCCATCATAATCCTGTTCGTAACTTCCAGAAATACCGTATCATAATTACTCTTATAATCGACAGCCATGCATTTACCGTCACGCGGCAGCATTTGTGTTCCCGATAGCCATTTATGTTCTTTCCATAAGCACGGACGAATAAGGATCGGAATAATAAGCATCTTCTCTTCTTTCCGCTGTTCCAGAAAGTACGTCACTTCCTCCTTCATACAAAAATCCGACGCCAGAAAGTTCGGTGAAATAAGGCATACAGCAATATCAGCTTTTTCCATCGCTGCTCTGATTTCAGGATACCACTCTTCCCCTGCATCGATATCCCGGTCATCCCAAAAATCGGTGACATACCCCAGATTCTCAAGAGCTTTCAGATGCGGTTCCAGCCAATCCTTCCACTTCTCATCCTTATGCGAATAACTAACAAAAACCGTACCCAACCTATACCATCCTTTCCTTTGCGCCTCTGCGCCGCCTGCAGTGAGCGAAGTCGAACTGTGGCGGGATAAAATCTGCGTAATCCTGCAAAATCCGCGGATAAAATTCCTCCCCTATTTTCTACATCAAACAACCGATTCTGTCAACATATTCCTCAAAATAAGACAATAATTCCACCATAATCAAAAACCCCTTGATCGCAGGTCACACCTACAACCTTTTAGCCTCCTGCACTGCAGGGGGGTTTTACTGAGATATTTGCAAGCCACTGGCCTCCGGTCGCTGTTAATTATCCAAAAAAACTTCAAAAAACCATAATAATTCTGTTGACAACAAATACACAAAGAAGTATAATGTTCACATAACAATCAGGCTAAAATAATGCAACTTAATAAAACAAAATCGAAGATCCGCCGGAGCCTTGGCGGAGGAGGATTAAATACAATTCCACCACTAAACCCTAACCCCTGGACTTTATCCGGCAATGCTTCAGTGACGGACCTAACCCCTCTAAGTACCTCTTTTCTTTGCGCTCATTCGTGTTCACCTGTGGTGAGCGTAGTCGAACCATTAGTGGCCCAGATGGACAATATCCGCCAATTTCCAGGAAAATACAACGTCAAAAACCTTATTTCGTCAAACGAACCCAATTTCAAAAAACTGATGAGTACCCTAACTCACGAAATAACAAGGAATTACAACAGATCACCCCGAAACCACCACCCCAAAAACGAACCCAAAGCAAACCCAATACGAACCCAAAACGAACCCAATACGAACCCAATACGAACCCAATTAGAACCCAACCGAACCCAATTTCAGAGGAGTAATTTGAATTAAATGACATAGCCAGGCATTTCAGTTTTTCTTTCGTACGAATTGTTGTATATTTTACAATGGCGTCACTGATAATTTCAGATGGTATTTGAGTTTTTTCGGATGGGAGAAATATTATGGCTTTTACACTTGAAATAGGACAAAAGGCCCCGGACTTTCTGCTCTGCGGGACCGACGGCAAAGCTTATCACCTTGCCGATTTCGCCGATGCGAGGATCCTCGTCATCTTCTTCACCTGCAACCACTGCCCCTATGTTACCGGCTCCGATGAGGTCACTCGCGCAACCGCCGAAAAGTATAAACCACTCGGCATAGAATTCGTCGGCATCAATTCCAACAGCCCCGAAATTCATGAAGAGGACTCATTTGTGAATATGGTTTACCGCATGGTCGACAAAAAATTCCCATGGACCTATCTCTTTGACGATGCCCAGGACGTCGCGCGCCAGTACGGAGCTCTGCGCACTCCGCACTTTTTTGTATTCGAGGAAGATAGGCAACTGGTCTACACCGGCAGAGGTGTTGATAATCCGCGCGAAACCGATAAGATGACGGTCAATGACTTGGAAAATGCGCTCAACGAGATAATGTCCGGCAAACCCGTCACCACACCCGTAACGAATCCGATCGGCTGTAATGTTAAATGGCACGGCAAGGACGCTCACTGGATGCCAGCCGAAGCCTGTGATCTCATTTGAAAAACGCTACTGGCTATGGTACTAAGGACAACTGATAGAATATGAAAATACTTGCACTGGAAGCATATTACGGCGGCAGCCACAAAGCGTTTCTCGATGGCTGGATGGAGAGCAGCCGCCATGAATGGACGCTGCTGACCCAGCCTCCCAACAAATGGAAGTGGCGGATGCGAAACTCAGCCGTTGCGTTCGCCGATCAGGTAAACGACCTCGTTGCCCAAGGCAATAGCTGGGACGTTCTCTTCTGCAGCGATATGCTGAACCTTGCCGAGTTTAAGGGCCTCGTCGATAAATCCGTAAGTGATGTAAAGGCCGTGGTTTACTTCCACGAAAACCAGTTGACCTATCCGAACCGGTTCGAGTCCGAGAGGGATTATCAATATGTAATGACAAATCTTACCACAGCCCTCGCCGCTGATTACGTCTGGTTCAATTCCGCCTTCCACCGCGATGAATTCCTCACCGCTATGACCGCTTTCCTCAAACGCATGCCCGAACCTGACCCCATCGACCCTGACAAAAGGATACGACCGAAGTCGGCTGTTTACCCGCCGGGCATTGAGAGGATCGACATCTCCGCAAAAAAACAAAGAGCTGCCGGGCCGCTACGGATACTCTGGGCGGCAAGGTGGGAGCACGATAAGAACCCCGAAGATTTTTTCGCCGCCCTTAAGATCATTAAGGAAACTGGAATTGACTTTCGCCTTAGCGTAATAGGTGAGCGTTTTCGCGATGAGCCGGAGGTTTTTGTCTGGGCCGAAGATTTTTTCTCAGAGAATATTGACCGCTGGGGTTTTCAGGAAACACGCGCCGGTTACGAAGCGGCTCTGCTTGATGCCGATGTGATAGTTTCGACCGCTAATCATGAATTCTTCGGCATAACCGTCGCCGAAGCGATATCGGCTGGGGCATATCCGGTGCTGTCCGAAAGGCTCGCATATCCTGAAATAATAAGAAATATCGAACCCGAAAGCCCGGGCGAATTTTTCTATGACGGAACTGTTAAAGGCTTAGCTGAAAAACTCATCGGTCTTTGTGAGAGTATCACTACTACTCCATTATGGGGCGACAATCCCAATCGCGGTATATGGTCGATGAAGTTATTGCACTGGCCAACCCGAGCGAGGATAATGGATAATGACTTAGAGGATATCAAATGAGAAAACCCGAACTGCTTGGGCCTGCTGGTGATCTTGAAAAGCTCAAATGGGCCGTAGCATACGGTGCCGACGCGGTTTACTTCGGAGCCCAGTTCGGTTCGCTGCGAAGCTTTGCCGGTAACTTCAGCTTCGACGATGCCGAAAAGGGCATCGCTCACCTTCACGAAAATAACCGCAAAGGCTATGCCGCACTCAACATATATCCATTCTCCGAAGAATACGACAAACTCATCGAAACCGCAAAAACACTTGACGATATCGGCGTCGACGCGTTTATCGTAGCCGACCTCGGCGTCCTTACCGAACTTAAAAAACTCGGCCTAAACGCTGCACTGCACATATCCACCCAAGCCAATACCACCAGCGCCCAAGCCGTCCTGGCATACGAACAGCTCGGAGCCAGCCGCGTAAATCTCGCCAGGGAACTTTCCGCTGGCCGCATCAAGGACATCCAGCGGCAGATCGGCGACGGGATCGAAACGGAAGTATTCATTCACGGATCGGTTTGCTTTTCGTATAGCGGCAGGTGCGCCATAAGCGACTACATGACCGGTTTCGCAGCCAACCGCGGCGAATGCAAACATCCGTGCCGGTGGAAATACTCTCTCGTCGAAGAGAAACGACCTGGCGAGTATATGCCAGTTTATGAAGATGGTCGCGGGCTGTACCTTTTCAATAGTAAGGAACTTGCGCTGTTTCCATTTGTGCCTGATCTTACCGAAGCGGGCGTATGCTCGTTTAAGATCGAAGGGCGAATGAAATCCATACACTATATCGCAACGGTGGTTTCGTTTTACCGGAAGGTGATTGACGGTAAGGTTTTTAGCTGGGACGAGGGACTTGAAATGCTTAGCCGTATTCCGAATCGCGGATATTCGCAGGGTTTTATGAAAGGGGCTATCGAACCGGAAGATTATGACGTTGAAAAAAGCGGATCGCTCTCCAATTCGAGATTTGTCGGTAATATTCTGGGCGAGAAGAAAAACGGGTGTAGTATGCTCGAAATAAGAAACTCGATCCATGCTGGTGAAACACTTGAAGCGCTCACTCCTGATGGGGCCATTTCTAATCTTACCATTGACGATCCTATGATAAATCAAGGCAATCAACGAATAGACACCGCTAATCGCCCGCATATAATACTCATCGAAGAGGATCTGCCGCAATATACGGTACTGCGAAGAGTTACCGCTGACTGATAAACAACCCCCGAATCTGCCCTGAAATTGGCTTTGAATTGGGTTTGTTTTGGGTTTGTTTTTTTGGTGGTTTTGGGGGTGTAAATCGTTGTAAGCACTTCCACTGCAAGTAGTTGCAGTGATTCTCTGAGTTGGGAAATTGGGTTTGTTTTTCCAAATAAGGGGTAGTAAAAACGAGGGCTTTTCCTGGAAAAAGTAAGGAGTTAGGGTGTTCGCGATTGGCTTTAAATTGGCTTCGTTTGGCTTCGTTCCGTTTTGGTTTTTTGTCCATATATCATTGTAAGTCCCTATACTGTAAGGCTTTGCGGTGAATTTATTGGGTTTTAAATTGGCTTCGTTTTTCATGTTTTTGTTTTCAAAAATCGTGGTTTTCTCATTTTTTAACGGTTTTGTGTCCGCGAGATCGCGGACTAACAGGTTATTTTTTGCCACAGAGAGCACAGAGGGCACAGAGATTAAATTTGAATTACTTGTTTTTAGTATATATTTCATATTATGTTTGTGCTCTTTCAAAAAAAACGTACCCCCTCTATACTTTGCACGAACTTGCGCGTTTGATGCAAAAATCGGGGATTTTTTTTGGGGTTGAAAACGGTAAGTCGTTGTTAGAAAAGGAGTAAAAAAAATTTATTTTTTTGCTTTGTAGCAAGATAGTGCAAGCGCGATTGGAAGATTTTTTGACTGCTCGAACCACAAATGAACACGAAGAAAAGATAGAATAAATAGGTGACTGTCCCCCATTTAAAAATCAAAACTTAACTGCGGAATTTAGGATCAAAGTAATCGGCGGGCAAGTGAATTTTCTCCGCATTTGAGCCAAAAAAAAAGGCCGAGCTAAATTGCCCGGCCTTTTGGTTAGTCTGTAAATATATTATTGATCAAGTGATTCCCGGATCTGTTGTGCCAATTCCAATACACCATCGTAAGTTATGCCTTCTGGTGCTATTCCATCATCGCTAAGTTCTGCCATGGCATCGAGAACCCATGAGTTAAATTCCTGTTCAGAGTCAATAGAAATTTCATCTCCAACATTAGTGGGAGCGGTGTTAAAGTCTCTTCTAGTGTTGTCAAAATATTCTTTTTTTACTTTCAGGCGAGTAAACGGGCCACGGCTGTAGGTACTATTGGGAACGTAAAGACCCCATTCAAAAAATTTCCCTGCCTTTTGCGTATAGCCCAGGTGGTGTCCGAGACACACCACATCTGCTTCGGTTGGGTAAGGAATTAATTCTGTGATCTGGGCGGGCAGCAGGGGTAATGGTCCTCCGGGTTCAAGATCCTTAAATATTTCTTCCTGGTCCAACTGGCCTTTAAGATGTGCGTGCCAGCCCAAAATAACACTGCCGTCGTTTAAAGTAAAACCTATAACAGTATAGAATCTATCATCGCCAAAATCCCTCCCAAGTTCCATCTTTACAGCGGTTTCTTTGGTGTTTTCCAGTTCACAGTCGGGCGGCGGCACGAGATCAAAGCAGCCTTTCGGCGGGATTGCGTCATACTCGAAGTTCCTAATGCAGCCAAGTCGCCAAAGGATATCATTCTCGTCAAGTAGAGTGTTGTCCCATCTTTTAATTTGCTTGATCTGTCCTGAAGTCGGAGACAGCCATATCTTTAGTTTTTTATACGGTACGACCTTACCAGGAAAGATAACTTCACCTTGCCATATATCTAATACTTCGCCATCGATCTCTTCACTGCCAGTATTAGCAAATCCTGCCGTGTCATCAATATCAAAACCCATGCTATTCTGCGTATTTCGCATGTGCAGACGCTGCTGGAAGGGGCTGCGTTCTTTGTACTGAGCTATTCTAGTCCTTTCCCTGCCATCAAGGTATGTCAGCCAATTTATATCCATCAGATACCGGCCGTCCGAAACGTCCAGATGAATGCGGGGAGTGTCGTCGGGAGACGGCCCAAAAGTGCCGACTGGATGCGATTCCCAAAAGCAGCCTTTTTCCTGGTCAATCCACTTTTCATATGGAAGACCTCGAAGTTCCTGACCATTTTCTGTATCCTTAACAAAAAAAGTCAATCCTTTTATATGAATAATGTTAGCCTGCTTGTAGACTTGCAGTGCTTCTGTAAGACCATATGCCGGAACTACTGTCTTATCAAATAAATTTACTGATAGTATTGCCACGGCAACGAATACCGCTGCGGTTGCGAATTTTGTCATTTTGCTTTGCATAATTATTCTCCATATATTCGGCTGGTGGGCCGGTATTGTATTTTTTGTTTCGCTGGCTTTGAGTATTTTATCCAGGACCGCTTTGTCGGCGGTGGGATCGGTACTTAAGGAAGCGTTTTTGAAAAATCTCTTTATGTCGTCTGCTGGTTTCATTTTGGTACCTCACCATTTAAAATTGACCGCAGTTTAGTTATTCCATACCGGTATCTGCCCTGGGCAGTACTGATCGAGACGTCCTGGAGCTTTGCGATCTGTCGAAAGCTCATATCGCCCTGCATTCGAAGGGCTATGACCTCACGCTGATCTTCTGGCAGTTGCGTCATTGCGTTCTTTAGCAGCATTAATTCTTCACTTAGCAAGGCCCAGTTTTGCGGCTGGGGGATTTTTGACGGTATTTCGCCAGCCGCGTCAATATTTACAGTCGCATGTCTTTGCTTATCCCGCCATTGCGTTCGGATGCGATTAACAACGGATGTTGTAAGATAGCTTTTAAGGCTCCCAGCCGAACGGAGCCTGTCGCCTGACTGAGCGAATCTTACAAAGACGTCCTGAACCGTATCCTCTGCTGTCGAGACGTTGCCTGTTAAGACCGTCGCGAGTTTTAGCAGATCATTCTTGTACTTTTCGTATATCCGCCTGAGCGCATCGGTACTGCCGCGTTTAAACTTCCAAATGAGCCGTTTGTCTTCGATCATCTACTAATACCAGTATCAACTGTAGAAAGCACTTTCTTCGTATATAGTACTCCTGAAAGGGGCTTTTAGTATATACGGAATGAAAAAATTTGCCAGAGATCTTAATTTTATGCCGCCGGCTGCGCGGGCTCAGGGAGGGGGGTGAATGATTTTGGATCCACGCCCTGCGGGCGAGACTACAACATGGCACCCTTCGGGCTTTTTTTGTTAAGGAGAGGTTTGTTGTAATTGTTGGGTCAGAGATCCTTCGACTACGGGCCTTTGGCCCTCCGCTCAGGATGACAGGTCTCGGGGGTAGTGGTATTATTCGACCCTTTCAGGGTCGTTGGGTGTGCGGTGTTCCTTTTCCCCGGGTTTCGCTTCGCTGCACCCGGGGCTACCATTGTTTAACCGCTTCGCGGTTTATGTACCCATCCCGGCGCTTGCGCTTAGGGCTTTTCTATTAACAGCGTGGGCATAGCCCACCCTACGGTTTGGCATGTTATTTTGAGCAAGTGGTTTCGGGTTCGGTGTCTTGCGGGGTGCTGCTTTCAATGTCGGGGTTTGTTTCGGTTTGGGTGGTTTCTTCGGCGGTGTCCTGGCCGTTGGTCATTGTGGCTATGTGCTGGGCGATCTGTTGGTAGTCGGTTGAGCCGTGGCATTTGGGCTCGTATTCGAAGATGGTTTTGCCGTAGCTTGGGGCTTCGGCGAGTTTTATGTTGCGTCTTACATGGACGGGTACGATCTCGGCATCGGACCAGGGGCAGTCGGTTCCTTTTGCGCTTTCGAGGAATTTTTCGATGTCGGCTTTTACTTCCGATGAAAGGGTTACTCGTGAATCGAACATGCATAGGATTATGCCGGAGACCTTTAGCTGCGGGTTGATGCGCTTGCTTACGAGTGTTATCGTTTGCAGGAGTTTGCTGAAACCCTGGAGAGCGAGGAAATGCGGCTGAACGGGGATGAAAATTTCGTTAACGGCTGCCAGAGAATTCAGCGACAATAGCCCCAGCGATGGAGGGCAGTCGATCAGCATATAATCGTAATCGTCCGCAACCTCCTCCAGCGCCTCACGCAGTATCGTCTCGCGCCCGACAACGCTTACGAGTTCGCTTTCAGCACCGACGAGATCGATGTTGGCTCCTAACAGCCATAGATTCTCTCGAACCTGCGTTGCGCTTTCAGCAATGCCTGCCGACTTTGTGAGTACTTCATAAGCGCCGTCTGCTCCGTTTTCGGAGTCGACACCGAGATGTATCGTAAGGTGTGCCTGCGGGTCGAGGTCCATTGCCAGGACGCGATTGCCAGCGATAGCAAGGGCGGCGGCGACATTGGCAACGGTCGTTGTCTTGCCGACTCCCCCTTTTTGATTTAGTATCGCGATCCGTCTCACTACTTCGATCCCTTTACCTTCTGCATTATCGCGTCGAGCACGCCATTGACAAACTTAGGCGACTGCTCACCGCTGTATTTTTTGGCTATCTCGATGGCTTCGTTAATAATGACCCTGGGCGGAATATCATCGCAAAACTTAAGCTGATACGTGCTCAGCCGCAAGATGCTCCGGTCGACACCGCACAGCCGCGACATATGCCACTTTATCGCCGCTGACTCGATCAGTTCATCGCAAGCCTTCAAGTTCTCCCACGTCTGGAGCGTCCACTTCCGCGCGAGCTCATATACCATATCGTCCTGGCCGCAACTTTCCCGGAAAAAAACTTCCAATATCCTAAGTGCGTCATCGCCCTGGGCATCAAGCTGATACAGCGCCTGCATCGCAATTTCCCTGGCTTCGGTACGTCTATCCACAACAACTCCCGGTCCGTCAATTCACAGTGACTCTTTAGGATATCTGCCCGAGAACATTGGCCATTTCAATAGCCGACAATGCCGCGTTGGCACCTGCGTTACCCTGCTTGCTGCCGGCTCGCTCGATAGCTTGCTCGATCGTCTCACAGGTTATTACGCCAAATATCGCCGGTATGCCAGTATCGTAATTGATCTGGCCGATTCCGCGCGATATCTGCTGACAGACATAATCATAATGACCCGTCTGTCCGCGGATCACGGCGCCGAGACATATCACGGCGTCGTACTTTCCGCTGGCGGCGAGTTTCTTGGCAGCTAATGTGATCTCTATCGCGCCAGGTACCCACACTACGGTGATCTGGTCGTCGCTGCCATCATGCCGCTGGATGCAGTCGATGGCTCCGCCTAAGAGCTTGCTCGTGATGAACTCGTTGAACCGGCTGACCACGATCGCGTAATTCGCTTTACCGGCGGTAAGCTGTCCCTTGATTTCTTTGATCATAATAAAACTCCAAAAATCTGCCGGCACAGGCTCTAAGCCCTCGCCGCAATCTCATCAGTATTATAAGACCTAAATCGTCATCCTGCCAGAAAAACTCGTTCGATTCGGCGCGGGCGACAAAGAGGCCTCTTTGCGTCTACTACTTAACCGCTTAAATTATAAGGGCTTAACCGGTATAATGCCAGTAAAAAATTTCCCCTCCAAAAAAAGGTTCCAGTACCGCCAAATCGACCTAATCTACGCCGCCCACATGCCGATACTACTGCGGATGTGTTTGCGCAATGACGGCACACACCGGATAACGACCTAAACCATCAATAAAAGGGCGAGCATATGTTTGAAGCACCAGACTATGACGAAAACGATTTTAACTCATGGAACGACGCGGAGCGAATGGCTTACCATGCCTACGAACTCTATGAGGACGGACAGATGAACCTGGCACTGGCCCAGCTCAAGCAAGCGATCGGGATCAACCCGATAAACAGCGCCTGGTATTTCAACGCCGGACTGACCCTTGATGCTCTCGAATGTTTCGACGAAGCCATCGAAGCCTATCAACATGCCCTGGAAATATCGCCCGACGACCCGGAGATAATCAATTCCCTTGCCGTGGACTATACGCGTACCGGCTTTTATGACCTGGCCATCGAGACCTTTGAGCAGATACAGGTCCTGGACCCGAGTTTTGAACCGTGCTATTGCAACCGCATCATCACATATACCGAAATGGATCTGCACGAAAAAGCGGAAGAGATGTTCTATCTTGCCCAGTTGATAAACCCGGACTGCCCGATCTGCTTTTACAACATCGGAAACTCGCTCTTTTCGCGCCGCAACTACAAAAGAGCCGTCTGGTGCTGGCAGCGAACAGCAATGCTGGAACCGACACACCCCCAGATCAACTTCCGCATCGCACAAGCCTATTGGGCAGATGGCAACCGTCCGCTGGCCCGCCTGCACTTCCTCGATGAGCTAAGACTCAACCCCGGCGACAAGGACGTTCTGCTGGACTTCGGCATATTCATGTTAGAAGCAGGCGAAAAAGAGTCCGCTGCGGAAAAGTTTAACCGCATCCTTGAACTTGACCCTGACTTTGCCCCGGCACTGTTTTACCTTGGTGAGATGGCTCTTGCAAAAGATGATCAGGCTCAGGCGATACACCTGTTTACGCGAGCGCTGAAACACGACCCTGACCTGCCCGGTCCTCGGTTTCGTCTGGCACAATTGGCGATCGATGCCGACCGCGAAGACGATGCCCTCCGCTGGCTAAAGACCGAATGCACACTCGATATCACTGACAAAGATATACTTTTAGCTATGGGGTCGCTGCTGATGAAACTTGGCGAGACCGGCTATGCCACCGACTGCTTCCTCCAGATCGTAGACGAAGACCAGAAAAATATCGAAGCATTCGCTTTACTTGGAAAATGCCTTGCCGCCCAGGAAGAATACTGCGGTTCCTGCCAGTTCCTGGAGCACGCTATCAGCTTGGGTTCAAAGGACCCGCAAGTTTACGCCGACTTAGCTTGTGTCTATATCAAACTCGGGCAACTTGCCGCAGCGGCAAAGATAATCGCCGATGCCCGCCATCTTGACCCGAAGAACAAGGACATTAAGGCTCTTGCCAGGGTCGTTCGCTTCCAGATCCTGGACCGCAACCTGAGACAGCGATGGCTCAACCAGATCATGTTCCGCCTGCGACTCCTGACCGCGGTATACAAATGCAAGATCAAACGCATGATACATCGATCGTAACTATCTGCTTTTGAGGTCAGGAATTCTGCATCACCATCTAAGGATCATTCTGATAGCTAAAAACAGTTTGCGGGCTTAGACTCGCTTCTGCAAACTGTGAAAGCTCAGGATAATATGAAAACCGGTCAATTCCAATGGATTCTACTTATTGCTGCGTTGTTTTTCTGTTCGGTTTTCATGTCAGCATCGACCGCCGCGCCATACGAAGATATCGATCCCAACGTGATCAAGTTCCTCATCTATGTGTTGGATGTCGACGATATTAACGGTGCCGAACAGAACTTTGCCGCCAATGTGTTTGTCAGGCTTCGCTGGGAAGACCGGCGCCTTGCCGACGAAACCAACTCCAAGCCGCACTTTGTGCCGATAGAGGACATCTGGCATCCCAGGTTTATAATTGCCAACCAATACGGTATTGTGCGGCCATCCCTCGATGAACTGGTCGAGATCAATGCCGACGGTACCGTTACATATCGCCAGCGATATGTCGGGAATTTTTCCCAGCCGCTAAGGCTCTATGAGTTCCCATTCGACGAGCACGATTTTAGCATTCACTTCGTATTCCCGGGCTATTCTCCTGAAGCGCTAATATTGCTGCCCGATGCTTTCATGGGGCATCCCGAGATCGTCGGCGGCGATATTGCCGAGAAACTGTCACTGCCGGACTGGCATATTATAAGATCCTCCGCTCAAGAGTGCCCCTATACCGTTGGCGGCACGGGTGCACAGGCAGCGGGCTTTTCGTTTATCTTCAGAGCCAAACGCTATTTTAATTTCTATTTCTGGCAGGCGATCGCCCCGACGACTTTGATCGTGATGATGTCGTGGGCGGCATTCTGGATAAACCCGGCAGAATCCGGCGCGCAGCTTGGTCTGGCTGCGAGTTCGATACTGACAATGATAGCGCACCGCTTTGTAATGGCGAACTTTCTGCCTAAATTGCCCTATATGACGCGATTGGACCACTTTTCTATCTTGAGTATGGCTATGGTGTTCCTGGCACTGGTAGAGGTAGTCGTTACATCGATAATGGCACACTCGGACAATTTAAAAATCGGCAAAAGGATCGACCGATGCTCACGGGTTTTGTTTCCACTGTTATTTGTAATGATCACGATCTGGGCATTATTCGGATAACTCACAGTGCAAATTAAACTTAGCATCGGCCAAAACGATACAGTTTTAAGTTAAAATGAAAGTCATCAGAAACGCTATCCACAGGTTTTCCACATAAAGCACTTACGTTGTGTATATCCTGTTCAAAACAAATTTTTTTCGCTTGTAACTTATGTGTTTTCAAACACCTCAATCATGTGGAAAAGAATTCTCGAAAAACGCGCTTGAGTAATTACGCATTCACTAATATTATTCTTTCAGAGGGTGCAACTTTTGAGAAAACTTTTTTTTAACTCGGGCAATGGTTTTCGCCTCAGTAAAAGGGATGGGAGAGCAACGATGCAGGCCACGATCACGGATGAAGTAAGTGCGATCAATGAGGTTATCGCGGAAAAAATAGGTCAGCAGAAATATCGCGTATGGTTTAAGAACTCTACGAGGCTGACCATAGCGGAAGACTACCTTAAAATAGGTGTTCCGAATCATTTTATTGGTAGCTGGATAGAGAGCCATTTTACCGCTGATATTTGCCATGCCGTCCGGACGGTAACCGGAGGCGACAAGAAAATAGCATTTAACATTGAACCGGAGCTTTCAGGCGGTCAGAAACGGCCCCAGCTTGACAATCAAGCCAGGCTCGTTCAAAGGGCTCAGTCCGTTACTACACGCAGTAGAATAAGAAATACTAACAGATCGCTGCAAAACAGCCCTCTGAAATTAAAATTGGACAGCTTTGTCGTCGGGTCAAGTAACCAACTGGCCTATAACGCGGCAAAAGCTGTGGTTGGCGAAGAAAAAAGTCCTTTTAATCCGCTGTTCTTCCACGGAGGATACGGCGTGGGCAAGACACATCTTCTGCAAGGGATATGCAATGAGGTGTGTAGGACCCGCCCGGGAGCCAAATGGCTCTATGTTTCAGCGGAGGATTTCGCTAACCAATTCGTGCTGGCCTTGAAGACGCAAAAGCTGGATGCTTTTCGGAGAAGATTCCGACAAACGGATGTGTTGG
>SDBV01004119.1_pt1 | contig 21072 bp, 15 predicted proteins | sample 2277081 | NCBI WGS metagenome assembly SDBV01 (sample SAMN10402039, study PRJNA504765) | marine sediment metagenome | isolation source: marine sediment core GS10_PC15, 223 cmbsf | place: Arctic Ocean: Southern Knipovich Ridge | collected 2010 | reverse complement strand
GTCCTTAAAGACGGCGGCTGGGCGCATCTGCGTTCAAAGGATCTTTTGAACTGGGAAGAACTTCCGATGGCTCTTACTAAGGGCAAGCCCGAGGATGCAGACGGCGAGTATTGTTTTACCGGGGATATAATAGAGCACGATGGCACGTATCACATCTTTTATCCCGGTGTAAACAGGAAACACCCCAAGGGGGCGATGCAGATGCTGCATGCAACGAGCAAGGACTTGATCAACTTTACCAAACACCCTGAAGAGGCCTGGGGGCCCGACGGCATTCACTATAAGACCAAGGCGCAAACGCCCGAGCGTGCAGGGTCCGTTGAGCAGCCGACCTTTAAGGATCAGCGTGTTGTGTGGAACCCGAAGGAGAAGAAATGGTGGATGTTCTTTTCTGCTACGTATGTCAAAGCCCATAACTCCACCGCGTTGGCAGTTTCTGACGATCTGATCAATTGGACCCAGGTGGCGCCTATCAAAGGTCTGGCGCCGGGTGACTGCACGGACGTCTTCAAGATCGGTGACTGGTGGTATCGTGTCAGCTACTTTACCTATTGGCGGGCAAAGGACCTGGCAGGGCCATGGAGCAAGAATGATTCAGGTGTGGGTTATGATTTTGATACGCCATATTTTTTCGTGCCTAAACGATGCTGGGATGGTAAACGCCATGTCATCATGGGAGGCGTGCGGAATAATTACGGTCAGGTTGACCATGCCAACCCGCTGTCTCCGCACTGTCTTGCTATCCCCAGGGAAATGTACGCTGACAATGAGGGCTTCTTGGGTACGCGTCCAGTTCCTGAAATAACGGCTGTTTTCAACAAAACAGTGCTTGACCTGGCGACGAAACCAAAGCCGGTTGCTTCGCCGCTGTTACGTTCCTGGATGCCAAACGGAGGTGCTACACCCTCATGGAAATACCAAGGTGATGTATTGGTTAACGCCGATGCACATGGCCCCGAGTATTCCCATTGCAGTTTTGATGTACCTAGAGATTATATGCTGAATGCTACGATCCAGTTGGATCATAAGGCAGTTTTAACCGTTGGTTTCCGCGAGCAGGAAGGTGATCCGCGGTCAGGCTATAAGCTGGTAATAAATCGTCGTACCAACGAAATTGAGATCAATGGCCCCAATGATTCGTACCCGCGTCCGGCCAAGTTGGATCCCAATAAACCGATTACGGTGCAGGCTTTTTTGTACGGCCCTATCCTGGAGTGTTTTGTTAACGAGTTTCACGCCTTTACTTTTAGAAACTATGATTATCCCACGGGGAAGTTGAGTTTTGAAGTGGTCGGCGGCAGGGCCCGGATACGGAGTCTGAAGGTTAACGTTGCTGATGATAAAAAGTGAAATGAAAGTAGTGATTCTTAAGAACATGGTTATGCAAACACAAGAAGCGTTTAGATTGATAGAGTTGCTTATGGTGATCGCTATAATAGCGTTGCTGCTGTCGATACTAATGCCCGCTCTTGGAAAGGGAAAATGATGAAATCAAGTAACACAGAATTATTGACTATTCTGTTGATCACTGCATTCACAACGATACCTGCAATGGCAAAGGTTGAGCTGATAGAGCGTACGGATAAATCATTTGTTCTGCAAACAGGCGAATATATGGTCAAGTACGCCCCGTTTGAGAGCGAAGACGGAAAAGCATGGGTGACGATAGCACATAGGAACAAGCCCAATACAGCTATTGGTACTAAACTGGCGAACGGGCACTTTTTTGATATTACCGATCTGGGGCAAGATCTGGCTTATAAGTGGGACCCGCCGCGTAAGAACTACGATATGTTCAGAGGCCTTAGCTATGCGGAGACTTCCGAACAGATCACTATTACACTTAAAAGTCATCGCCATTGGGCGGATCTGACCGGCACGATAATCGCCTACAAGAAACATCCCGGCCTTTTGCGTTGGTCCGTCGAGGCGGACACCATCGCAGACAAGGCCTTTAACGTAGAACCTGAACCCGAATGTTATTTCATGGTACATAATAAAACTGGATGGCACCCATCTCCTCATAATTCGACGCGTTACATGGTACAGCGTGGACCTGCATCGGGCATTGTCTACTTCCGCGATGTCCCGATGGGCACCGATGTATTCTATTTCCAGGACTTCTCTTCGCTAAACGACTTGTATAGACTTACTGGTTTTGCAAACCCATTTGAGTACCCGGCTGAAGGTTCTCCGGGCGCAGTAAGAATGGGAAAAACTGAATCCGAATTTCAGATGGCAAGCATTGACGGCAAAAAGATCAATCCGCCAAAGCCGTTTGACCACACACCAAAGCCTTACCATAGATTCGGCTACCACCGGCCAAAAGGTTTCCGCATACCACAGGGAACGAAGCTTGTTATCGATGATACATACCTTTACCTTAAACCTTCCAAAAAGAAGGGCAACATATCGGTATGCAAAACTTTCGTCGAATCGCTTGCCACAGTATACAAATACATATACAAACCACCGATGGTAAAGACAGATTGGGCCAACGAAACAGTTCCGCAGATGTGTTCTGACATCATGCGCCCGGAGAATTCCAGTTACAAGAACGGTTTTTTCTATCCCCGAGCCTATGTAAATTATGAGCATGAAGACACCCAGCTATGGACAGTGGGCAACCTTCTCTTGCCGTTGATCGACTACGTTGAGAAATATCCTCAGCACAAAGACGCTGTCGAATTGAAAAATCGGTTGGAAAAGACGCTGCCGACATTCTATGACAAAGAGCTGAACTTGATTTCCAACGGCCTGCCACCGCTAACCCCGGGCGGTTACCAACATCATGTTTGGGGGATGGAAGCAATAACCCAGGTCGCAGAGATCGCTCGAGCAGGCAACAAAGACGCACAAAAGATGATCCGTGATTTCAAACCAAACTTCATGAAGTTGGCTAAGGATATGGACTACATGTTTATTGAATACGCACGTTACTCTGACTCGGCGGTTAAGGGGCATTATCTTTTCGATATGGGCAGTTCGTTCGCAATGACGATGCTGACGCTCTATGAACTTAGCGACGGCAAAGACACCGAATGCCTAAAAGCCGCCAAAGCAACCGTTAACACTTTGGAAGACCGCTGCATGGATCTTAGCTGGGAGATGAACTTTACCCCTCGCTTCGCTTATGTTTGCCAGTGGCTCTATGAGATCACCGGTGAAGAAAGATATCGTGAGCTTGGCTGGATCCCGGTTGCCAACCTGCTGCGTTGGGTGTGGCTGTGGGAATGCGATTATGGTGTTGGCGAACACACTACCACGTTCTGGGGAATGTGCGGCACGCCGTCTAACCCCAACAGTTGCGAGTACGAAAGTTCGGTCGCACGAAGAATGATGAAGGAGTACGTTAAAATGGCAGGCGATTACCTGTCCGATGACATTGCTCTTTTGCTAAACGATTGCTGGAAACGCGGCATGACACAATCCCGTTTCGCAATGCCGCCGTACATAGTCCAGGCAGGCGGTGCAAAATATATTGCAAAAGAAGGCCACACAGAAACCAACTGCGGTGATGTACGCTATGACCAGATGCTGCCCTTAGAAGACGTAAACGTCGGCTGGGGAACAGACCTTGCATGGTTTGACAACAACGGCAAGTCAGGCGTGGTCGGGCAGGAAATTTACGGTGCCAGCGGTCCAATATGGTACGCACTTTGGCAAAATGAAGTCGAAGAATAAAGCGACTGTCAGGGTCAGACTCTAAATATTATAATTCACTTTGTTTTGGCGATGGCCTGCTCACAGCGACTGTCAGGGTCAGACTCTAAATATTATAATTCACTTTGTTTTGGCGATGGCCTGCTCACGTTTGGCCAGTGTTTTTTCGAGGGCAAGTTGATTTGCTTGAGGCCCTCGCGTTGCCAATATCGGACCTGTCCCGGTTGTTCGTCTTACCTATTTACCGGCCTGACCCCAGATCTCCCGTTTCTTAAAGCCCTCGGATAGGTGTAAGGCCATTACTAAGACAAAGGGTGAGTTCAGGGATTCCCCTTCCTCGGCGGACGGGTTTTACTCAATTCACGCAGTTCTTCAGCAATTACGGGCGTATGCCGGTTGACAAACAAATGAAACTGGTATAAACGACATAAACATGGGTTGGTTCGTTACCGGCCCTCACATTAGTAAGCGTTCGAAACGGTTCTGAAGTTGGGCGGAGAGTTCCCTGTGAGGAACGGCCGCTCGCAATTCTACTTTTAGCTGAAGAAGCCGGAGGCAGCGCACGCTCCCATGTCAGATAGCCATCCCCACGGATGGCATCTGCTCTTCCAGGGTGCCCGGCGTTCTTCGTTGAGCCCACGCTCAAGGGCCAGTTCCTTTTGTGTGATCCAGCGTGCGCCGCAGCAGCCAGATGCAACCGATCGTGATGTTCGTGCCTTGTGCCGGGCGCAATAGAGAAATTCAACAAACGGAGGCAGCGGCGGATGATCGCGTGGGTCGACCCCAACGGTATTGTTTTCGACTCGTCCAATGTAGGCGGGCGGCCTGGGGGTCGAAATCAGAAGCTTTTCAGGAGATCTTTGTAATGAGAAATCGATGGACTAACGCAGTAATGTGCATGGGGATGTTGGCAATCCTCGTAGCCATGAGCCCGGCGGCCTCGGCCCTCATCACCGACACCTCGGACTTGCCGCCGGACGGCGTCTACCTTTCTTCCCTGGACCTGTCCCTGTTTCTTCCCGTCCCTCCAGATTAATTGACTCCAAAGATTGTCAACGCGTTTTATTAGTCACCAAGTTAACCACCACCTACCTCGGGAGTGACTCATGAGATTCCTATGCTGTCTCCAATCTGCACTGAACACCATGCTTTCAAAAGTTGTCTTGCCATTCGTGCTCGCCGTGGCCTTATTCGTGCTGTGCAGCACCGTTTGCGCGCAGGGCACCGCGTCAGGACCGTCCACCATACACGACGTCGTATCTGGACCAGTCGTCTACATCGGCGATGGGGCCAACCCGATGCCTATCGACTTGGATCCCACCGGCCTGGCTTGGACCAAGGGCCTTTTCGATCCCAATGGATTGGCCGCCGGTAACGTAACGGTGGATATCTTCGAAACCATCCAAAACGTCGGGACCGAGCCCTGGTCCGATTGGCATGAGCACATCATCGGGGACCCGATTAGCGCTAATGGTTCCAGTTTCTGGTCAAACGTGGTGAGCCTCGAGGTCAATGGCAACCCAATCCTGTTCAACGTGACGGGTCTGGGCACAAAGGATTTGACTTTGGACCAATTCTCACCACTGGTGCAGTTCGGCGACATCTTCACGATCCACAAGCAGGTTGACGTGTTCAACCTCGCGGGGGAGACCAGTGCGCCGCTGATAAGGATGCAGGAATACCCGACCTCGATCCCTGAGCCGGCGAGCCTGGTGCTGATGGGCATCGGTTTGCTGCTCCTCATGGCCCGGTGGGCGTGTTGGGGTCAGGCCGGTATTAGGTATTAAGTAGCTTCCGCTGCAGGCGGCGGGCGTTATGCTGCGTTGCGATCTTGGCGTTGGAGGATTTGGGCGCAGGCTTCGCACACGTCGTCGATGGTGATGGCTTCCATGTATTGCGGTGAGGCGTGACGTCTTGCCCGGGTGGGACCGTCGAAAACCATCTTTTGCAGGGCAATATGCTGGTGGAAACTGGGGTCACCCATCCCGAGAAGGGCTGCGGGACGGGTTCTCACGAGTTTCGGGACCATTCGGCTGCAAACCCACCCCACTCAGGGTAGACTCTGGATTGTCGTGGGGATTCAAATCCCTATCAATCCAGATATCCGCGGCAAATTACTTGCCGTTTTTTCTTGCGTTTGTGCTTGGATGGGAGTACACTAGCCAATTAAATGAAGGAGAGTAAGGAAAGATGCGGCAGTTTCCATCTTCCCAATAAGACAATTATCGTGAGATCAGCAAGCTAGGCAAGACCTGTAGGTGTTGAGCGGGTGGCTGTGGGTTTATTGAAAAAGTCCTGCAGCAGCAAAGTCGATTCGAGCGACGAACAACCCAGCTTACGTTGTCAAAAACAAGAATTACCTGGAGGAGGTAGATTATGAGAGTACTTACGGCGTTAGCGGTGCTGGCTATAACCACTGTGCCCGCATCGGCTAGTCTAATCAACGGCGACTTCGAGAATGGCACGACCGGCTGGTCAGGCCATATCGAGTTGAACAGTCTCATCCACGGCCCGGGCCCCGGCCCGGTGGGTTCAAACAAGGGGTCGAACCAGACCGGTGGTGGTGTCGGTACATACGAGATGTACCAGATCGTCACGGGATTGAATCCGGCTTTATTGTATTCGCTTGACGGATTCATCGCTGGTGGCACGCTAGATGCCGCTGCCGACCTGCGGGTCATTCTCGCTGGCGATACCACTGACCAGTTGGTCGCAAATCTCCCAGACATCTACAGTTTCGGTTGGACCCCGTATACTCTGTCGGCTTTCCCGACCGCCGGTGGCGATCTGCGCGTCTCATACGAGATCGCCATCCTTGGTGGCTGGAGCAACGGTACTGCCATCCACGCTGATGGTCTCACTCTGATTCCGATTCCGATTCCGGAACCGTCCAGCTTGGCCCTTTTGGCCTTGGCGGGCCTGCCCCTGCTTCGTCGTCTTCGGACGCGAAAACGGATGCGAAAACGATGCGAAAACGGGACAGGTCCGATATTGGCAAGATAGGCAGTTTGCGGATCAGACGATGACGGACGGCGTTTTGTCTTGGTGATATCGGGGGCAGGTCGGTATCAGGGACTAAGCGGCTTGCGCTGTAGGCGGCGGGGGTTATGCTGCGTCGTGGGCTTGGCGCTGGAGGATTTGGGCGCAGGCTTCGCAGACGTCGTCGATGGTGATGGCTTCCATGTACTTCGGCGAGGCGTGACGTTTTGCCCGGGTGGGACCGTCGAAAAACATCTTTTGCAGCGCGATGTGCTGCGGGCCGTAGGGGCCGTGTTTCTTGGCGGGCCAGGGACCGTAGAGGCCTACGCAGGGCGTTCCTGCGGCCGCTGCTAAGTGTAACGGACCGGTATCCGACCCGATGAACAGTCGCGACTTGCGTGCCAACGACGCCAACTGGGGCAATGTGGTCGAGGGAGCCAGTCGAGCGTGACCTTCCGAGTCGGCCGCAATCTGTTCGGCCGCCAAGCGCTCGTCCCGACCGCCGTAGACAACCAACGTAGGCAGTCCGCAACTTCGCCCCAAGTAAGAGGCGACCGCCGCGTAGCGCTCGTTGGGCCAAAGCTTCGACGGCCACCCTGCGCCCGAGTTGATCATCGAAAAACCGTCCTGCAATCCCGCCTGACGGATCATCTCCTCGGCGGCGGCACGGTCGGACTGCTGCTCGGGAACGTCAAAACGGACCGTCGGGTGGTCGATTCCCAGCGGCTTTAGCAGGCGCAGATTGCGATCGACCACGTGGATGCCGGGCGTGTCGACCAGTTCATTATTCAGCCAAGGGCTTAATTCTCGACCCCAGGGATCACCGAACCCCAAACGCCGTTTGGCCCCCGACAGCCGGGCCACCACGGCCGCTTTGGTCAAGCCTTGGGCCTCGAGCGTCGTGTCGAACTTCAGCCGACGGAGCCGGCGCCGCAATTGCCAGACCGTCTTGGGCGACTTCAACCACCCTCGGGGTAACACGATCAATTCGTCCAAGGCGGGATGCCCCTGCAGCAAGCAGGCTGCCGTCTGTTCCACGGCCCAGGCCAACATCGCGTCGGGAAACCGCTCTCGCAAAGCGCAGGCCACGGGCATGCACTGAACCACGTCGCCGATCGCGCTGAGCCGCACGATCAGGATGCGGGGAGATGGCTCGACGTCGTGGGAAGCTCCGGTCATGGTCGTCTCAATCGAAGCCGGGCAACATTTGTTGCAGCGGCTGGTGAATGCGCTCCTGATACAAACGCCGATAGCCTTCGGCCAAATGGATCATCACTTCCAGGATCAACAGGTCGGCCCGGGTCATCACGTGCCGCGTGCTTCTAGCACCCAGCCCGCGAACCAGTTCTTCGAGCACCAGCAAATGGAGTTGCAGGGTCTGTTGCGCGCTCAGTCCGGCGGTGATCAGCAGGTCGGCCAAACGCTTCAACTCGCAGACCAGGTTTCCCGAGCCCATGATGACGTGGGTCCGCAGCAACTCGTGGTAATGCGCGACCAGTTCCTTGGGCAAATCCGGCAAGGTCTGTGCCGAGGCGGGCTCTTTCGGCGTCGCTTCACCCGGCCAACGTCCGCGAAGGGACTCCAACTCGCCGAGCATCGCACGCTGCTGTTGCAGCAGGTGATCGGCCTCGTCGTGCTCTCGTTGCAGCCGGGCCTTCTCGGTCAGGTTCAAACGGTGGTTCTCGCGCAGGAGATGATGTCGCTCGATTGCCCGGGCGATGACCCAGATCAGGTTCCGCGTAGTCGTGGTGTGGACGCACAGGTAGCCGTCGGCGCCGGCCTCGAAGCATAGTGCGGCCATCTCCTGTTCGCTTTGGATCCCCAGCACGATGATCGGCCCGTCGGCCCCGCCGGCCCGAGAGCCTTCGACCAGGTCCAGTGCGTCCAATTCACCCGGCTCGTGGCTGACCAATACGGCGTCGAAGACCTCGTCGCGAAGTCGGGCCATGCCGGCGACCGTGCCTTGGGCCTCTTCCAACTCGACCTTCGAGGCACTGTCGGCGGCCAAGGCTTCGGCCAGCCAGCCCCCGGTTCGTCGTGGCGTGGTGATGTAAAGTGCCCTCATGCGAGGGGGCAATCCTTGCCACTGGGTCTTAAGCGACCCTGCCTGCGACGGCCTGTCTTCCAAGATCGTGCTCATCGCTTCCTGCCAAAAACCGTGCTTCCTGCCAAAAATCGTCCCAAGGCTACCCAGCGAGGCGGTACTCTAGCGAAGTGAGGCGTCCAGGTCAATGTCGCGCGGGGTCAACGTCGCGCGGGCAGATCCCCATGGCACGCTGGGTGGAAAACTGGCACAATGTGGTTTGCCATCCAACCGATCTACGGACCATTAAGCCATGAAACTTGCCTATCTTGACTGTGCTAGCGGTGTCAGCGGCGACATGATGCTCGGCGCGCTGGTCGATGCGGGCGTTGGGCTGGAGCAACTCAGCGCGGCGGTCGAATCGCTCGGGCTTCCCGGCTGCCGACTTCAGAGCCGGGAAGTCAAGAAAAAGGGATTCCGCGCGACTCAGGTCACGGTGGTTTACGAGCCGCAGCACGCCCACCGTCGGTTGGGTGACATTCGCGAGATGATCGACCGCGGAAAACTCTCCGAGAAACAGAAGGCATTGGCCGGTCGCATTTTCACCCGATTGGCCGAGGCCGAGGCCAAGGTGCACGGCGTGGGCGTCGAGGAGGTCCATTTTCACGAGGTCGGTGCGGCCGACTCGATCGCCGACATCGTCGGATCGGCCGTCGGCTGGGACCTGTTGGGGGTTGATCGGATCGTGGCTTCGGAGGTTCCGACCGGCACGGGCAAGGTAAAAATTGCCCATGGGCTGTGCAGTATTCCGGCCCCGGCCACGGCCGAGTTGCTGCTGGGGATCCCCTTGGCCGAATCGGCTGTGCGTTGCGAATTGACCACGCCGACCGGGGCCGCCATCCTGGCCACGCTGGTCGACGCGTTCGGTCCCTTGCCGGCGATGCGGATCGAGCAAATCGGGCTTGGGGCCGGCCAGCGTGATTTGGACGAACAGCCGAACGTCTTGCGGTTGATCGTCGGTCAGGCCGAGGCCGAGCAGACGCCCGAGCAAGTTTGCGTGCTGGAAACCAACCTGGACGACATCAGCGGCGAGATGATAGGCTACTGCACCTCGCGGCTCTGGGAGGCGGGCGCACTGGACGTGTATACCACGGGCATTCAGATGAAGAAGAATCGGCCCGGGGTGAAGCTCTCGGTGCTTTGCCGGCCGGAGGATGTCGAGCCGATCGAGGCCATTTTGTTTACGGAAACGACCACCTTGGGCGTGCGACACTGGACGGTCGGCCGCAAGGTCCTTTCGCGACAGCCGCACGTGGTCCAGACGCCTTGGGGGCCCGTCGAAGGCAAGGTCGGCTGGCTCCAGAGCGACACGCCCCGGTTTGCCGCGGAGTTCGAGTCGTGTCGCAAGATTGCCGAGAAGAATGACGTGCCGTTGCAGGCCGTTTACGAAGCGGCGCAGAAGGCGTTTGATCCTAAAGAGGTAGAGATCGATCGGAAGTAGAGAGTGGGTCGTTGCAAAGCCGCAAGCGGCTGCCGGTTCCTTAACCCCTGATTGCCATGTTCCCTTTGTTTGCCGCTTCCGGAGCCACGACCGCGGTCATTCTGGTGGCGTTGGTGTTGGTGATCGGCTGGGTGTTGTTCAGAACGTATAGTAGGCTCGCTCGACAGCGAAAAATGGGGGATCAGCCGTTGCCGCGCGAGCGGACCGATCCGGGACACAACATCGATGGGCCACCGGAAGAGGTCCGCTGGGAAGTGCGGATGCACGAGTTGACTCGCGACCTGTCGGCCCAACTGGACAGTAAGATGCGAACCCTGCAAGCGCTGATTGCCGACGCCGATCGCGCGGCCGCCCGACTGGAATCCGCCTCGACACCGGCAGCCGACAAGCCCCAGCCGCCTCCCGCAGAAGCCGAATCCTCGGATCCATCTTCACAGCAGCATCGGGCTTCACAGCAGCATCGGGCTTCACAGCAGCATCGAGAAGAGATCCACACACTGGCCGACTACGGTTTCCCGACCGCCGAGATTGCTAATCGATTGGGGGTCCCGGTCGGTGAAGTGCAGCGGATTCTCGGGCAGCGAACGAAGGAGTAGCGCTGTGTTGAGTCCGTAAGGGCAAAAAACGCAGGGCAAGCCCGGCCGCTAAACGGACCTCTGGACAATCGGACAAGAATGGTCCTTTACCTTGCGATTCGGCAGTTGGCCCGAAACGGCGCTAAATGGAGTTTTCCGAATCGAGCAGAAAGGAGGCGGCCGTTAAATTGGGGAAAATAAGGAGTTTGCTCATAACCGTCGGTTTCGTTTCAACGCTCATGTCTTCGCCAACCGATCAAGATTAACAAGGCTGCGGGGCAGGAACTCGCGGTACATACCATGTCACCCGCCTTCAGGGTGGCAATAGGCTCATCCCTTCGCGTCACTTCTGCCGTGAGGTTTACCTTGAAATCGTTTCCCACTCCATCGATGTCGGCGCCCGCGGACTTACCCGAACCCGATCCCATTGGGAACACCATGGAGTTTTTCCGGTTGCTGTGGATACATAAGTGGATCGTGATCGGGTGTGTCGCGACCAGTTTGTTCGCCGGGGCCACCTACTATCTGTTGCTACCGAAGCGTTACCAGGTGCAAGCTTCGTTGCTGGTCCAGCCGATGGCGTCGAACGACCTGACGTTGTCGCCCAGGTTGTCGATCAACACCTGTCGCGACATCCTCCTGAGCACGAACGTGCTGCAGGCTGTGATTGAGCGAATCGGGCCCGAACCTCGAACTCACGACCCGGGCAGTTCTCTCGAAGAACGGGTGACCGCTTTGAGGAAAAACCTGACCGTCAAGGCAATGCGACGATCCAACACGTTGAACATAGTCTATCAGGCGAAGGATCCTCGGGTGGGTAAAGCGGCGGTCGAAAACCTTCTGATTGTCTACCGAGAGTTCTTGGACAGATTCTGCGAGAACACGGCTCAACGCGTTCTCGATCTCTTGAAGGCGGGACCGTTGGACCCTCAGACGCAGTTGGCAGCCGAAGCCCAAGACCCAAAGACCCAGGCCTTGCTGGCGGCCGTCGAGGCGGCCGTTCACGACGGAAAGAATCACAAGAGCGTGTTGAGTCTGATCGAGGGAATCGACCCGGGCCAAGACAACGGGGCCGTGCGCACGTCCGTGCTGAATCCTCCGAGCGTGTCGTCTGGGGCAACCAGGGGCCGATTATTCTTGATTCTATTTGTTTGCCTGAGTCTGGGTTTCGGCGGCGGGGCGGGGATCGCCTATGTCCGCGATGTTTTGGACGATCGCTTTCGCTCTCCGGAACAGATCCAAACACGCACCCAAATCCCCGTCTTGGCTGAAATCGGTCGGCTGGCGCCGTTCGACGGGCAACAGTTCCACCGGGCCCACGTCTTGGCCCACCCGAACGACGAAGAAACCGATGCGCTGCGGACCTTGCGCGGCGCGTTGGCGTGTATCGCAATCGATGCGCGTTGCCTGGTCGTCTCCAGCGTCGACCCCGGTGACGGCAAAACGGCCATCGCGGTCAATCTGGCGATCTCTCTGGCGCGGGCAGGAAAGCGAACCTTATTGATCGACGCCAACATGCGGAATCCCGGCTTCAGTACCAACTTCGATGTGGATGGGCTCGATGTGCATGGGCAGCGGCGCGGGTTGTCGGTGTTGCTTCGCGAAGATCAGCCGATGGGAATGTCGACGGAAGCCCATCTGGTATGCGTACCGGACGTCGAAGGCCTGGACGTCTTGTCGGCCGGGCCCTGCCCATCGGATCCGAACGAGTTGCTCGAAGGAGATCGAATGGTGGAACTTCTTCGATGGGCCGACGCCCACTATGACCGAATCCTGATCGACGGTCCCATCGCCCAGCTTGGAGACATGGTGACACTCAGTCGCCTGGCCGACGGAGTTCTGTTCGTGGTTCGGCCGGAAAAGAACAACTGTCGCGACGTACTTCGGACGCTGGAACGATTCGCCACGTTTGGCATCCGAGTTCTGGGGCTGGTCGTCAGCCAACCGGTGGGGAAGAATGGCATCTATCGTGGTTGGCCAAGGCTCTCGCAACGTACCCCGGACGCCGAGCCTGACGATCGAGACTACCCGATCAAACCGCATGTTTTCCAGGCAGAGGACAGAGTCTCGGCGGAGAACAGGGCCTCGAAAGCGGCCTAATCGACCGTGACGAGCTTACGGCCGCATGGCCGTTTCAACCGGCACATCCCGCGCGACGGTTATTCTCCGAATCCGTCCCACCAACGCGGACCGGCCTGCGGGCAGTAACCTACCCTTTCTTGGAGGTCCGCTACCGATCGCCTGCCACCGGGCAGCGCGGCTGCGCGACGACGGAGCAAGCAGTGGAATACAACGACAACAAACGAAAGGTCCTTGTGGTCGAGGACTCTTCCCTCGATGCGAACATCCTGCGCAAACTCCTGGCCGACCGCTACGATCTGGCCATTGCAGAGAATGGGGAAGAAGGCCTGCAATTGCTCGAACAGTTCCACCCCGGCTTAGCCCTGGTAGACATCAACATGCCGGGTATCGACGGCTATGAGACCTGCCGGCGGTTGAAAGCCAGCCCGGCCGGCACCTACACGCAGGTGATCCTCATCAGTTCAAGCGCGTCGACTCGGGAACGACTGCACGGCTATGACATCGGGGCGGACGACTACGTGCTCAAGCCGTTCGACCACGCCGAACTCCTGGCTCGAATTCGTGTCCAGTTTCGGCTGCGCGACACGCTGATCGAACTCTCGGCAACCAGCGCTCGGCTGGCCTCGGCCAATTCCAAGGTCAGCGAGCTCAACACCGAGTTGATCGAGCTGGCCGAGGAACGCGCGACCGAAGTGGTGGCCACTCGCGACCTCGTCATTTTTGCCATGGCGAAGCTGGCCGAGTCGCGCGACCGCGAGACGGGCGAGCATCTCGAGCGGATGCGGAACTTCAGCCAAATCCTTGCCGAGCAACTCGCCCGGGAAGGCCCTTACACCAACGAGATCGACGAGGGATTCATCGAAGACCTCTACCGCTCCAGCCCGCTGCACGACATCGGCAAAGTGGGGATTCCCGATGCCATCTTGCAGAAACCGGAGGCCCTGACCGACGAAGAGCGCGAGATCATGAAGCAGCATTGCGCGATCGGGGCCGACGCGCTGGAGGAAACCGCCCGACAGAATCGCTCCGGCGGCTTTTTGGATATGGCTACCCAAATCGCCCGACATCATCACGAGCGCTTCGACGGCAAGGGCTACCCCGACGGGCTCGCCGGCCAGACAATCCCGCTGCCCGCCCGGATCGTCGGCTTGGCCGATATGTTCGATGCCCTGATCTCGGGCCGAGTTTACAAGCCCGCCTACGACCCCGCCTTGACGAGAATCCTGATCGAAAAAGAAGAAGGTAAACACTTCGATCCGGCCATTGTCGAGGCCTTTCGCAAACGCTACGCCAAAATGCTGGACGTCGCCGGTATCGAGGACAAGTTCTCCGAGCCCGCGCCGCAACCGGTACTCCAAACAGCCCATGGCGAGCCGGTCGCGTCGGTCGACGAGGCGGACCTGATCGAACAGGTCGAAGCCTTGCTGCGGCAAGGTGTCGAGCAGGCCGGCAGGGAATACCGCGATCCCACGCCCATCGACACTCCCGAAACCGAACAAGCCAACCTCGCCGGGCCAGCTTGAAGCCGGACGGGCTTAGCCGATCTTCAATCGAAACGCGACCACGGTCAAGTCGTCCGGCTTGCAGGGTTGGCCCTCTTTCGGACGCTCCATTCGGCAACGACTGTCTTCGACCAGCGTCTGCACGGCGCGGGTCAACGGCCCCTTGCGAATTCGCTCGACGATCTCCTCGACGTGCAGATTGTCGAACAACCCGTCGCTGGCCAAGAGCAACGTGTCGCGCGGCGCCAACTCGATGGTCGATCCCACCTCGATCCGCATGTCGGGTGAACCGATGATGTTCGAGACCACGTGCCGTTGTTCGTGATGCATCGCCTCGCTCTCGTCGAGCAAGCCGGCCTCGACCGCATATCCGACCGGCGAATGCGAGACGGTCTGCAACTTGATCTTCCCCCGTTGGCCCACCACCAGGATCATCGAATCGCCCACGTGGTAAGGCCGTACCGAGCGTCCCTGAATCTCGGCCAAGGCCAGCGTGGTGCCCGCCCCGACGCCCAGTTCGCCGATCGCCCGGTTGGCATTCTCGATCCCATCCAAGATGGCGGCCCGAAAGCTCGACTCGTCGCCAGGACCTTGCCGCAGGGCGGCCGCCAATTCCCGAATGGCCAAACAGGAAGCCTGCTCCCCGGCCGGCGAACCCCCGAGCCCGTCGGCCACCACAAGAATGCCCGCACTGCCGTTTAGCCGGATCAGCGCCGCCGCATCCTCGTTCGCCGATTCCTTGTCAGGCGCTCGGGCCGAAAAGACAACGGCCTCCGCTCCGCAGAAGGGAGCAATATACCCCGAGTCCATTTCGGCCTGAAAGAACAGTTCCGTGTCCATGTCCCCATTATCGTCCCCCAAGCCAAACCGCCAAGCCGAGATTATCAGAATCGCACCCCACCACGAGAGGGGTCAGTCCCAGCCCATGGTTTCGAGGTACTGTCGCATTTGGCCGGCGTTGCGGAATTTCTCCAGAATGAGCGACCGCTTCAGGCCGCAGCAGATGGCCTTGGCTTCGGGAGGTTGCTTGGCGTAGCGCAGGCGGCCGCCGACCGCATCGTAGAAGAGGCGGACCAGATCGCAGACGTCGTCGTGGATGTTTTCCTGTCGGGCCGCGCCCCAGTGGAACATGTCGACCAGCTTCAGGTCGAACGACAAACCATAACGCCGCACAATCACGTTGTCGTCGTGCAGATCGCCATGGTATTCCCGCAGGTTGTGGATCTTTTCGATCCCCGAGGCCAGCGCGTGCAACAAGTGCAGGGCTTGGAAGACGGGAATTCGTCGGCCCGGCTGTCGGGCCAGAAAGTCGCTCAACAGCTCGCCCTCGACATACTCGGATACCAAGAACCGGATCGGCTGCCCGTCGAAAGTGATCGACTCTTGGGTATGGTACTGGATGAGGATCGGGCAGTGTCGGAGTTTGTGGAGCTTTCGGGCGTAGAACCGGGCCGTTCGGTTGCTCGGATTGCGCTGCGGATACCAGAACTTGGCCGCCCGTTCGATCCCCGTAGAGCACTCCCGCATCAGGTAGACTTCGCCTTCCCAGCCGGTACCGATTTGGGAGATAATCTCGTACTTTTTGGCCACAACGGTTCCCGGTTCGAGGTCGAACCGCTCGATCCGCCGACCCTTACTCATGCGTTTCATCGTGCTTGGCTCGCCCCGGTGTTGTCTCGGGAGTATTTTGAAGCGTCTTCTGATCTCTCATTCTTACCAGATACACAAGCGCAATGAAATCATACACGGCATGGGCCAGGATGGGAACCAGCAGGTTGTCCGTTTCGTTGAAGACCCATCCCAAGTATAGCCCAATTGAGCCGGCGAGCAGGGCGTATGTCAGCGTGATGAAATGCGCCAGTCCGAACAGCACGGCGGCCCCGATCAGCCCGACATAAACCCCACTGGGCGGCCCTACCCAGTCTTCGATGGCCCGTTGAATCACGCCGCGAAACAGCATCTCTTCCCCCAGCCCGGCCAGCAGCGAGATTACGGCCAATTCGCCCCACCGGCAGCCGGCAAACAGCGGCGTCAGCAGTTCGTCGATCACCCGCACAATCCGGCGAAAGGGTGGCAGCGGGCATTTCAGGCAGAGCCAGAACAGGGCCAACAGCGGCCCGGTCGCAGCGACACCCCAGCCGACGTCCACGGCCGAGAGGCGAAACGTCTCCAGCGGCGGCTGCCCCACCAACCAACCCAAGCCCACGGCCACCACGGCCAACGAGCCCTCGAAGACGGCCGCCTGGACGGGAAAATGCCTGATGCTGGAAAACTCTTCATTCATGGGCGTTTTCTAGTCGAGTCTACAGGAGGCGACGCCTGCAAGAGCGTCAATTCTTGACCGTACCGTCGATTATCGCGTATTGGTACTTGGAGCGGCAGGTAGTCAAATCGTATCATATCCTTGAAATTGCCCTCGCGATAATAGCCCGTCTGCGGTAAAATGGGCTATTTGGGCTGCAAACACCCTCGACAGGACGTCAAACGATGGGAAACATGGACGGTTGGGACCTGGCTATCCTCGTGTTGGTCGGCTATGTGGCCGTGGTCAGCCTGGTTCGATTGATGCTGCTGCGTCGCGATGACATGATGAAGGAATTCCGCAAGGAAGTAGCGAAGGAGAAGGATCGGCGCGAGTTGAACGAGCGCCAAAAGGCCGCGTAACCGAAGACCCTCCCGTCGATGTCTAAACGTCTTTATATCCAAACGGTCGGCTGTCAGATGAACGTGCTCGACAGCGAGCTGGCCGTGGCCGACCTCTTGCAAGCCGGCTATGAACTGGTCGACAGCCCGCGCCGCGCCGACACGATCTTGTTCAACACGTGCAGTGTACGGCAACATGCCGAAGACAAGATCTACAGCGCCTTGGGCCGGCTGAAACACGTCAAGGACCAACACCCGCACAAAATCATCGGCGTTCTCGGCTGCATGGCCCAGAAGGACCAGCAAGAAATCTTCCGCCGCGCGCCGCACGTCGATCTGGTACTCGGGCCGGGCCAATTGCGACGGCTGCCCGAGTTGCTGGCCCGGATCGCCTCGGGCAAGGGTCCGCAACTCGAGGTCAGCCTGGACCGCAATGCCGACCACTTAAAGGTCATCCAGCAAAGTTTCCAAAAGCACGATCCGGTCCGCACGCCGGATGCCCGTTCTACGCCCTACCAGGCCATGGTGCGGATCATGCTCGGGTGTGACAAGTTTTGCACCTATTGCATCGTACCGAGCGTGCGTGGTCCCGAGCAGAGCCGACCGGCCGATGAGATCGAGCAAGAGGTTCGCCAGTTGGCCGACCAGGGCTGCCTCGAAGTGACCCTGCTGGGCCAAACGGTCGACAGTTACCAGGATAGCACCGGCGGGCGAACCGTCCGGCTGGCCGAATTGCTCGAGCGGCTCGACAAAGTTCAAGGGCTCCGGCGGATCAAGTTCCTCACCAGCCACCCGCGACATATTACGGCCGACTTGATTCAGGCGGTCCGCGACTTGCCAAAGGTCTCGCCTTATTTCCACGTGCCGGCCCAGAGCGGTTCGGACGAGATCCTCAAGCGAATGAAACGGGGTTACACGGCCCGTGCCTATCGCGACATGCTCGGCCAGATTCGCGAGACGCTTCCCGACGCGGCCGTGACCAGCGACTTCATCGTCGGGTTCTGCGGCGAGACGCAGCAGGATTACCGGCAGACGGTCGAGTTGGTCCGTTGGGCCCGATTCAAGAACAGCTTCATCTTCAAATACAGCCCCCGCCCGAAGACCAAGGCGGCCGAGCTCTACGAAGACGACGTGCCGGACGAGGTGAAACGACACCGCAACAACGAGCTGTTGGCCATTCAGAACCAGATCAGCCTCGACGACAACCAACCCCTGGCCGGCCGAACGGTCGAGATCCTCGTCGAAGGCCCCAGCAAGGTCGGCCGCAAGCAAGACACCACGCCCCAACTAGTCGGCCGCACCCGAGATGACCGAATCGTAGTTTTCGACGGCCCGGAGCACTTGATCGGACAGATCCTCGAGGTGAGAATTGAGAAGGTCGACGCATTCACGCTGTTCGGTGTTCAATTATAAAGCCGCGACCGCACGAGTTGGCAATGACAACAACTCAAACTGTAGACGCTTCGACCGTCACCACCGGGCTTGCCCCGGTGGAACGATGATTGGCCACTAACCAGTGGACCCGAATAACACAGCCCGCCAATCTGGGCCGCCGCTGGAAGCGGCGGCCCAGATTGGCGAAAAATGCGGGGAAAACAGACCGTGCTAGTGGTCAATCATCGCTCCACGGGGACAAGCCCCGTGGTGGCGTTTGCAGTTTGCGTAATAAGACATCGTAAGCATCGCGCGACCAACGGTCGCGGCTTTATAATGTTTACTAACCACCAACCACTGTCCACTAACCACTGCTCCCCCCCATGAACTCCGCGACCCTTTGCCAATACCTGGACGATCCTCACGCGGCGGCCATGTGGTTGCGCGATCTGGGATTGACCGACGTGAAGCGGGGGCATGGCGTGCTGAGGCGGATGGCGACCGGTGGGATGACGCTCGATCTGCTGGCCGAACTGTGCGATCAGCTTGACGAACACCTGGGTAATTGCGCCGATTCGGACATGGCGCTGAACAATCTGGACGATTACGTCGCGGCCGGGCGAAACCCGTTGGCCATGGGCGCCTTCTTCCAGCGCGATCCCGAGGCCTTGCCCGTCCTGCTGCAAATCTTCTCCACGAGCCAGCACCTCAGCGATCTGCTGATCGCCGACCCGGAGAGTTTCGATCATTTGCGTCTGACGGGCGGGCGCCCGCTCTCGCGCCAGACGATGGTCGAGGAACTCGTGGCCGAGGTCGCGGCGTTGGAGCACGAGCCGGTCGTGCTTAGGGCGTTGCGGCGCTCGAAACGGCGTGAAACGCTGCGGATCGCGTTAGGCGACATCGTGTGCGAGCATTCGCTGACGACGGTAACGGCCCAGATTTCCCATCTGGCCGACGCCCTGGTCGAGGCTGCCTTGCTCGCCGCGTGGCGAAAGATCGAAAGCCAGCGCGGCACGCCGATCGGGCCCGATGGACAACCGGCCCGATTCGTCGTGATGGGGATGGGTAAACTCGGCGGCATGGAGTTGAACTACTCGAGCGACATCGACCTGATCTTCTTCTACGACGGCGAGGGGCAAACCAACGGACGACGCTCGATGCCCAACCAGGAATTCTTCGCTCAGGTGGGTCGGGAAATGGTCCACCTCTTGACCGAAGTGACCGAACTGGGATCGATCTACCGGGTCGACTTGCGGCTGCGACCCGAGGGCCGACGGGGGCCCATGGTGATGAGCGTGGCAAACGCGATGAGTTACTACGACCTTCGCGGGCGGACCTGGGAACGGCAAGCCTACCTGAAGGCGCGGCCGGTGGCCGGTGACCTTGCCCTGGGACGCGACTTTCTCGAACGACTGGCCTCATGGATTTACCGTCGCTACCTGGGCCGGGCCGACATCAGCGGAATCAAGGCTCTGAAACGCCGCATCGAGCAACAGACCCATGCCGCCGGCGCCAATCAGCGGAACGTCAAGACGGGCCATGGCGGGATCCGCGACATCGAATTCGTGATCCAGTTCCTCCAACTGCTCCACGGGGCCGACCTGCCGGACACGCGCAGCGGCAACACCATGGAGGCCATCGTTCAGCTCGAGCAGGTCGGCTGCTTGAGCAACCTCGAACGCACGCTGCTGCTGGAGAACTACCAGTTCCTGCGAAAAATCGAGCACCGCCTGCAGATCATGTTCGACCTGCAAACCCACATGCTGCCCGAGGGTCGGCAGGAGGTGCGTAAACTCGCCTTGCGCATGGGTTACGCCGATACGGCCGAGCAGTCTGCTTTGGTGGCTTTCGAGCAGGAGTATCGCGACAAGACGCAACTGAACCGCAAGATTCTCGACCACTTGCTGCACGATGCGTTCGGCGACGACATGCAGACTCAGCCCGAGGTCGATCTGGTGCTCGACCCCGATCCGCCGGACGAGCGGATCGAGGAAGTGCTGGGCAAACACGGTTTTCGCGACGTTGCTGCGGCCTATCGCAATCTGATGGCGCTGGCCCAGGAGAAGAACCGATTCCTGTCGGAGCGTCGTTGTCGGCATTTCCTCGCAGCCATTGCGCCGTCGCTGCTTCCGGCGATCGCCAAGACGGCGGACCCCGATTCCACGCTGGTGAATCTGGACAAAGTGGGCGATTCGCTGGGCGGCAAGGGCGTGCTTTGGGAACTGTTCAGCTTCAACGAGCCCAGCCTGCACCTCTACGTGGAAATGTGCGCTTATAGCCCTTTCCTGTCGAACATCCTGATCACCAACCCGGGTATGATCGACAGCCTGATGGACGGCCTGATGCTCGACAAGCTGCTTGGCGGCGCGTCGTTGCGCGCGTCATTGGCCGATTTGTCGCGCGGGGCCGAAGATCTCGACCCCATCTTGCACAGCTTCAAAAACGACCGCCAGCTTCACGTCGGCGTACGCGACCTCTTGGGCAAGGAACCGATCGAAGCCACCACGGGCGTGCTCTCCGACATCGCGGAAACCTGCCTGAATCAGATCACCAGGCACGAGTTCGATCGGCTGGCCGCCAAGTTCGGAACCCCGACGATCGGCGCCGGTTCCCGGGCCGGCAAACCGTGCGAGTTGGTCATCCTGGCAATGGGGAAGTTCGGCGGCCGGGAAATGAACTACCATAGCGACCTGGATATCGTGTTTCTCTACGAGGCCGACGGCAGTACGG
>SDBV01004118.1_pt1 | contig 21074 bp, 14 predicted proteins | sample 2277081 | NCBI WGS metagenome assembly SDBV01 (sample SAMN10402039, study PRJNA504765) | marine sediment metagenome | isolation source: marine sediment core GS10_PC15, 223 cmbsf | place: Arctic Ocean: Southern Knipovich Ridge | collected 2010 | reverse complement strand
CTTTGTGTCTTTTGTGGCCTTCCGTTCTCGTTATTTCCCGGTAGGGGGCATGCGAGAGCCTGGTATGCTTGTGTCTGAAGACCAGAGTCTTGAGTTTTTAACTGATTTGGGTTACACCCAAATTGTTTTCAGGTGTGTAGGAGCAGAACTAATTGGGAGCCGTCTCGTCCATAAACGCTATAGTCTCTTGTCGTGCGTTGTGATGTTTGGCGCCTTCTTCAATTTTTGAGATTGTACCTTGCGAAATATTTACTTCCTCAGCTTGTGTTTTCCAACCATTTACTTGAGTGATCGCATGTAAGACAGAATCATTTACACTCCGACGTGGATGTTGTATTCTACCATCGATATACTCTAAGAACTTTTGGAATCTAGTATCTGCCATCGTTTGAAGTTGTTGAAGTGGATCTCCTAAAGCATTGAGTAGATTAAAACGCATTGTTTCATCAGTTGCATAGATGCGTTTTCCTTTATTCTTGTTTGCTTTTACAAGATCTACAAGGGAGGCAATCAAAAGGCCACCACTCAAAACGCCTGTTCCGATTCCCAGTCCAAGTTTTACATTTGGTCCTGCTGTTGTGGTCAACGTGAGAAGAATACCTACAGCAAGAAGAGTGATTCCTATAATCATGAACCCCTTACTTGAGTTACAATGATCCTTACTAAGGTCTAGATAAATATTGCTTGAGTCGCCTGTGCCTGTTCCTACTAAAGCCATCTTTACCTCCTTTTTTTATTTAATTATAATTAAGATAGTTTTTTTGTGCAAGGTTAAAAAATAGTTTAGTCATCTTGATTCTTTAGGAGGGGGAGGGTATTCTAGTTGGACATTTTGCCGTAAAAGTTAGGAGGTATCTGATGAAACGTCTATTTTTGAGCTTGGCCGTTTGTGCTTGCATGGGGCTGGGAGCCTATGAAAAACCGATCCTAGAGGGATACTGGGAGTCGTGGAACTACCGGGATAGTATCGAGACCATTGCTTCAATGCCAAGTGATGTGATTGCGATCAGCTTTGGGACCTTTCAGCCGATGGGAGAACATACCTTTGTTGTAGTTGGCGTAGAAGCTACCAAAGAGCGGATTGAAGAGATGGTGGAACTTGCCCAAGCCCGCGGGAAAAAAGTGAAGCTCTCGATTGGGGGAGCGAATTATGGACAATCAGGGCTTTTGTTCACTCGTGAGGATGCTGTGGGAATGGCTGATGCACTCGCTCGCTATGTGGTGGAGTTCGGATTAGATGGTGTCGATCTCGATATCGAAGACTATCCAGCAGTTGATCTGCAGGTGGAGCTGATCAAGAGAACCCGGGAGGCTCTTGGGCCGGATGCCCTTTTGACCTATACCCCCAAAGCTCCTGCAGCGACTACCCTCCCCTATTGTGAGGTGATTGCGAAAAGTCATGAATATCTCGATGGGGTCCATATCATGGCCTATGATGCGTGGGAGGGGTATAGCTACCAAGAGGATAGTGAATCTCTAAGCCTTCTTGGGGTTCCAAGAGAGAAGATCGTGATCGGATTGATGCCTGGAATGGATGATATTGGGGGGTATACCTCTTTAGAAGATATCCAGGACGCGGTCAATTGGGTAAAGGCCCGGGGTCTTGGAGGGATCATGCTTTGGGATTTGAATAGAGATCATGCAAATTTGACAGGTCTTGGAGAAGGGGCAGCTAGCACAGTTGCTTGGGAGGGACTCCAATCTGCCCGTACACCCAGGTCGTAATCTTTTCTAAGTTGCCGGTATTTTCAGGGAATTGTGAGAGGGTGTCCCTCGCTTGTTTTTCCAGGCGGTCGGCACCCTCTCTTGCTTTCTCCTCTCCCTCTGGGTGATCCTGGTCGAGGATATCATCGACCATTTGGAAGAGAAGGCCGAGGGAGGTCCCAAAATCCCCCAATAGAGTGAGTTTTTCGGAAGAAGCTTCGGAGATAACTCCCCCAAAGAGGAGAGCTGCGCGGAAGAGAGCGGCCGTTTTACCACGGTGCATCTGCTCGATTTTAGAAGAGCCTTCGATATCCATCACCTGTCCTCCAATCATCCCATCACTACCAGAGGCTTCCGCTAAGATCTCCACGAGTTGGATTTTTTGGAAAGGGGTCAGAAAGGGAGCTTTTGCGAGTAATTCAAAGGGATAGGTCAAAAGATAGTCGCCCACGAGGAGAGCGTGTCCTTCGTTATAGACGCGGTGGAGGGTTGGCTTTCCTCTCCGGTAATCATCCCCATCAAGGGAGGGGAGATCATCGTGGATGAGTGAATAGGTATGGATCATCTCGAGGGTACATGCGGGAACAAGAGCCCCTTCAAGAAGGGAGGGCTCGAGCATCTCCACTGTGAGCAAGGTAAGCAAAGGGCGGATTCTTTTGCCTGGAGCTAGCAGTGAGTAGCGGGCGGCAGAAAAAAGAGAGTCGTAGTCGGAAGAGGAAGAGGGAATGAGCTCTTCTAGCTTTTCTTCTATCCGCTCCTTGTAAGGTGAGAACTCCTTCATGACCAGTTGAGAATCACCTTTCCTGAGAGTCCTGAGAGCATCACATCAAATCCCTTTTGGAACTCCTCGGCGGGGTATCCATGGGTGATGATGGGGGTAAGATCAAGACCACTTTGGATGAGATGGGTTGCCTGGTACCAAGTTTGGAAGATCTCCCTACCATAAATCCCTTGGATTGTTTGCATCTTGAAGATGACATCGTGCCAATCGAGAGTAGCTTCTGAAGGGAGGATCCCAAGAAGGACGATTTTTCCACCATTGAGGGTGAGTTTCGGCAAAGAGGCAAGGGCTTGTGGACTTCCCGACATTTCAAGAGAGACGTCAAATCCTTCTTCAACCCCAAGAGACTTCATCGCCTCTTCGATTGTGGAGTTTTGTAGGTTCACAGCTCTACTCGCCCCAATCATCTCTGCAAGATAGAGTCTGTAGGGGTTGAGGTCGGTGATCACCACATTGCGGGCACCGGCTCTTTTGGCAATGAGAATGGCCATAAGTCCAATCGGCCCAGCTCCTGTGATCAAGACATCCTTGCCAACGAGGTCAAAGAAAAGGGCCGTATGGACTGCATTTCCAAATGGATCGAAGATGGTTGCGATCTCATCAGGGATCTCCTCTGGAATAGGAAAGGCATTTTTTGCAGGGAGGGTGAAGTATTCGGCGAAACACCCATCGCAGTTGTAGCCAAGGCCAACAGTATTTGGGCAGAGGACTCTTCTTCCCATTCTGCAGAAACGGCAGTCGCCACAAGTGAGGTGTCCCTCTCCTGAGATTCTCTGCCCAACTGAAAATCCGTGGACATGCTTTCCCACTTCGACAATCTCTCCGACAAACTCGTGGCCGATAATGGCAGGGAGGGGGAGATTTTTAGCCGCCCATGCGTCCCACTTGTAGAGGTGGAGATCGGTCCCGCAGATCGAGGTTTTACGGATTTTGATCAGAAGATCATCAGGTCCCGGGGTGGGCATGGGGACATCTTCCATCCAAAGGCCCTCTATGGGCTTGATTTTGCGAATTGCTTTCATAGTACCTGTAGTTTCTTTCCGACTTTTTCAAAGGCGCTGATCGCTCGATCGAGATCTTCTAGCGAGTGGGCAGCCGACATTTGGGTTCTGATCCGAGCTTTTTCTTTTGGGACAACGGGGAAGAAAAAGCCGATGACGTAAATTCCCTCGTCTAACATTTTTTGGGCAAAGGTCTGGGTGAGTTTTGCATCTCCTAGCATCACAGGGATGATCGGGTGGTCTTTCCCAGCTAACTCAAAGCCCAATTTAGTCATCTTTTCGCGGAAATAGTGGGTATTTCTCCAGAGGGTCTCCTGAAGCGTTTTCCCTTCGTTTTCGAAAAGGCGGAAAACCTCTAAACTAGCTGATGTAATAATCGGGCAAAGAGAATTGGAAAAGAGGTAAGGGCGAGAGGCTTGTCTCAAATAGTCGATGATCTCCTTTTCCCCACTGGTATACCCTCCTGAGGCACCCCCTAAGGCCTTTCCTAGGGTGCTGGTGATGATGTCGATTCTTCCCATCACACCGCAATACTCGTGGCTTCCCCGGCCATTTTTTCCCAAAAAGCCGGTTGCGTGGCAATCATCGACCATCACAAGGGCGTTGTACTTTTCGGCTAAATCGCAGATTTTTGCGAGATTGGCGACGATCCCATCCATGGAGAAGACACCATCTGTGGCAATCAGACGAAAACGGGCATCTTGGGCCTCTTTCAGCTTCTCTTCTAGATCTCCCATGTCGTTATTCTGGTAACGGAGCCTTTTGGCTTTGCAAAGACGAATCCCATCGATGATACTCGCGTGGTTAAGAGAGTCGCTGATAATGGCGTCCTCTGGGCCAAGAAGGGTCTCAAAGAGGCCTCCATTTGCATCGAAACACGAGCTATAGAGGATCGTCTCCTCAGTTCCGAGGAAAGAGGAGATCTTTTTTTCGAGCTCGAGGTGGATTGTCTGGGTCCCACAGATAAAACGGACCGAGGCCATTCCAAACCCAAACTGGTCAACGCCTTTCTTGGCAGCCGCAACCAGATTGGGATGATCGGCAAGCCCCAAATAGTTGTTCGCGCAGAAATTGAGGACATGTCTCGAATCGGCAAGGGCAATTTCACCTTTTTGGGGGGAGGCAATGAGTCGCTCTTTTTTATAGAGCCCAGCCTCTTTTAAAGAGGAGAGTTTCTTGTTGAGATAGTCTGAAAAAGTCTTGTTCATTTGTTTGTCTTTTTTTCTGGCTTGTTCAAATGAAATGTTGTGGTTTGTACAACTTCTTGTGCCTTCTCATCCTCTGTGCTCGTACTGCTTTCCTCGGAACTAGAGTCGCTCTCCTCGGAGCTAGTCTCAGACTTACATTTAGGAATTGTACTCATCTGATTTTCTGGAATTTCAACTAGCGGAGTTATTTGGTTTCGTCTAAGCGGGTTTTGTGGAGAGGGCTCATATAAGGCTCCTATTCCTTCGATTTTAGCAGGAACTTCCCTATGCAGGTAAATGGGCAAATGACCTTCCATTCTTTGGTATTCAGAATTAATTACAGGAATATTTTGAGAATTCAACTCTTGTGTGGGATTTGCCATGTTTATTCTCCTTTTTTAGTTTGCCATCGCAAAGGATATAGGTTTGGTCGCAAAGAGTAGCGAGAGTTTGATCGTGTGTGACGACGAGAAGCGATTTTCCCGTCTCTTTAACAAAATCGACAAGCAGGGTGTGGATCAGCTGGGAGGTTTCGTGGTCGAGGTTTCCTGAAGGCTCATCAGCAAGTAGAATTTCGGGGTCATTGCAAAGAGCTCTAGCAAGGGCAACCCTCTGTTTTTCCCCGCCAGAAAGGAGTTTTGTAGAGAAATGAGCTCGCTCTTTCACTCCAACTTTCTCGAGCAGTGACATGGCCCGTTTATAGGCAGCAGATCTTTTGTGGATCGGGTTTCCCGCAATCAGAGCTGGCATCAATACATTTTGCAGGGCGGTGTAGTCGGCAAGCAGATTATAACTCTGGAAGACAAATCCAATATGCTGATTCCGCAAAGAGGGGGAGGGGGTCTTAGAGACAGATTTGTTGGCTATGATCAGCTCACCTGATGAGGCCTCCTCAAGTGTACCTAGGATCTGGAGTAGGGTGCTCTTTCCTTCCCCAGATGTTCCCATAATTGCGATACTCTGCCCAGGATAAAGATTAAGAGAGATCCCTTTCAACACCTCAACAGGTGTTGGGTGGAAGAACGTTTTCCGGAGATTTTTTGCCGATAAAATCGGATCCATAGTCATTAATCTGCTCGTAAAATTTCTGTAGGGCGGATCTTTGCCGCCTTAACAGCTGGGATAATTCCTGCCAAAAGGGCAATTACCATCGTAGCTATCACAACAAAAACCAAAGCTCCCACACTCACCTGATTGGGAAGCTTGCTTCCATAAAAAGCCGTTTGAAACGCTTCGTGCCCTTGCAGGAAACTCAAAAAATCAACCAAAGATTGCAAATGCTTTAAAGTGAACAAAGCGGCAAGCATACCGATGATACAACTCACAATACCTGTAACAAAGCCGCAAATGCCGAAAATCGTCGCAATGCTCCGAGGGGAGGCTCCCATTGCTTGGAGAATCCCAATCTCTTTTCTCTTATCATTGACGAGCAAGATGAGCATCGAGATGATATTGGAGCAGGCAACAAGGAGGATAATCACAGCAATTAGGGTAAAGAGGTTCTTATCGCTTTTGAGTTGCTGCAAGATCGGCTTGGCAAACTCAAAATCGTTGTAGGACTCGATATTCCAGTACTCTCCAATTCCTAGCTCATCAAATCGTTTTGTCAACGTCTCTTTGACCCGATCGGCGTCGCTGAGGTTTTTTAGCCAAACGTTGATCCCGTTACCAAGCATCGTATCGTTCACACTGATATTCCCACGAAGAAGAGCGGCGATTTGTGGGTCGACAAAGAGGAGTTTACTTCCAATTGGCATCACGCCAGGGTCGTAGAAGCCTGCTACATAGATAGGAATTTTCTGCTCTTGCATGCTCCCAGATGCAGGAGCGTAGTAGGAGAGCTCTCCTCGATCGCCCACACGAGCCCCATTTGCTTGGAAGTGTTTTGCAAGGACAACTCCATCGCCAAGATCATTTCCACAAGGGATTTGGGTGCAAGGACTAGCTGCTACATAATCCTCAATAGCATCAGAAGAGAGAGCTTCCTCTAAATTGAATCGGTCTTCTTCACGCAGGGGGAGGAGCATATTCTGTAAGCGGGAATTCTCTTCGTCAAAAGAGGCGACGTAGGTGACTTGGTTGACATAACTCTCTCTAGAAGGGAGCCCTCCTCCCAGTTGGAGACGGAGGTTTCCAAAGCTTACCTCATACTCTTTTGGGTGGATGCCTGCAACCGAGAGCGCTGCAATCCCTTCATACGCCTCTTTCACAGGGTCTCTCAAAGAGCCGTCTTTATGCTTGTCGGGGTAGGGAAAATTGAGAGGGAGCTCGGCATCAAAATCAGGGTCGTAGGGGTCGGTAAAAGGGGAAGAGAGCTTCTCTCCGATCGTTTTTTCCCCGTAGTCAGACTCAGAGCTCACCTTGTCGATCTGGTAGTAGTATGAGTTGTAGTACTTTTCTGTAGGGGCGAGCCTGACAGGTGCATTTAACGCTACAAGCTCCTCAACCCACTTTCTCTCCATCCCCTCTGTTACAGAAAGAAAGAGAATCACGAGCCAAACAACAAGAGAGATGACTAGAATAGAGATGAGAGAAATAATCGATACCGAAAGCTGCCGCCATCTGGGAATCAGATATTTGAGGGCGACAGTTAGGGCGAAAGGCATGGCTTACTTCGCTTCTTTGAAAATCACATGACGACGCAAGGACTTATCATACTTTCTGAGCTCGATACGGCCGGTGGTATTTTGTTTGTTCTTAGTTGTCCAGTACATCTCTTTGCTTTCAGTACTTTTTAGCTTGATGATTTCTCGCTTTTTGCTTGCCATAGTCTCCTCACATGATACGTTTTAACGACCCCACAGCATACACCATCCAATATTAGACATCAATTGGACTTCTTGAAAAACTCAAGTTGGAGTGGACTTTTGGCTGCTTTTGCTCCCATGTAAACGATCTCTCGCTTGCCGTATTCCCTACACCTGTCAGCGCGTAGGGAACGTCCAACTGGATAACAATTGTCTGTGCCATTAATTTTTTTATTCTCTTAGATCGCCTAGATCAATTTCTATTTTCCCCTTTTCCCAAATGAACTCAGTCCCCGTCCTTTGAATTCAGGTTTTGAGTTTTTTAACGGTTTCAATCTGTTAGGCTAAAGCGCGGCGTAAGTCCTAATGGGTTGAAGCGTACATGATTTTTTTGGATTGGTTTGCTTTATGGAAAATGGGGGGGCGAGGTATACTGTGTGTTTTTTGGAGAGATGTATGCCTTTGCCGATGATGAATCAAAATAAGATCAACTTCACGAGTTTGGGGTGTCCCCGGAATTTAGTTGATAGCGAGGTGATGCTCGGAATCTTGCTCAAAAATGGGTATGAGGTGACCGAAGAGGTCGAGGATGCCGACTATCTAGTTGTGAATACATGCGGTTTTTTGCAGTCATCTCGGATGGAGTCGAAAGAAGCCATTGAGGAGCTTCTCTCGTTGAAAAAGGAGAGTGCGAAACTGATTGTGACGGGTTGCATGGTTTCGAAGCATAAGGGAGAGATCGAAGAGGCCTTTCCTGGTGTCCACTATTTGCTCGGATCAGGGGACGTGGAGGGGATTTTGCAGGCGGTTGCCTCAGATACCTCTGGTGAAAAGATCGGAAAGGCGAGGAGCTATCTTGAGGCGGGAGAAATCCCGAGAATGATCTCGACCCCCTCTCACTATGCCTATCTCAAGATAGCTGAGGGGTGTCGCAAGGGGTGTGCCTACTGCATCATCCCAAAAATCAAGGGAGGCCTCAAAAGTAAGCCAAAAGAGCGGGTTGTCCAAGAATTCCAGGCTTTGCTCTCTCAAGGGATCAAAGAGGTGATTCTCATTGCCCAAGATCTAGGGGATTATGGGAAAGACCAGGGAAAGCCCGAGGGGGCTCTAGCCGAGCTTTTGCAGGAGATGCTGAAAGTGGATGGGGAGTATTGGCTCCGTTTGCTCTACCTCTACCCTGATGAGATCGATGAGGCACTTATCGAAGTGCTGAAATCAGACCCGAGAGTATTGCCCTATCTCGATATGCCGATCCAACATATCAACGATGAGATGCTCCGCTCGATGCGTCGCCATACAAACGGGAAGCAGATCAAAAATATGATCTCACGCCTACGTGTTGAGATCCCCGATATCCATATCCGTACCAGCCTCATCGTCGGGTTTCCAGGAGAAACGGAGGAGCAGTTTGCGGAGTTAGCGGCCTTTTTGCGTGAGTACCCTCTCAATCATGTGGGGATCTTCCCCTATTCAAGAGAGGAAGGGACTCCTGCTGGCAAGATGGAGGAGCAAATCCCCGAGGAAGTGAAGCAGGAGCGATTAGAAAAGCTCGTTGTGATTCAGCATGAGGTAGTAGACGAGCTCAACCAGAAGATGGTTGGGAGAACCTTGGAGGTCGTAGTAGAGAACTACCACCCAGAAACAGATCTTTTACTTGTGGGACGCTACTTCGGGCAATGTCCCGAGATCGACGGTTTAGTCATTCTCAATGATTGGGACAAAGTCGAGAGGTTTGAGGAGTGGTATCTCGTCGAGATCACTGAATCAGCTGGTTACGACCTCATCGGACGTGTGCTCCAGCCCTGCAAAAAGAGTTCCCTTCCCCTCTGCACCTCAGAAACAAGACGGCCACTACAGAGAACTTGAGAGAGCACAGGTGATTTTCAGTAGTATGCCCAAAAGTTCAATTGTAACTAAGAGGCAGTAGGGCAGGGGAGGGCTTTCCCGAGGGCAGAGTCGATTTGGGTGACTATAGCCTCCGGAGATTGAGTCCCATCGATCTCGATGAGGCTCCCTCGCTCTTTGTAGAAGTGTTTTACAGGCTCGGTTTGCTTGTGGTAGACAGCTAAGCGATCACGGACAACCTCCTCACGGTCGTCGTCCCTTTGGATCAGCTTCCCTTGGCAAAGATCGCAAATATGATCGGTTTTGGGGGGGTGGAAGGCTTTGTGATACGGGGCACCGCAAGACTCGCAGACGATTCTCTTCGTAAGACGTTTGAGGATCTCCTCGTCAGGGACTTCAAGAGAGATAGCCACTACCTGGGCATCGCGGTCTTTTAGGTGGGCTGTGAGGGCTTCGGCTTGGGGGATGGTGCGGGGGAATCCGTCTAAGATATACCCCTTCTGGCAGTCGTCCTGCGCAATCCGGTCGAAGAGCATATCTAGGACCACCTGGTCGGGGACGAGCTCCCCTTTTTCCATGTACCCCTTGGCTAGTTTCCCTGTTGGGGTCTCCTTTTTCAGATTCTCTCGGAAGAGATCCCCTGTTGAGATCTGGGGAATCCCATATTTTTGGCTGATCCGGACGGCTTGGGTTCCTTTCCCAGCTCCGGGGGCACCGAGCATGATCAGAACGATCTGTTTGTCACATTTGCCAAAAGCAACAAAAGGGAGGGTTGCTAGGGCTACAACTGAGAGAAAAAGGGAGATTTTCATCAGGCATTCCTGTCTTTTTTTGATTCCAACAGGAGAAGATAAACAAAAATCGGATTTTTTAATAGGATATTTACATTCGTATGCTAGAATATTGAAAATAATTTTTTTGATATATATGTTTAGTAGAATTCAACAGTGGGTCAATGGATCTTCGCAAAAGAAAATAGAGCCTGTTTTGCAAAAAACGGGAGGGGAGATCTGTGCTGCCTTGAAGGCGATGAAAGTGCTCTCTCAACTTCCCTCAACTCTCGATCGTGGGGGAGAAGCAATTCTGAAAGAAGGCAAGGAGCTAGGAAAAGTTCACTGGGAGCAGTTTGCCCTGATGCATGATGCCTCAATCATCCGTGAGACTCCCTTTGAGGGGGGAGTCATTGAAAGTAGCCTGACTGCCTGGACCCACATCTTTACCTGTTGGAAAGAGGGGAAAGGCCTTTTTCTCCCCATCTCTTTGACAAAGGAACAGATCGAACGGGTCTTAGAGACCCTTGGGGAGATGGCCCATTTTCAATCGCTCCACCCATTAGCTCAACAAACACCACTCTCCGGAGAAATGGTAAAAGAGTATGCTCGGAGCTTTCTGAAGGAAATTGCGGAGGGCCTTAATAAAAACAAACCTGTCTATGTCCCTCTTGGGTATAGGCATGGAGCTGGGACTTCCGGTCATGTAATTGTGGCAAAGATTGCCCTTGTAGAGGGGAGGATCGGGATTTTCCTAATGAACCAAGGGGACGGCTCTTCTCTCCATCCCCCTTTACGCTTCACAACAACACAGGAGCGGGTCTCCTACCAATTTTACCCCATTTTTGTTAAAAGGGACGATTTTTTTGGGGAACTGGGTGAGGCGGCATTTGGGCAGCTCGTTCGGTATCTTGCTGATCCTCCTTACTCCGATCAGCCCGGCTACTGCGGAAGAGATCTCTACAACGTCTTCCTGACTCTAGGAACTGTGGATCCGACCTTTACACAAGAGTGGGATGCTCTAGAGGCAAACTCGCAGTCTGCAGCGAACTGTTCGGAAAAGGCGGTCAAAAATCCGATCCGCTCCCTTCTTTCTGATGAGGGTGTAGAAAAAAAAGAGATCCAAAAGGCGTTCTTAGCCGCCCACCTACTCACAATTGTCCAAGGATTTCATGCCTATATGAAAAAACCTGAAGAGGTACATCGTGTTCTTTTCCGAAATGGAGTGGAAAAATTCGGGATGAATTTCAAAAAGCTCGAGCAGCAATACTCTCATCAGGAGAAGGTGGGAGTCGTGAGTCTTCTCCATCATATTGAGAAGAAGACAGAAGCACCTGTTATCCAAAAGAAAGAACACTCCTCTCTTCCCAAACCAAAAAAGATTGTTCTGACAGATTCCCCTACATCTTTTCCCTCCCTTCAACTTTGTGAGCCAGAGAAAATACATCACCCTTCCCCTATACCTCAAACCCCTCTACCCTCTGTCGAGATCGTAGAGCCTAAGTTTGTTTTCGAAACTCTAGTCGATGACATGACTCAATGGATAGAGGTGATCAAGACCCTCCCTGAGGAGCAAAAATTTGCCTACTTTTACGATTGTACCGAGGTTCTTCCCATCCCTAAAGTAGATGAGAAGGGTGACTGGAATCGGGTTTCTATCGAAGAGGGGGCAAAAGTGATTTCCCTTCTCCACAAACTCCTTTCCCATGGGGTAAGAAACAGAAGGGTACAACTCGAATTTACAAGAGAGTTCCTCGCTATCCACACGGTCTACACAATTATCGATGCTCTAGCAAGGCAAAATCCTGCTACGAAACTCGATCAGTTTATCCCTTATTTTCTAGTTAATCGGGCCAGTCTAGAGAATCCCCATTTTTTGCATCTTCCAGAGAGAAAAATCAATGAGAGATGTTTTCAAGTATCTGCCTATCTTTCGGGTTTATTCGATATGGAGAAGAAGCGCGTACTCCCTATTTTCCCCACTGAAGAGGTCTTAGAGGTAGAACAGTACCTTGATGAAGAAAAACATGGGGCAAATGGAGAGGGGTATGCAAACCTGCACCTTGTCTACGTTAAACAGTTTCTCCCGTTGAAGATGGCTCATGCCTCTCAGGAAGAGCTCTTGTCGGCAACCCTCGATCTTTGGGAGAACAGAGGGGGGAAGTCTCTTCCCGTAGAAATCCACTCTCTCTACTATGTTACTTTCCTCTCCTCTCTCACTTTTGTTGGCAACAGCTGGGGAGGTTCACAATACCCAGCAACACTTACCTTCGAGAGGTTGACCGATCTTGAGGGTCGACAAGTACTAAAATTGGAAGGTCTTTCCAACAGGCGGAAAGATAAAATCTGGGTTGAAGGATTTTGTGAGATGGGAGAAGAGGGGGACTGGGACTCTCATTTCCCTGAGTTCTTCTTCTCAAAAGAGTTCAGTCGCTTTAGCATCAATGATGCGGTGTGTGCTCGCATACCTGAGGAGGAGCAACAAGAGTTTCGTTTATCAGAGCCTCTCTTTCGTGATCTTCTCCGGATCACGAGAATGGACAATCTTATGCCCTTCCAAGCGGCAGAGTGGATGGGAACCCATACGATTCATTTAGAAAACCCTAATGTTCGCCAGGTTTTAGAGCATTGTTTTTTTGTTCCGAAAACATTGGCTCAAGTGGTAGAAAACGAACCGAGCTTTCCTTCCCATATCCGAAAAGTTGTTGCTAAATGTCTTCTTTTCTATAGATCTAATCCACACCACTATCAATCTATCCTCTTTCTACTGCGGGTAGGGGTTTGTTTAGAGACCTTCTTTCCAGAGGATGAGAAGCGGGTAGCGGCTCTTGAATTTTATCGGGATGAGCTCGGCTTTCTAAAAGAGAAAATGGAAGAAAGGGAGATGGAGGCCTACCAAGAGGGGGAGATCTTTTTCCACGAGCTCTATTTTTCTCTCCAAAAAAAGACCTACACGGAAGAAGAAGTGGAAAATCTCCTTCTGCAAGGATTCCAGATTGCAGAAAAGAGGGAAAAGGGGAAAAAGAGGCTGGACCAAAAGCTCTCTTGGATTGCCAATCATGTGATGCAACCGTTTCGCTCTTTCCTCTATCAGTCAAAGGCTCTTTTTGAGAGCCAAGAGTTTCTGAAAAGGGTCTCTTCTCGGATTCTCACATCCCATCTACTTGATTTCTCTCAAGATCAGGAGATCACAGGCGTGTTTCCTCACTATCTTTGCGGAGATGTGGTCCTCGATTTTCTCCATTGCAACGTGCATCTGTCCGGTCGGGGTGATCTTCTTCAGATTGAGTCTGATTTTGAAGATTTTGGAGAAGCAGCGTCTCTTATCAAAGAGCATGGAGGTTCTTTATGGGAGAAGGATGGAGTCTACCAATCTACAGATGGGAAACTGATCGTAAGTTGGGATCTTACAATCGATTGCGAGATCACCTTCCAGGGAAAAACACGGTGGGTCTCTTTTTGTCGTTTCAATGCTGAAAAAGCCGACCCTTTAGGATGTGATTTTCTCAACCACTGGGGAACCCTCCCCTGGATCTTTTTCCGTTTTCAGGAGCAAGAGGAAGGAGATCCTACTCTTCTTTGTTTTGAGAAGGATGCGAAGCAACCTTTCTTACGCGTCGATTATCTGGAAGGGAGGCAAACGTTTACAAGGATTGACAAAGAAGGGAACGTCCTCCCCATACAGCTCGTCTATCTACAAGAGTTAGAGAAGGAGAATAAGGATCTTTACCAGATTGGTCGTCTCCTTGCACCACCTGGGGAGGTGGTGTGTTTTCTCAATACACAAACAGGTTTGGTGGAAGAGCTCAATTTCTTTAAACTCAAACTCCACTTTGTGAATGAAAAGGGGAGGCTGCTGCTATGTAAGCAACATCCAGGCTACTTCCTCCTTCCTGGTCATACCCTAGAGGAACTCAACCATTACGAGGGGGTCCTCGTTCTACGAAACGAGAGCGGAGAGGGGAAGGTTTTCATCCCGTCTCACCGTCTAGGAGCACCATCTGATCCCTTCTCTTCAAAAGCGACTCCTGTCATCAGTCGGGATTCTCAGTTTCATTCGTACGAGATCGACCCTATAGATGCCTCTCTTGTTTCTTCTTCCCCTCAGGCGAATTTCTATCTCGCCTACCTTCTCAAAACCCAAAGAAAGTACGAGAAAGCGGCTCAATACGCGACGAAGGCTTTTTCCACCTTCAATTTTGAAGATTGGAAGGTCCGCTCTTTGGTGGAGCGTTTTAAAAAGATAGGTGACTCTTCTCCCTCTTCTGTCGCTTTTAACCTCCGGTTTGTTTTGAGACTCATTGAAGAGAAGAGCCTTCTGGAAGAGGAGAAGCTCCTTGGAAAAAACACTCATAACTATCCGGAAAGAGATCTCATTTCTTGGACAACCGAAGTCTATACCGGCTACTTAAGGATGTTAGGAGAGGAGACTTTGAGTAAAGTGCCTAAGGGTCTACGCCTTTCTAAGGGGGAGGAGAAAACGATTCTCTTTTATTTAAAGAGGAAAAAAGAGGATCTCCCCCAACTGCTCCAAATCCGTCTTGATCTTCTCACAAGAGCTGGGGGACAAATGACCATTTCGATTGGGGAGAGAGAGGTCTCTTTGCGACCTTCTTTTTTTGCCGATCTTAAGAGACCCGAAACTCTAGTTTTGGATCTATACTCAGACAGTAAGAAGCTCCCTTTTGGGAAAGAGAGGTTAAAAAAGGAAGGTTCTCCTGAAACGTTCACTCCTCATGCGATTCGGATGCTACACGAGGATGTTCAGATCCATTTTCACAAACTCTACGAGGAGGCGAGGAGCTCGCCAGTGGGAGAAAAAACTCCTTTTGATTTCACCCTTCTGACTCTCTTCTCTTCAAAACAATCTTATGAAAATACGCTTCTTGCTCATCTTCTCGTCTATGTCCGCCACTTCCCTTTCTTGTTTAAAGATCTACCGCTCAAGGAGGAGGACTCAACAGCCAAGCAACAAGAGGTTTTTCTACAGGTACTAGAAAAACTCTTGGGTTTAGAGGATTTTTCTGAGTTTCAAGAGATCTATTCCCACCTGACAGAAGCCAAAAGAGTATTTCCCTACACTACTGAAATTCAGTTACAACATCCCAAGCTCGGAGAGAGGGTGCCTCTACCTGGCTCTTTACCAAGTAAAGCAAAGGAACCAGCTCCCTTTCTCAAGATGGGCGAAACTCTATTTAAGAAGAGAACCACACGCTCTTCGTATCCATCTCTTCAAATAGGCACACGAAAGGGGAGGCTCGAAAAGGAGCAAGAGACCCATTTTCAGGAAGGGATCTCTTCATTAAAGAAGAAAGAATCGCACACTTTTCACTTGAAAAGTAAGAAACTCGTCGTTGTCAAAAAGGAGCTACAAAGCAAGAAAAAGGCCCTCCGCAGTGAGCTCGAAAATCGTCGAAAAGAGCTCCACGTGGTTCTCAATGCTCCTTATCGTGCGGGGAAGGAGAAATTTACCCGGGAGCAACTCGATGAGCAGATCGAATTTTTATTTGCGCTAGAGAGCCGGCAGGCCGAGATGCTCCTCCCCGAAAAAGTGATGCGAGAGGGAATTTTAGCAGGAGACCTCAACTTTTGGAAATCCCACCGTCCCCAGATGAGTGAAATAGAGGTGCAAAAGGTAATGGAGATGGTAAAAGAGTATTACCACTTTCTTGTCCTCTATGAGATGGCACAAGAGGGATGTAACCTTATCGAATCTCTCCAAGAAAAGCCCAATGACCAAGAGAACATCCAAGCTCTTGCCACCCGGCTCCACTACGAGTTTTTGTACGACCCAGCTCTCTATCCTGAGATCTCCTACATGAAGATCAAAACGGGGAAGCTCCCTCGCCCCGAGCAAGTGGAGATCTACCTCTGGATTTGCGAGGGGATGGAGAAGGGAGAACACCGCCTCTTCCAACTCCATGCAGGAGGAGGGAAAACGTCATATCTTACACCTCTTGTGATGCTCAGATCAAAAATGATGGGTTTTCTCCCGGCCTACCTCTCTACCCGGGAGATCTATTCTGTTGAAAAGACCAATCTTGGGACAACTCTTGCCAAACTGGGGATGAAACTTGCCTATCTCGAAGTGGGGATGCATATGAAGCTCTCGGCTGAAGATCTCCACCATATTTTCGACCAAATTCGGATCTATAGGGAGGAGGGGTATGGATTGATTCTGACCCCTCAGATCGTCTATGCACTCCAGCACCTCTACCGATTTGCGACTCTCAAAGAGAAAGATCCAGAGAAGGTGAAGTGGCTGAGCCTCATCTTAGCTTTTTTAGATAAGAGGGTTTTTCTTATAGGAGATGAGTCCCACAGGAATCTCAATCCTTTAACACGTGCCATTTTTGGGGTGGGGGAAAGAGAATTTCTCCCTGCGCAGGAGCAGGAGCTTTTCCTCTCGCTTATGAGGCCACTTCTTGGTCAAGTGCACCTTGTGTGTGAAGACCAAAGGGAGGCAGCAGATGTTGTGAAGCTCAAAGAAAATACTCAAGGGATCCCTCCAAAAAAAGACCTTCTTCTTGTGAGAAAGACTCTAGCCGAGCATATGCTAGAATCTCCTCTCCTGGGAATCCCCCAAGATGAGAAAAAAGAGTATTTCGCTTATTGGACAGAGAAAAAGGGAGAAATGCCCGAGAGTTTGCAAGAATACCAAAAAACTGATCGGAAAAAAGCCGACCTGATCGCCCTTACCCGTTACTTCCTCCAGGATCTGTTACCACAACTAGTTAAAACCAGAACTGAGTTCGACCATGCCCCCTCGATCTATCCTGAAGAGGAGTTCGATACTCCCTGCCACCATAAAACCCCTTCCACAGCCCAGTTTGAAGACCCCTATCGGACCCTCGCCCTTTCGATCAAGGGGACATTTCACCGAGGACTCTCAGAAATGCAAGTAGGTAAGCTCCTCACCAAACTCTTGGAGATCGAAAAGCGGGAGCTAGAGCAGATCCCCGAGCTCGAAGAGACCCCAACTGGAGAGAAATTCCGTTTATGGGTAGAGGATTCTTCTTTTAAAAGCCAAGGGCTTCGAGATCTCAATCTCTCTCATCCGGTCCAGAAGAGAGATCTCACGAAAATCTTACGCAAACATCCTGGAGCCATTGAGGAGTATCTTCTCATGGTGATTCTCCCCCAAATTGCCATCTCGGATGCCCAGCTCTATGTTACACCTGTCCATCTACTCGGGGCTTTTTCCCATTCGATCTCATTTTCTGCAACTCCCTACCTTTCGGCTGTCTATCCTAGCGCGATTGGCTCTTTCAAGTATGATCCGACCTTTGAAGCTCATGTGGTATCCGAATTTTGCACCTCGAAAAACCAAAGCTATCTCTTTCCTCAGCATTCTGAACCTGTCTATTTCTTCGACTGGCTCGAGAAAGAAGGCCAAGCGCGTTTTGAAGGGACCACGATCTTAAACGACCCGGGAGGCTTTTTTTGTGACTACCCAAATGAAGAGGTCGCGAGGATCTGGCTTGGAAAAAACACAAAACTCGATGGGATTGTCTATTTCAAAGAGGCGAGAACCCTTTCTGTAGATAGTAAGCAGAAGATCTCTCTTCTCCTTCGAGAAGAGAAGGGGCCTATTGAGATGGAGGGGAGCGATCTCAAGAAGACGCTTGAGGAGAAGGGGCTTTCTTGGGAGAAGATGCGCTTGGGAAGCTACTACGATGCCGCCCACACAGAATCGGCCGATATCCTCCAAAAACCCGATGCAAGAATGCTTCTCTTTGGAGGAGACTCTCTCACCTACTCTCACTTGATCCAATCCCTCATGCGGGCAAGGGGCTTTCTCGATCCCAAGCAGGACCAAACAGTTTGCTGGGTTTTCCAGCAAGATGTTGCAACTGGCATTCACCCTAAGAAAAAGCTAAGCGGCCAAGCCATTTTTGCCTGGAGCCAAAAAAACGAAGTACGTGAGATGAAAAAGCGGGTGATCTTAGCTGCCTACCAAGAGATCTCTTTCCAAATTGAAAAGATCGCAATGGACGAGATTGGAGCGGCTCTGCGAGAGCCTGAAAAGCAGATTGAACTGATGGAAAAATATGCTGGGGGCTTTGTCGAGAAGCTCCCTCATGACCCTTTTGGGAGATATGGGGCTCCCACAACTTATGACGAGACGAGCAAAGTATTGACGGCCTATGCGCAATCTTTCTATGCCCGTTTTGGGTATGAGATCCCTTATGAAAAGAGTGAAGCACTCTTGAGAAAAGTAGAAGACATAGTTCTTAAAGTCTCCGAGATTCTCGAGAAAATCCCCACGCAAATCACCACCAAAGTTGCCTCTCAAATAGAGCAACAACAAGAGTCGAAGATCAAACGGGAGACTGAAAAAGAGGAGTACCGTCCTCGCCCTCTCGATCCCCTCTCTTCTGAAGGTGTGTATGGAGACTTTGGGATCGATCTACCAAGCTATCCAAAGAAGTCCAAACTACGAAGAACGGCAAGAGAAGTATTCAAATGTGATTCTCTTACCGAAAACCTCTATTTTGAAGAGAACCAGTTGCGTACTGCCAGGGAGGGAGGAATCCCGCTTGGTGAAAAGCTCCTCAAGCCGATCGACTTTTTCCTCATCATCCACCATGAGGGGGAGACATGGGCCGAGGTGCTCATCAATGAGGTCTTGGGAACCTTTCTCAACACTTTGCGAAAGGGGGTTGAGAATGAGGAGATCAAACATAACGCCTTCATCGTGACCTCTGAGGGGGCCCTATGCCAGGTAGGGAGAGGTTCTCTTGCTCCTCCAGGGGGTCTCGTCGAGAAGGTGAGGGGGTCCCAGTGGTTTCAGGATCTGATTATCGATGCAGCCCTTCTCCGCGGGCAGGTCCGCCATCCTGATCGCCTCTTAGAGCGGCTCAAAAGCTGGGACAAATTCCCTTCCTTTTGGGCTCGGATCGTTGAGGCGCAGCCCAATCCAGAGACGGTCAACCAGTTTGCCATCTCCCGCCTCCTTTCAAACACCTGATGTGATTTGGGTTACACCCTATTCATTTAGTGAGAGAATCTTGTCACCAATTTAGGTTAGCTCACTTATTTTCGAATGAAATAGATGGATTTCTTGCCGATCTTGAACGAAGTGTGGGAAAGACTTTCTTGTCGTTGGCGATCGGTCACGCGGTGACCTCTGGCACATCAATCTTGCGTTGGAAAAGCGCGAAACCGGTCAAAGTTCTTTTTGTCGATGTTTCGCAAAGTTGTGATGAAATGTATTCTTGAATTGTAAGGTTTTGTAATCCTTGCTATTGTTATAGACCCAGCATAAGGAGAAATCAGCGAAATGCAGAAGATCGATGACTACTTAAAGATTAAAGATGCCGCCGCTCTCGTGGGAGTGTCTCCGAGCACACTGCGAAACTGGGAAAAGCAAGGGAAACTCAAGGCTCACCGCAATCCAGTAAACCGTTATCGCCTCTATAAGAGGAAAGACCTGGAGGCCGTACTGATCGAAATTAGCGGCTCTGCTTACTCAACGGATAATAAAAATCGAGGTTAGGAATGGGCTGGAGCATAGAAGAGCTGTTGGAATGGTTGCAAACATGCGATGAGTGTCAACGGATAGAGACAAAGAAATCAAAGACTGCTTTGGGTAAAAGCGCACTAGAAACTATCTCGGCGTTTTCCAATGAGCCCGATTTGGGTGGAGGTTACCTTGTTTTAGGGCTTAAGAGAAATGATGATGGCTCCTCTAATGGTCGCTATACCATCATGGGGGTCGATGAGCCTGATAAGATCCAGTGCGAGTTAGCGGGTGTATGTAGAAGTGTCTTTAATATTCAGATTCACCCTGAAATAAGAGTTCAATCCATTGATGGTAAAGCCCTCGTGATCGCTTTTATCCCTGAAACTTTTTCCAGGGATAAGCCAGTCTTTATCAAGAAGCACGGAGTTGAAAAAGGTGCCTATCGGCGCATAGGGTCATCGGACCATCGATGTACGGCACACGACCTGGATCTGCTGTACCAGCTACGCAGTGGAATCCCCTATGAGAGTGAGGTACTCCCAGATGTGTCATGGGAGGATATTGATCCTGATGCCGTGGTGGCCTACCGTCGTCAGCGTTCACAGATAGATCCCAAGGCAGCGGAACTTGAACTTGATGACGAGAAACTCCTAATATCGCTGCGGTGCTTGATACGCCGCAATGGAATAGTCGTACCCAATGTCGCCGGACTTGTATTATTTGGTACCAAGACTGCGCTTCGACGGATGTTACCAACGGATGCTCGAGTGGATTATGTGGTAACCGAGGGACCAGAGTGGATCGGTGATCCCTCTGCTCGGCATTACTCAACTGACTATCGTGAACCACTGATCACCCTACTACCTCGACTACATGCGCAAATTATGGGAGATCTACCGATGAGATTTGCATTAGAGACAGGCAAACTTCAACGCACTGATACACCAAGTATTCCACGAGATGTGATTCGAGAAGCGTTGGCAAACGCTCTAATGCATCGGGATTACCGAGCTGGACAGCCCACATTGGTCATTCGTTATTCTAATAGGTTGGAATTCAAAAATGCAGGATATTCTCTTAAGCCATTTGAAGAGCTTGGACAACCTGGATCAAAGCAGAGGAATCAGATCATTGCTGCTGTGTTTCATGAGCTGAAGTATGCTGAGAGTAAGGGCACTGGAATTGGCTCTATGAAGGAGTGGATGCGGGAGGCCGGTTTGACAACGCCCCCGATAATTGAAACTGATAGAGATCGTAATGAGTTCGATCTTGTTCTACTTCCCCATCACCTATTGGATAAGCGGGATCTTGTGTGGTTAGCGCAGTTTAACAGGGAGAAGCTATCTGATGCCGAAAGGCGAGCATTGGTATTGGCGCGGGAAATGGGAGCTATCACTAACCAGGATTATCGCCAGATCAACGGAACCGATACCCTGACGGCAAGCAAGGCGTATACTGCACCTAGTTGTCTTGGACACGAATTTGGGGTAAACTGAACCCTAATTTAAAGGAGAACTAGATGATGACAGACGTACAAATTCAAGATAAAAATGCGCAAAAAGTAGAGATTCCC